>Ga0247730_1000069_pt1 | contig 107692 bp, 105 predicted proteins | sample UWRJL073202C2_FD_180959 | JGI IMG/M metagenome (GOLD analysis project Ga0247730, IMG submission 180959) | Plant litter microbial communities from Arlington Agricultural Research Station in Wisconsin, United States - UWRJ-L073-202C-2 | ecosystem: Environmental > Terrestrial > Plant litter >...
GCCGAAGACCCGTTAAACGATTTCCTTCCAAGCGTAGGGAATTTAGAAGTCTACACATTGCCAACAGGTGAAGGAGTAAGAGTAGACAACGGATTCGAACAAGGCATGGATGTGCCGATTTATTACGATCCAATGCTGGCAAAGCTGATAACCTACGGAAAAACAAGGGAAGAATCCATACAATTAATGATCAAGGCGATAGAAAGCTACCAAGTAGAAGGCGTAAGCACAACATTGCCCTTCGGAAAGTTCGTCATGGAACATGAAGCCTTCCGTTCCGGGAAGTTTGACACGCACTTCGTAAAGAAATATTATGACAGCGAACACTTAAAAGCACAGCAGGAAAAAGAAGCTGAAGTAGCGGCATTGATAGCCTTGAAACAATATTTAAAAGATCAAAATACCTTGCGTTTGCCAATACAGTAAATTATGAAATCGCCACTAAAAGGAATAAATTCCAATACATAAAAGGCGATACTATATAAGACTGTTGGTAAATAAAATATACATTTATGAAAGACAAGATAAAAGCATTAGAAGATAAGATCGCCTTGGCACATTTAGGCGGAGGCGAAAACAGAATAGCAAAACAGCACGAAAAAAAGAAGCTTACCGCAAGAGAAAGAGTAGAATATCTCTTAGACGAAGGCTCATTCGAAGAAATAGGAATGCTGGTAACCCACAGAACCACAGACTTCGGAATGGAAAAAGAACTCTATTACGGCGATGGAGTCATCACAGGCTACGGAACCATAAACAACCGAATGGTTTATGTCTTCGCTCAAGATTTTACAATCTTCGGAGGCGCATTATCAGAAACCCACGCTGAAAAAATCTGCAAAGTCATGGACATGGCCCTCAAAACAGGAACACCAATGATAGGCCTGAACGACTCAGGAGGAGCGAGAATCCAAGAAGGCGTACGTTCTTTAGGAGGTTACGCAGATATTTTCTTTAGAAACGTTCAGGCCTCCGGAGTAATCCCGCAAATTTCAGCAATAATGGGACCCTGCGCTGGCGGAGCAGTCTATTCTCCAGCCATGACTGACTTCACGATGATGGTAGAAAACACAAGCTATATGTTTGTAACAGGACCAAACGTAGTAAAAACAGTAACCAACGAAACAGTAACTTCCGAAGAATTGGGAGGCGCAAGCACGCATTCCACAAAGTCAGGAGTTGCGCACATAACAGCAGCCAACGATGTGGAATGTTTGGAAGATATCAAAAAACTGCTAAGCTATTTACCGCAAAGCAATAATGAAACTACGCCAAAAGTGCCTTATGAATTAAACGATGAAGTGCGCGAACAGCTTTCCAGCATAATTCCAGAAAACGCCAACAAGCCTTATGACATGCACGAAGTCATCAAAGGAATCATCGATGAAGATTCTTTCTACGAAGTACACAAAAACTTCGCAGAAAACATCTTGGTAGGTTTCGCAAGAATAGGGGGAAGAAGCATCGGAATTGTTGCCAACCAGCCCATGTTCTTAGCCGGAGTTCTAGATGTAAACAGCTCCATTAAAGCGGCACGTTTTACAAGGTTCTGCGACTGTTTCAATATCCCGTTATTAGTATTAGTAGACGTCCCAGGTTTCCTCCCAGGCACAGACCAAGAATGGAACGGCATCATCACCCACGGAGCAAAACTGTTATATGCTTTAAGCGAAGCCACAGTGCCGAGGGTTACGGTAATCACAAGAAAAGCATACGGTGGCGCTTATGACGTAATGAACTCAAAACACATCGGAGCCGACATGAATTTCGCGTGGCCGACAGCAGAAATAGCAGTAATGGGAGCAAAGGGAGCCAGTGAAATCATCTTCAAAAAAGAAATTTCAGAAGCACAAGATCCAACAGCAAAACTATTAGAAAAAGAAGCGGAATACGCCGAAAAATTCGCAACCCCATACCGCGCTGCACAAAGAGGTTTCATCGATGAGGTAATCCTGCCAAAAGACACCAGAAGAAAATTAATAAAAGCCTTCAGCATGTTAGAAAATAAAGTAAGTGTCCTCCCAAAAAGAAAACACGGAAATATCCCTTTATAAACGCAACTAAAAACATTCAGCTTATATGTTCCTTATATGCCTTATATGGTTTGTATTTTTACAATATAAGGCATATAAGGAACATATAAGAAAACAAAAAATCCTCTAAGCAAACCTAGAGGATTTTTTATATAGTATAGTAAAAGATTAAACTTCGTCCAAAACCGCTTCTCCATACAAATCAAATTCAGCAGCATCAGTAATGCGGACGTTCACAAACTCGCCAGTCTTCAAATAAGCCTTGCTAGCGTCAATCAAAACCTCATTATCCACATCCGGACTGTCAAATTCAGTTCTTCCCACAAAGTGAGCGCCTTCTTTTCTGTCAATAATACAGCGGAAAACTTGTCCAATCTTCTCTTGGTTCAAATCCCAAGAAATCTGCGACTGAATTTCCATGATTTCATTGGCACGTTGCTGCTTTACTTCCGCAGGAACATCATCTTCCAATAAATAAGCATGCGTATTTTCTTCATGAGAATAAGCAAAACAGCCTAATCTTTCAAAACGCATTTCTTCAACCCAGTTCTTCAAAATCTGAAAGTCTTCCTCAGTCTCACCAGGATAACCAACGATTAAAGTAGTTCTGATTGTCATCTCTGGAACGCGCTCTCTAAATTCTTTAATCAACTTCGTAGTCTTCTCCTGAGTCGTTCCTCTTCGCATAGACTTCAAAATCTTGTCAGAAATATGTTGCAACGGAATATCCAAGTAATTGCAAATCTTAGGCTCGCGCTTCATCAAATCCAAAACATCCATCGGAAAACCAGTAGGAAAAGCATAATGCAGACGAATCCACTCAATACCTTCAACCGCCGCTAAATTCTCCAACAATTCCGCAAGATTTCTCTTTTTATATAAGTCAAGACCATAATAAGTCAAGTCTTGAGCAATCAAAATCAACTCTTTAACGCCGTTTTTCGCCAAACCTTTCGCTTCATTGACCAACTTTTCAATAGGCTGTGAAACGTGTTTGCCGCGCATCAACGGAATCGCGCAAAAACTGCAAGGACGATCGCAACCTTCCGCAATTTTCAAATACGCATAATTCTTCGGAGTCGTGGTCAAACGCTCTCCAAGCAACTCATGACGGTAATCTGCACCAAGCGCTTTCAATAACCCAGGCAATTCCGTAGTCCCAAAATACTGATCCACATTCGGAATTTCCTTCATTAAATCTGGCTTGTAACGTTCCGACAAACATCCGGTTACAAAAACCTTGTCAACGATGCCTTGCTCTTTTTTGTCAACATAATTCAAAATCATATTCACAGATTCTTCCTTTGCATTGTCAATAAAACCGCAAGTATTGATCACAATAATGTTCCCTTCGCGTTCTGCAGGTGCCTCATGCTCAACATCTTTGCCACTGGCGCGCAATTGCCCCATCAGCACTTCACTGTCATAAACATTTTTAGAACACCCTAAAGTGATTACATTGATTTTGTTTTTCTTTAACGTCTTGGTTCTCATAGAATTGTAAAACTCCTTATTTTTAAGGAGGGTGCAAAATTAAGCTTTTTTATTTAAAATAAACCCGTTTCTAGGGCTATTTGTAATTCTTCTAAAAAAGCACGTTGCAATTTATTTGTTCAGAAGCGAAACTTCAGTAGTTTTAGAAACACCGGTCCCGCTTTCTGCAGTAGCTTTTCTCCAATGAAAAATTGAAGAAAAGGCTACTGCCGCCAATCGGGGCTAGCGAAAATCTTCAGTGCATTTATCAGCCTTGAGCTAGATGGCTTGCCTTTTTTGAGTATAATGAAATGCTAAATTATGACCAACCTTTTTGATATTTAAGTCCGAATGTTTACGTTTACAATCATGAAAAAGTCAATTTTACTATTTCTGCTCTTTGCGCCAATATTTCTCTTTTCACAGCAAAGAGACGTCCGCGTTTACAGAGAATTCATCGAAGGAAAAACCGTTGTTTTTGCCGATAACAATGAATTCTGCCCAGTTTCTGTAGTCATGCGAACCGAATTAGAAAACATGAAAAGCAGCTTAAAAGGAATATACGTCTTGGTTCCAGCACAGACAAAAAGATTTATAGTAACCGAAATTACCGTGATCAACTTAAAGAAGAAATTCAATTTTAAGTACCAGAATTCCTTCTACTTAGGGGATATTGATCTGAAAAAATACGATATAAATTATCCTTACGAATTGCCATATAAACAAGGCGAAGAATACACAATAGGGCAGGGTTACAACGGAAAAATTTCCCACCACAATGAATTTGCCCTAGATTTCATCATGCCAATCGGAACCGAAATCCTAGCTTCAAGAGACGGAATCGTAGTTGATGTGCAAGATAAAAACACAGAAACTTGCACAAATAAAGCTTGCGCTGAATTCAATAATTTCATAGTAATCTACCACGAAGACGGAACTTTCGCTGAATACACGCACATTGACACCAATAGCGCTTTAGTTAAAAAAGGAGATGTTGTAAAAGCAGGAGATAAAATCGCATTAAGCGGCAACATCGGCTGGTCATCCGGACCGCATTTACACTTTTTTACTTTTGTTCCAGATATCGAAAAAGGAAGGATTTCAATTAAGAGTAAATTCAGAACTACAGAAAATAAGCTAGAATTTTTGAAAGAAAAAGAATCTTATTTGAAGGAATAACTTACCTCAGATTCGCAGGTTTTTTCTTTTTTATAGTTTAAAATCTGCGAATCTGAGGTAATTTTTTATTTAATAATAGATATAGGCTCTTTATTTTCATTAACCGCAACGAAAGTGAAATTTCCAGTAATGGCTCTTTCTCTCTCCAAAGAATACATTTTTTCTACGTAAATTTCCACGTGAACTTGCATACTTGTGTTTCCGATGTGCGTTACTTTTCCAATCAATTCGGCGAAAGTTCCTGCAGGAATTGGTTTTTTGAAGTCGATTCGGTCACTGCTTACCGTTACAACTCTTTGACGGCTGAAACGCGTTGCAGTAATAAAAGCCACTTCATCCATTAATTGCATTGCTGTTCCACCAAATAAAGTATCGTAATGATTTGTCGTATTTGGGAAAACTGCTTTGAAAATATGTGTTTCTGCAGCATCTATTTTTTCTTGTAATGTCATTATATAAGTTGTTGTTTAGGTCTTAAATTTCCCCATTTTAAATAGGTGCTTCCCCAAGTAAATCCTGCTCCAAATGCGGTAATTAGCAGATTTTGCCCTGCTTTGAAATCTTCCTTGAAATCCCAAAGACAAAGCGGAATTGTTGCGGCAGTCGTATTACCATATTTTTCAATATTAATTTTCACTTTTTCAATCGGAAAATCTAAAGCGTCACTTACGGCTTGAATAATTCTCAAATTAGCTTGATGGGGAATAATCCAATCTACTTTTTCAGAAGCCAAATCATTTCTTTCCATGATTTCTTTGCAAGCAGAACTCATTCCGTTGATGGCATTTTTGAAAACCGTTCTTCCATCTTGTTGCACGAAATGTTTTTTATTAGCAATAGTTTCTTCCGAAGCAGGAAAAAGTGAACCTCCGGCAGGAACTGAAAGAAATTGTGTTCCGTTTCCGTCAGTTTTAAAAATATTGTCAATTACGCCTAAATCGCCAGAAGTTGGTTCAAGCAAGACTGCACCAGCGCCGTCTCCGAAGAGAACGCACGTATTTCTGTCTTCATAGTCCACGATGGCGCTCATTTGATCAGCTCCAATAACCAAAACTTTTTGGTATCTGTTGCTTTCAACCAAACTTGCTCCTACAGAAAGCGCATATAAAAAGCCAGAACACGCGGCATTTAAATCAAATCCCCAAGCATTTTTTAAACCTGCTTTTTCGCAGACAATACTTGCCGTTGGCGCTAAAATGTGATCAGGAGTTGAGGTTGCTAAAATAAGACAATCTATTTCTGATGGTTCGATATTAGAATTCTCGATGAGGTTTTTTATGGCAAAAGTGGCCATGTCTGAGGTGGCTAAAGATTTGTCAGAAAGTATTCTTCTTTCTTTGATTCCGGTTCGGGAAGTAATCCATTCATCGGAAGTGTCTACCATTTTTTCGAGGGTTTTATTGTCTAAAATGGTATTTGGAACAAAGCCTCCAATGGCTGTAATCGTTGCGTTTGTCTTGGTGTTCATTATTCTGTAAAGGGTTGGGCAGACTATGTGAATAGTCAAGTTTGTCATGAAAAAGCTCTTGCTTTATTTTAAAATGCTTAGGAAGAAAATCAGGAATAAATTTTAGGGAAAAGCTTACTTCTTCCATAGAAAATATAACCAAAAGCTTCAGATCGCGAAAGCAATGTCAATTTTGAAAAAGGCAGGTCTCCTGACTTACAGCATTTTTATCTTCCTTCCCAAGAAATAATTTCTCAGTGGATTTTGATGATAAAAACTTTTTGAGCTGTTTACAGTTGCGCGACAGTTCGTGGTTTTCACACGATTCCCAATTACCTTTGAGCTAACAAAGACCTTTTCTTGAGAGAAATAATTTAAGAACTTGTGGTGCAAATATACCAAGTATAAATTATAAAAAAATCCCAATTTTAAGACTTTATTGCATAAAAAAACCATCCAGATTTTGGATGGTTTTAATAATGAATATTTCTATTTACATTTCAAAAAGTAGGGTCAGTGAAACAGTATTGCTTACAGATTTTATTTTTGCTGGATTTGTAAGCCCAGTTGAGAAGAATTGCATTTGAGAGTCTCTTTTCGCATATGCGTAAGCTGCATCAAGCCTTACAGGACCAAAATTATATCCTAATCCTCCTGAAACACTGTTTAAATCTCCAACAGTTTTTCCGTTTTTATAAGGGCTTTGCTCAAATCGATAACCGCCACGAAAACTCCATTGTTTTACTCTGGTTTCTGCGCCGATTCTTACTTCTGATGTTACATCTAGAATATCATCCATTTGGCTATTTATTGGTGCGAAATAATTGTCATTTGGTCTAAATCTAGTATTGCTGTAGTCTTTCATGGCATAATCAACGCTAATCAAGCCTGCTTTTCCAAAAACGTACGCCAAACTTCCTGTATATTTTCCTGGGGTTTGCAATCTATAATCTGGATAAGTTATAATTCCTGTATCAGTTCCGCCTAAATTAGAAGAAATTGTTTGACGAAAATCTTCTGTAAAACGATACCAAGTTGGTGATTCATAAGCTAAACCTGCGCGAAGGCTGTTTGTGACTTTTGCAATTGCACCTAACTGAAAAGAAAAACCGTTTCCATAGCTGTAAAGTTCGTTGTTGAATCTGACTGCTTCAAGGCTAGTTGGTGTTCCTGGCGTATCAAGATAATCTTCATAGAAACTTGTCTTTCTAGTATAATCTGTGAAGTGAGAATTTAGGTTTAAGCCAAAATAAAATTTGTCTTTGTATTGTGTCGCGATATTAAAGGAAAGTTTTCCGTTGTAACCGCTCGTATTGACATAATTTTCTTGGTAATAATTTCCTCCAGCAGGAGTATTTGGAGTATAAATCGTGTTGCCACCAGTGTCTGTTCCTTGGTTTATAACATAACCTTGATAGCCTAAATTTGCTTGCTGTTGTGGGTATGTCAAGAAATTTGATCCTAAGAAGTTTCCAGTTTGAGGGTTGTTTGCGTAACCTAAGAAATAGCTTGAAATTGAATTATTTGGATTGTAACCTTGTGAGTAAAATTTATTGTCTAAATCAGTTACATTTTCATAATTTGCTCCCACTGTGAATTTTCTCCAGCCACTTTCAGCGTTATTGTTTTCAAAAACCCAAATAGCGCCTAATTGGTTTAGGTCAAAGCTGTTGTCGTTTTCTTTGGTTGATGTTCCAAAATAATTTGATTTATTGCTAATGCTTTTGTTACTTAGAGATACTGCAATTTGGCTTGATGTAAAAATTGCACCACCAGCAGGATTTACATTTAAAGAAGAAAAATCACCACCCAGCGCTCCAAAAGCACCACTCATTGCTCTAAATCTAGCTGTTCCGCCTAAATCAGTTTGAGCATATCTCATAGCATCTGAAATATCTTGAGCTTGAATAGAATTAAAGGCAAGCCCAGTCACTACTAGTAAAATATATTTTTTCATTGTATTTAATTTTAAGCTTATTTCAAAAAAATACCCATGTTCGTGACTTTTGATCAAAAAACATAGGCATTTAAATATTGTGATTGTTAACCTCTTCTTCCGCCTCCGCCACCGCCGGATCTTCCGCCACCGCCGCCTGATGAGCCTCCAGATCTTCCGCCACCTGATGATGGGCTAGGAGCACTGTAAGATCTAGATGGTGTTACGCTTTGATTTCTTGTTGAATTATTTGAAGATCGCGTTGGTGTATAATTACTGTTGTTATTTCGAGTAGTATTATAATTTGAATTGCTATTTCTTGTGCTGTTGTATTCTGAATTTCTTGTAGTAGCATTTCTTGTTCCTGAATAATTCGATCTTGTAGCATTATTTCTATTTCCTGAAAAAGAACTAGCATTTCTTACATTTCTGGTAGAATAAGAGGTGCTTGGAGATCTTCTTCCGCCTACATAATTAGCGTTCCCTCTTCCTGCTACAGCACTTCTTGAATAATTATTCCCACGAGATCCGTTTGCATAATAATCGCCTCTTCTTCCGTTGGCATAGTTGCTTCTTCTGTAATAATTATTTCCATAATATCCGTTTCCGTAATATCCATTTCCATACCAGCCGCCATAATATCCGCCATAGTAAGGCCCCCAGCTATTCCAGCCATAACCCCAACCCGGACCATACCAATTGTTCCAGCCCCAACCGCCATAACCCCAGCCAGAGTAGCCCCAACCAAGTCCTAATCCCCAGCCACCACCATAGAATCCGTTGTAGCCCCAGTTGTTGTCATAAACGTTAATTGTAACATTGTCAGAATCGCTTCCCCATGCTGCATATCCATTTTCCACTTGCGCAATAGTATCATTAATTTCTCTATTATAAACTGGTGAAGTATATGCATTTGGATCAGTAAAAATTTCTGGATCTTCCTGAAGTGAAGAAAAATATTCTTTATATTCGTTTGTTTGAGAATTTGGTGTGCTTGCTGTTCTTTTTTCAGAATCAGTATAAACGCCATCATTATCATAATAAGAAGTATTTTGATAAGATCCACAGGATGTTACCAAAATTGTCAGCAGTCCAAGCAATGAATAAATGGAGGCTGATTTTGATGAGAGATAATAAGTTTTCATATCTATAGCAATTTTATTGTTGGACAATACAAAAATAGTTAGTTTTGCTGAATTATTTAGTTAATTTAAGTTAAACAATATTTGTGCCAAACTATTAGATATGAGTAAGAACCTTACCAAAAGATCAGAAGATTATTCCAAATGGTATAATGAATTGGTCGTTAAAGCAGATTTAGCCGAAAATTCAGGAGTGCGCGGTTGTATGGTCATCAAACCATACGGTTATGCGATCTGGGAAAAAATGCAGGCAGAACTAGACAGAATGTTCAAAGAAACCGGACATCAAAACGCCTATTTCCCTTTGTTCGTGCCCAAAAGCATGTTTGAGGCTGAAGAGAAAAATGCCGAAGGTTTTGCAAAAGAATGTGCTATCGTAACTCACTATAGATTAAAAAATGATCCGGATAAACCTGGAAAATTAATGGTAGATCCAAATGCCAAATTAGAGGAAGAATTAATCGTTCGTCCAACAAGCGAGGCGATTATTTGGTCAACTTATAAAGGCTGGGTACAATCTTACAGAGATTTGCCTTTGCTGATCAACCAATGGGCAAACGTGGTTCGGTGGGAAATGAGAACGCGATTGTTTTTGAGAACGGCAGAATTTTTATGGCAGGAAGGACATACGGCTCACGCAACAAAAGCAGAAGCCATTGCAGAATCAGAACAAATGATGAATGTGTATGCTGATTTCGCCCAAAATTTTATGGCGATTCCGGTTATAAAAGGATTGAAAACAGAAACCGAACGTTTTGCTGGCGCGGATGAAACCTATTGTATCGAAGCTTTGATGCAGGATGGAAAAGCGCTTCAGGCAGGAACTTCGCATTTCTTGGGACAAAACTTTGCTAAAGCATTTGATGTAAAATTTGCTAACGCGGAAGGAAAGCAAGAATATGTTTGGGGAACTTCTTGGGGAGTTTCAACGCGTTTGATGGGTGCTTTGGTCATGACGCATTCTGATGACAACGGATTGGTTTTGCCTCCAAATTTAGCTCCGATTCAAATTGTGATTGTTCCTATCTATAAAACAGATGAAGAATTTGCTGCGATTTCAGAAGTGGCTCATACTTTAGTTGCGCAATTTAAAAAACTAAGAATCTCGGTTAAATTTGACGACAGAACGACTCAAAAGCCAGGATTTAAATTTGCTGAATGGGAATTAAAAGGAGTTCCGGTTAGAATTGCTGTTGGTCCAAAAGATTTAGAAAACGGAACTTTTGAGGTTGCCAGAAGAGATACTTTGACAAAAGAAATAGTGTTGAAGGACGGAATCGTAAATTATGTAAATGATTTGCTAGAAAAAATCCAAGAAGATTTATTTAACAAGGCATTAAATTATAGAGATACTCATATTACAGAAGTGAATGATTTTGAAGAATTTAAAGATGTTTTAGAGAATAAAGGAGGCTTTGTTTCAGCACATTGGGACGGTACTGCAACAACTGAAGAAAAGATAAAAGACCTTACAAAAGCAACAATTAGATGTATTGCTTTGGATAGAGTAGAAGAGGGGGGAACCTGTGTATTCACTGGTAAACCATCAGCTGGAAGAGTGCTTTTTGCTAAGGCATATTAAAAAAAAATAAAAAAAATTAAATTTTTTTAAGGTAGCTATTGCACAAATAAAAAATAGTTGTATTTTTGCAACCGCAATAGAGAAGCAAGGCCCGTTCGTCTATCGGTTAGGACGCATGGTTTTCATCCATGTAAGAGCGGTTCGATTCCGCTACGGGCTACTACTTTAAAAAAGCATAAGTTCTCCTTAACTATAAAAAGGAAAATGGCCCGTTCGTCTATCGGTTAGGACGCATGGTTTTCATCCATGTAAGAGCGGTTCGATTCCGCTACGGGCTACAAAATTAGTTGTAAATTAGTTTTATAAAATAAAGACTGGTGTCTCGGTATTTATTTTATTAGTTAAAACCAAAGTGACATTTTTAAGTTGTGGGAGGTTTTTCTTTTTTAACTAGTATTTATAATAATTACATCTAAAATTAAAAAACAAAATGGCAAATCATAAATCAGCCCTTAAAAGAATCAGAAGTAACGAAAAGAGAAGAGTATTAAACAGATACCAGCACAAAACAACTCGTAACGCTATCAAAGCTTTGCGTCTTGCAACTGAAAAATCTGATGCTACTGCAAAATTATCTGGTGTTATCTCTATGATTGATAAATTAGCTAAAAAGAATATTATTCATAATAATAAAGCTTCTAATTTAAAATCTAAATTGACTAAGCACGTTGCTACTCTTAGCTAAGAATAACAACATCTTAATATAAAAAAAGCTTCGCTAATTTAGCGAAGCTTTTTTTTTGGCCTTGCCTTTAACTCTGAAGTTAAAGGCGTTCTTTTAATTTTTCAAGCATTTCTTTTGTTACAGGTTTTGATATAAAGTCGATAATTATAGGGTAATTTTTTACTTTCTCAATATCTTTTGGGTCAATTGTGGAAGAAAGAACGATGATTTTAGTTTCTGCGTTATATGGACTGTATTTTTCTTCAATGAAATTATCAAGAAATTCCCAACCTCCCATAACTGGCATATTTAAATCTAAAAACATCAATTCCGGAAAATCATTGTCTTTATTTGATTTTAAATCATCATAATATTCTAGCGCTTCTTGCCCGTTTTTTGCAACGATTACTGTTTCAGACAATGTTGCTTTTGCGATTACCATTTTGTAAAGCATTAGTGTGATTGGATCGTCATCAACGCATAGTATTTTTTTTATCATCTCTTAATAGTTGTTGAAAGTTAAAGTAAATTTGGTTCCTTTATTGACTTCGCTTTGCACTTCAATTGTACCTCCCATAGTTTCGACTTGAGACTTTACAAGATATAATCCAAGGCCTTTGCTGTCTGGGTAGTTGTGAAATCTTTGGTATAATCCGAAAATCTTGTCTTTATTTCTGTCCATGTCAATACCAATTCCATTGTCTTCAAAAGTTAGTAATATCTTGTCTTGCTTTATTTTTGTTTTAATATTAATGATCAGTTTGTTAGAAGGATTTCGATATTTGATAGCATTTGTAAGCAAGTTTAATAAAATACTCTCTAAATATGCCTTGTTGATATTTGGCATTGAATCAATTCCTATTTTTATTTTAATTGTTGGTTTGTGCAGGTCAATCAAATAGTTTAATTGTACAAAGACGCTTTCAAAGACTTCGCTAAAAGTGACATCTTCCTTTTTGATTGAAGGATTATCTTTTATAATAACCACTTTAACCAAGTCATTGATAGTTTCGTTTAGTAAATGTGTTGATTTTGAAAAACCATTTAAAATTAATTTTAGATCATTGTTCTCAATTGGTATATCTTCAATGAGATTCAATAAACCGGTTAAATTTGATAATGGCGCTCTTAAATTATGAGATGTAATATAAGAAAATTGTTTTAAATCTTTATTGTTTTGAGTCAGCTCTCTAATAAGTTGCTCTTTTTCTTTTTCTTGCTTTTTTTGCTCGGTAATATCTCTTTGAATCGATATCCAGTGTGAAATGCCACCATCTTTTGCGCTAATTGGAATCATCGAAAAACTTACCCAATATTGTTCATTGTTTTTCTTATAGCTGATGGTTTCAATTCGTGTTTCTTGTTTGTTTTTTATGGACGATGCTAGTTTTTGATACTCTTTTTTATCAGTATTTGGACCGCTAAAAATAATTGGAGACTTGCCAATGACTTCTTCAGCTTCATAACCTGACATTTCAGAAAAAGCCTGGTTTACAAAAACAATCTTAGGAATTGCAGTTTCAGAAATGTCATTGTCAGTAATTACTACCGCATCTTTTGCGTGTGTAATCACAGTTTCCATTAATCTTAGTCGTTGTTCTTCTTCTTTTGTTTTGGTGACATCTTGCATCGAGCCAATCATTCTGCTTGATTTTCCGCTATCATCTTTAATTAAAAAGCCACGGTCAAAGATGAATTTATAGCTTCCGTCGGCACATCTGAATCGATATTCGTCTTGCCATTTTTTTACCCTTTTTTCAAGAAAATTATATAGTTTTACTGAAACTCTGATGCTGTCTTCGGGATGAATTCTGTCGAACCACCATTTTGAAACATTTTCTACGTCTTCCTGTTTGTATCCAAACATTTCAGTAATTCCTTTATTCCAACTGAAATTATCTTCTTGAATTTTCCAATCCCAAATGGTATCACTTGTTGCTTTTGCTACAATTTCATAACGATTGATGGCTTCTTTTAATTCTTCTCCAGATCGTCTGTTTTCCATCAAAACTCCAACTAAGCTTGCTGCCCTCTCAAAAAGGTAGATTTCATTTTGAGTAGGTTCTTTGATTTCTTTATAATGTACTACAAATGCGGCAATCATTATTCCATCCGTTTTTCGAATCGGAATTGACCAATATGATTTCATGCCATATTCTGTTGAAATAGAAACATATTTTTTCCAAGTTGGATCATTTTCTAAATCATACACAAAATTGTTTTCATCAGGAAAAGTTTTAAGATCGGTCTCCATTCCTGCTTCTTTCAGAGCTTTTAAATATAGTCTAGGCAAACTTTCTCCGGCTACGTGAACCATTTTATTTTTTCGTAATTCAGCTATGCAGCATAAAGATTCAGGAATCATTTCCTCTAAAAATTCAAGAACTTTGTCAAGAACCGTTTTGAGGGTTGATTGTTGTGAAGAATTAAGTTTGTAAATGTCTTTTTCAAATGCCAGTATTGTTTCTTGAAATTTGCGGGTAGTTATATCTTGAAGGGCTCCAATTTTTTTGACTTGCACGCCATTTTCCCATATAATTGAAAATCGATCTAAAACATGAGCATATGTATTATCTTGCTTTCGAAAGCGATATTCTATTTCATAATGTGAGTCTGGGGAGCTGGGTTTTAAGGAAGCAATTTTTTCAGAAATCCATTTTCTTTCATCAGGATGTAATCGTGAGGCCCAAAAAGACATGTCTAAAGATTGGTCTTTTGTGTCAAATCCAAATATTTTGCTATAGTTTGAACCTGTAATATAGATTTTCTTTGTAGCGGAATCAAATTCATAAATTGCATCGCTAGTAGCTTCAGCAACAGCTTCATATCTCAGATTGCTTTCTTTGATTCGCATCTCATTTTCGATTCGGTCAGTCACGTCTCGAGCGTTTAGAACAATTCCGTTTACAGCTGCGTTGTCAGTCATGTCAATGATGTTAGCTTCAAGCCAGCGCCATTTTTCATTTACATATATATAACGAAAAGGTTTGGTTGCAATTCTTTTTACATCTTTTAATTTAGAAAATTCTGAAATAAAAAATGGCGCATCTCCGGGATGTAACATGTCAAAAGCATTTAAACCAATATACTCCTGCGGGTCAATTCCATAATTTCTTTCAACATTTGGGCTTATATAAGTGTAATTCCCTTTAGAATCTAAGATTGATATTAATTCTGACCCGTCTTGAACCAAAGCTTTAAAGCGCTGTTCAGTAAGCTCGCTGTCTTTTTCAGTTTTTAGTTTTTCAGTTACATCTGTAATTAAGACTAGTCTGGCTCTTTTTTCATCGAATTCAATTTCATTGCTTTGGGCGATTATATAGACGCATTCTCCTGATTTGCTTAATGTTTTTAGAAAAGTTTCTGAAAATTTTCCGTTTTCTCTAACTTTTTCTAAAACATCTAAAGCATTTTCATAATCGTTTGGCGCTACCAAATGAAAAGTTTTCAAATTAAGCATTTCTTCTCTCGTGTACCCATATTTTTTTAGAAATGCATTGTTTAAGTCTAAAATTGCTAGGGTTTCAATGTCATAAATAAATTTAGGAAGTGGACTGTGATGAAATAAGTTTTTATATTTTTTCTCTGATTCGTCTAATTTATGCTCCAATTTATATTTTTGAAGGCTATTTTGGATGGTTTTTGAAACGAGTTTTTTGCTAGCGTAGTTTTTTATTATATAATCTGAAATTCCTTTAGATAAAGATTCATTACAAAAATCCTCTTCTTCTAGATTGCATAATAAAATTATAGGAAGATTGGTATTTAAAAACTCTAGGTTTTGTTCATTATCTTCTAGAATAGGTGTGTCAACTAGAATAATATTCAAATGAATTTTGTCAATTAAAAGGTGTTTAGCTTCAGCCAATGATTTCGCTATATAAAAGGAAGCTTCAAAAAATGCCTCTTTTATATAGTTTTTTATGACTTCTAAATCACTCTGATTATTTTGTATTATCAGAAAATGAATACCTTTTTTCTGAAAATTCATTTATTTCGGTTTATCGATTGTACATAAGAAATCCAAAATTCTATGCTATCGATTGCAGATCCAAATGATTTATTTTTAAAGTAATAATAAAGAAGGTTATGCATAGTAAGTTGTGAATCAAATACTAGATATTTTTTTTCAATTTTTACTGCATCTTCCATAAGCATTACTTCATATAATACTGCATTCGATATTAATTCTTCGTTTGCAGCTTGTCGACATTTGGTGCATAGATTTGGGGTAAACAAATATATGAAAAACTATTTTGATGCGGTAATTAAAATTTTTCATACTTCATATTTTGTTTTTGATAAAATTTTATGAATTAATCATCATTTTTGGAATTGCTTAAAACACTATATTTTACAGTTTCTAGGTCATTAATAAAAATATAAGTTATATCCTTATTATGAATAAGTTAAGTCCTTCAGAAAAAACATTTTTTATATCGAAATAATGTGTACATTTGCAGCTTCTAAAAAAATCGAATGGAATCTATCAGAAACATTGCAATTATTGCCCACGTCGATCACGGTAAAACTACTTTGGTTGATAAAATTATGTACCATTGTCAACTTTTCCGTGATAACGAAAACACGGGAGACCTTATTCTTGACAACAACGATTTAGAGCGTGAAAGAGGTATTACAATTACTTCAAAGAACGTTTCAGTTCAATATAAAGGAACAAAAATCAACATTATCGATACTCCTGGTCACGCGGATTTCGGTGGAGAAGTAGAACGTGTATTGAATATGGCTGATGGTGTTTGCCTTTTGGTAGATGCTTTTGAAGGACCAATGCCACAAACTCGTTTCGTTTTGCAAAAAGCAATCGATTTAGGTTTGAAACCTTGTGTTGTAATCAATAAAGTAGATAAAGAAAACTGTACACCAGAAGAAGTTCACGAAAAAGTTTTTGACTTGATGTTTGAGCTTGGAGCAACTGAAGAACAATTGGATTTTCCAACTGTTTATGGTTCTGCAAAAAATAACTGGATGTCAGACGATTGGAGAAACCAAACTGACAATATCGAACCATTATTAGATATGGTAATCAAAAATGTTCCTGCTCCAAATGTTGGTGAAGGAACGCCACAAATGTTGATTACATCTTTAGATTTCTCTGCTTTTACAGGTCGTATCGCAATCGGTCGTCTTGAAAGAGGAGTTCTTAACGAGGGGATGCCAATCTCTCTTGTAAAAAGAGACGGAACTATCGTTAAATCAAGAATCAAAGAATTGCATACTTTTGAAGGACTTGGTCGTAAAAAAGTATCACAAGTAATTGCTGGGGATATCTGTGCAATTATTGGTGTTGAAGGTTTTGAAATTGGAGATACTATCGCTGATTTTGAAAACCCAGAAGGTTTGCAAACAATCGCAATTGATGAGCCAACAATGAGTATGTTGTTCACAATCAACGATTCGCCTTTCTTTGGTAAAGAAGGTAAATTTGTAACTTCTCGCCATATTAGAGAAAGACTTACAAAAGAATTAGAGAAAAACTTAGCTATGAAGTTGGGTGAAACTGATTCTGCTGATAAATTTATGGTTTTTGGTCGTGGTGTACTTCACTTATCTGTTCTTATTGAAACAATGAGAAGAGAAGGATATGAATTGCAAATTGGTCAGCCACAGGTTATTATCAAAGAAATTGATGGTCAAAAATGTGAGCCAATTGAGGAATTGACAATCGATTTACCAGAATCTCTTTCGGGTAGAGCGGTTGAGTTTGTTACAATGCGTAAAGGTGAAATGTTAAGTATGGAAACTAAAGGTGACCGTATGATTGTTAAATTCAACATTCCATCACGTGGAATCATTGGATTGAGAAATCAACTTTTGACTGCTACTGCTGGTGAGGCTATCATGGCACACCGTTTCATTGGATACGAACCTTACAAAGGAGAAATTGCTGGACGTAACAAAGGTTCATTGATTTCTATGGAAAAAGGAAAAGCGATTCCTTATTCTATCGATAAATTGCAAGATCGTGGTAAGTTTTTCGTTGAACCAAATGCTGAAATCTATGAAGGTCAAGTAATTGGAGAAAACTCTCGTGGCGATGATATGTGTGTTAACGTAACAAAAGAGAAAAAACAATCTAACGTTCGTTCTTCTGGAAACGATGAAAAAGCGAGAATCATCCCGCCAATCATTTTCTCTCTTGAAGAAGCTTTAGAATATATTCAAAAAGATGAGTATGTGGAAGTTACACCAAAATCTATCCGTTTGAGAAAGATTTATTTAACTGAAACTGAAAGAAAACGTTTTAAATTCTAAGATATTTTCAACTATAATTAGAGAGCCATTCTGAAAAGAGTGGCTTTTTTTATTTAAAAGGATTAATTTGTGCCGTTAAACGATGAAACATTACAATTCATCGTTTTTTTTGACAATTATTATATTTATATAATGAAGTTCTTTATCTAAAATATTAAATCAGTTAAGTTTACTAATCAATTATTAGTCAAAGATATTAATTGAAATTTAATGATGATAAAAAATTACAAATTGAAATTGCTTAATAAGAATAAAAATGAAGTAATTTCTATTTTAGGAGATGGCCTCAACTTTTATCATTTTGATACTTGGATTTATCTTTTAGATAGAAAATGGTGGATAATTAAGAGAAAGCTTTATATTCATTTTGATCAAACTAACCTTGTATATTCTGTTCAGATTAAATTTGAATACTTTTGATTTTTTCTGCTTATTTTTATTATTAGATTTTTCTAATTCTTGTCTGTGATGCTGCGATTTTATTATTTTTACTAAAGTTGTGCTTTGTAATAAATAAATTCGATTAACAAATGAAACAAGCAGAGCCAAATAGGATTAATAAGTGTTTTATCTAACTAAGCTAAAGTGACCTCTGATTGTTCTTCCAGTGTCTAGTTTCACAACATACCAATAATCAGATGAAGGTAGCGGTTGACCATCATGGATTCCGTTCCAGCCATTGCCCAAAGGTTTTATATCAGCAAGAAGTTTTCCAAAACGATCGAAGATGTAAATTTTTGACTTCGCATAAAATTGCGGATTTATTCCAACAATATCCCAAGTTTCGTTATAAGAATCGCCATTTGGTGTAAAAAATTTAGGCATTTTTAAAATGGATATTTCTTTTGAAATTGTACCACAACCGCGATCATCATAAACATAAACTGTATGAAAACCCGCTGTCACATTTTCAAAATGATTAGAAATTTGAAATGGACCAGTTGGAGTATCAAGGCTGTATAAGTAATTACCTAAGCTAGTATCTGTCAAATTAACGGTTATTGTGTTATTATCTGAATTATCTATAATCGCAATATTTTCTATAGTTGCATTATTGGAAGGAAGTACGGTAATAGTTCTAGTTTTTTCACATGCTACATTCGAAGAGACTTTTACAGTGTAAGTTCCAGGAAGGTTGGTTCTGATATTTTGCGAAATTGCTCCTGTTGACCACTCATAATCAAAATCATTTGGATTTCCTTGTAATAATCCAGCAGATAACGTAATGTAATTAAAAGGTAAATTAACACAAACGTAATCTGAATAATCATGACTTATTTTTGGTAATTCGTTTACTTTTAAAAATAATTCCGAAATACCAGAACAATTATTGCCATTCTCAACTCGCACAAAAATCGTTTGTTCATAAGGAGTTTGATTCGTGAAATTTGCTGGATTTGTAATTTCATTAGTTTCTAACAGAGCATCATCTAAAGTTGTGTAAAATTTGGCTATTTCACCAGTATTTAATACAAGTGAAGAATTATTTAAATTAAATTCTCTTAATCCGTTCTCGGCATTCAAACTGTCACATTGAGGATCGATAGTAATAATTTGGGAAGGAGTTATGTTTACATTTAATAACAATGAACTTAAGCTTGAACACTGTGTTGTTGCATCTGTAATTCTAACAGAAATAGTTTGTGGATTTGTGACGTTTATATATTCAGGAGAGATTATGTTACTATTAAAAAGATATTCTACAGAAAGATTTGGATCATTATTTGTTAATTGTGATAAGGCTTCGTTCAAGTTAAAAAGTGCAAGTCCATCTGGATTTAAGCCTGTGTCACATTGCGTGAGTGAAGTATTAACTTTTGCAGGAACAGGCTTAACAGTTAAAAATATTTCTTTTACGTCTGAACAGCCATTGGTATTAGAAACTTTTATAAAAATTGATTCTTGATTGGGAATCGAGTTCGAAAAATTGACTAAAAAAGGGGAGAAATCTATTAATGCATTTGTACTTGAACTAAAATATGAAACTGCTAAGCCTGTCATGTTTTGTCCTTGCATAATGGCGTTTGTTACTTCATTTAAGTCAAAAGTAGCTAGGCCATTTTGGTCATCACCATCAGTTAAATCGTCACACATTTCAAAACTGTTATTTGGAATTGTAATTGGATTATCAATAGTTACAGTAAAATCCTCAATACTTGAACAGCCTGTAAAAGTATTAGTAATTCGAGCATACAATCTTTGAGGATTTTGGGTGCTTTGAAAATTTGCAGTATTCGTTATTGCATTATCAGCTGTTAAGCCATCATTTTGGCTTCTATGATAAGTGACGGCCACATTAGTTTGAGAACCAATCATAATTGGCGTATTCAGTTCTAAATTAAAGTCATTTACGCAATTTTTAAGATTCATCGTCGCACCAGTTGGAATTTGCGAAACTGGCGATTCATTGAAAGTGGCAGTTCCTGTCCAGGTTATGGAAAAGTTGCTGTTTCCGACAGGTCTGTCAATTACTAAGAAATAAGTATCTCCTGAATTTACGGTCAGCCATCTTACAAAGCTGCTTCCTTGATCACCGGGACCTTCGGAAGTATCTGTTTCAGTTGCATTCATACCAGTAAAATTATTGCTAGCGCCTGCAGCATCCGGATTTGTGGTAGAACAACGAATCGCCATTCCTATATTACTACAAGTTGCATTAGGACCAAATACAAAAAAATCAAAATCTTCTAAAATACTTCTACTTTCTGGTCTAAGCGTAAATCCAAGTGTACCGCCTGTATTAATAGATATTCTCAGCCAGATACTATTATTCTCTTGGCTTCCACAAGTGTTGCTTCCAGAAAGTTCTTGAACTCCAACACCAGAAGCATTTAATCCGGTGTAATCACTATTGCCACATGCAATCAGAGCATTGACGCAATCATTTTGTGAAAAAGATTTTACGGTAGTAAAAATGAAGAAAAATATAACTAGTATTCTGCTGAATGACATAACTTGAAAATTGAAGGACTCAAATGTAGGAAAACATTTTATTCTATTTAGCGTACTAAGCTAAAATGTCCCTTGACGATGCGACCATTTTCGAATTTAACTACATACCAATAATCTGAAGAAGGTAGAGGTTGTCCATTATAAATTCCGTTCCAGCCATTACTTAAAGGTTTTATGTCAGCCAAAAGTTTGCCATATCTATCAAAAATATAGATTTTTGAATTGGCATAAAATTGAGAATTAATTCCTATTATGTCCCATGTTTCATTTCGTCCATCTCCATTTGGGGTAAAGAATTTTGGAATTTTTAAAACTGAAATTTCTTTTGAAACAATACCGCATCCCCGATCATCATATATATAAACTGTATGAAATCCTGGAGACACATTTTCAAAATGATTTGAAGCTTGAAATGGTCCTGATGGTGCATCTAAACTATATAGATAATTACCCAAGCTCGTACTTGTAAGATATATTGTGACTGTGTTATTATCTGAAATATCTTTAATTTCAACATTCTCTATTGTAGCATTATTGGAAGGAAGAACTGTTATTGTTCTAATTTTTTCACAGCCAAATGTGTTAGTGACAGTTACTGTGTAAGTGCCAGCTTGATTAACATTAATGGTTTGTGTTTCTTGACCTGTCGACCATTTATATCTCAAACCAGTTGTATTTCCAGTTAATAAATTTGGAGTGAGGGTTATGAAATGATTTGGCAAATTTGTGCAAATGTAATCGGTATCTTCTGTTTTTATTTTCGGTAAAGGATTTACAATAAGCTTTATCGGATATATTCCGAGGCATTGGTCAAGTTCTTCCAAACGAGCATAAACAGTTTCTATATTGTTATTTACGTTTCTATGTTGAACATAAATTTGATTCTGTTTTAGCAAAGCATCGTCAATATTTTTGTAATAGAAAATCATTGCTGTTGGAAAATCTGTTGCGATGTCGGCATCAGAAAGGGTAAAGTTATATAATCCATCTTCAGTGCCGTCGTTGTCACATTTTGCTATTTCATAATTTGAAATTGCTCCTGTATTGACCCTTATTTCTAATTCAGTTATAGAATAGCAACCCGTTTGTGTATTTGAAACTCTTGCGTATAAAACTTGTGGATTTGTAATATTCTTATAATCTACAGGTAAAGGATTTATGTTTTCATCGGCATTATCATACGAAATAAAAAATGTCGTTTCTCTATTTTTAGCTTCATCAGAAAGATCCTCATGAGCAAGATTAAGATTAAAAAAAATGTTTGTCTCAGAAATTCCATCGGGACTGCATTGTGAAAGTACAGATCGAATTGCATTTGGCAGTGGATTAATAGTAATTTGTTTGGTATCATTTACAGTTGAGCCAGCAATAGTTACGCTAACACTTACATCATAAGTTCCTGCCGAAGCATACGCATGTGAGGTAGAAATGTTCGTGACACTGGGGCTGCCGTCTCCAAAGTCCCAGACAGCATTATCAATTGTTCCGCTTGAAGCTGTCTCAAAAGTTGTTATGTCACCAAGACAAGTATTCTTTTCAATAATTGAAGTACTAAAAACTGAAGTAATAAATGGAGGAAGTCCAAAAGTTGAAGAGCCATAATCTCCTAAGTATATAGCTCTTTCTTGATAATCACAGGCCAAACCTGCAAGTTCGGGACTATTGATAACATCTAGATATTTTACATCACTATTTAAGTTTGCTTTATAAATTTTTCTGTCAGGGCCTAATTGTAGTGCTGCATATAGTCTATTCGAAATAACTGTTCTCGTGAGAATAGGACTTTGCAAATCATATTGTGCTATTCCATTATCATCAGAAACATATAATTTTTTTGACTGCGCAGAAAATTCTATTCCATATGGACTTATGTTATTCCTTATTAAAAGTCCATTAGTAATATTTCCAGTTTGATTATCAAAATCATATAGATAGACGCAACCATTTTGAGCTGTGCCACCTTCGGTTGTTCCTAGTTGGTTGTGAGCGATAGCGATTTTTTTTCCATCAGGTGAAGCTTTTAAATAGCCTATTGAATTTCTTCTATATCCAGAAGTAGGTACCATGGGATTAATTTGTGTGACTACCGGTGTAGCATTTACGCCATTTTCATCAATTTTAAAGGCATAAAACTTATTTGTAAAGTGAGTAATTACCCAATAACCATTACCGTCTTGTGTTTTTACGGCTGTTATTTTTTCTGAACATTTATATTTTATTTCTTCGCCATATCGATTTTGATTATAAGTTACCAAATGATTATTTCGGCTTATTACATCGCCAATGCTTCCATTTGTTCCTGTAACTGACATATCAATTACAGAATAATTCATTCCATTATTGAAGCCGTCATCTGCTAATGGTACTCTGTCTTCTGTTCCAGTATAAAATCCTTCAAATTGTCTAGGATAAATAGCGGCATTTTCATGGTGAGGTTCATCTACAGTAAAGACATAAAAAATATTTGAATTAGTTGGATTTGGAATTATAATACCCGACTGGGTGCTTGATGGGTCACCTAAAAGGCCGGTATTATTAAAATAATCTCCATTAGGCATTATTTTATGATTTCTATCCCAAACTGTTCTACCATCTGTATACAACAAAAGATTTCCATCTGAATCTGAAAATGAACTACATCCTTCATTGGTATTAATACCTATCTCATTTGGTACTGCGGAAAGGACAGTAACACTATTGTCACTATTAAATCTAATCCCTGCTCTATTTCCAAAAAACCAATTTGAGGCCTCTCTTTGAGAATAAGAGTTTATGGAAAGAATAATAAAGAAAATTAAATTTAAAGTTTTGATATTCATTTGTTGACATTAGATTTCAAATATAATAAATTCTTATTTGTTTTTTTGCTTATGTCATTATAAGTAGCTTTTTTCCTTACATAATTAACGCAAAAGAGAAAAATGTCCTTTGATTTCTCTTCCCGATTGTAGTGTAATTTTAAACCAATAATCTGTTGCAGGAAGTGTTTTTCCATCATGCATACCATTCCAGCCTGCTTGATTTCCTTTGAAAAAATAAATTAGTTTTCCATATCTGTTAAAAATAGAAACCGTAGCATTTGGTTGTGAATTTAAATAGGGAACTCTCCAGATTTCATTCTTTCCATCGCCATTAGGTGTGAAAAATTTTGGATAATCCATTACGAAAAAATCATATGGAGTCGCACTTCCACAGAAATTTTTGTCGATAACATATGCTGTATATTCTCCAGATTTTATGTTGGTAAAAGTAGGGCTATTTTGAAAATTGATTCCGTCAATTGAATATTCATAATCTCCTATACTAGTTGCCGTCAAATTAATTGTAACTGAATTGTTTCCTCCATTAAAATCATTGATGCTTATAGATGTAATTTCAGCACGACTGGAAGCTTTTACATTAAAAGTTTTGGTTCCTTCGCAATCATTAGAATTTGTAACGGTCACAGTATATGTTCCTGGAGTCAAAACGTTAATAATTTGAGTGTTTTGTATTGGATCTGTATTCCATGAATAGCTTGAAAAACCATTTCCCGCATTTAATGGCACACTAATATTGCTGCCAATACAAACGATTTTCTCTTCATCATCAAGACTTGCTCCAAAAGAATTAACGATAATCTTAAATTCGGCAATGCCATAACAATCAATGCCACTGCTTAATTTAGCATAGATTGTTTGTTCAAATGGAATCGTATTTTCGAAATTACTAGGATTTGAAATAGCATTTAATCCGGATAAGGCGTTTGCATACGAAGTAAAATAATTAATGCTTCCCCCAGGAAGATTTTCTAGTATTTCCTCTTCTTTTTCAGTCAAGTCAAAAATGGTTACACCGTCAGAAGAGTCTAAATCTTCGTCACATTCATTCAAAGGTGCTGTGGGATCTGTGATGTTGTTGTTTGAAAGAGTTAAGTTTACTTCTGAAATTCCGAAACAGCCAAACTCATTTTCCACTCTTGCGTAAACTATGTTTTGTGTGTTTTCAAATGCGGTTGGATTTGTAATTGGATTTGTATTTCCAGAGGCTTCGGCATAAGATTTAAAAAAAACCGGCGTTGTCAAGTTTTGATTGCCAGCTATAATTTGGTCAGAAGCTTGGTTTAGATTAAAAAATGCTAATCCATTATTATCTTCATCACATTGCACTAATGTTGCATTTGAAAGAGCTGTCAATGGTGCATATTCAATTTTGATTTGACCAGTCGAAAAGCAACTTCCACCAAGCCCAACTCTTACTGAATAAGTTGCAGATTCATTAAGAGTAATTGCAAATTGATCTGAAATTTCTGCTTGAGGAATTCCGTTTTTAAACCATTCATAGCTTACTGCATTTGCATTCGTAGCTGTCAAAATTAATCCTTGATTTTGGCAAAGTGCAGTTCCGTCTGCAAGTAATCTATCGCTTCCTAAATATGTTTCAACTTTAAAACTGCCTCCGCCGAGAAAGATTGCAGAATCATATCTATAATTACCTTCATCAGCAATGACTAATTTTATATGGTAAGTTTCCCCAGGAATTACATCAGCCTGCGCTTTCATTACGATAGTTTGTCCGTTGAAATTTGTAGGATGCTCATTTCCATTAAAACCCCCAAAATATTCTTCATTTTCTGCTCTGCAACCTCCAATACCTCCAATTTCAGGACGAATATTCATCGTGTTTACAGCGTCAGTCTTTCCTGGAATCAGGGCCAAATTTTGATAAGCCGCCGTACTGCCAACTTGTTTTAATAGAAATGCAAAACCATCGGCATATCTGCACGGCGCATTGTCATGATATTCTTCGGAAGAAAGCATGTAATCAAAACTGATTTTATTGCTCAATGGCGTAAAATCAAATTCTAAAATTGTAGCATCTGTAGATCTTCCATTAATGCCTAATGCTTGTTCTAAGTCTTGATCGCCAGGCCAATTCATTCCGCGACCATCATCTGAGAGGCTTGTATTTGGACCTTCAGCTGTTTTTGCTCTTCCTGTGCTTAAAATAATTCCTTCGGCGAAAGGAAAAGAACTTGTGCCAGCATTAAAATAACCATAGCTATTTTCTAGACCTCCAAAATCACCTCCTGTAACAGAAAAATTAGAAACTGAAGCACAATCACTGTCAATTAAAACATCTTGAACTAAACGTTGAGCAGTGTAAGTATCATCAACTTGAATATACTGTGCTTTTAATTGGGAAGAAAAGCACAGTACTAATAGAATAAAAAGGTGGTTTTTCATTATTTTCATAGCGTCCGCAAAGATACTACAAATCTCGTTTTTTCAGAATTTTATATGACATTAACATAAAAATAACGGTCCAAACCACCACGATTACAATTTCTGTAAGATGAACGCTATAATCCTTTGCAACGCTTCCGCCAGAAACTTGATTTTCAATTGCTTTATAAGCTTGAAAGCGTGTTACAGGCTCTTTAATTAAATTTGCCATCGATTCTAAAGGAAGGAAAGCCTTGATTTTGTCCACTTGTTCTGAACTTGAAAAGATAGTAATTCGCAACAAACCTCCAATTATTCCTTCAATAACATACCAAAGGAATAAAAATCCGATGGCAAAAGCAGAACGTTTGACTAGGATTCCTAAGAACAAACAGAAAGAAAAAAACGCCACAAGCTTGATGAAATAAGCCAAAAGATATTCTAAATCTGAAAAAACAATCGCACTTTCTGTATAAGATGAAAAACTATAGCCTAGAATTAATGTCATGATGAAAACATAAATGCAGGATAATATGGCAAAAAGAAATACGGTGAAAAACTTAGAAAGTATAAATTCTTTTTTGCTTAAGCCGTCGATTAAATTCTGTTTTAAAGTTCCATAACTGTATTCGTTTGCCATCATGGAAACTATAATTACGGCCAAAAAGAATTTTAATATAGAAGCCATATAAGTATTAAAATGCCAAATAAAAGGAAAGTTGAAAATTCCCATATCTGCCATGCGGAAATCAAGACCGACGAAATTAAAATTGATTGACGCAATTAATGCAACTGAAGAAAGCAGTATGAAATAAGTCAGCGTTAAGATTCTGCTGGCTCTATTTTGCCAAATTTTTTGTAGTTCTATTGAGAGTAATCGTTTCATTTTCTGAGGATTATTTGTTATTGGTTAATTCAAGGAATTGTTCTTCAAGGCTATGTTTTCTTTTTACGAGATGATTCAAAAAGATATTTTTTTCAAAAAGATATCTGTTGATTTCTGAAGCTTCAAGATTAGCATAGACAAATAATTTTCCTTCATATTCTTCAATTTTTTGAATAGCTGGATGAAGATTTAAAGCTTCCCGCAACTCAATAATTTTGTCAGATTGAAGTTCAAAGAAACCTTCGTTTGAATTCATTCCGTCGACAGTTCCTGAATATAAAATTTCTCCTTTTCTTAAAACCAATACGTGCGAACATACCTTTTCAACTTCATCTAAAAGGTGAGAAGCTAGAAGAATAGTCGTTCCTTGGGAAGCTATAACTCTAATGATATCACGAATTTGACGAATTCCTTGTGGGTCTAAACCATTTGTAGGTTCGTCTAAAATTAAAATCTCTGGATCATTTAAAAGGGCGGAAGCGATCGCTAGTCTTTGTTTCATCCCTAAAGAAAAGGTTCTGAATTTGCTGTCTTTTCTTTCTAAAAGGCCTACGATTTCTAGCTTCTCAGCAATTTTATCATAGCTTGTTCCCTTGATCTTACAAACTAACTGCAAATTTTGCTGCGCTGTCATATAAGGATAAAAGTTTGGACGCTCAATGATGGCGCCAACTTTTTTCAGAGCTTCATGTGTTTCAATCGTTCCTCCAAACCAGCTGTATTTTCCTGCTGTTTTATTGACAACATTTAAAACGATTCCGAGAGTTGTGGATTTTCCGCTTCCGTTCGGACCTAATATTCCGTAGACATTTCCTTTCTGGATGCTTAGCGAAACATTTTTTACGGCTTGGACTTTGCCATAATTTTTATAGAGATTTTCAATGGTAAGAATTGTTTCCAAAATGGTTGATTTATTGGTTTATTAAGTAGGACGAACTAAAAGTAATTTTGTTACGAAGAAAGTTAATAAAAATAAAAAAATCCCCAATTACAAATCGTAATTGAGGATTGATATTGAAATTTGAAAATTTATGATTTTTGCTCTTTATTAAAGTAAACCAAGTAATAATACATTTGCTTTTCTTCATCCCAGCCTTTTTCTACGTACTTTTCAGCACTTTCTGGATTGATGAAATCTAGCTTGATCTGAATGTTTGTATCTAAATTGATTACGTTTTTAATCTTCTTTCTAGCATCAGAAACGGCAGCATTTGCAATCGGGAAACTCGTCACATCTTCAATGCTGTATTTTTCTCCCTTGTCTACTTTATAATTCTTAAATTCTGACATCAAATCAGGATTGTCAATCACCTCGTTCAAGAAATTCTGCTCTTCAAAATCATCGTTTTTAGCAAAATAATTTACAGAACGATTCATGAACATTACTTCTTCTTTTTTGTCTTCTGCCGGAAGCACTACGTCTTTTGCAAAATCTTGACAAAATTTCAAGTATTTTTTAGTGATGAAATTTTCGTCTTGAAAAGCATCCACAGAAAGGAAATGCTCTAACCAATATCTTGCGTCGTAACGGTTGCTATCTACCGTTAAAATCTTATAGCCTTCTTCTTTTTTATAATTGAAAATAAGGCATCCCTTGTCTAATTTGTTCAAGTTAATTCCTTGTTGGAGGATCATTTCAAGATTGCTGTCTTTTTCTTCAAACTGCAAGAAATCAGACTGCAATTCGCTTTTAAAAACTCCAATGGCGTCAACAACATTGTTATCGATGCTTAAGTTTGTCAAATAAGTTACATATACTTCCCCGTTTTTAATATGCGGATGGTTTGACTGCTCAAACAAATGTTTTGTAATATTTTTAGAAATCTCGTGTGCCTTGTCTGGATTTGCAAATATCTCTGAAGCAAACTTGTACATTTCATTATAATCTAAATCTACATCGTGAGCAAATTGATAATAGTTTTCTTCTTTTTCACGGAAAGATTTAAAGAAAAATTCTTTTAAAAGCGGCATAATTTCATCGTTCAAGTTGTATTTTGAATCTGACAAAAAGAAGGCCTCGTTACGGCTTTTATTCCCAACTCTGTGAACGCTAAGAGTTTCGATGTGTGTGTTGAATAAGTTGATCATAGTTTGTTAGTTTTATGAGATAAAAGAACCAAGAAAGAAAACAAAAATAAGCTTCTTTCTTGGTTCAGAAATTTTATGTTAATAAGTTTTAATTCCAGTTTTCCTCGAAGCCGTAATCTTCAAAATTGTCACCGCCGTCAAGCATGTCTAAATCATCTTCATCATAATCATCTTCGTCAAAATCGAAGTCATTTCCTGCGGTGTCGCCAAAATCTTTGTCTGGTGCTTCAGCCGGAAGTTCTCCGATTGAAAATAATACTTGCGGATAAGTCTGTCCTGGTTCGTGCTCTTCAATTGCAGCCAATTCTACTAAAAAAGTCCACATGTTGATGAAGTCATAAACATAGATAATCTTAGTATTTTCTTCGTCTAAAATAGAATTTAAGACGTAATCAGCCATAGTTCTTTGCTCACCAGGAATATCTCCGGTGTCAAACATCGGAATTTCTTCTTCTTGGTTCCAAGTGTCGTCACTCGTGTAAAAAGAAGCAACTTCCATTCCGTCGAAACCAAAGGCATTGACGATTGCATTGTGCAGATCTTCTAAATTATCATTCTCATCTATGGCGATATCTCTGAAAACATCTTCCTCGGCATCAAGAATTGCCCTGAATTTATAAATCATCTCTTTGTGTTTTTTTGAAAGGTCAAAGGTAAAATATAAATTTCGATTTTCAGATTTTGGTTTCTCAGAATTTTATATAGGAGGTAAAAATTATAGCCAATACTTAAACTAAGATTGATAGAATTCGATCGGCAAATTATCTGGATCAGCGATGAAAGTAAATTTTTTTCCTGTAAATTCATCTATGCGGATTGGCTCTGGGTTTAGGTTTTTAGTTTCTAAATATTCAACAGTTTCTTCCATATTTTCTACTTCAAAAGCAATGTGGCGAAGGCCTAATGCTTCTGGTCTTGAAACCCTTTTTGGTGGATTTGGAAATGAAAATAACTCGATACAATAGCTTCCACCAAGGCAAAGGTCAAGTTTATAGGAGTCTCTAGGCGCTCTAAAAGTCTCGGCTACAATATCAAAACCTAAAATTTGTGTATAAAAGTGTTTTGATACCTGATAGTCAGAACAGATGATGGCAACGTGATGTATTTTTTTTAAATTAAGCATTTTAAAAGAGTATAAGGTTTTAGGCACATTGTTCAAGAAGATACATCAGAAACTATTGCTTTTCTTTTTCTTCCTTAACTAAATTGGCCAGCTCTCTAATTTTTTCTATTGGGAGTTCCTGCAGCAAGGCATTGATCTCGGCTGTTTTTTCTTCTCTTTTTAAAGCCATTAATGGATGATTTTCTGATAATATGTCTTTCGTACTTGGTTTGTACTCAAACAAATCATTTGGCGTGCAGTTAAATTCGATGCAATAGCGTTCTAATTTTTGAGGAGTGAAAGTAGTAACATTATTTTGAGACATTTTTGAGGCAGTACCGCGTGAATAGCCAAGACTCATGAAGTGAGAGAAAGGTTTGTTTATTCCCTTAATCTTTAGTAATCTGGGAAAGTTGAATGTTAACATGGCTTATTAATTTAAGGTTTTATCAAAAGTAAGGAATTTATTATTTAATAGAAAGATTAAGTGATTGTATTTTAGTATTTTGTTATATATAAAATGTATTTTGTAATCCTATTAGAAGTATATTGTTATCTGAAAAGTAAATTTTGTTATAAGAACTAAATACTTTGTTATTATAAATAAGAGTTTAGTTATCAAATAATAAGATAGTGTTATAATAGCAGAAACTTGCCATGCTGTTAGTAAACACGTGCATCAAGGATAGTTTTCTAGCCTGAAGAAATCATTATTTTAGAATTTGAAATTTACAATCCCAAAGCTTGATTGGTCCACCATTGATTTCCAAAAGGATCTTCGAAGCCGGCAGTATAGCCATAGTCTTGCTGAATAGGTTCTTGCAGACTCTTTGAGCCTTTTTGCATGGCAAGATTATAAACATTGTCTACGTTTTCAACATAAATAAACATTCCAGCAGTCTTTTGATGCCAATGCTCGTTCGATTGCGCAATCATAATAATCGCATCTGAAATCTTAATTTCGCCGTGCTGGATTGTTTTGTCTTCTCTGTGAACGATTAGTTGTTCTTTTGCATTAAAAACTGCCTTAGCAAAATCAAGGAAGTCATTTGATTTATTTAGTATCAAATAAGGCATTATGGGAAGGTATTGCGGTGGTATTTTCATCTTTATTGACTTTAAGTTTATTAAAGATAAGCCAATTTGATGATTTTTGAAATTTTGTTTTTTAAGAGGGCAAAAGATTCTCATTTGAAATTGCTAATTGTTTTTAGCTTTTAATAACAACCCATCCACAAAATTCTACAGTTCGGTAATATATATTATGCAACATTTTATTTTGAGTGCAAATTTGCTTCAACAAAAACAGCAACCATGAAACAAATCTTTACAATTTTACTGATATTATTTATTTCTCAATTGAGTTTTTCGCAAAATATAATTTCGGGGAAAATAACAGACGCAAAAGGCAAACCAATTGCTGGTGCCAATGTTTTTATAGAAGGAACGTATGATGGGAATTCTTCAGATGAAAATGGAAACTTCAGCTTTGAAACTACTACAGCAGGAAAACAAATGCTTGTTGTAAGCTTTCTTACTTATGAAACTTTGAATCAAATTATTGCCGTCGAAGATTTTAAAGGTAAAGTGCTTAAGTTGCAAGAATCGGTAAATACTTTAGATGCTGTAGTAATTACTGCAGGTATAATGGAATCAGGTGATAAGGCAAGAGTTTCTGTTCTAAAACCGTTAGATATTGTTACCACAGCTGGTGCCACCGGAAATATTGTTAGCGCCTTATTAACGCTTCCGGGGACACAAACTGTGGGCGAAGACGGGCGACTTTTTGTTCGTGGTGGCGAGGCTGACGAAGCGCAGACTTATGTTGACGGACTTCGTGTAGCACAGCCTTATGGAGCGACTGCTAATAATTTGCCAACTAGAGGACGATTTTCTCCGTTTCTTTTTAGCGGTATTTCTTTTTCTACAGGTGGTTATTCGGCAGAATATGGCGAAGCTTTGTCAAGTGTTTTGCTTTTGAACACAATTGAAGAACCAGACCAAAACCGAACAGATATTTCTTTAATGACTGTTGGTTTAGGTTTGAGCAACACTCAAAAGTGGGACAAAAGTTCATTGAGTGTAAATGCTTCTTATGTGAATTTAGCACCTTATCAAGTGGCTGTACCGCAAGCTGTGGATTGGAATAAACCATATGAATCACTTTCTGGTGAAACAGTTTACCGTTATAAATTTAATAATGGGACTTTGAAAACCTATTTGGCTTTTGATGCAGCGAATTTTGATTTAAATCAACAAAATGTAAACGAAACTGAAAAAGTGAGAGTAGACATGAAGAATACTAATTTTTATTTAAATTCTTCGTATAAAGGATATTTTGGAAGCAATTATCAATTGACAACAGGCTTGAGTTATGGTTATTCTCAAAATAAAATCAGCTTGAATAATGACCATGTCAAAAATGCTGAAAATGCTTTGCACTTGAAATTGAAAGTAAGTAGAAAGCTTTCAGATAGAGTTCAATTGAGTGCTGGTTCTGATTATTTTATCACAAAATTTGATGAAGATTTCACAGAATATCTTTCGAGCACGTTTGCTTCCGGATATGAAAATAATATTGCAAGCGCATATATAGAAACGGATATTTTCTTTTCAAAAAACTTAGCTTTAAAAGCAGGAATTCGTTCTTCTTATTCAGATTTTTTAGATGAGTTTCATGTTTCTCCTAGAATTTCTTTGGCTTACAAAATTTCAAAAAGCAGTCAGTTTTCGTTTGCTTATGGAGATTTTATTCAGTCTCCAAGACAAGAATATTTGAAATATTCAAGCCAATTTGAAAGCGAAAAAACATCACACTATATTTTAAATTATCAATACAACAAAACAGGAAAAACATTCAGGGCAGAGGCTTATTTTAAAGATTATCGTGATTTGGTTAAATATGATACTCAAGTTTCACAGTTTGATTCTCAGTTTAATAATGACGGAAGTGGTTATGCAAAAGGATTAGATTTCTTTTGGCGAGACAATACTTCTTTCAAGAATTTAGAATACTGGATTTCTTATTCTTATATTGATACAGAAAGAAATTATAAAAATTATCCAAAGCAAGTGACGCCAAGTTTTGTCGCAAATCATTCTTTGTCGATTGTCACAAAATATTGGATTAACGACTGGAGATCGCAAATTGGATTTACGCATAGTTTTAATTCTGGAAGACCTTATAATGATCCTAATGAAATCAGTTTTATGAATGGAAAAACTAAATCTTACAACAATTTGAGCTTTAATTGGGCTTATTTGATTTCACAACAGAAGATTTTGTATTTCTCGGTTTCAAATATTTTAGGAACGGATAATGTTTTTGGTTATGACTATGCCAATAATCCAGATTCTAGCGGTCAATTTCAAAGACAAGCAGTGAGACAGCCAGCTGACCGTTTCTTTTTCATAGGTTTCTTTTGGACAATTAGTGATAATAAAAAGGAGAATCAGTTGAAGAATTTGTAATTAGTCTAAAGTCAAATATCTTAAAGTTGAAAGAGATTAATTGACGAAAAGCAGATTTTCTTTATGACTTTCGGCTTTTCAACTTTCGACTGCAACGCGATTCATCATCAAAATTCTACAGTTCGGTAAAAGTATTTTTTTTACAAATAAATTAAAGAGCAACTTTGTGTAAGAAATAAGAAATTCAATTTCAAAAATCAACAATTAAATATAGAAATAATGACAAAATTAATTACAGCACTTTTATTATTTGTGGCCGGTTTTGTAACTGCACAAAGTCAATATGAAGCAGGGATGCAAAAAGCATTTATGCTTTGGGGAGAAGGTAAAAACACTGAAGCTTCGGCTTTATTTGAAAGAATTGCTTCGGCAGAAAAAGACAATTGGCTTCCGAATTATTATGTGGCTTTGGTTAATACAACAACAGCTTTTACTATAAAAGATAAAACCCAAATCACGGCGTTACTTGCAAAAGCACAAGAATCATTAGACAAGGAATTAGACAAAAATTCGAGCAATTCAGAACTTTTAGTGCTTCAAGCACTTATAAACACAGCTTGGATTGTTGCTGACCCAATGACAAACGGGATGAAGCTTTCTGCAAAAACGGTTGAGATTTATAACAAAGCAATTGCAATTGATCCTAATAATCCAAGAGCAGTTTTTGGCAAAGCAGAATTTGAAATCGGCGGAGCAAAATATTTTGGCAGCGATACAAAACCGATGTGCGCGCAAATTGACAAAGCGATTGAACTTTTTTCTACATTTAAGCCAGAAACTCCTTTTCATCCAAAATGGGGATTGGACAGAGCTTTAGAAGCACAAAAAGAATGCAAAAAATAAGCAATAGGCAGAAAGCAATAGTTTATTTAACTAAAATAAAGACATGCAAAAATTCATTAAATATTTTTTAAAAGCGCTCCTTCGAGGTTTTGTGGTGAGCTTTATCATTGCAGGTTTCTTTATTTTTCTAGAAATCGTTTTTGGGCGAACTGTGCATGTCAACAGCGAACTTTTTAGGGAAATAGGATATTATTGCTTGTATGGCGTTACTTTGACAATTTTAAACGGAGTTTTCTTTGATTATTTAAACAGAGAAATTGTTTGGAATAAATATAAAAAATTCAGAATTATCATTGGTGTTTTGGGTAGTGTTGTTCTAACGATTATAGGAATCTTCTTCTTGCGTTTTTTTATAAAGGTTTTTCTTGAAAATATAAGTTTTGCAGATTTTATACAAGGAGAAAATCTTAAGAATTATGTGATTTCAACTTTGATTACAATGGTCGTTTCGTTGTTTTTTCATACGGTTTATTTCTACAAAAAATCTCAAGAGAATAAAGTCAAAGAACAAAAAATAATTGCAGGAACCGCTTCTGCGAAATTTGAAAGCTTAAAGAACCAAATTGATCCACACTTTTTATTCAATAGTTTAAATGTTTTATCTTCTCTGATTGAAGAAAATCCTGATAATGCGCAACGATTTACTTCATCACTGTCAAAAGTTTATCGCTATGTTTTAGAGCAAAAAGATAAGGAACTAGTAAGCGTAGAAGAAGAATTGTCATTCTCAAAAACCTATATGAATTTGCTGAAAATGCGCTTTGAAAACAGTGTTTTTTATGAAGTTGCAGAAACGAAAAATCTAGAAGCAAAAGTAGTTCCGCTGTCATTACAATTACTTTTGGAAAATACAGTAAAACATAATATTGCCAGTGAAAGTAAGCCTTTGCATATCAGAATTTATGAAAAAGGAGAGTATTTGGTTATTGAAAACGATTATCAAAAAAAAGAAGTTTTGCAAGACAGAAAAGGTGTAGGATTGCAAAATATTATCAGCCGATATTCAATAATAACGAATCGAAAAGTCAAGATTGAACAAACAGAACAGCATTTTAGAGTTCAAATTCCGATGCTGACAAAACAAATTTCAATTATGGAAACAAATTATAGCAATGAGCAAAATATCTATTTGAAAGCCCAAAAAAAAGTCGAAGATTTAAAAGGATTTTATGGAAATTTGACCATGTTTATTTTGGTAATTACAGGCATGGGAATATTGAATTTTGTTACTTATTCAAAATTTTTATGGTTTCTTTATCCTGCATTTGGGTGGGGAATTGGAGTAATAATTCATGGATTGGTAGTATTTAATGTTATGCCATTTTTTGGCAGCGATTGGGAAGAAAAGAAAATCCAAGAATTGCTTAATAAAGATAAATCTGATAAATGGAATTAATACCGAAGATTATGGAAGATTATAATACAGACAAATTTACTTATGAAAAGGCAAAAAAGAAAGCTAAAAACATTCGTAGCTTTTACGGCAATCTTACCTGTTATTGCATCGTAATTCCGATATTGATTTTTGTAAACCTTACTTATTCGCCAGAATTTCAATGGTTTTGGTTTTCGATGTTGGGTTGGGGAATAGGCGTTTTTGCACATGCGATGGAAGCATTTAATTTCAATCCTATCTTAGGGAAAAACTGGGAAGAGAAGAAGTTGCAACAATTTATTGAGGAAGAAAGACGAAAACAGAACATTCAAAATCAATTGTAAAGTATTGAAAACATGGAAAATTTGACAGAATTAGAAAGACGAAAATTCAAAAAAGCAAAAAAGCGAGTTCAAGCACTTTCAGGATTTTACAAACATCTTGCAGCTTACATTTTAGTGAATTTATTTTTCTTTGCTATAAAAGCAGTCAATCTTGATGCTGGAGAAAAATTCTTTGAGTTCTGTACTTTTTCAACGGCATTCTTTTGGGGAATTGGTGTTGCTTTTCATGCCATAGGAGTTTTTAGGAAAAATATTTTTCTCGGGCAGGATTGGGAAGAAAAGAAAATCCAAGAAATTATGGAGAAAGAGAAATCTTCTAAATGGAAATGATTTATTAATTACAAATTTTAAACCTTACAGCCAATGAACATCATTATCATTGAAGACGAAAAGCCTTCAGCAAGATTACTCCAAAGGAAAGTCGAAAAATTAGGTTTGCAAGTCACCACGCTTTTGCATTCTGTTGAGGAAGCAATTAACTGGTTTCGAAATAATTCGCATCCTGATTTGATATTTTTAGACATTCAATTGTCTGACGGATTATCGTTTGAGATTTTTGATGCTGTTGCTATAAAAAGTGCGATTATTTTCACGACAGCTTATGACGAATATGCTTTGAGAGCGTTTAAATTAAACAGCGTCGACTATCTTTTAAAACCAATTGATGAAAATGATTTGGAAATTGCGGTCAATAAATTCAAGACAAGACAGCCAACAACTAAATCACTGTCTTTAGATTTCGAAACTATAAAACGTATGCTGGTAAATACTGAAGCTAAATCGTATAAAAAGCGTTTTACGATCAAAACCGGACAGCATTTGAAGATGATAAATATTGAGGAAGTTGAATGTTTTTATAGCGAGAATAAAGGGACTTATCTGCACACTTTAGATAATCGTGATTATCTTTTAGAAGGCACTTTGGAACAATTAGAATCAGAATTAGACCCAAAAGATTTCTTTCGCGTCAGTAGAAAATTCATCATTCCTATGAAAAATATCAAGGATATTGTAGTCTATAGCAATTCACGATTGAGAGTGATTCTAACGACTTATAAAGAAGATGAGGTTATTGTAAGCCGTGAAAAAGTCAATGATTTCAAAAATTGGATTGCATAAAAAAACTGTTTCAAAAGTGAATCAAATAATGATTAAACTTATGAAACAGTTTAAAATGAATGCATTTTAGTTTAGTTTTTCAGCAGGTTTTAATTATTAAAATTACTGCCGGCTAAAAGGTTCAAAAAAGATGGATTCAATTATTTTTTTTAGTCGAAAAGTGATTTAATTTCCTTTTCAGTTTTTCCTAACTTTTGTTGCAATTTCCCCCACATTTCATCTTCTTTTCCTTCTTCGTAAAGTAAATCGTCATCAGTTAATTCAGCATATTTTTGCTTTAACTTTCCTTTAAACTCATTCCAGTTTCCTTTAATTTCTTTTGAATTTGGCATAACATTTATGTTGTGATTAATAGTTTAGTAAAATTACATTAATCAAGACTTAAATGTTTTACAGCATTTCTGAAATTAGTTATATGATTTGTTTTTCAGCTCTTTTGCTTTCTAAAATCAAATAAAATTGGGTTCCAAATAAAAGTGAAGCAATGACTAAATGAAGTGTTTGTGACCCAAAAGGGAAGTCATACCAATACATAGAAATTCCAGATAAGATTTCAATTGCCAGAAGCCACAAAACCCAATTGATCTTCTTGAAACCCAATTGCAATTTTCGATTTCTCGTAATTAAAATCACATTGATAGCCAGTACTACAAACGAAAAAGTTCTGTGAAAGTAAAACCCAATAATCGGATCTTCTAGAATTTTATTCATTCCGTCGTACCCAACAATTTTCACTTGTTCATCGACATATTGTCTAACTTGAGTTCCTAAAATAATCTGTGTCAAAGTCAATATTAGCGAAATAATCATAACACTGTCAAAGACTTTATCAAATTTTTGAGTTACTTTTTGAGGACTTGCAAGATGTAAAATGTATAAAATTACACCCACAATTAAAAGCGCAACAACCATGTGGACAGTAATCTTAACTGGATTTAAAACTGAATAAACGACAGTTGCACCAAGCCAAGCTTGAAATCCCATTAAGAAAACCACAAGCCAAGAAAGCCAAGTGATTTTTCTATTTTTCTTCCAATAAGAGAAAGAAAAAATTGCCATCACAAAACAAGCCAATCCAGCGACAGCACCACACAAGCGGTTGATGTATTCCACCCAAGTGTGTGTAGGATTAAATGTGGCATAATCATGTTTTGTATAGGTCTGCCAATGATTATCTTCAAAAGTTTCTCCTGATTTAAAGTCTTCTTGCGCAACTAATAATTTTTCACCTCGAATAATTACCTGACCTTTTTCGAATTTACGATTTGGAGTCCAAGTTAATTCAGAAATATCAGTTGGCGGAATATAGTATCCAAAGCATTTTGGCCAGTCAGGACAGCCCATTCCAGAGCCAGACATTCTTACGACAGCACCAGCTACTATAACTAGATAGACTAAAATTAAAGCAGTTTTTGTAATTGAGGGGAAGTATTTTTTCATTATTTTTGAGTTACAAAGTTTTAAAGTGGCAGAGTTACAAAGTTGATTTCACTTTCTTGATAAAAGCGCTCATCATTCTTTCTAATTCTCTGCTGTCTTCATATATTTTATTGAAATCTAAATTTGATATGTATTTTAGATTAAAAGCTATCTCTATTTGGGTTTGAAATTCAAACAAAGAACCTAGTGAAATAGTTAGAAATCGATGATAATCTTTATTTGTTCCTCTTCCAAAACCTTCAGAAATATTACTTGGAATAGAAATAGAGCATCTTCTTAATTGTGATGTTAAACCAAATAGCTCGTCTTTTGGAAAATTTGATGTGATAGAATAAGTAGTAGTTACAAGTTGCATTGCTTTTTGCCAAATCAATAAATCTCGGAATGTATTCATTTTATAGGTGTTTAACGTTGATTCTGTATTCTCATTTCACTTTGCTACTTTGAAACTCTGCTACTTTGCAACTTTCTTCAGCCCCAACTTGCTAGCCTTTTTTAACATAAATTCGTAAGCGGCATCATATTCATTTGGGATTTCTCCTTCCAGAATTGCTTCCTTTATCGCTTCCTTCAAAACCCCGATTTCGCGTCCAGGTTTTAAGTTGAAAACTTCCATAATTTCTTCTCCAGTAATCGGAGGCTGAAATTGTCTGACGTGATCGCGTTCTTCTACTTCTACAATTTTTTGACGTACAATTTTGAAATTATTATGGTATTTCTTGAACTTATTTGGGTTTTTTGTTGTGATGTCGGCTTCGCACAAAGTCATCAAGTCTTCAATGTCTTCGCCGGCGTCAAAAACCAGTCGTCTTACGGCAGAATCGGTCACGGTATCCTGAGACAAAACAATTGGTCGGGAACTCATCATGACCATTTTCGAAACATATTTCATCTTGTGATTTAAAGGCATGTGCAATCTTTCGAATAGTTTTTTGACCATTTTCCCACCTACAAATTCATGTCCGTGGAATGACCAGCCGTTCTTTTTGTGATGGCGTTTTGTGGGCGCTTTTCCAATATCATGCAGCAATGCCGACCAACGTAACCAAACATCTTCGGTATTCGGAGCAATATTATCTACAACTTCTAACGTATGATAAAAATTATCTTTATGAGTTTGTCCTTCCGATTCATCAACGCCTTGGAGGTCGGTTAATTCAGGAAGAATTATGTGTAAAAGTCCAGTTTTATGTAACAATAAAAATCCAACAGATGGCTTTTCTGTCATCAGAATTTTGTTCAATTCATCGACAATTCTTTCACCAGAAATAATCTTGATTCGCTCTTTATTTCTTTCAATTGCTAGTAAAGACGCTGACTCAATTTCAAAATTCAATTGCGCTGCAAAACGAATACCGCGCATCATTCGAAGCGGATCATCTGAAAAGGTAATATCTGGGTCTAATGGAGTCTTGATGATTTTGTTTTCCAAAGCTTCCAATCCGTTGAAAGGATCGATCAATTCTCCAAAATTATTTTCATTTAAGGATAGCGCTAAAGCATTGATAGTGAAATCACGGCGGTTTTGGTCGTCTTCAAGCGTTCCATTTTCTACAACAGGATTTCTGCTTTCAAAATGATAAGATTCTTTTCGAGCGCCAACGAACTCAATTTCAGTATCTTCAAAACGCAACATTGCTGTTCCATAAGTTTTGAAAACTTGAACTTTTGGTTTCTTTGGAAGCATTTCTGAAACTTTCAATGCCAGTTCAATACCGCTTCCGACGGCAACAACGTCAATATCTTTTTTGAAATCTCTTTTCAATAGCAAATCACGAACAAAACCGCCAATGACATAACTTTCAACGTTAAGTTCTTTGGAAGCTTGAGAGATTATTTGAAAAATTTTATTTGTAAGTGCTTCTTTGTAGTTCATTATTTTAGTTTAAAGTTCAAAGTTTGAAGTTCAACGACTGCAAACTGAAAACTGTATACTGAAAACTATTTCCTGACAATCTTCACCTGACTGTCATTAGTCAATTTGATAATTGCTGAAGGTTTTCCTGTCATTTTTTCGTTCGGCAAATTTACGACATAGTCGACACCTTTTAAAATCTCTTGGCTTATTTCTTTAAAAGTATTTGGCGTTGGTTTTCCAGAAATATTTGCTGAAGTCGAAACTAAAGGTTTTTTCATTCGTTCTAGTAATTTAAAGGCGAAAGGCTCTTTTATGATTCTCACACCAAGTGTTTTATCAGAAACTAAATTCGGCGCAACATTTCTAGGATTGTCTAAAATTAAGGTTGTTGGTTTTTCAGATAAATCTAAAATCTGCCATGCCACTTCAGGAATGTCTTTAAAAACGTTATACATCATTTTTTCGGCATTCATCAAAACGATCATTGATTTTGTTTCTTCTCGCTGTTTTAAGGCATAAATTTTTGCAACAGCTTCAGGATTCGTTGCGTCACATCCGATTCCCCAAACGGTGTCTGTTGGATAAAGTATGATGCCGCCATCTTTAATTATTTCGTAAGCTTTGTGTATTTCTTGATTGATATCCATTGTTTTGTTATAAAGATGCAAAGATATTTAATTGAAACTATAAATCGTCATTTCTCAAATTGAGACTTACTAGTAGGAATTCTGTATATTTGCTTCTTTTTTGAAATGGTTAATAAAATAATGTCAAAACAAAGTTTTAATAACTGTGATTAAATATTGTAATAAATAACGATAAAACTGAGCAATGTCAATCAAAATTCCAATTTATAAACCGTCTTTAAACGGTAATGAAAAAGCATATGTCAATGAATGTTTAGATTCTACCTGGATTTCATCTAAAGGAGAATTTATATCTCGATTTGAAAAACAATTTGCAGATTTCATCGGTATCAAGAATGCAACAACCGTTTCAAATGGAACTGTAGCAATTCATTTGGCATTATTAGCTTTAGGAATTAGTGAAGATGATGAAGTAATTGTTCCAACGTTGACTTATATTGCTTCTGTAAATAGCATACAATATACAGGTGCAAAACCTGTATTTGTTGATTCTTTAGCTGATTCTTGGCAAATGGATCCTGAAGATGTTAGAAGTAAAATTACAGATAAAACTAAAGCGATCATGGCAGTTCATTTATATGGACATGCTTGTGATATGGATGCTTTATTAGCAATTTGTAAAGAATTTGGGTTGTATCTAATTGAAGACTGCGCCGAAGCAATAGGTTCGAAATATAAAGGGAAACACGTTGGAACTTTTGGAGATATTTCAACATTTAGTTTTTTTGGAAATAAAACCATTACAACTGGCGAAGGTGGAATGGTAGTTACAAATGATGAAACGCTTCATGACAGATGTGTGCATTTTAAAGGGCAAGGTCTTGCTAAACATAGGCAATATTGGCATGATGTAGTTGGCTATAATTATAGGATGACAAATATTTGCGCTGCAATTGGCCTAGCTCAATTAGAACAGGCTGATGGTTTCATAAAGAGGAAAAGAGAAATTGCCGATAAATATAAAGATGCTTTTGAAAATACTTCGGTTGAATTTCATGGAGAACTTCCTGATGTTTACAATTCATATTGGATGTGCAGTATTTTGGTAGAAAAGCCAGAACAAAGAGATGAATTGCGTGATTTTTTAATGGAGAAAGGAATAGAAACTCGACCATTATTTTATCCGGTTCACACTATGCCAATGTATGCCAGCAAATTTCAAAAACATGCAGTTGCCGAAAATTTAGGTTGGAGAGGAATTAATTTGCCAAGTTTTCCTGCAATGACAGAAAAAGAACAAGACGAAATAATCAACAGCGTTAAAGAATTTTTTCTATGAAAACTTTTATTTTCGGAGCATCTGGACATGCAAAAGAGGTGTTTTGGACTATAAAAGAAATCAATGAAATTTCTGAGGAAAAGATCGTTGTCGATAAATTTATAGTTGCCGATAATGATCCTTCATTAGGAAGTAGTTATGATTCAATTGCCATAATTTCAGAATCAGAATATCTTGAAAAACATAAAAATAAAGTTCATAATTGTATATTAGCAATAGGTTCATCAAAAATAAGAAAGATAATTTTTAATAAAATTTATTCTAAAAACACGCTTTTTCCCTCATTAATTCACCCTTCTGCTGTCTACGACAAAACTAGCGTGAAAATTGGAAAAGGTGTTTATATTGGACCAAATGTTACCATGACAATAGATAGTAATATTGATGAATTTGTACATATAAATATAGCGTCAACAATTAGCCACGATGCTCAAATTGGCGCATTCACAACAATTTCCCCAGGTGTTCACATTGCAGGAAATGTTACATTAGAAGAAAATGTTTTCTTAGGAGTAAATGCAGTTACGATAGAAAGAATCAGCATTTGTTCAAATACAATAATTGGAGCAGGAGCGGTTGTAACAAAAACAATTAATGATGCTGGTACCTATGTTGGAATTCCGGCTAAAAAAATAAAATAATTTAAGATGTCAAAAAACATTCTTTTTTATATACCTACAATTAACCAAAAATCAGGTGGAATCAGGCAATATTCATTTAATATGCTGAAGATGATATCTGAAAATAATACGGGGGAATTTAATTTTTTTGTTTATCACAAAAGAAATGATAAATTATTTCTTGATATTATTGATCAAAACGAAAATTTTAAATTAATTCCAACTCATTTTTTTCCTAAAACGCTTATCAAATTGTATAATTCTTTAGGAAAAATAGTTACTATCTTGACATTTAAAAAGCTTTCGTTTAAGAAAGAATTTCATGACTTTTTGATAAAAAATTATGATATAAAAATTGTGCATTGTCCTTATCAATTTATACCAAAAACAAAAAAGGCAAAACTTATTACGACAATGCATGATGTTCAGGAATTACATTTCCCAGAATTTTTCTCAGAAGAAGAAAAAAGAAATAGAGCTGTAAATTACCCTGATTATATGAAAAGAGCTGATGCGATTGTTGTCAGCTACAATCATATAAAAGAAGATTTAATTGAATTTTTTAAAATAAATCCATTAAAAATTAATACCTTATTGATTGGTTTAAATGATTTGTGGATTGCTGAATATTTTAATAAAGGGTTGAGGTTTGATTACAAAGCAGATTTTTCAAATTATTTATTATATCCAGCAAATGCTTGGAAACATAAGAATCACATTACATTGCTCAAGGCTCTAAAAGTATTAAAGGATCAAAATAAGATTGTCAATTTTGTTTTTACTGGAGATTTTAATAATGATCACGGAGCATTTTTAATTAGCAAAATTGAAGAATTTGGATTGCAAGATCAAATTATCTTAAGAGGAATTGTGAATCAAGATGAATTATACAGTATTTACCAAAATGCATCTGGGGTTGTAGTTCCAACACTTTATGAAGCTGGAAGTTATCCTTTATATGAGTCACTTTATATAGAAAAACCAGTAGTTTGCTCAAATGTAACTTCATTGCCAGAAACAATTGGCGATGATAAATTTGTTTTCAAACCATTGGATAAAATTGATATTGCTGATAAAATTGAAAAATTGTACTTTGATGAAAATTACAGAAATGAATCAAAACTTAATGCGATAAAAATGAAGAATGAATTAAAAAGCAATGATTCAATACAAACAATTTATTCGATTTATAGAAGTTTATAAAGCGAAAACATAATAAATAGACAAAAACAAAAACAAAGATATTCAGAATGAAAACAGCATTAGTAACAGGAATTACAGGTCAAGACGGTGCTTATTTGGCAGAATTATTACTTTCTAAGGGATATATGGTTCACGGTATAAAAAGACGTAGTTCTTTATTTAATACTCAAAGAATTGATCATATTTATGAGGATCCTCATGTAGACAACCAGCATTTTAAATTGCATTATGGCGACTTGAGCGATTCTACCAACCTAATCCGAATTATTCAAGAAACACAGCCAGATGAAATTTACAATTTAGGTGCAATGAGCCATGTAAAAGTAAGTTTTGATATTCCAGAATATACTGCAAATGCTGACGGAATTGGAACATTAAGAATTCTTGACGCAGTCAGATTATTAGGCTTGACAAAAAAAACCAAAATTTATCAAGCCTCAACTTCTGAATTATATGGATTGGTTCAAGAAGTCCCTCAAAAAGAAACGACACCATTTTATCCGCGTTCTCCTTATGCAGTAGCAAAAATGTATGCCTATTGGATTACAGTAAATTACCGCGAAGCGTATGATATGTTTGCCTGCAACGGAATTTTATTTAACCACGAAAGCCCAAGACGTGGCGAAACATTTGTGACTAGAAAAATTACTCGTGGTGTTGCAGCAATGGCTTTAGGAATGCAAGATGTTCTTTATATGGGAAACATTGATTCTCAAAGAGATTGGGGACACGCTAAAGATTATGTTGAAGCCATGTGGATGATTTTACAGCAAGATACTCCAGAAGATTTTGTAATTTCTACAGGTGTTACAACAACCGTTAGGGAATTTATTAAAATGTCTTTTGCAGAAGTTGGCGTAACTTTAGAATTTAAAGGAGAAGGTGTTGATGAAATTGCAACTGTCGTATCAAGTTCAAATTCAGAGTATGCTTTTAAAATTGGTCAAGTAGTTGTTAAAATTGACCCTGCTTATTTCAGGCCAACAGAAGTAGAACTTTTAATTGGTGACAATACAAAAGCCAAGACAAAACTAGGTTGGGAACCAAAATACACGCTTGATATGTTGGTCAAGGAAATGATGGAATCTGATTTGGAAATTTTCAAAAAAGAAAAACACTTAAAAAATTACAAACAATAGTTTATTAATAATATGCAACTGAATTCAAAAATATTTGTAGCAGGTCATCGCGGCATGGTGGGAAGTGCTATTGTTAAAAACCTTGAAAGTAAGGGATTTAATAATATTGTCACCAGAACTTCTGACGAATTAAATTTAATTGATCAAAATGCTGTTGCTTCTTTTTTTGAAAGCGAAAAGCCGGAATATGTCTTTTTGGCAGCCGCAAAAGTGGGTGGTATTGTTGCAAATAATATTTACAGAGCTGATTTCATTTATGAAAATATAATGATCCAAAATAATGTGATTCACCAAAGTTATAAAACAGGGGTGAAAAAATTATTGTTTTTAGGATCAACATGCATTTATCCAAAATTAGCACCGCAACCTCTTAAAGAAGAATATCTGTTAACCGGACTTTTAGAAGATACAAACGAACCTTATGCCATTGCAAAAATTGCTGGTATAAAAATGTGTGACGCTTACAGAAGCCAATATGAATGCAATTTTATATCAGTAATGCCTACAAATCTGTACGGTTTTAATGATAATTATGATTTGCAAAATTCTCATGTGCTTCCGGCATTATTGCGAAAATTCCACGAAGCAAAAGAAAATGGAGATTCTGAAGTGCAAGTTTGGGGAACGGGAAAACCATTAAGAGAATTTCTTCACGCTTCAGATATGGCAGATGCTTGCGTTTATTTGATGCAAAAATATAATGATAAAGGTTTTGTAAATATTGGAACTGGAAAAGAAATCTCAATCGCTGATTTGGCATTTCTGATAAAAAATATTGTAGGTTTTGAAGGAAATATTGTGTTTGATAAAACAAAACCTGACGGAACACCTAGAAAGTTAACTGATACAACTAAATTAAATGCGCTTGGTTGGAAGCATTCAATCGAGTTAGAAGAAGGAATAAAAGATGTTTATAACAAAAAATTTTTATTGACCTAGAATATTTATATGAGTAAAATTTCAGTAATTACGGTTAATTACAATGACAAGGAAGGTTTAGCAAAAACAATTGAAAGCGTTGCTAACCAAACCTTAAAGCCATACGAATTTATAGTAATAGATGGTGGAAGCACAGATGGAAGCAAAGAATTAATCGAGCAAAATTCTGATAAAATTTCTTATTGGGTAAGCGAAAAAGATAAAGGTGTTTATAATGCCATGAATAAGGGAATAAAAGTTGCAAATGGCGATTTTATTATTTTTATGAATGGAGGTGATTGTTTTTATAATAATGCTGTTTTAGAGGAAGTTATCCCTGAATTGACTTCAGAATTTGATATTTATTATGGTGATAATTACAAAGTTAGTCCCAATTCTAAGCGTTTAAAAACATATCCAGAGAAGTTGAATTTTTCTTTTTTTTACTCAAGTTCACTGAATCATCAGTCGACTTTTATTAGAAAATCGCTTTTTGATGACTATTTTTATTACAGTGAAAATTATAAAATTGCTTCTGATTGGGAATTTTTTGTTTACACGATTTGTTATGCAAAAGTTCCAGCAAAATATTTAGCTAAAACAATTGCTTTATATGATTTCACCGGAATTTCTTCTAATCCAAAGTTTTCTGATATATTTTTAAAAGAAAAAACAGAGGTAATTCAAAAATATTTTCCTGCCTTTGCTGATGATTATAAAGATGTTAAAGAATTAAATTCAAAGAGATATTTGCAAATTCAGCACATTAAAAATTACAAATTCGCTTGGAAATTTTTAAAAGCAATCATAAGTTTTATATTATTATTTTTACCAAAAATCAATAAACAAGAGCAATCAAATCTTAATTAATTTTGCCCCGATTATGAAAAAAATACAAGTTGGTTTCTTAATGTCATACGACTATGAAAAGCTAAAATATTCATTACCACAAATATATGACGAAGCTGACGGCATTTTTATTGCCTTAGATCATAAAAAAAGAACGTGGTCGGGAAATCATTTTAATGTTGATGAAGAATTTTTTACATGGTTAAAAGAATTTGATGTAAAAAATAAGATTACACTTTACGAAGACGATTTTTACGACCCAAATATTTCTCCAATAGAAAATGATAACAGAGAGCGTAAAATGCTTTCTGAACAAATGGGAATAGGCAATTGGCTGATTCAAATCGACAGTGACGAATATTTCATGAATTTCAAGAAATTTATTGAAGACTTGAGAAAATATGATAGCTATCTTGAAAATCCAGAGAAGAATAAAATCCAGATTTCGGTATATTCTTTAAATATGTATAAATATTCTGATGGAGGTGTTTTATTTGTCACCGAACCGACAAAAGCGCTGATTGCTACAAATTATCCAAACTATAAAACAGCCAGAAAAACCAAGGAAAGAATCATTTACACAGATAATATTTTACTTCACGAATGCGTCGCGAGAGAAGAAAAAGATATTGTGATGAAATTTGACAATTGGGGCCATAAAAACGAAGTCAGGAAAGATGATTTCTTAGAAAAATGGAGGAAAGTCAACAAGTCTAATTATAAAAATTACGAGAATTTCTTTTACATTGAACCTGAAAAGTGGAAAAAATTAGGTTTTGTAGAAGGAAATAGCCCAAAGGAAATAGAGAAAAATTTAATTTATTCTAAAGTTATTCCCTCAAATTTTTACATTTGGAAGAAAAACTTCGGACAGTGGTTTAAATTTCTTTTTAAATAAAGCTTCTATAAAGCGCTAAATATTCAGTTGCGGCTTTATTCCAATCAAAAAATATCGAGCGTTCTAAAAGCTTTTGCTGATGGAGCGCTTTATTATTTTCAAAAAAATCCAGCTTCTTAAAAACTAATTCTTTCATATAATTAGGATCAAAATTCTCCCAATAAAAAGCTGCATCACCGCCAATTTCAGGAAGTGAAGTTTTATCAGAAAGAAAAACAGGTTTTTCAAAACGCATCGCTTCAATGGGAGGAAGGCCAAATCCTTCGCGAATTGAGGGAAACAAAAACGCAGTACAGTTTTTCAAGTAAAACTGTTTTCCCTTTTCATCAATTTTTCCAGTCAGGAAAACACGATTTTGCAACTGATTTTCTTCAATGAATTTTTTTACCTCATTGCCATAAGCTTTATCATTATTTCCAGCAATTATCAAGTTGAAATCCTCAATTTCCTTCATCATTTTTATAATAGAAATAAAGTTTTTTCGCTCAATAAAATCACCTATTGAAAAGAAAAAAGGCTTATCAACCGGAACATTCGGCACAAAATCATTTTCTAAAATTATTTCCCGAATCGGATTTCCATTATAAATTACAGTTTCTGAAACTTTTGGAACATCAAAATAGTGGTGCGTCTGCTTTTTTGCAAATTCTGAAATATAAGTGATGGCGTGTGCACGTTCTAATTTCTTTCTAAAAATCTGATTTGCTTTGTGATTTGGATCGGTTGCTTGTTCTTCAGCAAAATTTACATCATGAATTGTGAGAATGTAGGCTTTTTTAGGCTTATAAAAAGGCTCCACTTTTGTATTTTGGTTCAAACTGTGCCAAATATCATATTTTTTTCTAGGTCTGAAAAAGGAGTGCCTGTGCAAGCTCGTATATTTTTGATAATTGAAAGCAGCTCCAAATTCTGCTTTCAGTTTAGGTGTGTCTTTTATATTTAAAGTAATCAAAAGATCATTAATTTCTTTTTCAGAAATGGCTTTGATTAGCTCATAATTGAAAGTTCCCAATCCGCCAGCGCGATTCTTGAGGTTGTGAGATTCTAAAAAAACACTAGTTTTCATGCGGTTTTATTTAAAAGTAAAAATAATATTTTAATTGGGATAATTAAATACATTGACTATTTTTGTTAAAATTATTCTAGATGAAATTTCAAGTTAGCGAACCATTTCTTTCTCACAAAACGGCCATTAAATCTATGGTTGAAAATTTCAAACAAACAGGTGAAAATTTTATAGTAGGAAAGCGAAACGCAATAAAACTTTTTGAATTTCAAGGAAAAACTCTGAATATAAAATCATTTAGAATTCCGAATTTAGTTAATAAAATTGCCTATAAATATTTCAGAAAATCTAAAGCGAGTCGTTCGTTTGAATATGCAAATCAGCTTATTTCCAATGGAATAGGAACGCCTTTGCCTATTGCTTTTTTTGAAAATTATGATATTATTGGTTTAAAAGATAGTTATTACATTAGCGAACATCTTCAGGCTGATCTTACTTTTAGAGAATTAGTCTTGATACCAGATTTTCCAGATCATGAAAATATTTTGCGTCAGTTTACTAAATTTTCTTTTGATCTTCATGAAAAAGGCATTGAGTTTTTAGATCACTCTCCGGGAAATACGCTTATTAAAAAGATCGAATCAAATCAATATGAATTTTATCTTGTTGATTTAAATCGCATGAAATTTCACAATAATATGGATTTTGAGGCGCGAATGAAAAATTTGCGAAGACTAACTCCAAAAGAAGACATGATTGCTGTTATAAGTAATGAATATGCAAAGTTTTATAACAAATCAGAAACCGAAATTTTTCAAAAACTGTGGCAAGAAACTTCTGAATTTCAAAAAGGTTTTGCTCGTAAGAAAAGAATGAAAAAGAAATTAAAGTTTTGGAAGTAATATATCTGAAAAAATAGTATTTTTCCAACTTTAATGACTTAAATGAAAGTTTCCGTAATTATCACGACATACAACGCCGAAGAATGGTTGCGAAAAGTTCTTGTGGGCTTTAGCGTTCAATCTGAAACCGACTTTGAAATCGTTATTGCTGATGATGGTTCTTCGCCAAAAACAAAAGAATTACTGAAAACGTTTTCTTCTAAATTTAAGTATCCAATTGTTCATGTTTGGCATCAAGACAATGGTTTTCAGAAATCTAAAATCTTAAATAAAGCCATTCTTCAGTCTAATTCAGACTATTTATTATTTACAGACGGAGACTGTATTCCGAGAGAAGATTTTGTTGCTTTGCACTTGAAAGAAAAGGAAGAAGGGTATTTTTTATCGGGCGGTTACTTCAAGTTGCCAATGAATATTTCTGAATTGATATCTGATGATGATATTGTTTCTCAAAATTGTTTCCATTTTTGGTGGTTAAGGTCAAAAGGACTTAAGCTTGATTTTAAAATTACAAAATTAACTCATAGTAAGCTTTTTGCGATGTTTATGAATTGGGTTACGCCGACAAAACGTTCTTGGAATGGGCATAATTCTTCTGGATTTAAAAAAGATATTCTTGCCATAAATGGATTTAACCACGATATGAAATATGGTGGTTTGGACAGAGAATTAGGCGAAAGATTGTTCAATTTAGGATTGCTCTCAAAACAAGTGCGTTATAGTGCAATCTGTATACATTTAGATCATGCTAGAGGTTATGCAACTGCTGAAAATTGGGCAAATAACAATGCAATCAGAAGTTACAATCAAAAGAATAATGTTATCAAAATTGATAACGGAATTGAACAGCTTTAGCTTACTTTTCTTTTAAATTTACTGTAATTGCTTTGTTGTAAGATTTGAACGTAAAATGATTTAAAAGTTTTCTCATCTTCCATTTTCTAACCAAATTCCATGGTTTTGATTTCAAATGTGATTTGTCTTTGTTCAAAAATGCAATTGTCGCGTCAATAACTCTTCCGCTAGATTTTCCATCATGATAAGGATGCGTCCATTCAATATAATCACGAATGGCATGCATCGTTTTTTCTGGTTTTGTAAAAGCTAGTTTGATAGCATTTTCAATTTCAGAAACTTCTGTAACATCAATCAAATGCTGGTCTGGTTTATTATTTCTAAATGTCACAACAGGTTTTTCTTGCAATAAAAATTCGATGATGGCAGAAGTTGTATCTGAAAACATCAGGTCTGCTTTTTTATATAAAGGAACTAAATCTGTAGTGTCAAAATATTGAAAAAAATCACCTTCCAAAGCGTTGAATTTCGCTTTGGTTTCCTCGTCTAATTTTGGATGCAATACGCACAAAAACTGATATTTACCTGTTAGAGATAAACGCTTAATTTCTTCATAAACTTCATCAATTTTTGCCAAACTTAATTTGGTCGTAAATGTAGAAGAAATCAAAATTACGGGTTTTTCTGCAACCAATTTTTCTTCAATTGGAAAAAGCGGATCTACTTTTGACCAGCCAGTTTCTACAACTTCAAAAAAACCATATTTCTTTGCTTGCTGTTGAAAAATTTCCGTGGTTGACGGGCCTTGAGTCGTATACAAATCAAAAAATCCTCTGATCTTGAAATGATCACTCATCAACGGACGCTTGTTTGCAGAAAATCCATGGAAAATTTGCACTTTTATACCTGTGAAAAAGTCTGCGACGCTATCAGTTGCAGTCAAAACAATGTGAGGTTTGTAATTCAAAACTTCTTCAACCGTATTTAAAATCTTTTCATCACCAGAAAAATAATTTTTAGTATATTCTAATTCTGAAAACCAAAAAACTTCATAGCCACGTCGCTCGATTTCTGTCTGAAGCGGTTTTCCAATCGGAATACTATAAGGATGTGAAATGTAAATCAGAAATTTATACATGTTTTTTTGATAAATGAGTATTTAAAAAAGCGCTTAAGCTATCAAAGATAAGTGTTGGCAGAAAGAGTTCATAATATTGGATATAATTTTTCTTGAGCTCTTTTCTATTCTTGCCTTTGAAAATTTCAGGAGAAAAATCATTTAGATGGACTGCTTTGTGAAAAATTCCGTCTTCAAAAATACTCCAGCTTTCTTTTTGGATCCACGGAGAAAAGATCGTGAATGTTGGTTTTTCTAAAGCTTTTGCCATATTTACTGCGCCACCATCATTACCAATTAGCATTTTGCAATAAGTCATGATTGCCATAAAGGAGCGAAGGTTTTCGCCTATAATTTCTAAATTAATTTTTGATTTTGCTTCTTCTGAACATTGGTCATAAATGTTTTTTGCCTCAGAAAATTGTTTCGGCATATAATTGAACAGCAATTTTGTATTTTCCTTTTTTGCAATGAAATCGATTAATTCTACCAAATATTTTTCGGGGTATGTTTTTTCCATATCGCTTCCTAAAATACTTAGCATAATTACGTTTTCCTTTTCAGGATAAATTCCGTGTGTTTTAAAAATTGCTAGTGCATCTTGTTTTTCCTTTTCTGTAACAAAAAGTTTTGGGAGATTGTCAATTGGCTTTGTCATCAAATCTTTAAAAAGATTTTCTCTTCTTTCAATTGCCAAGCCAGCAAAGGTTTTAGGAAAATCATGATGTTCAACAGGAAAATTGTAAGCGCCTAGTTTTTCTTTTTGTTTATATCCAATTCTTTTTGGAGCACCAGAAAAGCGCGTTATCAAAGCGCTTTCCAGTTTTCCATAGGCATCTATAACAATATCATATTTTGCTTTGCGAATCTTAAATAAAAACTTTGTAAATTCGATTTTGCTATTTTTTATTTCATCCGTAAAAAGAATTACGTTGTCAATATTTCTATTATTTTCCACCACAGGTTTTGTAAATGGATAAATAAGATAGTCAATTTGAGCATTCGGATACTCACTTTTCAAGTTATTGCAAATCATGGAGCTGACCAAAACGTCACCAATCATTTTCTGCTGAATCACAAGTATCTTCATTAGTCTAAAGTTTGAAAGTCAAGGTTTGAAAGTCGAAAAAGTCTGACAATCGAGAAATCTAAGCTGTTTAAACCGCTACGTCATATTCTCTCAACGCATTGTTCAAAGAAGTTTTCAAATCTGTCGACGGTTTTCTTTTTCCAATAATTAATGCGCAAGGAACTTGAAATCCTCCTGCAGCGAATTTTTTAGTATAGCTTCCAGGAATAACAACTGAGCGAGCTGGAACAATTCCTTTCATTTCAACTGGCTCATCGCCAGTTACATCAATAATTTTTGTTGAAGCTGTCAGGCAAACATTTGCACCTAAAACGGCCTCTGTTTCCACGCGTACACCTTCAACAACAATACATCTTGAACCGATAAAAGCGCCATCTTCAATAATTACTGGGGCCGCTTGCAATGGTTCTAAAACGCCACCGATACCCACACCGCCACTTAAATGTACGTTTTTGCCAATTTGTGCACAGCTTCCAACTGTTGCCCAAGTGTCGACCATTGTTCCTTCGTCTACATAAGCGCCAATATTTACATAACTTGGCATCAAAATTACACCGCTTGAAATGTAAGCTCCATGGCGTGCAACAGCGTTTGGAACTACACGAATTCCTTTTTCTGCATAACCTCTTTTTAACGGAATTTTATCGTGATATTCAAAAATTCCAGCTTCAAGTGTTTCCATTTTTTGAATAGGGAAATACATAACTACAGCCTTTTTTACCCATTCATTTACTTGCCATCCATTTTCAACGGGTTCAGCAACACGCAGTTTTCCGGCGTCAAGCAAGTCAACCACTTCACGAATAGCAGTTATAGTTTTTTCTTCTTGAAGCAAAGCACGGTTTTCCCAAGCTTGCTCTATAATTGTTTGCAAAGCATTCATAAATTTTGATTTTGAGCAAAGATAAGTTTTTTAGGTAATAGCTAAAAGTAAAAAAGCCTAACAAAATGTTAGACTTTTAGAGTATTTTCAGAATAATTTATTCAACAACTTTAGCTTCCTTTTGTTCAGGTTTTTGTATAGTTTTTGGTTTGACTGGCGTTGTCGTTTTTTGTGGTGATGAAGTTTTTACTGTTATAGAACTTGAACCTGCTGGTTTTGTTATAGTTGTTGAGATTTCCTCGGCTAAAGTTGTACTTTCAGAATTGACTTCTAAAGAAGTAGAATTTCCAACTGGAATATAAATTTCGGTAATCCATTTTGATGGACTTTTAACTTGTGATGCGGCAACAGAGTATACTTCAATATAAGTTCCGTTTTTATTTTCTGACAGATTATTCTTTTTGATATAGTCAAAAGTTTTGTCCCAAGCTTCTTTGCTGTGTGAATAATCTCCTTCAAGAATTGTTTTAACCGCTTGAAAAGGATGTAAATTTCCACTGGTATAATCGCTTCCTTCTGAAGTATAAATTTCCTCTTTCATTGGAAGACATACGGAAAGTGTTGTCCTATTATTGGCAACATCATACATCGTATACAAAACAAACGGGCTTCCAGTCATTGCAATATTATTATCTTTAAAAAAGCGTAACATATTTGGAAGAATAATATTGATATTCTTTTGCGCTTCAGAAATCTTGCATGTGATTTTTTGTTGAAAATAATAACCGCCTGTTTTTTCAACTATGCCGTTAACTTTAATGCCATAGGTATTCATTTCATAAGAAATTACCTTATCTAATTTTGCCAAAGTTTTTTCATAAACTCCACCAATCATTTTGTCAGCACCGCCTTTAAAAGTAGCATAAATTTTATCGATAAAACTTAGTTTTCCTTTAGAATGCCAAGTGATTTTTGTTCCATTAGCGGAGTCTTTGAAAGTCAAATATGCGCTTCCTTCATTGCCAGAAATGAATGTTTTTTGAGCAATGCTGTCATTTTCTTTTTCAAAAATTGTAGTTGTCTTTCCTTCTCCAGAACTTCCTTTCCAAGAGTATGATGCGCCCTTTCCAATCGTTGTATCAGCATATGTGAAAACTATATTTGGGTCTTCCTCTTTCCATATTACAAAATCTTCCCAGTTTCTGTAATCATTGACATAGCTAAAAACTACAGATTTTTGTGCTTTGATAAACTTGCTTCTTTTTACTTCAAATTCACTTTTTTGTGTTGCTACATAAACGGAAAGTCCGATCACGGCTAGCAAAGCCAAAAGCAAAAGATATTTTAGTATTTTCATAGTAGGTTTTAATTGCAAAAGTATGAAAAAATTGTTCAAATGACTTAGCAAAGCCTTATAGAATCAGATAGATTTAGATTCCTTATATTTGTTTTTTTATAATTAAAGTTAACGAAAAATTACTTAGAATGAAATTAAAAACCATCGCAGGAATATTTCTTGCCACGGCCGTACTTTTTTCTTGCAAAGATGACAAAAACACGGCTTCAAAAGATGTTGCAGCAAATTCGGCAGATTTTCAATATGAAGTCGAGCAATTTGCAGACATAAAAGTTTTGCGTTACCAAGTTCCAGGTTGGGAAAATCTTACTCTGAAAGAGCAAAAACTAGTTTATTATTTGTCTCAAGCCGGAATGGCGGGTCGTGATATTCATTGGGATCAGAACTATAAACACAATTTAAAGATTAGAAAAGCTTTAGAAAATATTTACCAAACTTATAGTGGCGATAAAACTTCTACAGATTGGAAAAACTTTGAAATCTACTTAAAAAGAGTATGGTTTTCAAACGGAATCCACCACCATTATTCTAGCGATAAAATAAAGCCAGATTTTTCAAAAGATTACTTTACAAAATTGCTTTCAGATACAAAAACTACGCTAGCTCCCGAAGTTGTTGATGTTTTGTTTAATGACAAAGACGCTAAAAAAGTAAATCTTGATGAGTCTAAAGGTTTATTGGCCGGTTCTGCTGTAAACTTTTACGGAGAAGGAATTACAGATAAAGAAGCAGAAGCTTATTATAAAACAAAGAAGAGTCCCGATGCAAGCAAACCTTATTCTTTTGGATTAAATTCAAGATTAGTACGTAACGCAAATGGCCAAATCGAAGAAAAAGTTTGGAAAAGCGGTGGCATGTACGGCGCTGCAATTGACAAAATAATTTATTGGCTTGAAAAAGCACAAGGTGTTGCAGAAAATCCAAAACAAGGAAATGCAATCGGTCTGCTGATCAAATATTATAAAACTGGAGATTTAAAAACTTGGGATGATTACAACATCGCTTGGACAGAAGCTACTGAAGGAAATATTGACTATATCAACGGATTTGTAGAAGTATATAATGATCCATTAGGTTATCGTGGATCCTATGAGTCTGTCGTACAAATCAAAGATTTTGACATGTCAAAAAAGATGGAAGTGATTTCTGGAAATGCACAATGGTTTGAAGATAATTCACCTTTGCAGGCAGAACACAAAAAGAAAAATGTAGTTGGAGTTTCCTATAAAGTGGTTATTGTTGCTAGTGAATCTGGTGATTCTTCGCCAAGCACGCCAATTGGTGTAAACTTGCCAAACGCAGACTGGATTCGTGCTGAACATGGTTCGAAATCAGTTTCACTTGGAAATATTGTAGATTCTTATAATCACGCTGGCGGTTCTGACCGTTTGAAAGAATTTGCAAACGATAAAGAAGAAATTGAATTGGAAGAAAAATATGGAGAAATTGCTGATAAATTACACACAGCTTTACATGAAGTTGTTGGCCATGCTTCTGGGCAAATCAATCCTGGTGTAGGAACTCCGAAGGAAACTTTGAAAAGTTATGCTTCCACTTTGGAAGAAGGAAGAGCTGATTTGGTTGGTTTGTTTTATCTGTATAACCCAAAATTACAAGAATTAGGCTTGGTTGACGACTGGAAAAAAGTAGGAACTGCAGCTTATGATGGTTATATTAGAAATGGTTTAATGACGCAGTTAGTTCGTTTAGAACAAGGTGCGGATATAGAAGAAGCGCACATGAGAAACCGCCAATGGGTGAGTGCTTGGGTTTTTGAAAAAGGGAAGAAAGACAACGTAATTGAGAAAATTACACGTGACGGAAAAACTTATTTCAATATCACAAACTATGAAAAATTACACGAATTATTCGGCCAGCTTTTGAAAGAAACGCAAAGAATTAAATCAGAAGGTGATTTTGCAGCAGGAAAAGCTTTGGTTGAAAATTACGGAGTAAAAGTGGACCAAAAACTGCACAAAGAAATTTTGGAAAGAAACAAACAGTTTAAATCTGCTCCTTACAGTGGATTCGTAAATCCTGTTTTGGTTCCGAAAACAAATGATAAAGGAGAAATTACTTCTTTTGAAATTACGCAGCCGAAAACTTTTGCAGAGCAAATGCTTTATTATTCTAAAACTTATGGTTTCTTGCCTGAAGAGAATTAATTTTTCGCAACTAATTAATGTAAAAAGAAAATGCCTTGAGAAATCAAGGCATTTTTTATATCAAATAATTTGTAAATTTCTGTAATCTAATGTTTTAAAAATACTTTAATAATAAATAGCAATCCAATAAAACATAAAAAACCTAGTAAAACCCAGAGGCTTCCTTTATAAAAAACTTTATGAAGTTTGAGGTCTTTTCGATATGTGTAAATCATTGCGATGACAAAAACAATTACAAAAAATATAGCGAAAGCGACTTGACCTTGTGAAAACATAGTTTATAAATTTTAGGCAAAAGTAATTATTTGAATCCAAAAGTGAGTATTTTGCACCATCATTTAATTAAAGAAATTATGCAGAAACAATTGGACGCAGTAAAAGAATTCCACCAAGCTTTTGGAATTGGATATAGTGAAATTCCGCGAGGAGATTTAGGCGAAAGCAAGAATATTCTTCGTTATAATTTGATGAAAGAGGAAAATGAAGAATATTTGGAAGCCGTTCAAAACGATGATAAAGTAGAAATTGCCGATGCTTTGGGCGACATGCTTTACATTTTATGCGGCACAATTATCGAGCACGGTTTACAGCATAAAATCGAAGAAGTTTTTGACGAAATTCAGCGAAGTAATATGAGCAAATTGGGCGAAGACGGAAAACCAATTTATCGCGAAGATGGAAAAGTAATGAAAGGGCCTAATTATTTCAAGCCTGATTTTTCTGTGATTTTGAAATAAATTTGCCACAGAAAGGATTAAAAATGATTTGTTCTTTGAAGGAATTCTTTAAAATCCTTTAAATCAGTGGAAAAAATAAATCCCGAAAAATACTTTCGGGATTTATGAGTTTATTTCAGAATTAGAAAATAAAAACCTGCCCAAACGGATATAAAAAATAATCCAGGATAAACAACTTCGTTTAAATTTTGCTTTAATTCTTTCTTGACAAAAGCCAAATATAGAATGTAGGCAACAAACACAATTAAAAGTCCGATGGCAATAAATGGATACATAATTTTATATTTTAAAGTTCAGTATTATTTATTTTACTTAAATCAGAAATTTTAAATCTTAACCGTCCAGCCAAAAGTATCTTCTTCGAATTTATATTGAATATTGGTCAATTTATCTTTCAATTTCAAAGCGATAGAATCTTCTTGTTTTGGAAGTTCATAATATTCATCCTGATAAGAAAATCCAACAATCGGATTTACAACAGCGGCAGTTCCCGCGCCAAAAATTTCTTTTAATGTTCCGTTTTTTGCAGCTTCCACAAGTTCCCAAACTAAAACAGAACGCACTTGTATGTCAATCCCTTCTCTTTCTGCTAAAGCGATAAGGCTTTTTCTAGTAACTCCGTCCAAAATTCTTTCGCTTGTTGGTGCTGTGAATAAAGTGTCATTAATTCTGAAGAAAACGTTCATTGTTCCTGCTTCTTCTAATTTTGTATGTGTCGCATCATCCGTCCAAATAATTTGCTGGAAGCCTTTATCATTGGCTAGTTTCGTTGGATAAAATTGCGCAGAATAATTTCCTGCGGCTTTTGCAGCACCGATTCCTCCATTTGCTGCACGACTGAAATGTTCAGCGATAATCACTTTTACTTCTCCTGAATAATAAGATTTCGCAGGAGAAAGTATAATCATAAAACGATATTGCGAAGAAGGAGCAGCGATAACGCCAGTTCCAATTGCAATCATAAATGGGCGAATATATAAGGTATTACCTTTTCCTTTTCGCACCCATTCTTTCTCAATTTTTAAAATTTCATGCAAACCTCCTAAAAAAATCTCTTCAGGAACTTCTGGCATTGCCATTCTTTTTGCAGAATTATTAAATCTATGGAAATTTTCATCGGGCCTAAAAAGCCAAACATCGTCATTATTATCTTTATAAGCTTTCATTCCTTCAAAAATCGCTTGGCCATAATGGAAAACTTTTGCTGAAGGGTCTAAAAGAAATGGTTCATAAGGTTTAATTGTAGGTTTTTGCCATTTTCCATCCTTGAAATCACACATAAGCATGTGATCAGTAAAAATATTTCCAAAGGCAAGGTTTTCAAAATCGATTTCATTGATTTTTGAAGAAGTCGCTCTTACTATATCGATTTCGTTTGGATTGTTGATGTCCATTTAGTTGTGGTTAAAGTTGGTTAAAATATTGATAATCAGTATTTTTTATTTAAAAAATGGTTAGCCGTTATCAATCTTACTCGATTTGGCTAAATTAATAAAAAATGGAAAGTTTTTCCATTAAAAGTAAATATCTTTCCCTTCTAGAAGCTATTTTTTGGTTATTGATTTTTTAGAGTATTATTTATTGAGATATTGCTAATGAAATATAAAATTTAATGCTAGAGAGTCCTTACTTTTGATTAAAGTGCTATTTTTGCATCAAATAATTTAAAAACACTCCAAATTATGAAAAATATATTTGTCTTAGCATGTTCAATTTTGGTCTTTGCGAGTTGCGCTGACAAAAATAAAGAAAATGAAGCAGTTGAAGAAACTGTAATTGAAACTCCAACAGATAGTGTGCCAAAAGCTGAAGCTGACACCGTTTCATCTGTAGATGCAAATTCTCAAGAAGCTGTGAAAATTGACGCTGTCGCAACTGCTGAAAAGTCAACCGAAGCTAAAAAAACGATCGAAGTTACTCCTGCAAAGGAAGTGAAAGTAGAATATGCTTCTTTTGGAAGTAAAATTTTAGCAGAAAAAGCATTGTCAAAAGAGCAAATGCTTGCAAAATATAAAACTTTAAAAAAAGGAGATACAATTAATGTGAAATTCAAATCTAACATTAAATCAGTTTGCAAGAAAAAAGGATGCTGGATGAAAATGGATTTGGCAGACAATTCTGAATCTTTCGTGAAATTTAAAGATTATGGATTTTTCGTTCCTTTAAATGCAGATAATTCTGAAGCGATTGTTAGCGGAAAAGCTTTCGTTGATGAGGTTTCTGTAGCAGAATTACAGCATTATGCAAAAGATGGAGGGAAATCTCAAGCAGAAATTGATAAAATTACACAACCAAAAATTACGTATGCTTTTCAAGCTGACGGCGTTTTAATCAGCAAATAATGAAGCATTTTTTTATAATCCTTTTCGGAATTTTATTGCTTTCTAGTTGTAATAAGCAGGAAGAAAAGAAATCTGTTGCCAAAAAGGAAGTTCCTGCAAAAGCGGAATCGAAGGAATTCGAAATGTATGAAATGTCAGAAATGGCGGCTTTGATGGAACAGATGTATGTGGACAACCAGCGTTTGAAAGAGCGTATCAAAAATGGCGACACAATTGGAAAATTCCCTTCACACTTTTTAGAAATTCACAAATCTGCCATGACGGATGAAAGCGAAAATGATGCTTTTTTTAAGAAACAAGCCGAAGTTTTTATCAATTCACAAAAGCTGATTTATGAAGATCCGAAGAATGCCAAAGAACATTTCAACGCTGGAGTTTCGGCTTGCGTAGCTTGCCACCAGGTGAAATGTGCGGGACCTATTCCTAGGATTAAAAAACTTTTTATAGAATAATTACTTATAAATGAAAAGAGAAATTATTCAAACCAAAGACGGTTCGACTTCAATTTTATTGCCCGATTGGAACGAGACTTATCATTCAAAATTTGGAGCAATTCAAGAAGCAAAACATGTATTTATAAAAAACGGACTTTCCTTATTTGAAGGGAAGTCCGTTTCAGTTTTAGAGATTGGTTTTGGGACAGGATTAAATGCTTTTATAACTTATTTAGAAGCTAAAAATGCCAATCAAAACATAGAATATACTGGCGTAGAAGCATATCCAGTTTCTGAAGAAGACGCTTTGAAAATGAATTATGTTTCTGAATTGGAAGCGAAATCATACGAAGAAATCTTCCTGAAAATGCATCAATCTGATTGGAATGAAAAGGTAATTTTAGATCCAAATTTCACCTTGGAGAAGCAAAACAAAAAGTTTCAAGAAATTGCTGATGAAGAGAAATATGACTTGATTTATTTTGATGCTTTCGGATTCAGAGTCCAGCCTGAATTGTGGTCATTGGAGATTTTCAAGATTATGTTCAAAGCTTTAAAACCAAACGGTGTTTTAGTGACTTATGCTTGCAGAAGTTCCATCAAAAACGCTATGAAAGAATCTGGATTTAAAGTAGAAAAATTAGAAGGACCTCCGGGAAAGCGTGAAATGCTGAGAGCTAGAAAAGTATAGTTTTTAAATTAACAACCGAGATGTTAATTTTCGTATGATTCAAATGTTATTAACGTTTTTTTATGAAAACCAATCAATTAATTGACTAATTTTACGAAACGTTCTTACAACAATTAACCTCCAAAATTTAATTTAATCACTATGACAAGACCAATGTTTGCTTTTACAAAATCTATCCTTGAAAGAGTGAGTTTTGACCCTTTGCTTTTTTGCAAAGAACTTGAGAAAGCAATTAAAAGCTTGCTTCCTTATGAAATAGAACAATTAACAGAATGGCTTTTGAGCTACACAGTCGAAAAACCAGAATTAAAGCAGTGCTTAATTATAGTTAACAAATAAAAAAAGAAGGAGCCTAAATAGCTCCTTTTTTCTTGTCTTTTTGTCAACATAAATTTTGGTTTCTCAAATAATCAAATCTGCTAAGAATTGTGCTAATTGTTTTGTATAAATTCGTGAAATTCGTATTTAAAATTATAATCTATAATTTAAAAAAAACATGTTAAGTCTGCGTGAAATAAATTACGCTTTTTTAGAAAGCGGACTAATAATCTGAACATTCTGAAAGACAATAGCACCTTTTACAACGCCAGCAATTACTTGTCTTAAGGCATCAATAATATGAATTTTAAGCTCGCTTTTCGGAAAAATCAGACTTACTTCTCGAGAAGGTTTCGGGTCTTTAAATTGTCTTAATTTTAATTTGTCTTTTTCCTTTAAATCTAAAGTATGCAGATAGGGAAGAAGCGTTGTTCCTAAGCCTTCATCGGCTAATTTTATCAAAGTTTCAAAACTGCCACTTTCAATTTGAAAAGGCGAAGCATCAGAACTATTGATATTTCTGCAAAGATTTAAAATTCCATCACGGAAACAATGTCCGTCTTGAAGGAGCAACAAATTATCTACGTCAATATCTTCTACCTCAATTTCTTCTTTTTGGAAACTGCTGTGATTTTCTGGAAAATAAGCTACAAATGGTTCATAATACAAAACAATTTCCTTGATTTTTTCATCTTCCAACGGAGTTGCTGCAATTGCCGCATCTAAATGTCCGTTTTTTAATCTTGTGATAATTTCTTCGGTATTGTGTTCTTCGATAACCAATTTTATTTTTGGATATTTCTTGATGAAATTGTTCAAAAACATCGGCAAAAGTGTCGGCATAATGGTCGGAATAATTCCTAATTTGAATTCGCCACCAACGAAACCTTTCTGTTGATCTACAATATCTTGGATTCTATCCGATTCATTGACAATATTCTTGGCTTGCGTCACAATTTTCTGCCCGATTTCAGTCAATTGGATTGGCTTTTTACTTCGGTCAAAAATTAATATTCCAAGTTCATCTTCTAGTTTTTGAATTTGCATGCTTAATGTCGGTTGTGTAACAAAACATTTTTCTGCTGCAAGGGTGAAATTTTTATTTTCGGCTACTGCCAAAACATAATATAATTGTGTGATAGTCATTGTAATAGTATTTTGTGATGCAAAGATAGAAAATTATAAGATTTATTTATGATTTAAATCCGCAGAAATTTCGTAATTTTAATATCAGAATTAATACAAAAACACCACAGATGAAAACAAATATTTTAGGCTTGCCAGTTAAGGAAACCGAAGAAATTGCAAATGATTTAAATGTCTTACTGTCTAGTTTTCAAGTATATTATCAAAACTTGAGAGGAATTCATTGGAATATTAGAGGAAAGCGTTTTTTTGATCTTCATGTGAAATTTGAAGAATTATATAATGATGCACAACTAAAAATCGATTTGATTGCAGAAAGAGTGTTGACTATTGGTGGAAAACCATTGCATACTTTCCAAGATTATATTGACAATAATAAAATTAAAGTCGGGAAAAATATTTCTGTAGACGAAGAAGCAGTTCATTTGATCGTGACTTCACTTTCTGATTTATTAAAAATTGAAAGAGAACTTTTAAATAAATCTGCAGAAGCAAATGACGAAGGAACAAATTCTATGATGAGCGATTTTATCAAAGAACAGGAAAAAACTATCTGGATGATGAAAGCTTGGCTGGAAGAAAAGATATAAGGTTGGTTAGAATTCGGAGATTTTAATCTCTATTTTTATGAAAAATGCAATGATTACTTAATATAATCATTGCATTTTTTTTTGATGTTAAAATTTGATTAAATTAATTTATATCTCTTTTAAGTAAACTCTTTTATAACTATTTTCGCCATTATGAAATTTGCAGTAAAAATAGTTTTATTAATGTTTATGACTTTTATTGTCACGCCTACTGTTGTAAGCTTGATCAAGGAAGACATTGATACTTCTATGGTTTACAGTATGTCTGAAGAAGAGCAGCATAATAATTGCTGTAAAGAATTAAAAGCAGATTTTAAAATTGCCGACTATATAATTTTCTCAAATTATACGGCAAGTTCTTCTAGTTTGATTATTTCTCAACACGCACTGAAGTACGATAATGCGGCTTCAACTATTTTTTCTCCTCCGCCCGAACAGGTTTAATACAAAATTTAGTCTTGAAAACTTTAAGGCTCGAGCTTACATTGCTTAATGTCTGCTCCACTCTCTGTATTAAATTTTTTCGGTATTATGACAAAAAAAATAAATCTTTTTGCCAACCTTAAATCTGATTTTCCATCTGGTTTAGTGGTTTTTTTGGTGGCTCTTCCCCTGTGTTTGGGAATTGCCTTGGCTTCTGGCGCTCCGCCTTTATCAGGTATTATTGCAGGTATTATCGGCGGAATAGTTGTTGGGACAATTAGTCGATCTCACATCAGCGTTTCAGGTCCTGCGGCGGGTTTGACAGCAATCGTTTTAACAGCAATTACTGATCTTAAAGCGTTTGATATCTTTCTTACGGCTGGTTTAATTGCCGGAATTATCCAATTGATTCTTGGTTTTGTAAAAGCAGGAAGTATTTCTAATTATTTTCCAACGAATGTCATCGAAGGAATGTTGGCAGGTATTGGAATCATAATTATTCTAAAACAAATACCCCACGCTGTTGGTTATGACACCGATTTTGAAGGAGATGAAGCTTTTGCTGAAAAGGGAGGAAATGCTTTGGATTCTCTTTTAGATTCCTTCAATCATGTTCATCTTGGTGCCATTATTATTACCTTAATTTCACTTGCGATCTTAATTTCTTGGGATAAAATTGACTTATTAAAAAGGCTGAAATTAATTCCAGGAGCTTTGGTTGCTGTAATCGTGGGAGTTGTTTTAAACGAAGTTTTTATTTCTTCAGGAAGTAATTTGACTATCGTAAAGGAACATTTGGTAAATCTTCCGGTTCCTCAATCTTGGGACGATTTCAAAAATATTATTGTTACTCCAAATTTTGCTGGTTTTGCAGACATGAAAGTCTGGACAATCGGTGCAACAATCGCTATTGTAGCTTCTATAGAAACATTGCTTTGTATTGAAGCTTCTGACCGAATGGATACGCAAAAAAGATATACTGATACTAATGTCGAGCTAAAAGCACAAGGGATTGGGAATATTTTAAGTTCATTAATTGGTGGTTTGCCAATGACTTCAGTAGTTGTAAGATCTTCTGCTAATGCAAACGCTGGTGCAAAAACCAAAATGTCTGCAATAATTCATGGTGTTTTGTTGTTGATCAGCGTACTTTCCATTCCATTTCTTTTGAATAAAATTCCGCTGGCAACTTTAGCTGCTGTTTTGCTTATGGTTGGTTATAAATTAGCTAAACCATCTATAATTATGCACTTTTGGCATAAAGGGAAATATCAATTTGTACCTTTTATAGCAACTTTATTAGCTGTAGTTTTTACAGATTTATTAAAAGGAGTTGCGCTTGGAATCATCATCAGTATTTTATTCATCTTACGAGGAAATCTAAAAAGAGCTTATCGATTTAGAAAAGAAAAATTTGAAGACGGTGATGTAATCAGAATTGATTTGGCTCAGGAAGTTTCCTTCCTAAACAAAGCAGCAATCAAAACTACTTTATCGCAAATTCCAGAGAATTCTAAAGTAGTTATAAATGCTTCGGATACTGTTTATATTGCGCACGATGTTTTGGATTTGATTCAAGAATTTGCGACAATTCGAGCTTCAGAAGAGAATATAAAAGTAAAATTAAAAGGATTCAAAAAAGCATATGAATTGGATGATATCGAGGATAACGGAAACCATGTTTTCTTCGAAAATTATGAAGAATCGAGATTAAGAAAACAAGCAAAGTTAGACTATGAAAAATGTCTGACAATGCTAGAAGAAAAACGAAATAATAAAGAATCGGATTATACTATTTAATCCAAAATTTTAAAAAATAATAAAATGAGCGATTTTTATAAAAAAATACTAGACGGAAACAAAAATTGGGTTAAATCAAAAATTGATAACGATCCAGAATATTTTGAAAGATTAGCAGAAGGACAATCGCCTCCATTATTATGGATTGGCTGTTCTGATAGCCGAGTTCCTGCAAATGAGGTAATTGGCGCTCAACCAGGAGAGGTTTTTGTGCATAGAAATATTGCAAACATGGTTATTCACTCTGACATGAATATGTTAAGCGTTTTAGATTATGCTGTAAATGTTTTGAAAGTAGAGCACGTAATCGTTTGTGGGCATTATGGTTGCGGTGGTGTAAAAGCGGCGATGGGTAATGCTTCAATCGGATTAATAGACAACTGGATTCGCCATATCAAAGATGTTTACAGACATCACCACAATTATTTAGATTCAATTATTGATGAAAAGGATAGGTTTGACGCTTTCGTAGAATTAAATGTGAAAGAACAAGTTTATGACTTGGCTAAAACTTCAATTGTACAAGGAGCGTGGAGAAACGGTCAAAATCTTTGCCTTCACGGCTGGGTTTACAGATTGAACAATGGTCTTGTAAAAGATCTAGAAGTAAACCTTTGCGGTAACGAAGATTTAGATACGGTTTACCAACTGAAATTCTAAAATACAAAAAAGCCTCTTGATTCAAGAGGCTTTTTTTATTCAGTTTCTATCTCTAAATTTTCATTGAAAGTGGAAGGAAGTAATTTAGGAATAAATTTTATTAGAATTGGTAAAAGCAAACTACCTCCCGGCAGAAGAAATATAGTTAGCGACGGAATAGTTTTGCAGATTTCCAAAAGCTGTTTCTTCATCTTTTTCTTTTCTTTTGCGTCTAAACTTCGATGCGTGGAGTGTGTTAATAAAAGAACCAAATCACCATTGTTTGCTAGTTCTTTAGCTAATCTTGATTTGTTTCTAGTAATCAAAACTTTTACATTTTGAGTTGTTTGCTCATAAAAATGCTTCACAGGATTAGAATAATTAAAATACGGAATTTGCTTTTTGTATTTATGGATAAACTCATCTGTTGCGGTTATGCTTTCTGTAACGAAATTCTCTGAAATATTCATGATTTTGGCTAATTCATATAAAAAAGAAGCTTCATTTTTTTCCATGTTTTCATCGTTCCAAAGCGCCATTCCGGTCATGTCAATAAAGTATAATTTCTCTAATTCAGAAGTAAAATAATCTAACTCAAGTGCTTCTAGATTTTGAACATCTACTTTTGAAAACTTGGTATAACGAACAGAAGCTTCAAATAATTTAATAAGTAAATCATCATAGTGCGATTTTTTTTGCTTCGTATTTAATGCCAAAGAAACAAGGCTTACAATAGTTTCTTCTAATTTTTTTAGGTAATTATTCGGAATTTCATCATTTAAAAGGTATTGGCGAAATGCCAAGACATCTTCAAAAAGTAAAGCATTCGTTAAAATGTGAGAGAAATTTTTACCAATAATTCCTTCATTAGTCTGCACTCTTTCATCAATAATTTTTTCAAGATTGAAAGACGGTGAATTTTCTGGGAGCATTTTATCCAATAAATTGAAACCTTTCGGATGCATTTCCTGATAAAAAGAAATAGTCTTCGCAATAAAATCTTTGGAACTGCTTTCATGTGAAACTAAGCCATAAACGCCATATAAAGTATTTAGCAAAGCCACTTTTGAAAATTCTTCAGAAATCCAGCCTTTAGTATCGATTGGCATTGGCGCATCAAAAGAAACCACATGTCCATAAATGAATCCGGTTGCTCTTGTATTTTTATAAAATTCTCTTGAATAAGCGACAACAGGAAGTTGCAGATGTTTTTGTTCTGCAAAAAATTTGTCTATCCAGCCGTGTGCAGAAGGGTTAATCATTGTTTGAAATTCTGTTGCAAAGCTATGTTTTTTATGTTGAAGTTTAAAAAAATCTATCTCAAATTTAATTTTATTGAAAACTTTTAATTATATAAACCATTTTTAAATTTACTCAATATATTTCAATTATTACTAAAATTCTTGTTATTCAATCGTGTAACATTAAGAATTAATTTTATAAGTAAATTTCTTTAACTAATAGGTAATTTCGAATTAATAAATTATTACTCAAAAAAAACAGACCATGAAAAAATCAACAATTTTAGGAAAAGCACTTTTAAGTGCAGCTGTACTTACCTTAAGTTTAGGGGCAACATCTTGTAAACAAGAATCTAAACCAGAAGATTCAAAAGAAGCTGCTGAAGATCAAAATGAAGTGAAATTTGAAGAAAATGACGCTAAAGAAGATGATTCAGAATATTTAGTAGATGCAGCAGAAACTGATTTAGAAGAAATTGAAGTTGGAAAATTAGCACAGCAAAAAGGTACAGATGCTGAAGTGAAAGCTTTTGGGAAAATGCTGGTTGATGACCACACAAAATCTTTTGATGATTTGAAAGCTTTTTCAGAAAAGAAACAAATTTCTTTACCATTAGTTGCTACAGAAGATGGGAAAGAGGCTTATAATGATTTAAACAAGAAAACAGGTTTAGATTTTGATAAAAAGTTTGCTGAAATGATGGTTGACGGACATGAAAAAGCCATCAAAAATGCTGAAAAAGTTTCTAAAGATGCAAAAGACGAAGAAATCAGAGTTTGGGCAGCAAATAAAATTCCAACGTTGACAATTCATTTAGAGCATGCAAAAAAACTTAAAGAAAGATTAGACGCAAAAAAATAATTTATAACAAACCTAAAAAATAATATTATGGGAAACTTACTTTATACCATCGCAGTTATTTTAGTAATTATCTGGGCAATAAGTTTCTTAGGAGGTTTTGTTGCAGGAAATTTGATACACTTACTTTTAGTTATTGCAATTGTTGTAGTCTTACTAAGAGTAATTCAAGGTAGAAAGCCTTTATAATCAATAACTTAAAAAGCTGATAAATAATTTATCAGCTTTTTTTATAAGGTATTTCCTTAATCATATAATCTTTTTCACTAATTCTATAAGAAGATTTTTTACAGCAAATAGTAATTTTAAACTACAAACGAAAAACAATATTTCTAAACCATTAAAAAACGTAAAAATGAAAAAAGTACCATTTAGAATCGCAGTATTTGCAGCTTCAACTTTCGCATTTTCAGTAGGATTAACATCATGTAAAAATGAAACAAAGCCTATAGATCCAAAAGAAGTTGCGGAAGAAGAAAATAAACAAGTGATTGAAGACGTAAAAGAAGAAGCGAAAGTCGTGGAAGATAATTCTAAGAAATTCGTAGCAATTGCTGAATTTGATTTGAAACAAAGAGAATTAGCAAAATTGGCAGAAGCAAAAGCGACTTCAAAAGAAGTTAAAGATTTGGCGGTAACAATCGAAAACAGCCATAATGCTTCGCTTAAAGAATTAGCTGAGTTGGCAAAAGCAAAACAAATTTCAATTCCAGATGCTTTGACAGACAGCGGAAAGAAAGATTATGATGCTTTGAATAAAAAGTCAGGACAAGATTTTGATGTTGAATATATTGACCAAACTATCAAAGCACATAGAGATGCAATTAGAGATTTCTCAAATGATGCTTCACAAACAAAAGATTTGGAACTAAAATCATGGCTAGAGAAAAAAGTCGCGACTTTACAAAGTCATTTTGATGCTATCAACGCCATGATTGCAAAATCAAATGCTAGAAAATAAACAATAATAATCAACCAATACTAACCAATAAAACAACAACATTATGGGAAATTTACTTTATACCATCGCAGTAATTCTAGTAATTATCTGGGCATTAGGATTCTTTGGAGTTCTAGGAACAGGAATTGCAACAGGAGGATTAATCCACATTTTATTAGTAATCGCGATTATCATCGTATTATTAAGAGTCATTTCTGGAAGAAAACCATTATAAAAATCACAAAAAAAATTGCACTGAAAACGAAAAAAACCGCTGAGAAATCAGCGGTTTTTTATTTATAATTACTTTTTGATTAAAAGCAATATTCATTTTCTTCAATTAATTTAGAAGCTATAGTTTCACGCAAAGCCACTACATTTGGAAGATTTGTATATTTTGTAAAACGTTTCAATCCCATCAGCATCATTCGTTGTTCGTCGCCTTCAGAGAACGAGGCGATTCCTTCCTTTCCTTTTGAATTTACGATGTCAACTGCTTTGTATAAGTACAACTGCGCCATTGCAATCTGTTCTTTTACGTTTTCTTGACCTTTAGATTTTGCCAATTTTTCTGTTCTCAAAATAACAGATTCTGCCATATAAATTTCAATCAAGATATCAGAAGCCGCCATCAATAATTGCTGGTGACTGTCTAAATCCGGACCGTATTTTTGAACTGCGCTTCCTGCAACCATCAAGAATACTTTTTTCAATTTAGCAACAATTTCTTTTTCTTCTGCAAACAATTCAGAATAATCCGGTGTATTGAAATCAGGAATTCCCATTAATTCTTCCGCAACTTTCATCGCCGGGCCTAATAAATCTACGTGGCCTTTCATTGCTTTTTTAACTAGCATTCCTACGGAAAGCATGCGGTTGATTTCGTTTGTTCCTTCGTAAATTCTTGCGATTCTGGCATCTCTCCAGGCACTTTCCATCGGAGTGTCTTCAGAAAACCCCATTCCACCAAAAATTTGGATTCCTTCGTCGGCACAGTTTTGTACGTCTTCAGAAATGGCTACTTTTAGGATGGAACATTCAATTGCAAATTCTTCTACGCCTTTTAATTCTGCTTCTTGATGTGAAACACCTTCGGCAACACGAGCTTCAATTCTTTCTTCAATAGCTTTCGCAGCACGATAAGAAGCGCTTTCTCCAGAATAGCAAGAAGTTGCCATTTCTGCAATCTTAGAACGGATGGCTCCAAAATTTGAAATTGCAGTATTGAACTGGATTCTCTCGTTAGCATATTTTACAGCTCCCGTTGTCACTCTTCTTTGCGCATCCAAACAAGCGGCGCCTAATTTGATACGGCCAACATTCAAAGCATTCATTGCAATCTTGAAACCGTTTCCTCTTTCAGAAAGCATATTTTCAACCGGAACTTTTGTGTCGCTGAAGAAAACCTGACGAGTAGAAGAGGCACGAATTCCTAATTTATGCTCTTCTTCGTTCATCGAAATTCCGTTTGATGGATCATTTTCTACGATGAAACCTGTGATGTTTTTATCGTCACCAATTCTTGCAAATACAATGAAAACACTGCAGAAACCTGCATTTGAAATCCACATTTTTTGCCCTGTGATTTTGTAATGCGTTCCGTCTTCTGATAAAACGGCTTTTGTTTTTCCAGAATTAGCATCAGATCCTGCACCTGGTTCTGTCAAGCAATAGGCTCCGAACCATTCGCCAGAAGCTAATTTTGGTACGTATTTTTTCTTTTGCTCTTCCGTTCCGTATAAAGTAATTGGCATTGTCCCGATTCCGGTATGTGCTCCAAAAGCAGTCGAGAATGAACCTGTTGCTCCCGAAATATAATCGCAAACCAGCATCGTGGAAACAAATCCCATTCCCAATCCTCCATATTCTTCGGGAACTGCGACTCCCAGAAGTCCCAATTCGCCCGCTTTTTTCATACATTCTTCTGTAAAAGCGTAGTCTTTATTTTCAAAGCGGTTTTTGTTTGGCCAAATTTCTTTATCCACAAATTCCTTAACCATTTGTTTCATCATCAATTGCTCCTCAGAAAAATCTTCTGGAGTAAAGATGTCTTCGCTTTTTGTTTCCTTAACTAAAAACTGACCACCACGGGTTACGTCTTTTTCAATTGTATCTGCCATTTTTTATTAGTTTTAGATAAAAGATGAAAGAATCAAGAAGAAAGATTAGAATCTAATCTGCTAATAAATCCTGAAATCATCTTTTGAAATTCAATTATTTTGTTTTCTATTTCTGTTGTTTTATTTTCTGTAACGTAATCATTTTGAAAAGCAATCAGTAATTGAGTTTGCAATTCAAAAGAAGAACCTAAACTAATATTCAGAAAATGTTTAAAATGCACATTTCCTCTATTAGAACCTTCTACAATATTTGAAGGAATTGAAACGGAACAACGATTCATCTGACTTACAAGACCATATGTTTCATTCTTTGGAAAGCTTAAACAAAGCTTATGAATATCCGAAGCTATCTCCATGGAAATAGTCCAAATTTTCAGATTTTTAAAGTTATGTTTCATAAGTCTTTTCTCTTGCTTCTTGGCTCTTTTCTCTACTACAATATTTCGTAAACTCCCGCAGCACCCTGACCAGTTCCAACGCACATTGTCACAATACCATATTTGTTTCCTCTGCGTTTCATTTCGTCAAATAATTGCACCGAAAGTTTTGCTCCTGTACAGCCAAGCGGGTGACCCAATGCGATAGCTCCACCGTTTACATTCACGATATCAGGATTGATTCCTAATTCTCTGACAACTGCCAAAGACTGCGATGCAAAAGCTTCGTTTAATTCAAATAACTCGATATCATTCAAAGACATTCCGGCTTGTTTCAACGCTTTCGGAATGGCTTTCACTGGTCCAATTCCCATGATTCTAGGTTCAACTCCAGCGGCGGCATAGCTTACCATTCTTGCAATTGGTTCCAAGTTTAATTCTTTAACCAAATCTTCTGACATCACCATCACGAATGCAGCACCATCGCTCATTTGAGAAGAAGTTCCTGCTGTAACGCTTCCGTCAGCGGCAAAAACGGGTCTTAATTTTCCTAAAGCTTCCAAAGAAGTGTCTGCTCTCGGACCTTCGTCTTTGTTTACTACATAAGATTTAGTCGCTTTCTTTCCGTTTTCATCAACATAAATTTGCTCCACAGTAATTGGAACAATCTGCTTGTCGAATTTACCTTCTGCTTGCGCTTTCAGTGCTTTTTGATGTGAATTGTAACCAAATAAATCTTGGTCCTCACGAGAAACGTTGAATTGTTTTGCAACGGCTTCTGCAGTCAATCCCATTCCCCAGTAATAATCTTCGTGGCCTTCTTTTGCCACGGCATAATCTGGAGTTGGTTTGTAGCCTCCCATCGGGATAAAACTCATGCTTTCTGCACCGCCGGCAATAATGCAATCTGCCATTCCTGATTGGATTTTTGCTGTTGCCATGGCAATGGTTTCCAATCCAGAAGCACAGTATCGGTTTACGGTAACACCTGGAACATCATCGATTTTCAAACCCATTAGGGAAATTAATCTAGCCACATTCAAGCCTTGTTCGGCTTCAGGCATTGCGTTTCCAACCATCACGTCGTCAATTCTTTTTTTGTCGAAATCAGGCAGTTCATTCATCATGTATTGGATGGTTTCTGCTGCTAATTCGTCAGGACGTTTGAATCTAAATACTCCTTTTGGAGCTTTTCCAACGGCCGTTCTGTATGCTTTTACTATATATGCTGTTTTATTCATTTTTTTTGAGATTAAAGAGGAAAGAAGAAAGAAGAAAGAGCTTTTGCTGATTCCGACTTTATCTTGTCTCTTGTTTCTTGACTCTTTTTTCTGTTTTAATTACGAAGGGGCTTCCCTTTTGTTAACATAAATTGAATTCTTTCCAAAGTTTTTCTTTCTGTACATAATGACAAAAATGCTTCTCTTTCCAAATCCAGTAAATATTGTTCTGTCACCAAAGTCGCTTCTGATAGATCGCCACCGGCCATTACATACGCCAATTTATTTGCAATCTTTTTGTCGTGTTCAGAGATGTAGCTTCCGGCTTGCATTTGATCCGTTCCAACCAAGAACATTCCCAAGGCCTGCTTTCCTAAAACTTTTACATCTTTTCTTCTGATAGGCTGTGTGTATCCAGCATCTGCCAAGATTAAGGCTTGCTTTTTAGCTTCGGCAATCTGTCTGTCTTTGTTGATTACGACGATGTCTTTTCCGTGCTGTAGAATTCCTAAATCGAAAGCTTCGTGTGCAGAAGTCGAAACTTTTGCCATTGCAACTGTTAGAAAATATTCTTGCAATACGTTCAATTCAACATCGTTCTTGCGGAATAAATCTGAAGCTCTCAAAGCCATTTCTTTAGAACCGCCACCGCCAGGAATTACTCCGACACCAAATTCCACCAAACCAATATATGTTTCCGCCGCAGCGACAACTTTATCGGCGTGCATGCTCATCTCGCAACCACCGCCCAAAGTCATTCCGTGAGGAGCCACTACAACTGGGATTCCAGAATAACGAACGCGCATCATCGTGTCTTGGAACAATTTGATGGCCATATTCAATTCGTCGTATTCCTGTTCAACCGCCATCATAAAGATCATTCCGATATTGGCTCCCACAGAGAAATTCGCTGCCTGATTTCCAATCACCAAACCTGCATATTCTTTTTCAGCCAAGTCGATTGCCTTATTAATTCCTTGCAAGACATCGCCTCCGATGGTATTCATTTTAGACTGGAATTCTAAGTTCAAGATGCCGTCGCCTAGATCAGTTATTACAGCGCCTGAGTTGCTCCAAACCTTTTTGCTTTCTCTGATATTATTCAAGATGATAAACGAATCTTGTCCCGGAATTTTCTTCTGAGATTTTGAGGCGATATCATAGTAATAAGTCGCTCCGTCTTTGATGCTGTAGAACGATTTGTTTCCAGAAGCCAGCATTTCGGTCACCCAAGTTGCAGGTTCCAGGTTTTCGGCTTTCATTAATTCAATTCCTTTTTCAACACCGATGGCATCCCAGATTTCAAACGGACCATTCTCCCATCCAAAACCGGCTTTCATAGCGTCGTCAATCTTGTATAAATCTTCTGTGATTTCAGGAACTCTATTGGCCACATAAGCGAACATTCCTGTGAAGTTTTTTCTGTAGAATTCTCCCGCTTTGTCTGTTCCTTTTACCAAAACTTTGAAGCGATTGATCGGCTTGTCAATGGTTTTAGTCAATTCTAAAGTTGCGAAAGAAGCTTTTTTAGCAGCTCTATATTCTAATGTATCCAAGTCTAAAGACAAGATGTCTTTGTCCACTTTTTTGTAAAAACCTTGTCCGGTTTTGCTTCCAAGCCATTTGTTTTCCATCATTTTGCTGATGAAATCCGGAAGCTTGAACAATTCGTGCGCCTCGTCTTCGGGACAGTTTTCGTAGATTCCGTTGGCAACGTGTACCAAAGTATCCAAACCGACAACATCGACTGTTCTGAAAGTAGCTGATTTTGGTCGGCCGATAACAGGACCTGTCAATTTATCCACTTCTTCAATAGTCAATCCCAATTCCTTCACTTGGTGGAACATGCTCATGATTCCGAAAATACCGATACGGTTTCCGATAAATGCCGGAGTATCTTTGGCCACGACCGATGTTTTTCCTAAGAATTTTTCTCCGTATTCATTCAAGAAATCCAATACTTCGCTTGAAGTTTTCGGACCCGGAATGATTTCAAACAGTTTTAAATAACGTGCCGGATTAAAGAAGTGGGTGCCACAGAAGTGCTTTTGGAAATCTTCACTTCTTCCTTCACTCATAAAGTGAATTGGGATTCCGGATGTGTTTGAAGTAATTAAGGTACCCGGTTTTCTGAATTTCTCGATCTGTTCGAAGACTTGCTTTTTAATATCCAGTCTTTCAATAACCACTTCGATAATCCAATCTACATCGGCAATCTTTGCTAAATCATCAGTAGTGTTTCCTGTTGTGATTCTGCCGGCGAACTTTGGATGGTAAATAGGCGAGGGCTTGGATTTCAAGGCATTTGCCAAATGCTCATTTACCACTCTGTTTCTTACCGCTTCGCTTTCCAGTGTCAACCCTTTTTTCTGTTCTGCTTCGGTCAATTCACGAGGCACAATATCTAGAAGCAAAACTTCTACGCCGATATTTGCAAAATGACAGGCAATGCCTGACCCCATAATTCCCGAACCAATGACAGCAACTTTTTTAATCAGTCGTTTCATTATTTATTTGTTTGTTGTTTGTATCTGTTTGTCTTCTGAAAAGATATTTTTGTCAGCAATCAAGTTGTTGATGGTTTCTGCCACTTCAATGAAATGCTGTAATTTCTCTTCAGAAATATGTTCTCTGATGGTTTCGTTAAACTTCAAAACCGTATTTTTTGATAATTCTCTTTTCTCTTTTCCGAATTTAGTCAGGTGAATTAAAACACCGCGTCCGTCAACTGGATTTTTTTTTCTGGTAATCAGGCCTTTATCTTCCATTGATTTTAAGGTTCTGGTCAAACTTGTGGCTTCCATTCCCATTTTTGGGCCTAATGTGGTTGACGGCGATCCTTTTTCTTTGTCAAGGCTCAACAAAGCAAAACCTGTTGCCATTGTTGCTCCATATTTAGAGGCCTCTTCGTTATACATTCTTGCGACAGCTTGCCACGTTGCTCTCAATATATAGTCTATAGTTTTGTCTTTCATATGTTTTAGGTTATTTCAAATATACAAAAAATATATTATGCATGCATAATATATTGAAAATATTTTTATCTTTATAAAATACTAATTCAGTTTTTTGAGTTATAACAATAACTTTTTTAGGGTACTACAACCTGCTTTTATATAGGACTAATATAAGGAGCAAATAGGGAGTAACTAGGAAGTAAGGCAATATGCTAGTACAATTATACACCACACAACTATGGCAAAAATATCAGGAGATGGAAAACTTCCTAAACGGATTGGAGAATATATTGTTTATCAATTGGAAGGTGAAAATATAATAAGGCGGAAGAGCGGTTTTACTTCTAAGAAAATAAACGATGATGCCAAGTATGTGAATAGTCGAAATAATGCTAGTGAATTTGGCAAAATTTCGGCTTTGTGTAAAAAGATGAGGCTGGTTTTGAAGGAAATATTGCCAAAGAAAAATAATCTGGCAGTCTGCAATTCGCTAGTCAAGAAGATGCGCCATTTGCTAGTATTTGATGTAAAATCAGCTCGAGGACTTCGAAATTTGTCAAGAGCATTTGAAAATGATGAAGCAAGATTGGCTTTAGTGGGCTATAATTTCAATCCTGATTGTGAATTTGATAATTTTTTGGAGCATGTTCTTGTTTATAAGAATTATGATTATACTATAAATTTTGACTCCTTTTTTATATCAAAATCTGTAAAATTTCCTGATGGGGCAAACTATTTTGGACTCCGGGCACATTCTCTGGGTTTTGATTTTGTAGCAGGAGAAGGCGTGTTGCACTCTCCAGAATGGGCTTTTTTTGCTAATGATTCAAAAATTGAAAGGTTTTCTTTAAAAGTAGATCCTGTTAAGTTTTCTGATATTGTAAATTTTGTCTTGTTAGAAGCACAGTTTTTTGTTTTGGATGGAGGCAGTTATGTTGCTGTTGCTGATGACAGCAGCAAATCGGTTCAAGTTATTGCAGTCAATCAGCTGTAATGAATACAATCAGTTTAGTATTGCTGAATGCTATTAAAAAAATAATACTATGACCGATACAATTTTAAATATCTTTACGGTGCTTTTAAAGGAGCAAATCTTTAAATAAACCAATTAATATCAAACAAATATGAAAAAAAAATGTACTCTTATTTTTATTGCTCTCCTTTTCGGCTTTTGCCCAAAATTTTGAAGGAGAAATCATTTACACCAATTCCTATAAAAGCAAAACTCCTCAAATCAAAGCAGATCAGTTGTCGGCAATGATGGGAGATAAGCAGACTTATCTTTATAAAGACGGGAATTATAAATCAACCTTAAATGGGCAGGTAGTGCAGTGGCAGCTTTATTTAAAAAAGGATAACAAGCTTTATAATAAAATGGCAACTTCTGAGAATTTATTATGGAATGATGCCTCAGTTCAGGGTGATGAAGTGCTTGATATTAAGATTAATAAAGGCGTGACAGAAATATTGGGCTATAAATGCGATGAGATAATCTTGAAGTGCAAAAGTGGCACTCAAAAATTTTATTTCAGTTCAAAATTAGCAGTCGACCCAAGCTTGTTTGTCAAGCACAAATTAGGCAACTGGTATGATTTTATTTCAAAGGCTAAAGCATTGCCGCTAAAAACCATAATTGAAAACGACCAGTTTGTGATTACTTCCACTGCTGTCAAGGTTACTAAAAAAGTTATTGAAGCTTCAGTTTTTGCATTGCCAAAAGGGGCTAAAACAGAAAAAAGTCCTTATTGAGAAACTTAAGTTATGAAGAGCGCTTAAGAATTGACTATCAACGCTCTTCATAATTTTTTAAGGCTTTTTCAAATTTCTCTTTAATCCGCAGTCGTAAGCTTTCTGGCGAAATCACTTTCAGGCATTCGCCAAAACCCAAAATCAATCTTTCAAATTCATAGTTTATTTTTAAATTCAGTCCGATAATGATTCCTGTTTCATCTTCGCTTATCACTTCTTGAGAGTGGTGGAAAGGTTTTGTAATCACATAAGGTGCGTTGCTTTTATCAATCCAAAGTTCAATTTTTTTAGATCGTAAGCCTTCATTTACTGTGACTCCGATAACATCTCTGTAATGATGTTCTGCATCAAAATCTTCATTTATATGCTCTAAATTAAAATCAAAATCTATTGCGATAATTCGATCTAAAGCCAAGTTGCTAATCGGGTGCGAGGCTTTTTTCTTTCCTACCAAAAACCAACGATTGTTGAATTCTTTCAATATAAAAGGATGGAAATTAAATGTCTGTTCTTCTCTTGACTTAAAAGATTTGTACGTCAATTTTACTACCATCTTTTTAATGATTGCCTGATACAAAACATCTAAAAAATGAAGCCCTTTCAGATTTTCATTTTTATCTAAATAGATGACCGGACGCGAATGTGACTTTTCTGCATAAATCTTATCTTCCAAGCGCTGCAAAATATCTGAAACGTCGCTGAACAAAGAGAAATCTTTGAACTGTTTTAGCATTGAAACCGTTTCAGTCAACACATTAATGTCTGTTTCTGTCAGCGGAATATCGGTTATAGAATAATCTTCATCTTCATATTTGTAAAACTTTTTGTCATACACTACAATCGGTGCATTGTACCCTAATTTTTCACTTCGCATCAGCTGAATATCCAATTGCGTAGTTCTTTTGCTGACCGAGTTTTCTTTTCCTTCATATTCAAATAAAGCCTCCGAGCAAGCGTTCATTAAATCTTCTAGTGTCCAAGTTCTATATTGATTTTGAAGGCATTTGTCTATGGTTTTGTATCTTATGAGAGCATTTTTATTTTGGGACATTCTTTTAGTTTAAAAGGGGAAAGGTTATGGGTTTATCAGGTTTTACGGCAGTATTTGTAACTAGATTTGGTTCGAAAGGAATCAAAAGTAAGAATTCTTTTTAACTGCGCAAAATAATTGCGTACTCCGGTAATCATCTTTGTACCATCAAAAAATAGAAATTATGAGCACACCAATCAACGGAAACGATTTATTAGCATTAGGATATTCGGAAGGAACTATTTTAGGCATTGCCTTAAAGACCAATCGAGGCAGAAATGGTTTTAAGAGAGAACAGATGATCCAACACTATACGGCAATTTTGGCTACTCCAGAAGCCTATATCGATGATAAGGTTTTTAGCAAGCTTGCCCTTGCGATCATTGAAAAAGCAAATGAAAAGCCAGAAGATTTTATTGCTTTGAACCAAAATCCGGATGCTTTTTCTGCGTATGGCTTGGATCATATTGAGGAAGGCGCCATCAAGCAGATGAAAGTGGCGATGCAGCTTCCTGTGACAGTTGCCGGAGCTTTGATGCCTGATGCGCATCAAGGTTATGGCCTGCCGATTGGCGGTGTCTTGGCAACTAACAATGCGATTATTCCTTATGGCGTGGGTGTTGATATCGGATGCCGAATGGCACTGTCGGTGTATGATATTCCTGAGGATTTTTATTATGCCAATGAAGTGAAATTCAAGCGTGAATTGGTGGCACATACCAAATTTGGAGCAGGCCACGGTTTTCATGGGCAATATAAATCTGACCATTCGGTATTGGAGAATCCTGATTTTGAAACCAATTCGTTTGTCAAGAATTTAAAAGACAAAGCGTGGTCGCAATTGGGTTCTTCTGGCGGTGGCAATCACTTTGTGGAATTCGGAATTTTGGAGTTTTCTAAAGACGATGCGGTTTTGAATATCCCTAAAGGAAAATATGTTGCCCTGCTGACACATTCAGGTTCGAGAGGCTTTGGAGCTACTGTTGCCGGGCATTATACTAAATTGGCGAAAGACGTTTGCAAATTGCCTGACGTGGCGAAGAATTTGGCTTATTTGGATATGAATTCATCTTTAGGGCAAGAATATTGGATTGCCATGAACCTTGCCGGAGATTATGCCTCTGCCTGCCACGAAATCATCCACAACAAGATGGAAAGAGCATTGGGAGCCACGGTGTTAGCAAAAGTGGAAAACCACCATAATTTTGCCTGGAAGGAAATCTGGAACGGCGAAGAAGTCATCGTGCATCGAAAAGGAGCGACTCCAGCCGGAAAAGGCGTAATGGGAATCATTCCAGGAAGCATGACCGCACCCGGATTTTTGGTGAGAGGGAAAGGAGAGGAAAACGCCATTAATTCGGCTTCACATGGTGCCGGAAGACAGATGAGCCGAACGCAAGCCATCAAAAGCATTACCAAAAACCAGATGCAGTCGATCTTGAAAGACCACGGCGTAACGCTGATCGGTGCTGGTTTGGACGAAGCGCCAATGGCCTACAAAGACATCAATATGGTCATGGTTGCGCAGGAAGATCTGGTGGACGTTGTGGCTAAATTCACGCCCAAAATGGTGAGAATGGCGGATGATGGAAGCCGAGAGGATTAAATAAAGAATAATTGGTTCCAGAAGATGACGGTTCAAATCCGTCTGCGCAAACCCGTAAGCCGTAGTAGTTTAAGTTGGGAAAACAGCTGGATATTTTTAACGAGTACCTTTTTTAATCACTTAGTAAAGTAGTTTCTTGGAATACATTTCAATAACAGAAGTCTGTATATGGTAAAAATTGTATGAAATGAATTGTTTTTGCTAGAAATTATAATTTTTAAGGATATCATTTTGTAAAATGTTGAGGCATTGTACGGCATAAAACAAATTTAGAATAAACCGAAGTTTCTTTTACTATTTGTAATCTAATATTTACTATTTTAGTAAAAAATAATACGTTATGTTTTAGCGGGTATGCCTCCTGTTTTGGGTAGATATGCGCTATAGTGTAGCGGGTATATGTAAGTTGGCAGACAGCTTAAAAAAAATCGCGGAAAAGAGAAAATTATGATTAAGAAATTACTTGGAGGATTATTCAAAAAAGAAAAAATTGAAGAATCAAATTTCATTGTCGCAACCTTGAATGACAAAATAATGCCAATCGACAGAGGAGAAATTTATGAGGATACTTTAGACGAAATTTTAATTGCAAACAATATTGGAGAAGTTTCTGGTGGCGGAACTATGCAAGAAAAAAGTGGAGAAATTAGCTTTTGTGATGTTGAAATAAAACTTAACGGAACTGAAATTGACAAAACAACTATAAATAATATAATTGAAAAGTTAGAAAGTTTTGGTGCTCCAAAAGGTTCATTTTTGACAATTGAAAAAACTCAAGAGAAAATAAATTTTGGGCAATTAGAAGGAATTGGAATTTATCTCGACGGAATTAATTTACCAAAAAATGTTTATGAAGAATGTGACATAAACTTTGTGATTACTGAAATTCATAGATTAACAGAAACTGAATACATTGTAAATAGAAATTGGGAAAATGAAACTGGAACAGCCTTGTATTTTTACGGAGAATCGTTTGAGAAAATGAAAACTCAAATAAAAAACTTTGTAGAAAATTATCCATTATGTGAAAATTGTAGAATAGAACAAATTGCATAGAAAGAAAGCCGATCTGCCAACAGCCGTTTCTCGCAATTGCGAATTTTGTGGTAAGTTCACGTTTACGTTTCGCAAGAATCTTTATCTTTAACGGAAAATAAAAAGTTCCGAAGTTCGCAACTGACGAGAAGCGGCGGAACGTTGTGTGATATTTTATGAAGAAACCAACCATACAAAAATTATCTAAAAAAGACGCCTTTGAATTAGCTAATTCAGAAGGGATACTAAACGAAGAATATACAGATTTCTTAACTGAAAAATTTGACAGTGGAAATTTTATATTAAATCAAGTTTTCTCAATTAGTGATAATAGAATCCTATACATTGTAGAAGTCAATCAGAAGGGAGGCGGACAAGGAACTATATATGAAAAACAATATTTCGACAATTTCGTTCTGAAACTAAAAAGAATGAAAGATGATAAAGAAAATGGTCGAAATAGTAACATCCAGCATTGGTTATTTTATTCTGTCTCTAAAAATTCGGTAATAAATAAAATAGAAGAACTACGCAATGAATTATCAATCAAACTTAAAATAGATATTAATCAATTAGATTATTCAGCGAAAAGTTTAGATTTATTATCAAAATTGGTTTTTGATTTTGGAAACGAAAAATCAATGATTGAAATTTATGATAATTTGGTTATTTACATTGGACAAGTAATTATAGCAAATTCAAAAAAAGAAATTAAATGGGATTTAGAAAGCAATTTCAATTTTCCCATAATTACAACAGAATTTAAAAACATACATTTTAATCCAATAAATATCGTTTGGGAAGAGTTGACAAATTATGGCCAAATTGACTTTAGAAAAGCATATGGTAAAGAAACGAGACGAATTGGAACGGAATTAAATTATAAATAAAAAAACATCACACAACAGCCACTACAACGGATTTGGGCATTGGGCTTAATGGAAAGTTTGGTTTGTATTTGGGATGATTTGGCAAATCCGAAAAAAGGGCTTAATTTAATCCCAAACCCGCTGTAGTGCCAAGACGTTAGCAGAAATGATTCCCGAACCGAAGAAACCCCCTAAATAAAATAAAGTTTATGACATTTTTCATTTTAATAGTTTCAATATTCACAGCATTAGTCTTTTTTATTCTTTTGGGTTTACTCACAAAATTTATTTATAATAAATGGGGTATTGAAAAAGAAGAAGATAATTTTAGAGTTCAATTAACTTGGAAAACAATATATATTTTAATTGTTGCTTTGTTTTTAATTTCTGTTTCATTTATCGTTCCAATTATTTTAACCCAAGAATCTATAACAAAGAGTTTTGATTTTACTCAAACTGGTCAAATTGGAGATACAATTGGTGGATTAATGAATCCATTTATTGCTTTAGCGGGAGTTTTAGTAACTGGGCTTGCATTCTATATGCAGTACAAAGCGAATATTTTGCAACGGAAAATATTTTATAAGCAACTAGAAGAAGATAAAATTAGATTTACTTCAGAAATCAGTAATAGTGTAGCACAATTTGACAAACAATTCAAAGCACAAGAAAAACAAATTAAACTTCAACAATTTGAAGCTCAGTTTTACGAAATGTTAAGACTACATAAAGAAAACGTGAATGAAATAGAATTGTTTTCTAAAAGAAAAGTTCCATATAATATTAATTCCGAAGTTAGAAATAATTATGAAATATATTCAATCACGAAAAGGAATGCATTTGTAGAATTGAAAAAAGAATTTGAATTTATTTTAACACAATTTACTAAAAATAATTTAGGAAAAATTGATAATGAAATTTTCACAAAGTGTTACGAAATTTTTTTCTGGGGAGTTAGTGGTTTTGACAATGACGAATTATCTCTCGCAGAAAGACTTGAAAAAGTAGAAGAAAAAACAATTTATAATATACTTTTAAAATTTAAAAACAAACAGTATAGTAAAGAATCTATTCCGTTTGAAGAAGAAGTGAATTTTGGAATATTAGCTTTTGAAGGGCATTCTGAATTTTTAGGTCATTACTATAGACATCTATTTCATACAGTAAAATTTGTGGCTTTTCAAGAAGAAACATTTTTAACCTATGAGGAAAAAATAAAGTATTTGAGAGTATTGAGAGCTCAACTATCAAATCACGAACAAATAATGCTTTTTTATAATTGGCTTTCAGATTATGGAAGACATTGGGAAGATGATAAAAATCGATTTTTTACTGAATACTGTATGATTCATAATCTTTGGTATAGTCAATTATATAAAGATAAATTTATAACAGATAAAGTAGATTTATTGAGAAATAAAGAAGTCACTTTAAGAAAAAACAAAATGTTTGAAATGGATAAATAAAATCACTTCTGCTAACACACGCTACAACGGATTTGGGCAATTGGCATAATGTAAAATTAGTTTTGTATTTGTGATGATTTGGCAAATCCGAAAATAGGGCTTAATTTAGTCCCAAACCCGCTGTAGCGCGAGAACATTAGCAGTAATGTGGTAGCGCGAAAAGTGAAGATTGACCCTATACGAAACGCATTTTAAAATCGTTATATTAATAAAAATAACATCTATGAAATATCTTCTTGCTTTGCTTCCTTTTATTTGTTTGTACTCCTGTTCTTCAGACGAAACTGTAGTAAATAGAAATGCACAGTCACTAAATTTCACTGATGTGTTTAGTTTCCAGGCAGATACATTAGATTTAGATATGATAAGCAGTAATAGCGAAAATGCACTATACATAACCTATTCAGCAGATAACGGTTTTAACGAAGACCTTACGAAATATAATTTAACAACATCTGCACAAACAAGCGTAACACATCCTGATATTTCAGGTTCTAGGCAAATTGAAATAATTGGAAATTCGTTATACTCTATTTCAAATGATGTCTATAAATTTGATTTAAATTTAGGAAATGGAGCGCTCATCAATAATAATAATTCAGGTTTTGAAGGATTACGAGGAGTTCCATACAATGACGCGATTTTCTTTCCTATGGGTTATGATAATATAGCAAGTTATAACACATTAACAAATACATCGCAGACAACATATAATTCATTCGCAACTGGTAGAACGAGATCAGATGGAGAAATTTATAATGATAAATTATATTCTTTCGGAGGGAGCACCGGAAATCGGAATTATATGCCTCAGAGTTTTAGTGAGATAAATATATATGACATTGTAAATAATACATGGACTCAACAGAATTTACCTTTTACAGTATTTGAATCATTTACAGCTCTCAATATAGATAAAATTATTGTTGCTGGAAATACAAATAGCGCTGGAAATGGCGCATTCATTGGGGTCTTTGATCCATCTCTTAATACATTTACTCAAATTCCAGTATCATTAGACTTGAATAATATTTCCATTAGAAGTATTACTATCTTGAATAATGATCTATACATTGCATACGCTGATTTTCTTCCGATTATGCCTAGTTTGATCACAATTAAAGTTGTCAAAACAGTTTTACCATAATCACACTACTGCTAACAGCCAGGTCGCTTTATTGCGGTTATCAAGTTCATTCATGATTTTCTTCACGAAAAAATATTATCTTGGCGGAAAGAACGCAGTTCGCTTTATTCCGCAACAAGGCAAACTGGCGAAACGTTATGCGACATATAACCAAAAATAATGATGAAAGAAATTTTAGAAAAAACTGAATCATTCCCTATTGAATTAAAGCCGATATCAATACAGATTAAAAAATATTTAGAAAACAATTCAAGTTTTAATGAATTAGTTTTAAATGTATTACATCGCCCTTGGGTTGCTCCATTAAATTGGGGTCTTATGCTTTATAAAGAAGCGAAAACAGAATGGTTTTTAGAATTTAAAGAAAGGACTGGTAGAGAAATCCCTGATTTTTATATAGATTTCTTAAAACACATAAATGGAGGTTTTATTTATGGTATCTCAATGTATGGACTAACTCCTTCTTTTTTTGAAACAGGCCAATTAAACAGAACTCTTTTGCAATGCCATAATTTGGCTACTGCAAATATTCGTTGGATTGCCGAGTATAAAGTTGATAAGGATTTATTTCATTTTGCTTCAAGACACTATTCTTACGATGAAAATGTTGGGTATTTCTGGAAAGATAATATCTTTTTTTGCTATAGGACACATGGAGAATTACTAAAACAATGGAATAGTTTGGAAGAAATGCTTTATGAAGAAATTCAAATTGCTGAAGAAATGATGTTAAGTGAAATTCCAAACGAAATTAGTATAAAAACAAATAAATACGTCGCATAACAGCCGTTACAAGAGATTTGGGCAATAGGCTTAATGGAAAGTTGGTTTTGTATTTGAGATGATTTGGCAAATCCGAAAATAAGGGCTTAATTTAATCCCAAACCCGCTGTAGTGCCAAGACGTTAGTGGCAAGCTTTGAAAACGAAAGCCGAATCAAAAATAGAATCCCATAATTAATGAAATTCTCAAAAATATTTATAATAATTACTGTTTTAAATTTATCGCTAACATTTGGCCAATCGAATTTGGCCATATCAAAAAATAGTGAAGATAAATGTTTTCAAAAAGACACTATAACTACTTTGGGAACAATTATAAAATATAAAAAAGACGATAATGTTTTCAAAATATCATATCAAGATGGTTTATTTCAAAGAACATTAGATGAAGATTTTGAATGTAGAATAGATGAATTCGGGGTTTGGGACGATGTTCCAAAATTTGAAAATGAAACATTAAACTATTTTGTTTTAAAATATGTGTTTTCAACATCAAGTGGAGCAAATCCTACTCCAATAGATTTTTCCGTTCTAATTATTCCAAAACATTCTTTTGAAAAAGTCTTGGTTAAAGATTGTTTTATAAAAATGAAAGGAAATTATGTTGTCTATCTTGATGAAGAAAAAAATTCGAAAATAAAAGTTTTGAATCTGGAAAGTAAAAAAAACCAAACGATTAAATTGCGTTCGAATCCAGCTCCAATAAAAGGAATCACTTTGTTTATTAGAGAGGTTATCATAACTGAACATAAGCTTACAATCTCATACGAAACTTTAAATGAAAAAATGGAAGATATAGTTTTGGTTACGGAAGAATATAAGTTGAAAATATAAGCCAGCCACTAACAGGCGTTTGTCAAGATTGGGGGTTTTAGGTTTAACGGAAAGTTGGTTTTGTATTTGGAAAATTTGTGTTTAACTGAAAAATCTCGCATCTTTATTCCTCGACCTCGCCAAGCGCAAGGTTAGCCGTCATTTGACAAAAGAATGGTAATAATTGAAAATAAAAAGATGAATATAAGTTTTGACCTTGACAGCACTTTAATTCCAAATGGTAAAGAATTTGAAACTGAAAAGATAAGTGGAATCGCAGAACTGTTTGGAGTTGAACAAATCAGAAAAGGAACTAGAAATTTGATTTCAGATTTGCAAAAAGAAGGAAACAAAATTCATATTTATACAACATCTTTCAGAACAAAAAGAAAGATTAGATTTACTTTATGGTATTATGGAATAAAAGTTAACCGAATTGTTACTCAAGAAGAAAATCAACGGATTCTAAAATCAAGAAAAATAAATTCATCAAAATACCCAACTGCATTTGACTTTGATATTCATGTAGATGATTCAAGAGGAGTTGGAATTGAAGCCGAAAAATTTAATTTCAAAGCGATAATTATTGAACCTTCCGAGATAAATTGGGTTGAAAAAATTAAAAGTCAAATAAAAAACGTCAGCTAACAGGCGTTTCGCAAGATTGCGAATTTTGTAGTTAATTCATGTTTACGTTTCGCAAGAAGTTTTTTAAATACAAAATATTTGTCGACAGCGTGCAATCTTGAAACACTAAAAAATACTGACAGAAATAAATACAGTAACAATGACAAAATTCAAAAATTCAATCTTCTCATTAGTGTTGCTATCAATGTTATTTACATCTTGTAACGGACAGAAAAAAACAGAACGACCGAATAAAGCTGTTGTCGAACAACTATCCTTTACAAGCAAAAAAACAAAGCTGACTAAAACTCAAGGCACAAACGAATATCAAAATGTGCATTGTATTATTCAGGACAAAGACGGCAACCTTTGGTTTGGGACAACAGGCGAAGGCGCTTACCGGTATGATGGTAAAGTGTTTACACAATTCACAGAAAAAGACGGATTAAGTAATAATAAAGTTTGGTCCATTTTAGAAGACAACTTGGGGAACATTTGGTTTGGAACAGACGATGGTGTTAGCAAATACGATGGTAAAACTATTTCAAAAATTCCACTTACTGTAATCAGCTCAATTGGTGGAGGAACGACACTGCCACAAACAGGTAGAAATTCAGTATGGAGTGTTTTTCAAGACAAAAAAGGAACCATTTGGTTTGGTTCGGATGACGGTATTTATTGCTATAATGGTAAAATATTTTCGTACTTTTTAGACAATGCAGACGTAGTAAATAAGAGTAATCTAACGCTAAAGAGTGTGCAATGTATGTTAGAAGATACGAACGGGAACTTATGGTTTGGTTCCGGACCAATGGCATTTGAAGGTATCGGTTTCTATGACGGAAAATCTTTAATTAATTTCAAGCCACAGGACGAAGGATGGATACGAACAATAATTGAAGATAAGAATGGAACTTTATTATTTGCTACCAGACATATTGGTATGATTGCTTATGATGGCAAAAACTTCACTAATTTTCCCGAACCACAAAATATAAGAAAAGATTTAATAAATACTGTTTTAGTAGACAGTAAAGGTACTATTTGGTATGGTTCTGATTATACGAATGACAATGATGTAACCACAGGTGGTCTTTGGAAATTTGACGGAAAATTATTTGTTGAGTTTACAAAGAAAGACGGATTAGGTAACACATCAATCTATTCTTTGACAGAAGACAAGGCAGGTAACATTTGGATTGGAACTCGAAACTGCGGCCTATATCGCTACAATGGACAAACATTTGAAACTTTTTCAGAATGACCGAATAGGAATTGAAAATATGGCAGCAGCTAACACCACCTCCAAGAAATTGGCGCTTCAGAGGTTAAATGAAACTTGTGCTTCGTATCAAGTTCAGTGGTGGCAGACAGTTTTCGTCTCCGAAATCGCCGACTTCTTGTAGCTGCAAAACGTTAGCTGTAACCATATCGTGACACCGTTAAAAGATGATTAAAAATACCGAATATTGGAAAGATTTTCAAAAGCATAATCCTGATTATTTGAGATTAAACGAACCTCAATCATTTTATTTTTGTGATAACAAAAAAGATGCGGACGAATGTGCTGAATTAGTAGTTCAAAAAATTAAGCAAGCGACGTCACCTTCACTTTGGTCTTTTAGCAAAAAAAATGAATCTCTTCCTAGTATTGGTGATTTAGCGATTGTGACCGATTGGGATAATAATCCGAAAGCTATTATTAAGACAACTAAAATTGAAATCGTACAGTTTAAAAATATAACAGCCGGTTACGCATTAGTGGAAGGTGAAGGCGACAAAAGTTTGGAGAATTGGAAAAAAACTCACTGGGATTATTACACGAACGAAATGAAAGAATTTGAAGAATATCCAGATGAAGAAATGGATATCGTCTGCGAGTATTTCGAAACAATTTGGACAACGTAAAAATTAAATGCTACAGCTAACAGCGGCTACACGCAATTGGCTGGTCAAGTGAATCGAAATCGTTTTGTTTTTCATAACTTCGTCTCGTTTTGCGTAGAATATTCGGTATCAAAACCCAGTCAAATGCGTGTGAGCCGCGAAACGTTAGCAACAAGCAAAAGAAACAACGTGTCTAATCAAGAAGAAAAAAATATTTTAACGAACGTTAGGTAATAAGTATTTTTACTTATATTTGCAGCATGAGACCACAGAAAATTTTAGATACTGATATGATATCCGGACTTACAAAAGTTTTTAGAGATAAAGGCTATGAAGGAACGAGTTTAAATGACTTAGCAGAAGTAACCGGACTAAAAAAAGCAAGCCTCTATCATCGATTTCCAAATGGAAAACAGGAGATGGCAGAATCTGTATTGAACAATATAGATCAGTGGGTTGATGATCATATTTTCTTTCCTCTATTGGACGAAAATAAATCAACAAAATTGAGATTGAAAGATGCTCTAAAAAATATTGAAATTCTTTATGATAGCGGAAAAGAAACGTGTGTTTTAAGAGCTTTTTCAATGCATAGCGGATTATCGTTATTTGAGCAACAGGTAAAATCGGGTATGGATAAATGGATTATAGCTTTTAATGCATTAGGCATTGCTTTAAAATTAACTCCCACAGAATCTCAACAAAACGCTATACAAACGTTAATAGAATTGCAAGGCAGTCTAATTGTAACAAAAGGATTAGCTGATACAAGTATTTTTAAAAATACTTTAAAAAATATTGAAAAGCGATATTCAATAGCGTAAAAAAATTTGGACTAATATATTAACAAACGTTCGGTAAATTATGATACAATTACATCCACTGCCTCCTTTTAACGAAGAAACAGCGATACAAAAAATTCAAAAGGCAGAAGATGCCTGGAACAGCAAAGACCCAATTCGAATTTCAGAAGCATATACGATTGATACAGAATGGCGCAATCGAAATCAATTCATCAACGGAAGAAAAGAAGTACAGGATTTTCTTGCTGACAAATGGAAAAATGAGTTGGATTATAAACTTAAAAAAGAGCTTTGGACATTTAACGACAATCGTATTGCTGTAAGATTTGAGTACGAATATCGGGATAAAAATGGTCAGTGGTATAGAGCTTACGGAAACGAAAATTGGGAATTTGATGAAAATGGATTAATGAAAAAAAGGTTCGCAAGCATCAATGACCTAAAAATTGAAGAAACAGAAACAAGGTTATAAGCAGTCAGAATATGAAAAAAATAATCCTATTACAATTTATCATCCTAATCACATTATTTGGATGTAAAAGCGCAACAAGCAGTAAAACTACCGATAAATCAAAAAGTATGACACACAAACACCCCACATTATTTAAAACCATCGAAATTGACGGAATTAACATTGCTTACAGAGAGGCAGGAAACCCTAAAAACCCCACAATAGTACTATTACACGGTTTTCCTTCCTCTTCACATCAATACCGTAAAGTTTTATCACAGTTATCTGATCACTTTCATTTGATTGCACCAGATTATCCCTCATTTGGAAATAGCGATTTTCCATTGGCAAGTGAATATGAATACACTTTTGATAATATTGCAAAAACAATAGACGCCTTTTTAGAAAAGAAAAAAATTGACTCTTACGCATTAATGATACAAGATTATGGAGCACCTATTGGCTTCAGAATAGCTACAGCTCACCCAGAAAGGGTTACAGCAATAATAAATCAAAACGGGAATGCATATTTAGAAGGTTTGGGTGATGCTTGGGCTGGAATCAGAGCACTTTGGAAAGACCGAAATCCTGAAACCGAAAAAGCAATACTACCAGCCTTTTCATTAGACGGTTTGAAATGGCAATACACACACGGAACAAGAAATATTGAAACCATAAATCCAGACACCTGGCATTTAGATTATTTAAGGCTTTCAAGACCAAATGCACATAAAGTTAATATGGATTTATTTTACGACTATCAGAACAACTTAAAACTATATCCAAAATGGCAACAGTATTTAAGAGATAATCAGCCACCTTTATTAATGGTTTGGGGAAAAAATGATGAATTTTTTCCTGAAAGCGGAGCAGCTGCTTTCAAAAAAGATGTAAAGGAAATCGACTATAATATTTATGATACGGGGCACTTTGCATTAGAAGAGGATGGAGATGAAATCATAGAAAAAATTAGAATATTTATGATGAAGGTTGGGCAGTAATTGCCAGTTGGTAACAGCCTTTAACCGAAATCGCGGAGATTTCAACAGCCGGAAGTTTTAATTTCACGAAGAAAGTTTATCTTAGCAGAGAGAGAATTCTGTTTGCTAAGATACGCGCTTACGGTTAACAGGCGAGAAACATTATGCGCCAGCCTAAACCAACATCTGCCTAAACCAAATTAACGAAAAATCGTTGTTGGTTCAAATGTGAAATCCATCTCAAAAGAAAAGGTGCCGATGCAATAACGAAAACTTGGGCAACAACAATATGGCAAGACACTCAGCTTACTAGAGCTTACCGTGCTGACGTAAACGTTCTCGGACAAAAGTATCATGACGGATACAGCGCAGAAGCTGAAACCTATATTTCAATTATTGAGTAGCATTTATGGAGAAAGAATTGACTTTACCGCAACTTCGTTTTTTGACATTAGAAAGTCAAGGTTTAACCAATTCAAATCCTTTTGGAAAGGGTAAAGATGGGGTGCTTAATGCTTTGGAACGTCTTGGGTATTTACAAATTGACACCTTGTCAATTATTGAAAGAGCCCATCACCATACACTTTGGACAAGAATTCCAAATTATCAACCAGCCTATTTGGACGAATTAGTTCAAGAACGTAAAGTTTTTGAATATTGGTTCCACGCTGCATCTTATCTTCCGATGAAAGATTTTCGTTTTTCTTTGCCTCAAATGTTGGATGTCAAGCAAAATGAAGCACATTACTATAATGCAGCGCCTAAAGTGATGCAGTATGTACTGGATACCATCCGTTCAGAAGGTCCGAAAAAAGCAAGAGATTTTGAAAATGAATCTAAAAAACCAGGAAGCTGGTGGAATTGGAAACCTGCAAAAATTGCTTTGGAGCGACTTTTTTTGCAAGGCGATTTGATGATTTCGGGACGTAACGGAATGCAAAAAACTTACGACATTGCTGAAAGAGTTTTGCCAGCTGACATTGACCTAACTTTGCCAAGTCCGCTTGAATTTGCTGCCTATTTAGTTAAAACATATCTGCGAGCTTACGGATTTACAACTGTCAAACAAATTACACATCTTAAAACCGGAGAAGCAGTTAGAAAAAACATTGATAAAGTATTAAAATCAATGCTTCAAGAGGGAACGATACAACAAATAAATATTGAAAATAGGCCTTCTGTTTTTGTATACAGCGACTTACTTGAGAAATCGCCAGATAAAACCACTTCAAGCATTCGGCTTTTATCTCCGTTTGACAATTCAATTATTCATCGAGACCGAGTGAAGCATTTTTTTGACTTTGATTACAAAATTGAATGTTACACGCCAAAAGAAAAAAGGCAGTACGGATATTTTTGTCTGCCTATATTGTTTGAAGATACCTTTATCGGACGAGTTGATTGCAAAGCCCATCGTAAAGAAAAGGAATTTGAACTGATACATTTGTACATTGAAAACACAAGCATAAATCTTGAATTATGGATAAATCCTTTTTTAGAATTAGTTAAAAGTTTTGCGGCATTTAATAATTGTGAAAATTTAAAACTGACACAGGTAAGTCCGTCAAAATTTACAAATGCAATAAGGCAATTAATTAACTAAAAAGTGCAGGCAAAAAAGATGTTTGCGTTAGAGTTGTAAAAATATCCAGCCCCTTAAATCAGCGACTAGCTTTTGATGGTTTGGTTGCTGCTTCGCTTTTGATTTTCTCCCTGTGCTGCATTCCCCATTTTGTCATTGCACCAACCACTTCTTCAAGCGTATGGCTGTAAGGAAGCAATTCATATTCAATACTGATCGGATAGCCATTTTCTACTTTTTTAATGATGAATCCGTTCATTTCCAGTTCTTTCAGTTCGCTGGAAAGTACTCGTGCAGAAATTCCGGTTACCTGTCTTTGAATTTCTGTAAAACGTTTGTTTCCTCTTGCCATGGCTATAATGATCATCAGTTTCCATTTGCCGCCGATGGCGTATAAAGCATCTGAAACAGCCATTAAAACTTTATGGCAGTCTTCAGTAAATGCTTTGTTATCTGTTTGATTTTCATTTGATTTCTCCATAACTAAGGTGTTTGTTAGTCGCTAACCTTTAAGTAACGACTAATAAAATGTAAGCAAATATACTATAGTTTTGCCATGTAGTACTACCGCGTTAAAGAATTTAAACCTATTTAAAAATTACAGATTATGACATTAGAAATTTTAAAAATAAAAGAAGATTTAAGAAACTTGATAGATGACTATGCTTACTTAAGCGATGAATGGAAAATCTCTGAAGTGATGGATTTATTCACTCCGGATGTGACCTATAAAGTGTATATGAACGGCGTATTAGTAGCCGATGTTTCAGGAAGGGAAAATATGGAAAGCGATTTCAACTTACACGCCTCACAGGTAAAAACCTATTTTACATTGAACGGTCAGCACACCGTCAAAATTAATGAAGACACCGCAACTGGCATTTCTTTTACTCAAATCAAAATGATTAGGGAAGCAGAAGGAAAAGAGGTTCTGACTGACTACAGCATAAAATATGAAGATAAGTATCTCAACCAAAACGGAAAATGGCTGATCAAGGACCGTGTTGCCCACTTTCTGATTATGGAGTCAAGAACTATTTCTTAATAAATTTTATCCAAAACCATAGGATTTCTTTTTTATCAGTAAATCCTATGGTTTGAATGGCGATAATTCTTGTAATAATAGAATGGAATTATTTTGACAATCTCAGCAAAATAAAATTGACATTTTAAACAAAGTATTTTAAAACAACTATTCGTATATTTGAATTTATGAATTCAAAATAGGAAAATGGCAAAGCAAAACATAAATAAATTCACAGATTTAGTTTGGACGGTAACGGAAGAAGGCATTTATAAAGATGATTTAAGTCTGGATTTTCATTCTTTTGTTTTGATTATCTCCGGTGAAATGAAAATAATTCAGGCCAATAAGTCGTATGTTTTTGGTGCTGAAAGTATGTTGCTTTTTCCCAGAAATCAAATATCTGCGGTCATTAAACAGCCAAAAGATGGTCGGCCTTACAAAGCTATTGTATTTGGATTAACGGTTGAAAGACTTAAAAAATTTTACACAAAAGAAAAACCAAATCTGAGTTTTTCGCCTGACCATTCGGTAAGAATTTTAAATGAAGAGCCTTTATTGAAAAGCTTCTTTTCTTCTATTGTTCCGTATTTTGAATTGGAGCAAAAACTTCCGGAAAACATTGCAAAACTGAAGTTCGAAGAGGCTATCTCCATCCTTCGCTACATTGAACCTGATATAGACGGCATTTTAGCAGACTTTTCCGAGCCTGGGAAAATCAACCTGGTAGATTTTATGGAGAAACATTATAAATTTAATATGCCATTGGAAAAATTTGCCTATCTCACAGGTCGCAGTCTTTCAACATTTATCAGGGATTTTAAGAAGGCTTTTAAAATCACACCGCAACGCTGGCTTACTAAAAAACGCCTTGAATTAGCACATTTTCAGCTTTCCAAAAAAGACAAAAAAGCGGGAGATATTTATTTGGAAATCGGTTTCGAAAATCTCTCCCATTTTTCATTTGCCTTTAAAAAACAGTTTGGCTATTCGCCTTCAGAACTGTAAATCCGTTATTTGTTCTTGAATACTTTTTTATAAAGATTTACCTCGGCACCATTTGCCATTCCTTTCATCATCCCAAAAATCTCGTCTGAATAATTGCCGAGCAGGTCTATTCTGTTGATTTTCCAATCTACTTTGTTGTCGTTCATTACCGGGCCAAATGCTTGGGCGTGCTTGATTAATTCGTTTTCATCAGCATAAGATTCCAGAAAAATAATTTCTAAAGTTTCAGGGTTGTAATGGCATTCGTGTATTAATACGCCATCACCTTCCTTGGGAATGCTTATTCTCGCCACTGCCATTAACTGTTCCAATTTTTCCCATTCATTAGGATGTACTTTTGCAGACATTGTAAGTCGTAAAATTGATTGTTCACACATATTCAAATGTTTTTTAATTAATAATTCAACTACAAAATTAGCAGGCAAATCAAATCTGTATTTTGTTCAAAACGTCAAAAATGCATTGTTTAAAATGTCAGTTTTTCATCTTAAAAATATTTATTCTGACAATCTTAGCAAAGTAAATTTGACAATCTGAACAAAATTAAAATTTACAATCCAATCTACCTTTGACAAATCATTTTAAAATACAAAAAATAATGAAAGCAATAGTTTTAAAAGAAGTCGGAGGACCGGAAAATTTAATTTTAGCAGAAGTTCCAATGCCAAAAATCAAAGACAACGAAGTTTTGGTACAGGTAAAGGCTGTAGCTATCAATCCTGTAGATGCGTTTGTTCGCCGAAATCAACCCGCTTTGGAAATGATCTATGCACTGAAAGATGATGAGGAAAACATCATTTTGGGATGGGATGTTGCAGGAATTGTAACCGAAATAGGAAATGCTGTAACAAGATTTAAAGTTGGCGATGAAGTCTTCGGTAATTTCAATTTTATTGGTCAGGCAAATGCGTACGCAGAATTTGTTTCTGCTCCGCAAGATGAATTGGTTAGCAAGCCTGCCAATGTAAGTTTTGAGGAGGCAGTTGGTGCAACAATGGCTGCTTTGACGGCTTGGGCATCTTTGGTAAAATTTGCTCAAGTGAAAAAGGGCGATAAAGTCATTGTTTACGGTGCTTCAGGAGGTGTTGGTCATTATGCTGTGCAGATTGCGAAGCATTTTGGAGCTTACGTTATTGGTGTGGCATCGGGAGATAACAGAGATTTTGTTTTAGGTCTTGGTGCCGATGAATTTTTTGATTATAAAACACAAGTTGTCGAGGATTTTATTAATGATGCCGATATTGTTCACGACGCCGTTTGGGTGGAAGCTGATGTGAAAAGTACGGAAGAAACCCATTTGGCCCGCTCACTAAAAACATTGAAAAATGGCGGCATTTTATCAAGTATCGTCGTTTATCCGGATCAGGAATTTATTGATAATGCCAAAGCAGAAAAAAATGTAACTGTTAAAAGAGTGAATGTAACGCCGAATGACACGTATCTGAAAGATATGGAATCTATTGCTGAGCTTTTAGCCGAAGGCAAAATTAAAACCCATATTTCACATTTATTTCCATTGGCAGAAATGGCAAAAGCACACGAAATTATTCAGACCAAAAATGCGGTGGGGAAAATAATTCTTGTTCCTTAAGAGGAGATAAAACATCATTAAACAAAGGAATTTCTATTTTTGGAAGTTCCTTTTTATATTTTTAAATGTTTTCATATGTTTGAATTTCTTAACTTTGCCATATGAAAGAAAAGGCAGTCAGAGAAGTATCCAGTTTTAACAATGAACTAAAACTGCAGGGTTTTAAAGCATTCCAAATAGAACAAGACAGTACCGATACCCGAACGTACAGCCGGAAAGAATTCTATAAAATCTGCCTGACGACCGGCAAAAGCAAAATCCATTATTCTGATAAGACTTTTGAACAGGAGGGAACCATCTTGTTTTTCGGCAATCCGCACATTCCTTATTCTTGGGAAACGATTTCTACTACTTATATTGGCTATACGATTCTTTTCTCTGAAGAATTCTTTAAAAACTCTGAGCGTTCTGAGAGCTTGCAGCAGTCTTCCTTTTTTAAAATAGGAGGAACGCCGGTTTTGAAAATAACGGAAGAACAAAGAGGTTTTCTCAATACCATTTTTCAGAAAATGATTGCAGAACAAGAAAGCGATTATGTGTATAAAGATGAGCTTGTTAGAAATTACATCAGCCTCATCATCCACGAATCGCTGAAGCTGGAACCATCTGAAAATTATGAGCAAAACAAGAATGCATCCACACGATTGGCTTCTGTTTTTTTAGAATTATTAGAAAGACAATTTCCAATCGAGACAATAAATACGCCACTTCAATTAAAAACGGCTCAGCATTATGCCCAACATTTGAATGTGCACGTCAACTCGCTGAATCGTGCTGCAAAAGAAGTGACAGGAAAATCAACTACCGCGCATATTACAGAACGCATCATTACAGAAGCCAAAGCATTACTGCAACATACCGATTGGAGCATTTCAGAAATAGCCTACGCACTCGGATTTGAATATCCCACTTATTTCAACAACTTCTTTAAAAAAGCCACCGGAACCAATCCGAAATCCTTTCGACTGTCAGTTGTTTGAATTTCTTAAGTTTTGGTTTGATAATCTTTAACGCTTCCCTTTGCCGTTGCAATACCTTTGTCTGGTAATCAAATCTTAATTTGTAATGCCAGATTCAACAAGCCATTTTATTCCAAATTCGTTCGAAAAAGATATTTTCCAGAGATTGCTTCGCGGAGAAACTATTCTGCCGAAGGATCCGCAAATGGGCAGGCTGAGGGAAGAAGCTTTTGTGGTGAAAGAATTGCTTGTTCGGATGAACAATTCTTCCAATCCAGAAGAAATCACACAGCTATTAAGCCGTATCTTGAACAAGGAACTTCAAAACGTTGCGGTTTTTACGCCCATTTATATCAATTCTGGCAAATCTATCAGCATCGGCAAAAACGTCTTTATCAATTTTGACTGTACGTTTCTGGCATTGGGCGGCATCACCATCGAAGACGATGTCTTGATTGGTCCAAAAGTAAGCCTGATTACTGAAAATCATCCTGTCAATCCGCAAGAAAGAAAAGGATTGATCGGTAAACCTATCCACATCAAAAGAAATGCCTGGATTGGTGCCAATGCCACAATCCTTCCAGGCGTAACCATTGGCGAGAATTCAATTGTTGCGGCAGGCGCTGTGGTGTCTAAAGATGTGCCTGACAATGTTGTTGTTGGCGGTGTTCCTGCAAAAATTATTAAAAATATCTAATCTAAAAATTTATAAAAATGAAAAAAACAATGGTATATACGATACTTTTCTTGGCAGTAATCGGAAAAAGTTTCGCACAAAATAAAAAATCAAATACAAAGAAAATGAATACCACAGAAAAAGAGCATTATACTTTTCAATTGAGCGATAAAGTCATTAGAACGGCTATAACTTTTAAAAATCGTTATGGAATAATCCTGTCTGGAGATTTATATCTTCCAAAGGATGCGGGAAATAAGAAACTGGCATCATTGGCCATTAGCGGGCCTTTTGGAGCAGTGAAGGAGCAATCTTCAGGGTTATATGCCAACCAAATGGCAGAAAGAGGTTTTGCCGTGGTCGCTTTTGATCCGTCTTATACAGGAGAAAGCGGCGGCGAACCTAGAAATCTTGCTTCTCCCGAAATCAATACCGAAGATTTCAGTGCCGCGGTTGACTTTTTAGGATTGCAGCAAAACGTGGACAGAGCAAAAATCGGAATCATCGGGATTTGCGGTTTCGGAGGTTTTGCCTTGAACGCCACCGCCGTTGACAAGAGAGTGAAAGCCGTTGCCACGACAAGCCTGTATGACATGACCCGAGTAATGTCAAAAGGCTACAATGATGCCGTAACATTGGAGCAAAGAACCAAAACATTGGAAAATTTAGGCCAGCAACGCTGGAAGGATGCCGAAGCCGGAAAACCTGAAGCCGGACCGAGAAATTTGCCTGAAACATTGAAAGGCGACGAGCCGCAATTCGTGAAAGACTATTTTGATTATTACAGAACACCGCGCGGTTTCCATGCCAACTCACTCAATTCAAACGGAGCGTGGCTGATTACAAATCCATTGTCTTTTATGAACATGCCTATTTTAAGCTATGTCAAAGAAATCTCGCCAAGACCAATGCTTTTGATTGCCGGAGAAAAAGCCCATTCAAGATATTTCAGTGAAGACATTTTTAAAGTGGCGAATGAGCCGAAAGAGCTGGTAATTATTCCAAATGCGGTTCATGTGGATTTGTATGACAAAGCGGATGTGATTCCGTTTGACACATTGGAGGCTTTCTTCAATACCAATTTGAAATAAGGTATGCATGAATTTTAAAGCTAAATTTGTTGCAATGCTAATTTGTGGAGCAGTAACCAGTCTGCTATTGGCTTGCAATTTTAAAAACCAAGAAATAATGACAAAAGAAAATAATACATCATTATACCCAAAAGGCAACAAATTGCCAAGCGACTGGTTCACCGGAAATGCCTTTTTGCATCCCTTAGTTGCAAAAGACAATAACAATAATTTTTCTGCCGGAAGCGTCACTTTTGAGCCCGGAGCCAGAACCAACTGGCATACGCATCCCAAAGGGCAGGTACTTTTGATCCTAGACGGCGAAGGCTTTTACCAAGAAAAAGGAAAAACGGCACAGCCCATCAAAAAAGGCGAGGTGGTGAATATTCCTGAAAATGTGGAGCATTGGCACGGCGCTTCGGCAAACAGCGCAATGACACACATTGCAATCACGAATTATGAGGAAGATGAACAGGTGGTATGGCTAGAGCCTGTTTCTGAAGAGGAGTATAAAAACGTTGTGAAATAACAAGTATTTTATTAGATTGAAAAGCGCCTGCATCATTTTGAGGCAGGCACTTTTTTTATAAGCATTCCCGATTATCTTGCAATTAGCCTACTTGTTTTCCTGCTTTCTGCATGCACTATCCGTGCCTTATCTATGCTTGAAAGGGCAAGCTGATTCGTCCAATCATAATTTTTCGGTTTTATTCTCTTTTTTATCAGACATTGTCCAGATTCGGTGGCATCAGCTTGTACATTACCGGCGTCACAATTCTCGAAAGAATGGTAGAGCTTACCAGTCCTCCGATCAGTACGATTGCCAACGGAGATATCTGGGGATTTGAGTTTAGTGCCAGCGGAATCAGACCACAGATTGCCGTAATGGATGTCAGCACTACCGGAAGAAAACGCGTTTCTCCTGCAATGGCAATCGCTTCGTCAATGGACTTTCCTTCCTGTCTTAATTGGTTGGTAAAATCAACCAGAAGGAGAGAGTTCTTGACCTGGATTCCAGACAATCCGATGAAACCGATAATAGAAACCAGCGACATTGGGTTTCCTGTAGCTATTAAAAACAATACCCCTCCTAAAATGCCTAACGGAATGATTGACATTACGATAATTATTCCTTTGAATGTCTTGAATTGAAGCAATAAAACAGCGATGAATAAAAACGTACTCAATATAATTACGGAAAGAAAATTGCCTCCCAACGCATCACCTTCCGATTCTTTTTCTCCTGATAATTTGTAATAATAGCCTTTTGGCATCTCTAATTTATCTAATTTCGGAATAATATCTACCAGCAGGTCATTCGCATAATACCCTTCTTTTGACATTGCACTCACTTTTGAAAAGCGCGATTTATTGAAATGATTGATTGCCGTGGGCGCCGTTTCAAAAGATACTGCTGCCATCTGATTTAATGCAATCGGCGTTCCCTGAACATTGTTTACGTACAAATTTTTCAAGGCATCGAGTTTAGAAAACTTGTCTCTTGGAATCGTAATCGTAACGTTTCTGGCATCGCCACGGTCATCAATATAATCTCCAACTGTCAAACCGGCAACAGCGAGACGAATTACCTTGTCAATTTCGCTAGTCATCACACCCAGTGTTCTTGCTTTTTCCTTATTAATTTTTACCTTGACATCCGTCTTATAGGTGTTTAATTCGTTGTTGATGTAAACCGTTCCTTCCTGATTTCGTAAAATAGACTCTACTTGAGCCGACAGCTTTCTTAAAACTTCCTGGTCTTCACCAAATAACCGCACCACGATATTGGCTTCCAATGGGGTTCCCTGTTCAAAATCTTTTACTTCCACTTTGGCATAAGGCATTGTTTTGAATTTTTCACGCAATTTTTCAATCAGAATGGTTTTTTCTTTAGGTTTTGCTTCCTCTTCCAGCTGCACGAAAATTTGGGCAAAATCAGATTTTCTGTCCTGCGGATGCACATTGTAATAAATCTGCGGATTTCCATGTCCTACATTTGAAGTGAAATACACAATTTCTTTATGGTTTTTCAATTCGGCTTCCACCATTTTTGTGACCCTGTCGCTTTCTGAAATATTAGCCTGAAGCGGCATTTTTATATTGATTAAAAACATTGGCTTTTCCGAAGTCGGGAATAACTTGAATCCGGCTACGGAAAACAGTCCGAAGGCGATAACGCTTAAAAATAAGGAAATGGCAATCGTAGTCTTTGGAAATGCCAGTGCCTTGGGCATGATATTTTTGTATGATCTCGTAAGGAATTTTTGCAGGTATTGAAGAAAAATATTTCCCCCTTCGTGTTCATGTTTTTTTAAGAATCGAACTCCCAAAAACGGAACCAGTGTCAAAGCCACCAGCATGGAAGCCAATACGCTCGTGATGACTGCCATTGGCAAACTTCTGATGAATTCGCCTGCCATGTCAGGAAGAAAAACCAGCGGTATAAAGGCAATCACTAGTGTTGCCGTACAGCCCACAACGGCGATTCCTATTTGTTTTGTACCTTTTAAAACGGCCTCCATTTTAGTATGGCCTTCGCGAAGCCAGCGCTCTATGTTTTCGACAACCACAATGCTGTCATCGACCAGCAATCCCAAGGCGACCACCAATCCCACAATGCTTAACTGGTTTAAAGAAAAACCTAAAGCATTCAGCGCAATCAATCCCAACGCCAATGACAATGGAATGGAAATCATGACGATAACAGATGCTCTGGAGCCTAATGGCAATAAGGTAACGATAACTAAAATAATGGCCAATCCAAAATCAAAACCCAAATGCCCCAATCGTTTGGAAACCATATCGGCCTGGTCAAAGTTTTTAACCAGCTTGATGTTTGAAGGCAATTCTTTTGAAAATTCGTCTATCAAGGGCAAATATTCTTTCTGAACATCGCTGATGTTTACATTGTCTTTCATTCCGGCAGATATCAAAACGCATCGATGCCCGTTGATTCTGGTAATATGGTGCACTACTTCCGATTTGTAGCTTATCTCGGCTACATCTTTCATATAGATGATTTTTCCGTTGGCATTGTAAACGACCGTATTGGCAACATCATCAGCATTTTTGAATTTACCGCTCGTTTTTACATTGAAAACCTTGGTATCAAGGTCGATGCTTCCTCCAGGAATATCGGCAGCTTCACTCTGCAGGCTTCCCATCACGATGTTTAATGGGATTTTTAACTGTGCCAATTTTTCCAGATTCAAATCCACCCTGATTTCCTGTTCCGGAATTCCAGCATATTCTACATATTTGAGATTGGTTATCTTTTCAATTTTTGTCTTTAATTTGTCTGCTTCATCCCGCAATTTTTTGTCTGAGGCATTTTCTGAAACCAAAGCTATCTGAAGAATGTTTACATCTGAAGAGGCTATTTTTTCTGTCTTGATCTGATAAATATCTTTTGGCAGCTGGCTGTTTTTAAGCGCATTCATTTCTGTGGAAATCTCCTGATATTTGTTATCCACGTCAACTCCATATTTGAATTTTACCTGAAAGGCGGCAACGCCATCTTCGACTGTTGTCAGTATTTTTTCGATATTCTCCAGTCCGTAAATTTTATTTTCAATAGGCTTTACGACCTGTTCTTCCATGTCTTTCGGACTTGTTCCCGGGTAAATAACCGTGATCAGATACTGCGGCGGCTGTGTGGCAGGATCTTCAGCCCTTGGCATCGTAAACAAGGTAAGAAAGCCAACAACTGCAATAAGGAGAAAGATAATCAGCGTGAACTGGTAGTTCTTAACGGCAAAGTTTGTGATCTTCATGATGTTATTGTTTAATGATCTTTATTGCTGCCTGTTCGTTCAGATAGGCGCTGTTAGAAATTACTATCTGGTCTGTTTTTTTAAGGCCGTCTTTTACGAACACCTTGTCATTATCGAACCTGCTGATCGTGATAGGCTGGCGTTTCACCTTGTTATTTTCCACTATAAACACAAAGGCCTTGCTGCCGTCAGCCTCAATAAGCGAATTGTATGGAATGACTATTGATTCTTCGGCTTTATCGGTCTGTATTTCCGCTTTCCCAAACATCCCCACGGCAGGTTTCTGGTTTTTCATATCCAGCTTCAGCTCTACTTGAAAAGACCCAAGAGCGGCATCCGAGGCCTGCGATTTTCTAAACACGACGGCTTCCAATTTTTCATCAGGAAATCCGTCAAGGGTGACAATGGCTTTCTGGCCAATTTTTACTGCAGCCCATTCCTTATCGGTCAAGCCCACCTTCAAGAGATAATTGCTGTTTTTTGATGTTTCGTTTATGGCCAGGACTGGAGATCCGGGACCAACGATTTCGCCTTCGTTAGCTATTTTATGGGCTACAAAACCATCGGCAACAGCATATATCCTAGCGTAACGTGCGTTAAAGGCAACCGCGTCTTTCTGCCTTTTTGCAATGTCCAAGCCGGTTTTTGTGTTTTGAAGCTGTTCCAAAGTATAGACGCTGTCTTTGTATAGATTATTTGCACGCTGGTAATCCCTTTCGAATTTTTTCAAATTCAAATCCGCTTGATTCAAACCAGCATCGATTTCGGTCTGATCCAATGTGGCCAAAAGCTGTCCCTTTTTGAAAAACTGTCCTTCTTCTAGATAAATGCGACTCACGACCCCGCCGATTTTGAAACCATAATTGGCTTGGTTTTCTGTGGTTACCAAACCCGATGCGCTTATATTGCCTGCAAGTGCCAAAGATTCAACTGATGCTGTTTTTATTGAAATAACATCAGCAGTTTCAAATGGATTGTTTTCTTTTTTTTCTTCCTTACAGGAGAAAAAGAGCGGTAAAGTTAAAAGGGAAATTATTACAGATGTTGTTATTTTCATGATCGTATGTTTTTTAATTTATTTAAAAGTAAAAGTTGCGTTGGCCCTTTCCATTTCAGAAAATGCGATCCAAGAATTGTATAGGGAGATATTTGCGTTAAGCTGGGCATTTATCCATTGGTTCTGGGCATCCAGAAGCTCGATATAGATGGCCTGTCCTTCCTTGTAAAGTTTGGTGATATCGTCATTGTATTTTTTTGCTGCCACTTTTTGGTTTCTGTCTGCGTAGAACTGTTCCAATGCAGACTTCAGGTTGTTTTGGGAAACCTGGAACTGAAGCAGCAACTGCTGTCTTACATTGTCGGTCTGCGAACTGATTTTTTTTGCATCCAGCTCTATCTGCTTGAGCTTGTATTTGTTTTTGTTCCCTGAAAAAAGGTTCCATTCCAAACCTAAACCAGCGAAATAGTAACGCGAATCCTTATCCACTTCAAAATCAAAATCCTGAAATCCAAAATCGGCAAAACCGCTTAGCGTCGGAAACCAGTGTGACTTTGCGAGCCTGCTGAGGTTGCCGTTTATTTCGCTTGCCTGATCTAGTTTCTTTAATTCCTCCCTGTTCTGGGTATTTCCTTCCACCAATGCATCCGGCACGTTTTCCTTGTTTTCATCAGCCACAATCTGGGTATCGAGTTTTCTATTGAGCAGGAAATTAAAATAAGCCCTGGCATTATTGCCCGCCTGCCTTGCCGTTTCCAGATTGGCAGCAATGCGGATCACTTCATTATCGCTTCGCAAGACCGCCGTACGGTTTATTTTTTCATTCTTAAACAAGGAATGGTTGACCCTTTGGTTTTCCCCAACCAGTGCCAAAGCATCTTCGTAAATCTTAATTCCCTCCAGTGACTGCAAGTATTTGTAATAGGCAATTTTCACCTCCTTGACCAATTCCCGCTGGTAGATTTCCAATTCTATTTTTTGCAAAGTCGTCTGCTGCGCCTTGATTCTTTTGTTATAGATGATTTCAAAATTCAGCAGCGGCATTGTGGTGTGAATTTTTGCATCATAGAAATTATCAGGATTGATCAGCACTGACTGATTTTCTAAAGTTGGAAAAGCATTGGAATTGGTAATCTGATTCAAGGTATTATATACCGGATTCAGCATATCCCCTATAGGGATGTCGATGGTCCTTCCGCCTTCTGCCCTGGTATAGCTTCCATTCAGGGTAACGGTAGGGTAGAACAGGGAACGTGCTTCTTTCAGTGCCCACATGCTTTTGCTTATGTCAAAGCCATGCTGCCTTATCACCTCGTTATTTTCTAGTGCGGCTTCTATATAGCCGTCAAGCTTATCCTGAGAATATCCTAGATATCCAAATAACGCCAAGAGGAGAGTTAGTGTCTTTTTTATCATTTTATACATTGTTTATTAATTGAACATAGTTCATTTTTTAAGCCAAAAAAATATTACAATTTTTCTATTATTTTTAAATATTCGTTGTACCCGTCAAACAGAATAGTCTCCGGATTTGTGAATTTTACCCCTGTGATTCTCTGGCGAATCTGGAGGCAGCACATGCCGTGGACTAAACTCCATACCATAAAGGAAAGGGGCTCGACATTGTGTCCCACAAAGTGCCCTCTGTCTATACATTCCCCAATTGTCTTCTTGACATGGCCAAACGTCGCAGCTCCTTCATCCCAATCTTCATTATTGGAGTTTTCTAAAAATTCCATAGGCGCCTTGAGGTTAAACATCAGATCATACATTTCCTGATTTTCCAGGGCGAATTTTATATACATGAATCCCATTTTTCGCAGCCGTTCCATCGGGTCTTCCACACTAGACAATTCCTGAAAGTAGCCGCCCAATTCTTGAAAGCCTATAGAATGCAGATCGTGCAAGATGGCATTCTTATCTTTGAAATATACATACACTGTTCCCACACTATAATCTATTTCATCCGCAATGTTCCTGATCGTGGTCTGCTCAATACCTTTTTCCAGAAAAAGCTTTTTGGCTCCCTTCAGAATAAGCATCTTTAATGCCTCCTTTTCTCTTGCTTTTCTATCTGCTACACTCATAACTGGTAAATTCTAATGCAAATGTAAATATATTTTTTGAACAACGTTCATTTTTATTGAATTTTATCTATGAACATAGGTTATGAAAATAATTTGTAATAGCAACTCTGAATACTCAGATTAATTAATTACAAGTGGTTCTGGCAGATTTGCATTGAAAAAGATTGTGTCACGGATTGCAAATCCGAGCTATATTTTTACCAAGAAAAAGGAAAAACCCGCACATCCCATCAAAAAAGGCGAGTTGGTGAATATTCCCGAAAATGTGGAGCAATGGCACGGCGCTTCGGTAAAGAGCGCGATGACGCACATTGCCATCACGAATTATGAGGAAGAAGAACAGGTGGTTTGGCTACAGCCTGTTTCTGAAGAAGAATACAATATAGTTACGAAATAAGAAACACTTTTTGTTAGATTGAAAGGCGCCTGTGTCGAAATGATGCAGGCGTTTTTTTTTGGAAGCAATTTTCCTGCGCAAAATAGTTGCGCAGTGGCAAAATAACCTTTGCTTGAAGAGTAAGGTTCGCAGTGTTTTTTAATGCCATTTTGAGGCTTGCAGTCCTTCTTTTTAATTAGGCCATTTAGCCTTCTTTAGAGTTTGTTCGAGGTTTGTTCGAGCGAAGGTCAATTTTGAAAAAGTCGAGACGAACAAACCTCGAACAAACTTCGAACAAAGTGCGTTAAAAACAGCACCATCATGTCAGTAAACGTCATTATCGGTCATAGGTATCTTTAGTTGCCATAACCGGTCATAACCAGTCACTACTTTTAAAGTTGGAAATGAATTATTTGCAATTTTAATTTTTATTTTTTGTGATACTTTTTTTGTTAAATTTGATACAATTATGAAAGAAAAAATTCTCGGTAAATTAAAAGAAATAGAAGCGCAAAAAGGCGTGGAAATTTTATTTGCCTGCGAATCAGGAAGCCGTGCTTGGGGATTTGCCTCGCCAGACAGCGACTATGATATTCGGTTTATCTATAAGCACGATTTGGACTATTATCTTTCGCTTTGGGATAAAACCGATGTAATTGAGTTTATGACTGAAGATGATTTGGACGGATCAGGTTGGGATTTGCGGAAAGCCGTAAAGTTATTGGCAAAATCAAACGCACCTTTGCTGGAGTGGCTGTATTCGCCGGTGGTGTATTTTCAAGACGAAGTCTTTGTAAAGCAGTTGCAAGCCTTGGCCACCGAATGTTTTTCACCCATCGCCAGCCTGCACCATTATCTGGGCACGATCAAGAATTTTATGGACGCCTGCCAAGCCGAAGAAGTGAAGTTGAAGAATTATTTTTATGCGCTAAGAACGGCTTTGGCTGGGAAATGGATTATTGAAAAGAACAGCATACCGCCTGTGGCTTTTTTAGAATTGTTGCCGATTGCGCCTCTACACGTGCAAGAAAAGGTTTTGGAATTGATGGAAATTAAGTCTTTTCAAAATGAAAAGTATCTGCACAAAAGAGAGGATATGATTGTGGATTTTTTGTTGGAGACTGTGAAGTTTAATGAGGAGAATGCTGGTGGGTTGCGGAGTGGGAAGAAGATGGGAGAGGAATTGGATGGGGTTTTTAGAAAAATGATTCTATAAATAATTATAAACACATATATACAATATGATAA
>Ga0247730_1000070_pt1 | contig 106695 bp, 93 predicted proteins | sample UWRJL073202C2_FD_180959 | JGI IMG/M metagenome (GOLD analysis project Ga0247730, IMG submission 180959) | Plant litter microbial communities from Arlington Agricultural Research Station in Wisconsin, United States - UWRJ-L073-202C-2 | ecosystem: Environmental > Terrestrial > Plant litter >...
TTAATAAAGCAATTTGTTTGTCTGAAAAGCCAATCTTCAAATTTGCCTGTTCAGCTTTGTTTTTTTCTATTGAAAGTAACTCTCGTTGCTGGATGAGCTGGTTTTCTAGTTCTGTGATTTTAAGCCGGATCTCTTTAATGGATATTAATTCTATTTTTAAGGCTTCCTGCTGCACTTTTTTTCTGTCTATTACAGCAGTTATAACTGCTGGTTTAGTAATATCCAATGGTTTCGGCAGTTTTTGATTGTTGATATCAAATTCTGACAGTACTTGGATCTGTGATTCTTTAGTAAGAACAACTGATTTTTCGGCAGTTTCCAATTGATAGGTCAGCCTATTTATTTTTAAAGATTGGGTATCAATTTTTACTTTTAAGCTGTTTAACTTTTCCTGCTGCAGATTGCGCCGCTGCTCAGCTTCGCTTACACGTCCTGCATGTTTACCTATTACATATGGATGATGAACAGATCCGCAGAGCGGACATGGTTTTTCGGGTTCCAGCTGAAGACGCGCGCCATCATATTTCTGCACCTTCACTTCAAGTTCATAGAGCAGCTGTAAATCACTCATTAACTCATTTTCAATCTTATTTTCTTCTTGCAAGCTAAGTATACCGATTTTTATTGCTTTTTCTTCTATACGATACTGCGCAATAGATTGCGTGAGCGTAATTTCTTCCTGGGTTAATTTAAAATATTGATTTGCAAGTTTAAGTTGCTGTTCAGAAATGCTGATCAAGACAGGAAACTCACGAAATTCAGCTTCGAGATCATCCTCGGTTTTTCCTGCTAGTACTACTTTTAATGATTCCTGTAAATTCAGGATATCAGCATTGTCGTCAATAAGCTTTTTTGATAATCGAGCTATATTTTGTGCAGTTTCTTTTACGACTGATAAAGATTGGCCGGTTTGTAACTGATAATCCTGCCTGGTTTTTTCAGATCCAGCTTTTTTTGTACTTAAAGCTGCAAGATGATCCTGAAACTGACGAAAAACAATGATTTGCTTATCAAGCGCTCCATCGATAGTATTCGCAGATAGCCAAGAAGAAAGTGCGGCAATTCGCTGCTGAACATTGTTTAGATCGCCCATCAAAGCCGTTTTTGCAATCTCTGCTAACTGAAGTTCCAGCTTTGCCCGCTCAAGCGTCCTGCCACTTAACTCTTGCTGTGATTTGACCTGGGCAATCAGTATATCTTTTTTAATCACTAACTCCAGGACAGGCTCTAGTTCAGTCAGTTTTTTTTCTACCTGTTTTGCCTGCGCCTTTGAGGCCGATAACACTGCTTTAATTATTTCTTCATCTTTTACCAGTTGCGGATATTCCGATTCCGCCTTTCTTAGATCAACCTCAATTTTACGTTGATTCTGCTCTATAGTATTTAGTTCTGCTAATGCAGGCCTATGAACAAGCGCACGCAAATGTTTTTGCAACTGATCGAATCTCGACTCATGTGCGGCATAATACAGTTCGTCTTCGGTTAGTTTTTGCAATAATTCTTGTTTCCTTAGCGTCAACTTTTCTAGCCTGCCCAACCAATCAATCTGGCTGCGAAGAGTTGCTTCGTTCTTTTTTAATTCTTGTTCCTGCCCCGCTAATTCATTTAATTGTTTGCTGTATGTGGCCCTCTCTTCGGCAGAAAGCAAAACCACATGATCCAATTTCCCTTTAAGCAGCTCAAGTACTGCTCTTTCCTCTTTTGCCCTTTCGTAGGCAGCTACCGAGATTTGTGAATAAATACCAGTATCAGTAATTTTTTCCAGCAGTTCACTTCTTTCATTCTCATCCGCTTTTAAAAAACGGGTAAAATCTCCTTGTGAAAGGATTACCGAACGTAAAAACTGGTTATAATCAAGTCCGCATAACTTTACGATCTCTTCTTTTACTTCATTTAATGGGTGGTTAGTGATTATTTTTCCGCCTGGTACTTCTGCCAGCTCCATTTTTTGCGCTTGCAGCTGCCCATCAGCTTTACCTCTGCTCCGGCGGATAGACCATTTTGCACGATATGATTTAGACCCTACCTCAAATTCAACTTCTGCATACGACTCGGCAGTATGACGGGTCATGATTTCAAAAACATCTTTTGTATGCCGGTGTACGCGTCCATATAGCGCCGCAGTAATCGCATCAAGTATCGTAGTTTTACCCGCCCCTGTAGGTCCGGTTATAGCAAATATTCCACTTTCTGTAAAAGGTGGCTGGTCAAAACGGATTTCATGTTCTCCTTTAAGAGAATTAAGATTTAAAAATTTAATACCCGTAATCTTCATGAACGGCCTCCGTTTTGAATCATATATTCCATTACTTCATTAAACGAACGCAAGAGTTCCGTTTGGTCCTCATCCGGATATTCTGCGCTGCACTTTTTCATAAATACGGTCTTTGGATCCAGATCGGCAAGTGCCATTGCTTCTTCAGTTTGTTCATCAAGATTTTTTGCCGCCTTTATCCTCACCTGTCTTGGAAACAAACGTTCAATATATGGTTTATCAGCAATCAGCGAATTGAGCTGTTCTTCCAGGTCAAAAATAAATCCTTCTGTTTCGACTTGCACTTCTACCCATGCAGGATATAAGGTTTGGGGATCTTCTAATAAAACAAGTTTTGTTTTTACCCTATCAAAATTCCCTTTGATTCGGATCAGCTTACGTGTGCAGGGCACAGCAATTTCTTTTAGGCTAACCATTTCTTCGCCTTCAAATTCTATTATTACAACAAGTTTGTTATCATCAGTTTCTGAAAAACTTAGCGGAACAGGTGAACCGGAATAACGGATATGGTTCATTTTATTGATCAGCTGGGGACGGTGGATATGCCCCAGTGCCACATAATTAAATTCGGATGGGAACTGGTCTCCGCCTACCTGACCGAGATTACCTACATGGATTTCCTTCTCACTGTCAGATGTACTGGACCCGGCAGCAAAAAGATGGCCGGTAGCGATCACAGGAATGTGACCTGCTTTATAATCAATAATATGTTCTGTAAATTTATGGTAATGTCCGGTTATTCCCTCTTTAATACGGGTTTCCCTTTCTTCTATCGTTTCTCCGGCAACGGACAGCCTGATATCCCTGTCACGCAAAAAAGGAACGGCGCAAACGACAAGTTCCAATTCTCCATCTGCATTTTTTATTTCAATGATCTGATCGGTAAACTCTTCGGGTACACCTCCAATAATATGTACATTAAAGTACTTTAATAAAGCTTGCGGGGCATTTAGCGTACTGATAGAATCATGGTTGCCACCAATAATAACGACTTCCCTGCAGTTGGTATCTTTTACTCTTCTTAGAAATCCATAATACTGCTCAAAAGCAGTGTTTGAAGGGCTTCCCGTATCAAAAACGTCTCCTGCTACGATCAGCACATCGATCTTTTCTGTTTTTAAGGTTGCAATTAACCAGTTCAGAAAAGCCTGATGCTCATCCGTACGTTCGCTCTGTTCAAGTCTTTTACCAAGGTGCCAGTCGGCCGTGTGAAGAATTCTCATTGTCGACTGCTAAAATAAACAAATGATAAGACAAATGTCCCATTTTGCTAAAGCAGTTTAATTCATCACCTCACAGCCAAAATGATGTACTTTAAAGATTTTAATAATCTTTTCGAGATTACTATTCGCACCAACAACTCTAAGTACCTTATCTACATCATCAAGATCAATAGTCCAGTTATTCTTTCCCAAAAGGTTGTTCAACTGATCAAATACCAACGACTGATCCTCAAATCCATTAACAGTTGTGGTAAACACCAATACCGTCATTTCTTCCTTTTGTTCTCTGAACGACCATGGTTTTAAGGCCTCTGCGTTTTGCGCAGAAGCCTTAATATAATTAATTACACCCGACCATAATGAGCTAGGCATTATTGAATAGTCTCTCATTTCCATCCTCCTCCTAAAGCTCTGTACAACTCAACTGAAGCATTTAACTGTGCAGTTTTAATAGTCGCCAAATCCAGTTCACTTTGCAAAGCATTGCTTTGCGCATTGATTACTTCTAAATAATTAGCCATACCACTTTTAAATAAAAGGTTGGCATTCTTTAAACTACTTTGTACAACGATTACACGTTTATCAGCAATTGCATACTGTTGTTTTAATTTTTCTACCTTGATTAATTCATCAGATACCTCTCCAACCGCATTTAACACAGACTGTCTAAATTGTAATACCGTTCTTTCACGTTCTACCATTGCTACATCATATTGCGTTTTTAACTGTTTACGCTGAAATAGCGGTTGTGCAATTCCACCAGCTACAACACCAAACAAAGATCCAGGAATGTTGAACCAGTTACTGGATTTAAAAGAGTTGATACCACCAGTTGCAGTAATGGTTAGAGACGGGTACATACTTGCTTTAGCAATACCTACTTTAGCATTCGCTTTTAGTAATTCCAATTCAGCACTTTTCACATCAGGTCTAAGGCTAACCATCTCTGATGGGAATCCTGTACCTGTCTGATCCTGTATTTTCATTGCATTCAATTTACCGATTCTAGCTATGCTTTTGGGAAAAGCACCGGTAAGGATACTAAGTGCATTCTCCTGCAGATTGATCCGCTGTTCTAATTGCGGAACCAATCCTGCGGCAACCAGCTGCTGTGCTTCGGCTTGTTCAATTGCAAGAGAAGTAACCTGTCCTGCATCGAACTGCATTTTTATAATATTTAGCGTGCTATCGTTCAATGCCAGGTTTTTCTTAGCGATATCCAATTGCGTATCCAGCATAATCAGGCTATAAAACCCTTGAGCAATACTAGCTACCAAACGTGTTTGGATTGCTTTTTTAGCTTCTGCTGTTTGCAAATAAGTAGCTCCCGCTGCATTTTTCTGATTAGCAATTTTACGCCAGATATCAGCTTCCCAGCTCAGTCCCAGTGATGCAGTATAATCCTCAATATGTTTAGATCCCGCAAACTGGCTGATCGTTAATCCATTCAGACTATTGTCTGAAGGGCGGCTCGAATTGGCAGTAACCTGTAGGTTTACTGCTGGCAAATTTCCTAATTTGGATTGTCTGAATAAAAGAGAGGCAGACTCGATATTTTTGAGTGCGATCTGCATATCATAGTTATTGATCAGGGCAGTATCGATTAAATCCCTTATTGCTTTTTCTTTGAAGAAATCCTGATAAGAAAGACTGGCAATACTCACTGTTTCCGTTGATGTACTGTTCCTGAATTGATCAGGAGCAGCATCGGCAGGTTTTGCAATGTCTTTAGAAACTTTACACGCACCGGTAATCAGTACGAGTAAAAGGGCAGTGTATATATATTTAAACGGTTTCATATGCTAAACTATTAGTGTGTACATTTTCAACTGGTTCTGCTGGTACGCCTGTAATCTTTTCTTGTAAGAATTGGAAGATCACGAATAGTACAGGAATGATAAATAATCCAAGAATTACTCCGGTGATCATCCCTCCTGCAGCACCAATACTGATGGAGTGGTTACCTAATGCAGAAGGTCCTTCTGCACGCATCATAGGTATCAAACCAACCACAAAGGCCAGTGAGGTCATAATGATGGGACGCAACCTTAATTTTGAAGCTTCTAATGCCGACGATATCAAGGTTTTCCCTGCTCTTCTGCGCTGGACGGCAAACTCCACGATCAGAATCGCATTTTTTGCGAGCAGACCAATCAGCATGACCAGTGCTACTTGTACATAGATGTTATTTTCAATACCTGTCAAGCCAATCGCTGCGAATACACCAAATACACCAGTAGGGATCGAAAGTATAACTGCTAATGGTAAAATATAACTTTCATATTGAGCAGATAACAGGAAGTATACGAAGACTAAACAAAGGCTGAAAATAATTACTGACTGACCGCCAGAGGTAATCTCTTCTTTAGTAATACCAGAAAATTCATGAGAGAATCCTGATGGCAATTGTTGTGCAGCTACTTCGTCAACCGCTCTGATGGCATCCCCAGAACTATAGCCTGGTTTTGGTATTGCATTGATCCCAATCGAATTAAATAGGTTATAACGGGAAGCAGTTTCTGTACCATAAACACGTTTCAGCTTAATCAATGTACTGATTGGCACATTTTCTCCAGCCTGATTCTTCACAAAGATCCCGTCCATTGCAGTCGGATCTGCACGGTCGTTAACATCTGCCTGTACCATTACTCTGTAGTATTTACCAAATCTGTTAAAATCAGAAGCCTGGGCACTACCAAAATACGCCTGCATAGTTTGGAGAATATCTTTTGTCGCAACACCTAGCTGTTCAGCTTTAGCGTCATCTAATTCCATCTCCAACTGAGGATAATCGGCTTTGAACGAAGTAAAGGCTACAGCAATTTCCGGACGTTTCATCAACTCACCAATAAAGTTATTTGCAATCCCACTAAAGCGATCTAACTTACCTCCGGTTTTGTCTTGCAACACCATATCCAATCCATCAATATTACTAAAACCAGGTACTGTAGGAAAAGTAAAGACGAAGAAACTCGCCCCCTTAATTTCTGCCAGTTTCCCTCTTACGATATTCATAATCGCATTAATATCCTTAACCTCTCCTCTTTCTTCAGCAGGTTTAAGTAAGATAAACATCGTACCGGCAGAAGGGCTCGAAGACGAAGTAACAATGTTAAAACCAGAAAGTCCATTAAATATTTTCGTGAAAGGTAATGGTCTTAACAGATCTTCAGCACTTTTCATTGCTGTTGTGCTGCGGTCTAATGAAGCACCAGCTGGCATGTTCATCGCAATAGCAATAAAACCCTGATCTTCAGAAGGTATAAATCCTGTAGGTGTTCTTTTCACCATCCATACCGTAACCAGTATAACAATAGCTAAACCTGCAAGACCAACCCATTTTGACCTGATTAAGAATCTTAAGCTACCAACATATCTGTTGGTAAGGGAATCAAAACTTCTATTAAAACCCGCGAAGAACCTTTGTTTAAAATTACTTTTAACAATAGGGGCATCTTTATCATGATGAATCTCTTTTAAGAACAGTGCACATAAAGCAGGACTTAATGTTAATGCATTTACAGCAGAAATTACAATCGCAATAGCGAGGGTAAATGCAAACTGTCTATAGAAAACACCGGTAGAGCCTTCCATAAAACCAACGGGTAAGAATACCGCACTCATTACCAATGTGATAGAGATAATTGCACCTGTAATCTCATGCATGGCCGCCGCCGTTGCAGGTTTTGGCCCCATATGTTTATGTTCCATCTTGGCATGGACCGCCTCGACTACCACAATGGCATCATCTACCACAATCCCGATCGCAAGTACCAAGGCAAATAAAGTCAGCAAGTTAATTGAGAAGCCAAAAAGCTGCATAAAGAAAAACGTTCCCAGAATAGCTACCGGAACTGCAATTGCAGGGATTAGTGTAGACCTGAAATCCTGAAGAAAGATAAATACTACAATAAATACCAGGATAAACGCCTCGATTAAAGTATGGATAACCTGGTCAATAGACTGGTCAAGAGAAACTTTTGTACTATATAACGTTAAATATTTCACGCCTTTCGGAAAGTCTTTTTCAGCTTTCTTCATAAATTTCTCCACTGCAATCTGAATGTCGTTGGCATTAGAGCCACTCAATTGCTGGATTGCAATATTCAACCCGGCTTTACCGTCAATACGGGTTAAACTCGAATAAGTATATGCACCAAATTCAATTCTGGCTACATCCTTTAGCCTTAAGAAAGATCCATCGGCATTAGAGCGTATGATAATGTTTCCATATTCTTCTGGTTTGGTTAGCTTGCCTTTATATTTCAATGTATACTGAAATGCATTTTTACTGCTTTCTCCAAACATTCCCGGAGCAGCTTCCAGGTTTTTATCTTTTATTTTTGAAATAACATCATTAGGTATCAAATTATAAGTTGCCATTTGGGCTGGGTTAAACCAGATCCTCATGGAATAATCTTTACTTCCACCAAAGATTGATGCCGCACCAACACCCTGTATCCTTTTAATCTCCGGTACCAGGTTAATAGCTGCATAGTTAGCCATAAAAGTTTGGTCGTAGCTTTTCTCATCCTCAGTATACATACTTAATACCACGATCAGACTATTTTGTTGTTTTGCAGTAGTAACACCTGCCTGGATAACCTCAGCAGGGAGCTGACTGGTAGCTTGTGAAACCCTGTTTTGCACATTAACAGCAGCTTGATCAGGATCTGTTCCCAGTTTAAAATAAACTGTGATCACTAATGAACCATCATTACTTGCAGTAGAGCTCATATAACTCATGTTCTCTACTCCATTAATTGATTCTTCTAAAGAGGGAGCAACAGAACGCAATACAGTTTCTGCATTTGCTCCAGGATATAAAGCGGTTACCTGAACTGCGGGAGGTGCAATATCCGGGAACTGCTGTAAAGGTAATTTAGTTAGTCCGAGCACGCCTAAAATGACGAGCAGTATGGATATAACTGTGGCTAAGACAGGTCTGTCTATAAATTTTTTAAACATGATATTCTTGGGTTATCTTATTGTACTGATTATCTTGAGGCAGTTTTTACAGGTTCGTCTTTAATTTTCTGAGGTTGGATTACATCACCCTCTTTCAGCTTATCAATACCATCAAAAACGATACGGTCACCTGATTTAAGTCCGGCCGACACTAAATAATTCGTACCGCTTGTACCTGTTACAGTAATCGGTTGTTTACTTACTTTATTTGCAGCATCAACAGTATAAACGAATATTTTATCCTGAACTTCTACAGTAGAAGATTGCGGTACCAACAATGCATCTGCATGTTTTAAACTTAACCTGATCTTTCCTGTATTACCTGATCTCAGCAATCCTTCTTTATTTGGGAAAGTTGCCCTCAATGAAATGGCACCTGTTTGTTTATCAAACTGACCATCTACCATATCAATTTTACCCAGGGTTTGGTATACATTATTATCGGCCATCACTAAAGAAACACCAGGCAGGTTTTTAAGTCTTTCTGTTAAATTTTTACCAGGATACCTTGCGTTAAATCCGATGAAATCATCTTCACCCAAAGAAAAGTAAACATGAACTTCATGTGCGTCTGATAGTTGGGTAAGAGGTATTACATCATTTGAAGCAACAAGACTTCCTTGTTTTTTAGGAAGGCGGCCTACATAACCTGTTACCGGCGCCTTTATCAGCGTATAGCCTAGATTGATATTAGCTGCACCTACCCCAGCCCTTGCCTGTTCTACACTAGCAAGTGCTGATTGATAAGTAGATTTTGCACTTTTCAACTGAAAATCTGAAACTACCTTGTTTTGAACGAGGGGCGTCAATTTATCCACTTCGATTTGAGCATTGATTACTGCAGCCTCGGCAGCGTGTAATAAAGCTTTAGCATTGTTTACTGCTTCTCTAAAAGGAAGTTCGTTAATTTTAAATAATGGTTGTCCTTTTTGAACAAGTGCTCCTTCGTTAACGAAGATCTTGTCTAACACACCTGATACCTGGGGACGGATTTCCAGATCTACCGTACCTTGTATAGAAGCAGGATAATCTGCAAAAGTTGTTTCTGAGCTATTATGCAAAGATATCACAGGCAGGGTTTGCAATACAACAGGTGGGGCCTGAACTTTATCGCTTGAACATGCAGCGAAAAATATAGCTAGTAGTAAAATTGAAGTTTTCATAACGTTAATCATTTGTTTAACAGTGTTAAATGATAGGATAAAAAATATATAATTATTAGTGTGTTGAATGATGATGTTTTAACTTAACTAGGTTATTTAACACTGTTAAGTTGTGATTTAAAAAAAAAGTCAAGGAAGTTTTCGCCCGCTTTCTAGAGTTATTTGTTATTACATATAAATAATTTAACAGCGTTAAGTATTCCATAAAAAAAAAGTTTTAGTCGTTTATTGTTTTTATAATTCCGTGAATAGCATCTTTCAAGATATGCTGGTTCATTTCGTCGTTTGTTCCTTTTCTGGTTAAATTAATAGAGATTAAACCATGAATGATAGACCAGAATGTATAATATTTTCTACAAACACTATCTTCATCTGGCTGATCATTTTCCATAATTTCGATGATGTTCTCCCAGATTAGTTTTCTGGCTGCTTCAGCCTCTGGCAAACTTTTGATCATATCACAACAACTCATATCTACACCAAACATCAACTGATAAAGCTGTGTATGTTTGAAAGCAAAATCCCAATAAGCAATCCACATTGCTTCCAGTTGTTTTTCTGGATTTTCGAACCTCGCTTTTGCATCTTTAAGTTCCTGTAATAAAATACCATTTCCTTTACGCGTAAGCTCCAACAAGATACCTTCTTTATTAGCAAAGTACTCATAAATGATTGGCGCCGTGTATTCAATTTTATCCGCAATTTTGCGCATACTTAAGGCCTGCCAACCGTCTTCTTTGACGATTTCCAATGAAGCCTCCAATATGTTGGCTCTTGTTTCTTCCTTAATTCGTTGAATTCTTTCTTTACTGCCCATGGCAAATATATAACTGTGTAAATTATCTAACAGTGTTAGACAAATGTAAAACTACTTTTTGATCTTTATATCAGCGAACTGTCAAAACTAACAGGCAATAAATTATGCGCGTTTCTGTATATAAATTCTGGCCAGGCCTAACTCTAGCCCGCGCAGTTCTGCCAGCCCCTTCAGCCTTCCTATGCCAGAATAGCCCGGATTAACCTTTTTCCGAAGGTCGTCCAACATCCTATGACCGTGGTCCGGACGCATAGGAATGCTTAGCTGCCGCTCCTGCTGTATTTCTATAAGCTTCTGGATTACTGAAAACATATCTACATCTCCTTCTAAATGGTTGTCTTCAAAGAAATCACCAAATTCATTTCTTTTGGTACTCCGTAAATGAACAAAATTAACCCGGTTACTAAATTGATCTAAAATTGCAATCAGGTCATTATCTGCCCTTACCCCTAAAGAACCAGTGCAATAACATAATCCATTAGCTAAAGAGGGTACCGTGCTAAATAATCTTTCCAATTGTGTCGCCGTACTTACAATCCTTGGTAAACCAAATATCGCATATGGTGGATCATCTGGATGGATAACCATTTTTACCTCATTTTCTTCAGCAACCGGGATTACTTCCTGAAGAAACGCCGCAAGGTTTTGAAATAATTGTTCCTCATCAATTCCTGCATAAGCACCCAATGCATTAAGAAATTCGGCCAAACCAAAACTTTCCTCGCTCCCAGGCAGCCCCGCTATAATATTTCGTTCTATTTTTAATTTATCTGCCGGGGTAAGTCCACCGAAATAAGATTTTCCACGTTCCAGCTCTCCAGCTGTATAATCTTTTTCAGCCCCTTTCCTTTTCAGGATAAAAACATCAAAAGCCACTAAAGCAGCCTTATTAAACAATAACGCTTCTGCACCATTGGGCAGTTTATAATCCAGGTGGGTCCTTGTCCAGTCGAGCACCGGCATAAAGTTATAGGTAACCACATGAATACCGCAGCTAGCTAAATTAGCCAGTGAAATTTTATAGTTTTCAATATACTCTATATATGCACCTTTACGTACTTTTATATCTTCATGAACAGGCAAACTCTCTACAACAGTCCATTCGAGTCCGGCATCACTAATCAATTGCTGATGTTTTTTTATCTCCCCAACTGTCCACACTTTTCCATTGGGCAGGTGATGTAAGGCAGAAACTACGCCGCTACAGCCGGCTTGTAAAATATCAGCTAAGCTGACAGGGTCATTGGGTCCATACCACCGCATGGTTTGTGCTAATTTATACATATAATATTCCGGTATAGGTTTAATTTGGTTAGAGGGTTGATACGAATTTTTTATCCGGGTAGGTCAATTTAGAACTTTTTCTGTTCCCATTATAGGTAACATGAAAAATATTAGTCTGGTCATCAAAAGAATCGTATAAAACGGTACAGCTAACTTCCATTGCTTTCAAATTTTTTGCTACTGCAGATTCCATATAAACAACCACCGCTTCTTTATCATTTTCATACCCGATGTAGGTAAGGGGAAGTATTTTCCCACCAGTACTTAACTGCATATGGCTAGCCATATATTTGTTAATCAGCGCATCCATTTCTTCATGTTTTGCCGGGGCAGACAGATCTGGTTTTACCTTATATTTTTTACCAAGCAGATCTTCAAAATCATCTGTAAAGATTCTGCAGCTCAATTCAACAGTGGAAGTCTTACTATTATAGTTTAATTCGGTACTACTTAAATGCAACGGATGTTTAAATGATTCTGCAGTACTTTTAGTGACAGGCGCGTTAACTACACCTAAAATAACGTAACAAATTAATATAGATTGATGAACGAAAGACAACATAATACTGATTTAATTTTTTCAATACAAAAAAACGGTTTAAATTTAGACTTTCAACAAAAAACTTCAAATGAACAAAACTCTACTCGCCACGCTCCTGCTCGGCACATCTTTGCAGGTTTCTTTTGCACAGAACATTCAGAATAACCCGGGAAGTAACCACGGAAATAAGTTTGAGCAGCTGGGCACTATCCTGACTACTCCAAATGAACAGCGTACTGCAAGTGGTGCACCAGGTGTAAAATACTGGCAGCAACGTGCGGATTATGATATAAAATGTACCCTGGATGAGCAAAAATTATTACTGACAGGTTCAGAAAAAGTCACCTATTTTAATAATTCACCGGATGTACTTACCTACATCTGGATACAGCTTGATGAAAACGAACATAACAATATCAATGCGGCAGATTTCCAGAGCACCACTAAGTTACCTACAGGTGTTGCTACTACTAAATCGATTGACAATACAGAGATAAGTACAATTGACAATGGTAATGGTGTTTCTATTTTAAAAATTACTGATGCACTGGGTAAAAACTTAAAATATACAATCAACAAAACAATGATGCGTGTAGAAATACCTACACCACTAAAGTCTGGTCAACAGTTTATTTTTAATGTAAATTGGAATTACAAAATCACAGACCGTATGGCATTAGGTGGACGTGGAGGTTATGAATTCTTCCCTGAAGATGGTAACTATCTATTCACGATGACCCAATGGTATCCAAGATTATGCGTTTATAGCGATTTCCAGGGATGGCAAAACCACCAATTTACAGGGAGAGGCGAATTCGCTTTAACCTTTGGAAACTTTAAAGTGCAAATGACTGTTCCTGCAGATCACCACATTGGTTCTACTGGTGAGTGTATTAACTACAGTGCAGTACTTACCCCTGCAGAATTGGCAAGATATAACAAGGCGAAAAATTCTGCAGAACCAGTCGAAATTGTAACCCTTGATGAAGCTAAAAAAGCAGAATCAGTAAAAAGCAAAGCGACAAAAACCTGGGTATTTCTTGCTAATGACGTACGTGATTTCGCATGGACTTCTTCCAGGAAATTTATATGGGATGCAATGGCTCAAAAAATTGAAGGTAATGGTAAATCAGTAATGTGCATGAGTTTCTATGGTAAAGAAGCTTATAACCTGTACCGCCCTTATTCTACTAAAGCAGTAGCGCATACAATTAAAACTTACTCAGATTTTACTATTCCATATCCGTACCCGGTAGCGCAAAGTATTGAAGCTGCAAATGGAATGGAATATCCGATGATCTGTTTCAACTATGGCCGTACCGAAAAAGATGGCACGTATAGTGAGAGTTCTAAAAACGGGATGTTAGGTGTAATCATCCACGAAGTAGGACACAATTTCTTCCCGATGATAGTGAACAGTGACGAGCGTCAGTGGACCTGGATGGATGAAGGCTTAAACTCTTTCGTAGAATACTTGACAGAAGAACTTTGGGACAACAAATTCCCGGTTAAAAAAGGTGCTGCTTATACCATCGTTGATTATATGAAGCTGCCTAAAGATGAATTGGAGCCAATCATGACTAACTCTGAAAACATCACCCGTTTTGGTCCTAATGCTTATTCTAAACCAGCAACTGCGCTTAATATTCTGAGAGAGACTATCATGGGCAGAGAGTTATTTGACTATGCTTTTAAAGAATATGCAAGAAGATGGGCTTTCAAGCACCCTACCCCTGCAGATCTTTTCAGAACAATGGAAGATGCTAGTGGTGAAGACCTTGACTGGTTCTGGAGAGGTTGGTTCTATGGAACTGACGCTTGTGATATTTCACTGGATGCAGTAAAAGTTGGTAAAGCAGATGTTGATGCTAAAGTACCTGATGCAAGAACAAGAACAGTAAAATTAGATGCACCTATGGTTAATGCTTTCGAAGATATTTCTAAAGTAAGAAACAAGCAAGATAAAAGCATTAAATTCTATACTGATCTTGATAAAGCAACACAAGATTTTTATTGGAGATATGACCGTGGATTAGAAAAATATGATGATACAGAGCGTAAAATAGAAATGCCTGTACCTTTAGATAAATTATCTGCAGAAGAACAGAAAAAATACGCTGGAAAATTCTATTATGAACTTTCTTTCAGTAATAAAGGTGGCTTGGTTATGCCAATCATTGTTGAGTTTACTTTCGCTGACGGGACTAAATCAATCGACCGGATTTCTGCACAGATATGGAGACATAACGAGCAAACAGCCTCTAAATTCTATGTTCAGGATAAAGAAGTAACCGGTATTAAATTAGATCCAATGCGCGAAACTGCTGATATTGATGAAAGCAATAACGTATGGGGCGGAAAAGGTGAAGAATCAAAATTCCAGTTATTTAAACAAAAAACTATGGCAGCGCGTGGCCAGTCTACAGGCGGCAATCCAATGCAAAACGCAAAGGGCAGCAAATAATTCAGGACTTTTTCTCTTGAAAACCGGCCGGATTTTAACATCCGACCGGTTTTTTTTGTTTCAAAAGTCCCCTGCAAACGTGTTTTAAAGTCATATAGATATCAAATTTACAGGTTGATTAGCCCTTAAATGGTGTATATCAGACTTTTCGTAATTTACAGGTGATAAATGGATATTCTTACTGCTTATGGGGAATTATATGGCTGAAAATTTGTTAATTTCACCCATTATATCGTTCAAGCAATGCGCATAAAAAAATAGACATGTCCACTATAGAACAAACAGAAGAGAGCACGAATATATTATCTATCGATATTGGTGGCACGAGCATTAAAGCATGCATCCTTACAAAGGATGGAGAACTATTCTCTGAGTACACAAAACTTCCTACACCAAAGGACTCCACACCGGAAGCGGTTATCAAAGTAATCCATGAATTGGTAACACCGCTTAGTCCCTATGGTAAAATCGCAATGGGTTTTCCTGGTTATGTAAAATGCGGAGTTGTAGAAACTGCGCCTAATCTTGCATTAAACAAATGGGCAGGGTATCCACTGGCCCAGGAAGTTAGTGATCTTTTAGGTAAACCTGTAAGATTAGTAAATGATGCAGATCAGCAAGCCTTAGGTGTGATCTCTGGTAAAGGATTCGAAATTGTACTTACCTTAGGTACTGGGTTCGGAACCTCCTTAACTTTTGATGGTGAGCTTTTACCACACCTGGAACTGGCGCACCTGCCGATTACAAAGAATAAAGACTACGACGATTATATCGGTGATAAAGCTTTCGAAAAAGAAGGTGAAAAGAAATGGAACGAACGCCTTCAGCGCATTATAGAAATTTATAAAACAGTTTTTAATTACGATCAGCTTTATCTCGGCGGCGGAAATGCAAAACACATTTCTTTCAAGCTAGAGCATAACATCCACCCTGTTTCTAACAGAGATGGAATTAAAGGCGGGGCGAAATTATGGGCCGCCAAAGAAAAATATCATGTTTTCACAACCTATCCAAAATCAAATTCATAAAATGGAAAGTAAATACACATTAGGAATGATAGGCCTCGGTACGATGGGGCGCAATTTATTGCTGAACATGGCCGATAATGGCTTTGCAGTTACAGGTTACGATAAGGATCCTAAGATGATCCAAAAGCTTAAAGAAGATGGAGCTAAGCACAATCTTTCTGCCTACGACTCTTTAGAGGATTTTGTGGCAAGTCTTGAGTTGCCTAGGAGAATTATGCTGCTGGTTCCGGCAGGCCCGATTGTGGATAGTGTAATTAAAGAATTAGAGCCGCTGTTAGAAAAAGGTGATATGATTATTGATAGTGGTAATTCACATTTTACAGATACCAGCAGAAGAGCTAATGAATTATCAGCTATTGGTATCCACTTCTTCGGAATGGGTATTTCTGGTGGTGAAGAGGGTGCAAGATTTGGTCCTAGTATCATGCCAGGCGGAGATAAAACTGCTTACGGTGCAATGCAGGAAATCCTTGAAGCAGTGTCTGCAAAGGTGAACGGTGATCCTTGTGTTGCCTATATCGGTCCCGGCGCTTCAGGTCACTTTGTTAAAATGGTCCATAATGGTATCGAATATTCAATGATGCAGTTATTGGCTGAAAGTTATGATATCATGAAAAATGCATTGGATTACTCGAACGAGGAAATTCATAGTGTATTTGAAAAATGGAACAACGGTCGTCTGCAATCATTCCTATTAGAAGTTACAAGAGATATATTTAAAGTTAAAGATCCTGAAACTGGAAATTTCCTTTTAGATATGATCAAGGATGAAGCTAAATCTAAAGGCACAGGAAAATGGACTTCACAGGTTTCTATGGACTTGCAATTACCCATTCCAACAATCAATGAAGCCGTTAGTACGAGAGACCTCTCTAAATTTAAAACATTGCGTACTGCATTAGCTAAAGCTTATGCACAAGATGTTCCATTTGCAGATAACAAAGAGCAGTTCATAGTTGAGTTAGAGCAGGCTTTATATTTTTCTGTAATTACTTCTTATGCACAAGGCCTTCATTTATTATGGCAGGCATCTATTACTTACGAATATGAATTGAACCTGCACGAGATTGCACAAATCTGGCGTGGCGGATGTATTATCAGAGCTGAATTCTTAGAAGATATCTACCAGGCTTACAAAAAACAACCAGATTTAGAACATCTTTATGCTGATAGCGGCGTTCAGGAAAAAATGAAAGAAATTCTTCCGGGAATGAGATCTGTAGTTGGCCACGCGCTGCAAAGTGGTCTGGCTATACCTGCTTTCGCTTCTGCATTAACTTATTTTGATTCGTTAAGAACAGAAAGAATGCCAGCTAACTTAATCCAGGCACAAAGAGATTTCTTCGGTGCACACAGATTTGAGCGTATTGATGCTGAAGGGACTTTCCATGCAATCTGGAATACTAAAGATTAAATAAGAAGAGATGGATTATGATGTGGTTGTATCTCTTAAAAATATAAAAAAGCACATCATAGCTTCATAATCGCTACTAAAAATATTTGAAATGAAAACTAGTAAATGTCTTAATCCAACCATCTTTGTCATATTTGGCGGAACTGGTGATTTAAACTTGAGAAAACTTGCTCCTGCAATCTATAACCTGTATTCTGATGGCTTTATGTCAAAAGAATATGCGATTATCGGAACAGCCAGGAAGAAACTGAATGATGATGAATTCCGTAACACCATAATGGATGGTGTAAACTCTTTTTCTCGTGCTGGAAAAGTAAAAAAGGAGAAATGGGATGAATTCGCTCAGAATGTTTACTATAATTCTGTAGATGTTGCCGCTCCTGAAACGTTTAAGGTACTAAAAGAAAGTATTGAGAAACTTAGAACATCATACGGACCAAAAACACAGGTTATTTATTACCTTGCTGTAGCACCTAACTTATTCCCTCTGATCGCCCAGTGTCTAGCACAGTATGATCTTGTTGGAAATGAAGACAATTGCCGTATTGTAATTGAAAAACCTTTCGGTCATGATCTGGAGACTGCAAAGGAATTGAATAAGCTGCTTACAGGTATTTTTACTGAAAAACAGATTTATAGAATTGACCATTATCTCGGTAAAGAAACTGTACAGAATATTATGGCTTTCCGTTTTGCCAATTCTTTTCTGGAACCACTTTGGAACCGTACTTATATTGACCATGTACAGATCTCTGTAACTGAGCAATTAGGTGTAGGTGATCGTGGTGGCTACTATGACGGTGCTGGTGCTTTAAGAGATATGATCCAAAATCATATCCTGCAGCTTCTTTGTTTAATTGGTATGGAAACACCAATTAACTTTGATGCCGACGAGATCAGGAATAAAAAAGTTGATGTACTAAAAGCCATGCGTCCTTTCAGTCCTGAAGATATCCGCCTAAGTACTGTGCGCGGACAATATGCTAAGGGCTGGGTAGAAGGAAAAGAAGTTCCCGGATACAGAACGGAGAAGGATGTAGCTGAAGATTCCAATACGGAAACTTTCGCAGCAGCGAAGTTTTTCGTAGATAACTGGAGATGGCAGGGTATTCCTTTTTACGTACGTACAGGAAAACGTCTGTTCCAGACTTCTTCATTGATCACAATACAGTTTAAAGATGTTCCCCACCAGGTATTTCCGGCAGGTGTAACGGAACACTGGCAACAAAACAGGCTGATCATTAGCATTCAGCCTGAAATGAGTATCCGCTTACAAGTGCAGGCTAAAAGACCCGGATTAGATATGGTTTTAAACCCTGTCGACATGGTATTTGATTATAAAGGTACATATAGTTCACAGGCTCCGGAAGCTTATGAAACTTTGTTACTGGACGTAATGATTGCTGACCAAACTCAGTTTATGCGTGCAGATCAGGTAGAAAGTGCCTGGGAATTATTAATGCCAGTAATCAATGCATGGGAAAGTAAAAAATCTTTGAGCTTCCCTAATTATCCGGCAGACTCATGGGGTCCTGAAGATGCTGAAGCACTGATTGCAAGAGATGGTTTCCATTGGTTTACACTACCATTAAAAAACAAAGATTAATATGCAGAACTTACTCATCTATAAAACAAAAAGTGAACTGCTTCAAGACTTAGCAGATTACGTTATTGCAATTGGTGAAAAGGCTATTGAAGAGAAAGATTGTTTCAATTTTGTACTTACTGGCGGCAATTCCCCTAAAGAATTATATACGTTGCTTTCAACAACCTACAGGGAGAAGCTGGACTGGTCTAAAGTATTTTTCTTTATTGGTGATGAGCGTAATGTCCCTCCAGGGCATGAAAGCTATAATGGTTTAATGGCAAGGAAATCAATCATAGATCCGCTTAATATAGCAGCCGATCATATCTTTTTTGTAGATACAACCCTTGCTCCTGAAAAAGCAGCAATCGAATATGCTAAAGCGATTAATGAACATTTTGGAGGTGCAGATCTTTCTTTTGATCTTATCCTATTAGGAATGGGCGATGATGCACATACAGCATCTTTATTTCCGGGTACTACCGTACTTGATAATAAGGAAGTAACTGTTGATTCTGTTTTTGTAGAGAAGTTATCTACCTACAGAATTACTTTTACTGCTCCATTGATCAATAAAGCTAAGAATATCGCATTTCTGGTTTTTGGAGAAGCAAAAGCTGAAGCAATTAAACATGTGATTGAGGATGATACTAAAAATACAGCACTCTATCCATCACAGCTGATCCATCCTATTGATGGTGGCCTTACTTTTTTCCTGGATAGTGAAGCAGCAAAATTGCTGGATAACTAATTCATTACAAGCCCTGTCCATTTATTTGGTACAGGGCTTTTTCATAAATTGACCACATGTTAAAATTAAAGGTAGAGAAACACCTCTTTGCTGCCCCTATTAATAGTTTTAAAAGCAGCTATCTTATTTTGACTAACTATGACGCTCATTACCTTTTTACTCTGATATTTCACAATAAAAACATCATCTACAACAGCTGCATCCATTAATATTATTTGTTCATTTTCAGGCAGCTCTTTATATGGCGTAATTTCTAATTCTTCTATACGGGCAGCACTAATATCTTTTCTCAGCTTTACCAGCTGTTCTATAATCTGCGGATCATATCCTTGTCCGCTACTGCGCTTACTAATCTTCAGATGCTCTTTTATCACAGTTTCTGGTAATACAAGCTGATCCTTTACAGCCTTTATAAAAGACTCCACATAAAATATTTTGTTGTTCTGCGTATTAGTCTTAGAGGATAAAATAGAAAACAGAAAAGATGATAAAATTATAAATATAAAGACGAGTAGTATGGCTTTGATCTTCATTCGTATTGTTTTGCCGCAAATCTACTTAAATTAATAAAAGCATACAGATATATTCACTAGCCCTTGTTTTATATCCAATAGCTTTTGTTTTAGTACTGCGTCGTATTTGATGGAACAAATAACATATAGTTCTGTTATATACTCTATTGAGGTGTTAATGCAGCTAATGAGTATTCAAACAGACATTCTGATTATTGGGGGCGGACTCGCCGGATTAACTACCGCTCTTCATTTACAGCGAGAAGGTCTGGAAGTCCTGTTGGTTGAAAAATATAGATACCCGCACCACAAAGTTTGCGGAGAATACTTATCGAACGAAGTCACCCCTTATTTACAGTGGCTAGATGTGGACATACGTACATTAAACCCAACACTCATCGACAAACTAGAGCTTTCAACGATCAGTGGAAAAAGCATTATAACAGATTTACCGCTCGGCGGAATGGGCATTAGCAGATTTACGCTGGATAACTTTCTATATCAGAAGTTTATTGCGAAAGGCGGAAAAATCATCTTCGATGCCGTACTAACGATAAACAATAAGGGAGAGTCATTTTTTACTGAACTTCATTCAAAAGATATCATCGTGTCAAAACACGTAATTGGTGCATATGGCAAACGATCGGGCATAGACTTGAAACTTAGAAGAAAATTCATCCAGATAAAGTCTCCATTTTTAGCAGTAAAATCACATTATTCAGGCGACTTTAATCCTAAGGTTGTTGCACTTCACAATTTTAACGGTGGTTATTGTGGAGTATCCAAAGTTGAAGATGAAAAGATAAATATTTGCTATTTAGCAGACTATCATACATTCATGAAACATAAAAGCCTGCTTGCCTATCAGGAAAATGTACTTTACCGCAACAGGGAACTTAGAAAAATATTTGAAAGCAGCAAACTCTTATTTGAACAACCTTTAGTTATTAGCCAGCTATCTTTCGGCACTAAAGAGGCTGTAAAAGATCATATATTGATGATTGGCGATACGGCAGGATTAATCCATCCGCTCTGTGGGAATGGCATGGCGATGGCTATTCATGGAGCCAGGATATGCGCAGAACTTCTTCAGCAATTTTCAACTGGAAAGATCAAAACAAGAGAAGAACTGGAAAATAAATATAAATCTGCATGGAATTTTCACTTTAAATACCGCTTAAAAACTGGAACTGCACTATCTGCATTACTTAGGAAAGAAAAATTATCAGACCTGGCCATCAAAGCGATGATATCCATTCCGGGAATATTACCAGCTATTATTAGAAGAACACATGGTAAAACTTTAATTGTAAACGCTTAATGCTGATTAACACCACTTATAGAAGTACTGCCACCGAAATTATGGACGACTTTCAGATGGAAGGCGAAATACTCAGAGATGCACTAGATAAGATTGCAAATATCAACCAATTACTTGGAGGTAACAAAGTTACCTTACAAGGTGTTAAAACATTGATTAAAGGACAACCAAAAACTGCCCGTATACGTATTATGGATATTGGGTGCGGGAACGGGGATATGCTCAGAACACTAGCCGATTATGCAGAGAAAATGAATTTGAATTTTATACTTACTGGTATCGATGCCAATAGTTTTACAGTAGATCATGCCCGAAAGTTATCAGCAGCTTATTCTAATATCAATTATGAATGCGTAGATATTTTTAAGCAGCTGGAGAAACCGGTAAATACCGATATTGTCCTTTGCACCCTTACCCTGCATCATTTTAAGGAAGATGATATTATATCCCTTTTACAGCAACATAGGCAAGCAAAGTTAGGCTTGGTGATCAATGATCTGGACAGAAATGCCCTTGCATATTATCTCTTTAAAGCACTATGTTTCGTATTCGGGCTAAACGATATGTCGCGCAAGGATGGACTAGTATCTATTCTACGCGGCTTTAAGAGAGCCGATTTATTGTTGTATTCAAAGAAATTAGATTTTAAGAATTATTTAATCACCTGGAAGTGGGCATTCCGTTACCAATGGATAGTTAAAACAGCATGAGTGTAAAAATTAAAGCAGTGAGTAAGGCACTACCCGAATATTCAAGAGAGACTGCAGAAATCATACCCTTTCTGGATGTTTGGCTAAATGGACAGGAAGATAGGTTCATCAGGAAAGTTAAAAAGATATTTGAAAATGCGGCAGTTGACAAGCGCTATTCTTTTATGTCACCAGAAGAGGTTTTCAGTGATCTTAGTTTTGAGCAGAGAAATGATATTTATTGCAGAGAAGGCATTAAACTAGGTAGCAAATGTTTGAAGAGTGCCCTTGAAAAAGCCGATTGGCAAGCTGCAGATTTAGATTATATTATTACAGTAAGCTGCACTGGGATTATGATCCCTTCTCTGGACGCCTACCTGATTAATGCGCTTAAACTACGGCAAGATATTGTCAGGCTCCCCGTCACGGAGATGGGTTGTGCAGCTGGTGTATCTGGTATGATCTATGCCAAGAATTTCTTGAAAGCTAATCCTGGCAAACGAGCGGCAGTAGTAGCGGTAGAATCTCCTACAGCTACTTTTCAGCTTGCCGATTTTTCGATGGCCAATATTGTGAGTGCAGCTATATTTGGCGATGGTGCAGCTTGTGTGCTGCTGTCTTCACATCCTGAGGATGACGGGCCAGAAATAATGGATGAGCAGATGTACCATTTTTATGATGCAGAAGACATGATGGGTTTTAGACTTACAAATACTGGCCTTCAAATGGTCCTGGATGTAGCTGTGCCCGATAATATTGAAATGCATTTCCCTGCTATTATACATCCGTTTTTGGCTAAGAATGGGTTAGCGATAAAAGATATAGATCATTTGATATTTCATCCAGGTGGAAAAAAAATAATACAGGTGGTAGAATCCTTGTTTGGAGAATTGGGAAAAAATATAAATGAAACCAAAGAAGTACTAAGACTGTATGGTAACATGTCTAGTGCCACGGTACTTTATGTGCTTGAACGTTTTATGGATAGTGAACCCACACGGGGAGAGAAGGGATTGATGTTAAGTTTCGGTCCGGGTTTCTCGGCACAACGAATTTTATTGCAATGGTAAACGATTTTTGTATTTACTTTACATAAAAACACATCATAAAATTATAAAGCTAATGAAAGCACAAGAAATACTGGAAAAATTACCTTACAGCAAACCCTTTTTATTTGTAGATGAATTACTGCAGATTGATGAAAATGGATCAACAGGTACTTTTACTTTCGATAAAGAACTTGAGTTTTATAAAGGTCACTTCAAAGACTCACCTGTTACCCCTGGTGTAATCCTGACAGAAACAATGGCTCAGATTGGTTTGGTTTGCCTGGGCATATACCTGTCTGAAAGTTCAAATATAGAAATGAAAGCACATGTAATGCTAACTTCAGTAGCGGTAGATTTTATGAAACCTGTATTCCCAGGCGAAAAGGTAACCGTAACTGCAGAAAAAGTTTACTTCCGCTTCAAAAAGCTAAATTGTAACGTAGTGATGAAAAATGAAGCTGGAGATACCGTTTGCAAAGGCAATATATCGGGAATGGTGACTGCGAAGATGCATGGCTAACCGTGTTGTGATTACCGGCTTAGGGGTTGTTTCACCAAACGGTGCCAGCCTTGGGGAGTTTAGACATGCCATTAGAAATGGTGTGTCCGGAATTAAACATGATCCGCAGTTGGAACAACTTCTATTTTCCTGCCAGATTGCAGCAAAACCGGTGATCAGCCATGAACGTATCGCGCAGTATTTTACTGCACTCGAAATACGCAGCCTGGAAAGTACAGGTATCGTTTATGGTGTGATAGCAGGAATGGACGCCTGGAAGGATGCAGGACTAGTACCTGCGCCTGCACAGGAGCCTGACTGGAATAGTGGTACAATCTTCGGAACTGGTACTTCGGGTATAGAAAAATTCCGCACTGCGATCAATAAGATAGACGATCTGCAAATCCGAAAACTTGGGAGTACAGTTGTAATACAAACCATGGCTAGTGGAGTAAGTGCTTTCCTCGCAGGCAGAATTGGCCTGGGTAACCAGGCGAGTACAAACTCATCAGCTTGTGCAACAGGTGTAGAAAGCATTTTAATGGCTTATGAGCGAATTAGAAGCGGACAGGCTACAATTATGCTTGCAGGCAGCACAAGTGACAGCGGGCCTTATATTTGGGGTGGTTTTGATGCCATGAAAGTATGCCCTTATCAATACAACGGGCAGCCTGAAAAAGGCAGCCGGCCAATGAGTGCTTCTGCAAGTGGTTTTGTCCCTGGAAGTGGTGCAGGGGCAATGGTATTGGAGTCTTTGGAAAATGCACTAAGCAGGAATGCGAAGATATACGGCGAAGTACTGGGAGGTAACATTAATTCGGGTGGCCAGCGGGGATCAGGCACCATGACCGCTCCCAATAGTACTGCAGTGCAGCGCTGTATTACAGCGGCATTGAGGCAATCGGGTATAGAAGCAAATCAAATAGATGTAATTAATGGACATTTAACTGCTACCGCAAAGGATGCACTGGAGATCGAGAACTGGAGTATAGCATTAAACAGGTTTGGTAAAAATTTCCCTTATATTAATTCCATTAAAGGAATGACAGGGCATTGTATCAGTGCTGCCGGGAGTATCGAATGTGTAGCTTCGGTTTTAGAGCTTAATGAAGGATTTATATTTCCTAATATTAACTGCGAAGACCTGCATCCGGAAATAGAAGCTCTGGTAGACAGGGAAAAGATCCCCCAGCGGTGCCTGGATAAAAAGTTTAATATATTAGCAAAAGCAAGTTTCGGTTTTGGAGATGTAAATGCCTGTATAATATTAAAAAGATACAATAATGGATAAAGAAGAATTAATGTCTGCACTGCAGGTAATTGTTACTCCGTATGCTCAGGATGAAGGTGCACTGGAGCATATTACTGAAACTACTGATTTTATCAAAGACCTCAAAATTAACTCAGCCAATCTCGTTGATGTTGTACTTGATATTGAAGAGAAATTTGGTATAGAAATCGATAACGATTCTATGACCAAAATGCTGGATGTTAAAACAGCAATCTTAATCATTGAAGAAAAGCTTGCAGCAATTGGTGGGAAATGATGTGGTAGACCGGCTACTCGCAACTAAATCGAGTAACTGGAAAAGGACTGGCTACTTGGATAAACTATTCAATTCGGACGAACAGCTATTAATTAACGAGGCTAAAGACCCTGCTCTGCTACTCTGGTTAATGTGGACAATGAAAGAAAGTGCTTACAAAATTGTAAACCGGTCTACAGGAGTACGTACTTACGCACCTTTGAGTTTTATCTGTTCAAGTATACAGCTAACAGAAACACATGCTTCAGGCAAGGTAAGTAATCATGATACGATATTCTACACTAAAAGTGATATTAAGAGCGACTTGATCCATTCTATTGCTGTTTTGGATATAAATCATTTTAGTACTGTTACTATTTACTATCAATCTTATAGAGATAGCTATTTATCCGATTTCAATAAATGTTTCAGTAATTTTAAGCTTAGTAAAAATACTGCTGGCCTCCCGGAATTGATGGAAATACAGACAGGTAAAAAACTGGCGGTATCTATCAGCCATCATGGTCACCACCTAGTTATTGCGTATTCAGGTTTTCCTCTATTAGCAAATTAATAATGCCATCGGCCATACCTACTCTTGGTACATATATTTGTTTAATCCCTGTCCATTTCATCAAGGTGATAAATATTTCAGAGGCTGGAATAATCACATCTGCACGGTCGGGGTTTAGGCCAAATACTTGTATCCGCTCTTTCAAAGAATGACTGTTGAGCTGATTATATAATGATTTCAGCTTAAGAAAAGTTAAGGGCATGCCTTCTTTTTCGTTAGCCATTCGGTATAGCTTATTAATGTTTCCACCAGTACCAATGCCAGCGAGGTTTTTATGAAATTTAGTCTGCTCTTTTACCCAGAGTTTCATTTCATCCCACGTCTCCTCTTTATCTTGGTTATCGAGGATGCGGATAGTTCCAATATCAAACGATTTAGAAGCTACAGGAACCTTATTAACGAAAACAGAAAGCTCGGTACTACCACCTCCAACATCAATATACAGATAGTTCTTCCTGATATCGAGATTATCTTCAATATGATTGGCATAAATAATATTTGCCTCTCTTTGTCCTTCAATAATTTCCAAATCTAAATTTGCAACATCCTTAATCTTTTTAATAATATCCTTCCCATTTTGCGCTTCACGCATAGAAGATGTTGCGCAGGCAAGATATTTAGTGACCTGGTAAACATCCATTAGATTTTTAAAGGCAACCATTGTTTTAAGGAGATCTTCTATCTTCCGTTCAGATATTTTATGGTCCAGAAAAGCATCATCACCTAATCTTAGGGGTACCCTAACTAAAGTATTCTTTTTGAAACCGTAACCATTTTCGCTGTAAGTTATATCTGCAATAAGCAGTCTAACGGCATTAGAACCAATGTCAATTGCAGCATATCTGAGCATAATATCTTAGTGGTGTTTATTTTTTAAGTAATTGTAAGTTTGAACCTGTGCCCTCACCTTTGTACTGATGCGGTTTTTATGGTATTTATTATTGTTCATCCGGGTAATATCCCTTGCTTTCACGTTATCCTGTAACTGAAAATCGATAATATCACGGATTTCTTGTTTCACATCATCATCAAGGACCGGAAAACCAACCTCTACGCGGTGTTCAAAGTTCCTGCTCATAAGATCAGCCGACGAAAGGAACATTTCTTCTTTACCATTGTTGCCAAATATGAAAACCCGCGCATGTTCCAGAAATTTGTCGATGATACTGATTACGGTAATATTTTCACTAAAATCTTTTATCCCAGGGATCAGGCAGCAAATTCCGCGTACAATCAGTTTTACTTTAACACCTGCATTACTTGCTTCATAGAGTTTCTCTACAATTCCCTCATCAGCTAAACTATTTACCTTAAAGATTAGATATGCAGGTTTTCCTGACTTGGCAATTCTTATTTCCCTTTCAATAAACTTATAGAATTTAGTTCTGGACTCCATGGGAGAAACAATCAGGTGCTTAAATCCTGTAGCAACAGTTTTTTTATTTAAAGCCGTAAAAAGCTTAATAAGATCGCTAGTAATCTCTTTTTTTGCCGTGAAAATACTATGGTCGCAATATAACCTCGCAGTTTTTTCATTAAAATTTCCGGTAGCCAGGTTCGCATAATAAACTGGGCGTCCTTTTTCTATTCGTGTAACTAAACAGATTTTAGAATGTACTTTATAGTCTGTTAATCCATAATTTACATGGACACCCTCTTCTTCCAGCCTGTTAGTCCAGAATATATTAGCACGTTCGTCAAAACGCGCTTTCAGCTCCACAAGGCAATTCACCTTTTTACCGTTTTTGGCCGCATTAATTAGCGCATTGATCACTCTGGAGTTTTCAGCCAATCTGTAAAGGGTAATATTGATTGCAGTTACCTTAGGATCAATCGCTGCTTCTCTCAGAAATAAAATGATATAGTCATAAGACTGATAGGGCAAGTTAATCAGGTAGTCCCTTTCGGTAAGCTTATCAAATATACTTTGTGTACGGTGCAGACCATGTACCTTTAAGGGAACAGTAGGTGCATACTCCAGACTTTTATCGCCCACATTTGGAAACTTAATAAAATCCCCAAAACGATGGTACCTATTACCTGGTATTAAACTTTCTGCCTCAATTTTCATCTTGGCGACCAGTACACTTAACATATCAAAAGGCATTTCAGTATCATAAAGTAAACGCATCGGTTTACCTTTTTTACGTTTATCCAAGCTTGTTTTTAACTCGTCAATAAACTTTTCGCTTACCTTTTTATCAATATCGAGCTCTGCATCCCTCGTTAATTGAATGGAATATGCATCCAGTTCATCATATTTAAAGATGTAAAAGATATCATCAAGACAATACTTGATAATATCCTCTGCGAGAATAATAAACTTAAGCCCATTAGTCTCTGGTAAAACTAAAAACCGGGGTAAGTCTGGCGGCAATTCGATCAGCGCAAACTTCTCATCTTTTTTTCCTGTCTTTTTTCTTAATCTCACGAAAAAATACAGGTATCTATCCTTTAATTCTGGAAAAGGCTTTGAAAGGTCGATCATGATAGGCACTACATTAGAAAGGATCTTATCCCTAAAATGCTCTCTAACAAATTCTCCCCTGGCCACATTCAGCTGTGTATCATTAAGAATGAAGATCCTGTTCTGCGCCAGTTCATTAATTAGCGTAGCCTGAAAAAGCTGTTCGAACTTTCGCTCTTGCCTTACAACTATATTTTTTATTTCATTAAGGACCTTTTTAGGATTAAACCCAAGCAATTCCTTCGCCTTGTCATTCAGGTTAGATAGCCGGGTCATGGTTGCTACCCGGACCCGATAAAATTCTTCCAGGTTAGAGGAAAATATAGATAGGAATTTTATTCTTTCAATCAGCGGAACAGTTTCATCTGCTGCTTCCTGTAAAACCCGTTCGTTAAAATACAACCAGCTGAGCTCTCTGTTTAAAAATGGTACCTTCTTCTTAGTCATGGAGTATAATCAAAAATCCCCTTCGGGAGCGGATGCTCAAAACTGCAAATTCTATTGTTAATTCCATGTTAATTATTATTTATTAACATGGATATTATCATCTAAAATTAATTAACATCCGAGGAGTTCTCTGTCGATTTTTCGGAAACAGATGCAGTTTTATCAGTTTCTGCTACTTTATCAGCATCCACTGTAGTTTTTGCTGCAGCAGTTTTTGCAATCGGAATTCTTTTAGCCACTCTTTTTGCAGGGAACTTAGGAGTTTTTTCAGCAGGAGCTTTTACAGCCGTTTTGGTCACAGGCGTTTTAGTAGCCTGGGTTGCCGTTGCTGACTTATCTTCTGCTGCAGTCGCTGCTGTATCTACAGGCTCCTTAACTACTGGTGATTTTACTACTGGTGATTTTACAGTTTTCACTGCTACTGGTTTTTCTGCTTTTACCACTGGGGCTTTATCGGTCTTTACTGCAGGTGCTTTTTTTGCTGCCGCAGTAGCTTCATTTTTAACCAGGGCAGGGCGACCTGCACGTCTTGCTTTTGTAGCTGTTACTGCAGCATCAGTTTTTGCTACAGTTTCTATTGGTTTTGCTGAAGTAGCTGTACTTTTAACCGGCGCAGCTAACTTTGCTGCAGGTTTTGCTTTTACAACTGGTACTGTTTTTACTGCTGGGGCTACAGCTTTTTTAACCGGAGTAACCGTCTTAGCTGCTTTAGCAATTACGCCAGCAGCTTTTTCTTCACTTTCGATTGCAGTAACTTTAATACTGTTTACTACAGGTTTAGCTTTAGAAACAGCTTTCTGAACTTCTCTTTCTGCTTTTTTTGTGCCTTTAACTACCGGCTTCTTAACCTTTTCTAATTTGCTAAGCACTTCTTTTTTAGCAGTTTTCACTTTAGGTTCTTTAGTAATTTCTACTTTCGAAGCCTTGAATTTTTTAGCTAATTTTGCCGCGACATTTTTAGCAGCCTTAGCCAATTCTTCACCAATTTTTTCTGCATCATGCCCTAAATGAGACACCGCTTCTATAAATTTCTGTGTAAGACTTAATTCTAATTCTTTCTTAACTGCTTTTTTAGCAACTTTTTTTTGCACTTTTGGTTTAATGGTTTTCATAATATATTTTTTAGCCCAAGCGTTATCAGATTATTATATAAATCTAATATTTTTTTTATTCTAAAGCTATAATCATGCCCACTTTCGATATCGTAAGTAAAGTTGACGCGCAAACATTGGACAATGCAATGAACAACGCAAAAAAAGAGATTCTTAATCGTTATGATTTCTCTACTTCAAACAGTACAATTGACCACGATAAAAAGACAAATGTTATTACTATCGTGACTGAGGACGATATGCGTCTAAAAGCTATTACAGACTCTATAATTTCCAGGATGGTTAAACAAAATCTTGATCCGAATAGTCTGGATTTCGGAAAGGAAACCTATGCTTCTGGTAACATGATTCGTAAGGAAGTATCCATCAAAGAGGGAATTGACAAAGAGGCCGCTAAAAAGATCATTGCGAAGATCAAAGCCAGCGGACTAAAAGTACAGCCTTCGCTAATGGATGATCAGGTAAGGGTACAGAGCAAAAGTATTGATGATCTGCAAAAAGTGATTGCACTTTGTAAAAGCGAAGATTTCGGTCAGCCCCTGCAGTTCATCAACATGCGCAACTAAGCCAAATAAACAAATGGAGATTATTGATAACGGATTTATCTATTCAGATGATAAAAGTAAAATAGATTTTGCGGCTGTTCATCATTTTCTTAGTACTTCATCTTATTGGGCCCTGGAAATACCATTTAAAACTGTAGCTAAATCTATTGAAAATTCACTTTGTTTTGGTATTTACAAAGATACCAGACAAATTGGATTTGCACGCTGGGTTACAGATGCAGCTACTTTTGCCTATTTAGCAGATGTTTATATAGAAAATGAATTTAGAGGTTTGGGGTTAGCTAAAAAGCTAATGTCACTTATGCTGTTTCATCCGGATTTACAGGGTTTAAGGCGGTATCAGCTGGCAACCAGGGATGCGCACGGCTTATACAAACAATTTGGATTTCAAGCGCTGGAAGAGCCAGAAAATAGTATGGCAATTGTAATTAAAGATGTCTATAAAAAGCAAAATGACTAAATGGTTAACCATTTAGTCATTTTCTTAGCTTTACCAAGTTACTTATTTTTATTAACCTGGTGATTGATCAATTTATTCCTATTTAAGTTTCTGCATTTTTACCCCTTCGTTGGTAATTACCACAGGATTAATCATTCCATTTTGATCGAAAGACATCACATCTATACATGTCTCCCTATGGTTTCCATTGGTTTCGGTTAGTGGTCTTCTGTGGTAAACAATGTACCAAAGATCCTTTTTCTTATTTTGAATAATCGAATGATGGCCCGCTCCTGTTGCAATAGCGGGGTCTTGTTTTAAGATTTTACCAATTCTCTTAAAAGGGCCCATCGGAGAATCTGCAATTGCATAAGCAACGGAATAATCCGGACCTGTCCAGCCACCCTCAGACCACATAAAGTAATATTTACCTTTTCTTTCGAACATATAAGGACCTTCAACATATCCTTCGGGAGTAATCTCTTTGTAAGTGACCCCATCCTTAAATGGCACTAAGCTCTTAAAATCATCACTTAATTTAGCAATATTACAATGAGACCATCCCCCATAAATAAGATAGTATTGTCCGTCTTTATCCTTAAACACAAACTGATCTATCGGCTGTGCCCCATTATGAAAACTGTCTACCAGGGGTTTGCCAATATGATCAATGAAAGGGCCCTCCGGTCGGTCTGCAACTGCAACGCCGATACCACCTTCTTCTTTATCACTTTGAATATCATTCGCACCAAAAAATAAATAATATTTCTTGTTTTTTTCTACAATAGCAGGCGCCCATACTGCTTTTTTTGCCCATTTTACACCTGTTGTATCCATTACTTTTGCATGCTTTTTCCAGGTAACCAAATCTGCAGAACTAAAAGCATCCAAAAAAACCTGATCTTTATAAGGGGCAGAAAAAGTAGGAAAAACCCAATAGTTATTTTTAAATATAGCGGCTTCCGGATCTGCATACCAACCTTTAAAGATCGGATTACCAGAGGTAGTTTCTTTTGTCTGCGCATAACCACAGGATATACCTGCAAAAGCGAGGAGGAAAAAAGAGGTTACAATTTTCATTTGAATATATTTTTGTTTTTAAAGGTGATGAAGCTTGCATAATATTCCTTGCTGTTTGTAAGCTATAATTTTATGCAGGTTTCATTATTAAATAATGATTTACAGGTCTTTAATCTAGATCAAGATTCTACTGGTCACAATCCTGAACAAATTTATAATTAGGTCAAGTTACAAATGATTTAATTAATTGACGCCTAATAAATATTTTAAAACGTTTTAGCATGATTCACTGAAAATATTTTCAGTTCAAACTGTTTTCACATCCGTCTCACTATACTCCTTTATATCAGCAATATATCCATTCAGGATTAAAAAATCAAATAATGGTTTCGCATCAGGTGTAACAGGCATATTCGCAGTAGTAATTACTTTATTTGTCTTTTTATCAAGAAAAGGATACGCAAACAGCTTCACGTTCTTAGTAAACATATCACTCACATAACTCAATAACTGGCTCGAATAATTACCACCGAAATTGGTAGAGTTAAATACAAACTTCAGATTATTGATATTTGTTGATATCCCTACACTTTTTGGCTTACACCTGTCCAGATATTTAGCCAGTTTATTATGCCTGGCAAAATTGGAAACGATAACCAGGTTACCTGTTTTACACATCTCTTCTGCACGCAATGCTACAGCTTCAAGATCAATGTCATCTGATAAATCTTCATCGGCAGTAAGCACGTTCGACAGCAATACTTCGATCAATACACTAAGGTTGTCTTTTTTGACATCTTCGGTCCTAGTAAACTGGTCAACAGCTTTATTAAACATACTAAAGTTAGGCAAAGATTTCTGCGCATACTTTGTCCGCAAAATCATAATATCCCTTTTATACAACAAATCTTTTGCTAAACAAGGATTCCCAAGTGAGTCAAAGATAGCAGCATCAGAAAAATCTTTTACGATCAAATACAAGTTAAGCAAGATGTTATTGATATTCTTAAAAGCAGGACCGCTAACAGCTATTAAATCAATCTCTACAGAACCTATAGTCAGGTTTTCTGCCAAAGATTCAATCATCTTTTTTGGATCGGTATGATAATAAAAGGCCGCATACACAAGATTAACCCCAATGATCCCCAATACATTCTGCTGTAAAGCCGCATCAGTATCCAGTAAACGCACATGGAAATAGATCTCATTGGGCTCTCCACCAGGTACCGTTTGAAATTTAATACCGATCCATCCATGCGGATCATTTGATTTATTATAATTTAAGGTAGTTACAGTATCAGCAAAAGCGAAAAAAGTCCGGCAATCATATTTTTCACCACACAAACGCTCTGTAAGTAGTCCAAATTCATGGTTTAACATTTTTTGAAGCCTCGACTGACTTACATATCTTCCGCTTTCTTCGGCACCATAAATGGCATCACTAAAAGTCATATCATACGCTGACATTGTTTTTGCTACAGTTCCTGATGCTGCCCCTGCAGTAAAAAAATTACGCGCCACCTCCTGTCCTGCTCCGATCTCAGCAAAGGTTCCATAAATATCAGGGTTTAGATTAATATTCAGGGCTTTCCGCTTCGTATCAAGAATTTCTCTTTCCATTTCGCAAAAATAGCACAAAAGCCCGAATACGAGGCAATAATTTGTCTATATTGGTCATCTGATGCTAAATGTAATCGATCTAAATATCCAGTTTTTTAACCAGGAAGAGCATTCCTGGTTTACTGCCGTAAAAAATATTAATTTTCAAACTGAAAGAGGGCGGGTACTTGGTATCGTAGGCGAATCGGGGTCAGGAAAATCAGTAACTTCCTTCTCCATTATGCGCCTGCATGATCCCAAGTACACAAAAATCAGCGGTGATATTGTATTTAATGGAGTAAGCTTGCCTTCTTTGTCTGATCATGAAATGAATGGTTACCGTGGCAATAGGATTGCGATGATTTTCCAGGAACCAATGACGTCCCTAAATCCTGTTTTCACTTGTGGTTACCAGGTACAGGAAGCAATTATGCTGCACCAGCAACTAGATGCTTCAGCAGCTAAAGAAATCACTATTGCACTTTTCAAAGAAGTACAGCTCCCAAGGCCAGAACAGCTTTTTGGCACTTATCCCCATCAGCTTTCGGGTGGACAGAAACAGCGGGTGATGATTGCTATGGCTTTAAGCTGCAACCCGGAATTATTAATTGCAGACGAACCCACAACAGCGTTGGATGTAACCGTACAACAAACTATCTTGCAACTGTTGTTAAAAATAAAAACAGAAAGAAATATGGGCATGATCTTTATTTCCCACGATCTGGGTGTGATCAGCGAAATCGCTGACGATGTCGCTGTAATGTACAAAGGTCAGATTGTTGAGCAGGGCACAGTAGAAAAATTATTCCATTATGCAGAACATCCGTATACTAAAGGCCTGCTGGCCTGCAGGCCCTCTCCTGTAAACCGTTTGAAAAAATTACCTGTTGTAGCCGACTTTCTAGGCAAAGGGCAAGAGGAATCTGTGGCCCACCTTTTGGCAATAAATAGTTATACACAGGAAGAGATAGATAGCAAAAGGGCGTTGATTTATGCCGCCCCTCCGCTATTAAAATTAACAAACATACGTACCTGGTTTCCAGTAAAGAAAGGTTTGTTCGGAAGCACTACCGACACGGTAAAGGCAGTAGACAATGTCAGCCTTCAGTTGTATCCGGGAGAGACCCTGGGGCTGGTTGGTGAATCTGGCTGCGGAAAAACAACATTGGGCCGTACCATACTTCGGTTGGTTGAACCCACATCAGGTGCTATATTTTTTGACAATCAAGATATTACACATTTAAAAAGTAACGAACTAAGAAAATTAAGGAGAAATATCCAGCTCATTTTTCAGGATCCTTACTCATCATTAAATCCGAAACTAACTGTAGGCAATGCGCTGATGGAACCCTTAAATGTACATCAGTTATTTAACTCGACAGCACAACGTTTGGCCCATGTACAGCAATTAATGGAATTGGTTGACCTTAAACCTGAACATCTTAACCGTTATCCCCATGAATTTTCTGGTGGTCAGCGGCAACGGATTGTCATTGCCCGCGCATTGGCACTCCAGCCTAAACTCATTATCTGCGATGAATCCGTGTCGGCGCTGGATGTTTCTGTACAAGCACAAGTTTTGAATTTGTTAAGAAAACTGCAACAGGAACTGGGGCTGACCTACATTTTTATTTCGCACGACCTTGCAGTGGTTAAGCATATATCCGACCGTATGATTGTAATGAACAAAGGAAAAATTGAAGAAGAAGGTTTTCCTGAAAATATCTATGATCATCCGCAAACAGCTTACACGAAGAAGCTGATCGCAGCAATTCCAGGAAATTGAACCCGAATTAATACCAATTACACTTCGTCTTGTTTAATAGCAGAAAAACCTAAAACAGCAGTATTTAAAGCTTTTCTGATCTCTCTTTCTTTTAATTTATCATAATTATTTAATAGCACCTGCACTTTAAAACGAACCACATCTTTACTTATTGACAAGGTTTTTATTGTTAAGCCTCCTGTAACTACATAATCCTTAAACTTAGCAATCACCAGAGAAAGATGTTCTTCCAGATACCCCGGTGTATATCCCAAATGGAGTGAAAGCTCAAACTCAATCGTTAGCTTTTTGATGTTTTGTTTAGATTGATTGATAATTACCGAACTAAAAACAACCGAATTAGGAATAATCACCATATCATTGTCTTCATTTTGCAAAATCATATTGATTAGGGTGATATCAAGGATCTTTCCTTCAGTATCATTTACCTTAATATGGTCTCCCAGAGATAGCCTGTCAGAGAACATAATAATGAGTCCATTGATCATATTTGTGATATAATCTTTAAAAGTAACAGCTATTGCCGCCGCTACAATTGTTATACTGGTCAGGAATTTTATCGGTTCAATACCCAACAAGATCATTAAACCTACAATTCCAAAAACAGTATTTAATATCGATACGATCCGGTTGATCCCAAGTATGAAATTATCCTTAATATTGGGCTTAAATCGGTGTTTTTTGATGTACCAGTAAATTACCACAAGCCTAACAAAAGATATTACGATACTGGGACCTAAAAATACAATTACTGCATTAGCCAGGCGGATCAGCCAGGGGTAGTGCAAATATAGGTTTGGCTCACTAATGTTAAAATAAACCAATGCAGAGAAAATAACCGTTTTCAATACGATCATTAAAAATTCACTCCGCGTCTTTCTTTGTTTTTCCTCAATCATTTAAATATAATATATTGATTTATCCGTAGTGTCTATTCTTTTATCCTGCCGGCCTGCTGCTCGCACCGATTAGTTTACAGGAGGTTTGCATAGGATTCCACTAAAGTAATACTCCTCTTTTAGTGTTGTATTAATCCAGGTCAGGCTCATTTTATTAATTTTTGTAAGCTATAATTTTACACCATTCATCTTTCAATATTGTATTTTATAGCTTTCACAGCAACCATTAATCATTTCAAAGTGTTACCTTCGGAATATTGACAAATATACTATGCCAAAAAAGAAATCTTCTCAAATAAAACTCGTTTTAACTCAGTTAATCAGCGATGTTTTAGAGAACAATAATAATGAAGCCCTGAACTACAAACAGGTTTGCGCTAAACTAAACATAAAAGATATAGAATCGAGGGAGACCATTTTAGAGATCCTCAAAGAACAGGCCCATAAAGGTATCTTTGTGGAACCTGAAAAAGGTAAATTTAAACTCAAAGATTTAAAGACATTTATCACAGGAAAGGTAGATATGACAGCCGATGGTGCCGCTTTTATCATCCCTGATGACGAATTTGAAAAGGATGTTTTTGTATCTGCAAGAAAACTGCACAATGCGTTGCATGGTGATAAAGTAAAAGTTTATATCTACGCTAAAAAGCGAGGTAAGAAAAACGAAGGTGAAGTTGTAGAAATCATACATCGCCTTAAAACCGATTTTATCGGTGTAATCAAAATATCAGACCGCTTTGCTTTCGTAAGCATTGACGACAAGAAAATGTTGCAGGACATCTTTGTTCCGCTAAGTGATCTTGCAGGGGCTAAAAACGGACAAAAAGTACAGGTAGCTATTACCGACTGGCCGGAGGGCGCTAAAAACCCTGTAGGAAAAATCATTAATATCCTGGGTACACAAGGAGAGAATGATACCGAAATGAATGCAATTCTTGCCCAATATGGATTCCCATTATCTTTCCCTGCCGAAGTGGAGAAAGAAGCCAATGAGATTCCGGAGCAGATTAATGAGGAAGAGCTGAAAGACCGCAGGGACTTCAGAGAAACAGTAACATTTACGATCGATCCGGCGGATGCAAAAGATTTTGATGATGCAATTTCGTTTAAGAAATTGCCCAATGGAAATTATGAGATAGGTGTACATATCGCCGATGTATCACATTATGTACAGCCTAAAAGTTATCTGGATAAGGAAGCTTATTCCAGGGCAACTTCTGTTTACTTAGTAGACAGGGTAATCCCGATGTTGCCAGAAAGATTAAGTAATGGCGTTTGCTCTCTTCGCCCGAATGAAGATAAATTGTGCTTTGCTGCAGTTTTTGAATTGGATGGGGAAGCGAATATTCAGGAAGAATGGTTCGGAAGAACCGTTATTCATTCCGACAGGCGTTTCAGTTATGAAGAAGCACAGGAAGTACTGGAAAATAAAGAGGGCGATTATGCCGCTGAACTAGTTAAACTAAATGAGCTGGCCCATATCCTGCGCGATCGCAAGTTTAAAAATGGGGCGATCAGTTTTGAAAGTACCGAAGTAAAATTCAAATTAGATGAAAAGGGCAAACCAATTGGTGTATTCGTTAAAGAACGTAAAGATGCACACAAACTGATTGAAGATTTTATGCTGCTTGCCAATAAAAAAGTGGCAGAATTCATTGCTAAAAAAGGTAAAGGCAAACAAAAATACACTTTCATCTATCGTTCGCATGATTCTCCAAATCTGGAGAACCTGGGTACTTTTGCCTTATTTGCTGCCCGTTTCGGGTACAAGATCAACATGAAAACGGATAAGGACATTGCTAAATCACTTAACTTCCTTATGGAGGATGTAGAAGGCAAAAAAGAGCAGAACGTATTAACACAACTGGCGATCCGGTCTATGGCAAAAGCGGTTTACACCACAAAAAAAACTAGTCATTACGGACTGGCGTTTGATCACTACACACACTTTACCTCCCCTATCCGCCGATACCCGGATGTGATGGTGCACAGGTTGCTGGCAGCCTACCTTAACGGTGAACGCTCGGCAAATGAAGATGAGTATGAAACTGCCGCATCACATTCTTCGGCTATGGAAAAACGTGCTGCCGATGCAGAAAGGGCTTCAATTAAATACAAACAAGTAGAGTACCTGGAAGACAATGTAGGAAAACTCTTTATGGGTATCATATCTGGCGTAACCGAATGGGGCATGTATGTTGAACTGCTGGAGAATAAATGCGAGGGAATGATCAGGCTAAAAGATATAGCAGACGACTTCTATGTGCTTGATGAAAAAAACTACTGCATTGTAGGACAGCGTAAGAAAAAGAAATATCAACTGGGTGATGAGGTTAAAGTAAAGGTGAAAAAAGTAGATCTTTCTAAACGACAAATAGACTTCTCATTAATACAAGATTAACAATATGCTGCACAGATCTGGCCTGATTACCGTTTTATTTCTATTGCTGTCATCCTGCCTTTATGCACAGCAAAAGGTTTCTGGAAGGGTAACCGATAAAAATACCGGGACGCCGATCGCTTTTGCAACTATACAGGTAAAAGGTGAAAAAAGTACACTAACCAATGAAAACGGTGAATTTGACCTCATGGTTAAAGAATTACCGGTCAGCATTATTATCTCTCATTTAAATTTTGAAGGGGTATCAGCAACTATAAATAATACGGTAAGCAGCCTTTCATTGGTACCAAAAACACTGACACTAAAAGAAGTGTCGGTTGGAAACCCTGCGCTCGCTATTATGCAGGAGGCAAGCGATAAAGCCATGAAGAACTACGATCATGCAACATATGGCAAAGCTTTTTTAAGGCAAATTGCTTATGAAGGCGACAAGCCTACCTATATGAATGAAATCTTTTTGAATGCAGAATGGAAACCATTTGGACTGATTGCGTGGCACCCTACCGAAGCAAGGCACCTGAAAGCTGTTAAGGGCATATCTTATAGTAACACCAGCTTCTTTTCATTTATCCTTTCAGGATACCTAGCGAATTCTGTACACAAAAAACCATTGTTAGTCAGTAAAAATTATATTTTTAAACTAGAGGGTACTTTTGAGCAAAACGGAGAAGAGATTGCAAAAATTAGTTGTATCCCCACCTCTGACCTTAAAGGAGACAAAAGATTTGAAGGCAGCTATTATATAAATACCGTTACCAACGATGTGTTAAAAATCGAAGGTGTTATTAAAGCGATGAATTTTAAAGCATCAGGCCCCGTTACGATTACAAATAAAGAAACTACTTTTATCGCACAGTATAAGCTGAATGCAGCTGGAGACAACGTGCTGGATTATTCTATATTTAATTCTTCCAACAGGCTGAGGATATTGGGGATCGGCACACAAAGTACGTCGCTATTTTCCACGCTATATATGATCAGTGATCAACCGGTTAATAAAGAAGAGCTCGAGGAGGTGAGCAGCAAAATCAATGACTCTAATCTGGTCAAAGCCATGACTTATAACGAGGAGTTCTGGAAAAAAAACCAGGGGATTAAAAGAACTGAAAAGGAAAAAGACGCAATAGAAATTTTAGAAAAAATACCACAAAAAAATAATGCAAACCATTTTTGAACTACAGCAAATAATTGAAACTGCTATTACCAAAGTAGACTACCCGCAGCATCCAGCAAAACTTTACGAGCCGATTAGATATATCATGCGCTTTGGTGGAAAAAGAATAAGGCCAGTACTGCTGTTGCTTTCTAGTAAATTGTTTAATAAAGATGTAACTATTGCGATAGAAGCTGCATTAGCAATCGAAACCTTTCATAATTTTACACTGGTCCACGATGACATTATGGATAATGCTCCATTGCGCAGGGGAAAAGATACTGTACATATCAAATGGGGAGTAAACAATGCAATCCTTAGTGGAGATGTGATGATGGTGGAAGCTAATAAACATCTTACAAACCTGGATACCGCAGTGTTAAAAGATGTACTTCAATGTTTCAACACTACTGCCCAGGGGGTTTGCGAGGGTCAGCAGCTGGATATGGAGTTTGAGGACAGAAATGATGTAAGTATTGAGGAGTATATTAACATGATACGTCTCAAAACTGCTGTATTAGTTGGTGGTTCAATGAAACTTGGTGCAATTGTAGGAGGCGCAAGTACAACAGATGCCAATTTGCTTCATCAATTTGGAGAAAACTTCGGAATCGCTTTTCAACTGCAGGACGATATCCTGGATGTTTATGGTGACCCTGTCAAGTTTGGTAAACAGGTAGGTGGTGACATTATATCTAATAAACAGACCTTTCTGCTGCTAAAGCTTAAAGAAGCCGCCACAGCCGAGGATATCACCCTTCTGGAGAACCAGAGATTGAACAACGATTATGCTACCAAAATAAACGAGGTAACCGGTTTATATAATAAATACAAAATCAGGGAATTGGCAGTTAAACAGATGGACCAATACCTTGAGACTGCTTTTACAGCGCTGGACCAGGTTAGTATAAAAGGACCCGGAAAGGCTGAAATCGAAAATCTTGCAAAATCATTGATCAACAGAGAGCATTAATTTTAGTTGTCTACCAGGTGTTTAATCTTATCATAAGTAAGCGGTTTTGTCAGGAAGTCTTTTACCTGTACGTAAGATTGCGCCCTGGTCTTTTCTGCAGGATCAATTGTAGAAGAGATAATCACTACGTCGACCGCAATATCACGTTCCTCCATTAATTTTAAGAAAGCCCAACCGTCAATTTCCGGCATATTTAAATCGAGCAGAATCAAATCTGGCCTATTCAGCTCCAGGTATTCCAATGCCAATACAGGACTATCAAACCGCACAACCAGCTTATTTTTATTGTGCTTAGTAATAATCATATGGTGCAGCTTATTCGTTAGAGAATCATCATCAACCAGCATAATATGCTTTGAACTTGTAAGGCTGGTTTCTGCAATAAATTCTTTTGGCTGCTGTCCCTGGTTAACCAATCTATTCAGCATTTGAATAATATCATCTAATTTCTCTGCCTGATAGTTGATATCTGTTAACAGTTCTTTTATTTCCCTGGTATCAAAAGATCCCATTTCAGGGAAATTTAGCAGATTCGTCAAACTTAATATATTGGTTATTGGTGCACGCAAGTCATGTGAAGCAAGATAGGAGTATTCATCAAGCAATTTCATCTGATTAGACTTCCGGTTACTATCTATAATCGTGCAGGCAACATAAGGACTATTAGGATCGGTCAGTATTGGGATAAGTACTACTTGAAGCAATACATCTTCCTGACCCTTCAATTTTAAGCGCTTTTCAATATTGAATGACTTTCCCCTAAAGCATTCGTCTACCAATTTAGAAAAGGCCTTTTCGAATTTTTGAGAAATGATTTCTACAAAAGATTCCCCAATTTCAGGATATTTGGAGATAAAATGCCCTATCTTCTCTGAAGAATGAATATTAAAAAAAGTAATCTGATTTTTTTTATTAAAAAGGAAATAGGAATTATCAGTATAGAAATCACAATAAGCATTAAGCTTCATGGCTGATTTCCTTTAGTTTGATACAAATACAAGCATTCATTGAGGTAAATTTTAACATTTAAATTGATTTTACAAAAAACCGAAACTCATTTTTAACCGTATTTATTTTAAAACATGACTTAAATGGTTCGATAATTGCGTTTTACAGTTATAGAATAAAGTCACAAACCAACAAAAAAAATATTATTTATGCAAGAAATTCTATCAAAGAAATTATTAGGTGAAAGAATTAAGTCGCTAAGAATTGAAAAGGCCTATGCTCAGTCGCATGTAGCTAATTTTTTAAATTTGTCCAGGAGTAACTATTCTCAAATAGAACTTGGTAATCAATACCCTACTTTTCATACGCTTAGCATACTTTCCCAGCACTACAACAGAAGTTATGAATGGTTGCTTCATGGCAAGGAATACCAACTTGAAAAGCCTAAAAAACAAGCTTACTCCGCTATACTGCACGACCTGGAGAAGACGCTTAAACACTTCTCTACTTCTTTAAAAAAGCTAGAGAGTGAACTGCAGCATATAAAAACAAAAATAGCCGTATAATAAAAAATATAGGTTACAGCAAAAAGGCTGCTACGAAATCCGTAGCAGCCTTTTTTATAAGATTAAAAACTAATTATTCTGCCGGAGCAGCTTCAGTTTCTTCTGTAGCAGTTTCAGCTTTAGCAGCTTTCTTTGCTGGTGCTTTTTTAACAGGTGCTTCAGCTACCGGAGCAGCTTCAGTTTCAGCTTTAACAGCAGGAGCTGCTTTCTCAACTACTGCTTTAACAACAGCTGCAGGTAAAATAGAAACGTAAGATTTGTTATCTTGTTTCTTTCTGAAGATTACAGTACCGTCAACAAGTGCGAATAAAGTATGATCTTTACCAATACCTACTCCTTTATCAGGGTGGTGTTTAGTTCCGCGTTGACGAACTAAGATGTTTCCTGCAATCGCATTCTGACCACCAAATATTTTAATACCTAAGCGTTTACTATGCGACTCACGTCCGTTCCTGGAACTACCGGCTCCTTTTTTATGTGCCATTTTGTTTTATATTTTATGAACCAGCAATGATAGGCCTGCCGATTTATTGTTTAACAACTAATTATAAACTGATACCAGAAATCTGGATTTTGGTGAAATACTGGCGGTGGCCATTTTTCTTTTTGTAACCTTTTCTACGTTTCTTTTTGAAAACGATTACTTTATCGCCTTTTAAATGAGACACGATTTTAGCTGAAACTACAGCACCCGCTAATAAAGGGGCACCTACAGAGATTGTTCCTCCGTCTTCAACCAACAATACATTGTCAAATTCAATACTAGCGCCTTCATCTCCTTGCAAACGGTGTACAAAAAGGTGCTGGTCTTTTGCAACTTTGAATTGCTGTCCTGCTATATTTACTATTGCGTACATTGTTAAATAATTAGTATTTTAAATTGTTTATTTTTTTATCGAGGTGCAAATATAGAATTTATATTTATAAATTCATAAAGATTTAGTTTTTCTTACCGTATCTTTCTTCTGCATCGTTAATCGTCCCTTCTATAAGTGTCTTCATTTGTCCGGCAACATCCCTTAATTTAGGAATATCATTGTAATCTGTCAGGAAAATCACTTTTTTGGTCTTACGTTTATAATTAAACTGTATTACATAACGGAGCACTTTAGATTTATTAAGATCGGTTCCTGCATTAGCAATCACTTCAGGAAAATTCCATAAGCCCAGTTCATTTGCTTTGTTGTGCAGATAAATGATATCATTCTTTCTTAATTTCACATTTGTTTTAACCAAAGAATCCTTAGCATTAAGGTATTGATAATCTCCGGTAGCAGAATCATAAGAATTGGGAAGGTCGTTTCCTGCTCCCCATTTATATTGAAAAGAAACAAACTCGTCCGATCGGAACGGGGCATTGCTAATAATAGGCTTATAGTAAAACACACAATAAGCCAGGAATGGCACTACGATAGTAAGCAGTAAATATATTTTTTTTGCTTTGGAACTCATATGATGTTAAATAATTAATCTTGTGCAGGTGAAAGTTCTCCCTCCCACTTACTTACTACAGCAGTGGCAATACTGTTACCGATCACATTAGTTGCTGATCTTCCCATATCCAACAGCGGATCAATACCGATCAGCAAGGCTAGCCCGGCTTCAGGAATGTTAAATGTGGCAATTGTACCTGCTATTACCACAAGCGATGCACGCGGCACCCCGGCAATCCCTTTACTAGTCAGCATTAAGATGAGCAGCATAGTGATTTGCTGCTGTGCTGATAAATGGATACCATAAGATTGTGCAATAAACATAGACGCAAATGTCATGTATAACATGGAACCATCCAGATTAAAAGAATACCCCAGCGGCAGTACAAAACTTACAATCTTATCTTTACAGCCAAAGCGTTCCAGCTGCAGCATCGTTCTCGGATAAGCAGCTTCACTGCTGGCTGTACTGAAAGCAACCAGCACCGGTTCTTTCATTCTGTTCATTAGGTTGAACACCCTTCCTTTAAGGATGATATAGCCAATCATAATCAGTAGCAGCCATAACATCAGCATGCCCGAATAAAACTCTCCAATAAACAAGGCATAGGTAGACAATACACTTAATCCCTGCTTGGCAACAATAGCGGCCATTGCTCCAAACACGGCAAATGGTGCAAAATTCATTACGTAGCCTGTCACTTTTAAAATAACGTGAGAGACAGCATCAAAGAACTCAATAATAATTTTCCCCTTTTCACCAATTGCTGCAGTGGCCACACCAAAAAATAAAGAGAATACTACAATCTGCAGGATCTCATTAGTAGCCATTGCTTCTGCCATACTCTTTGGCACAATGTGCGAAATAAAATCTTTCATAGACAAGGCTACTTTTTGGATACCTGTATCAGTATGGCTGCTTGGTAATGGTAAATTCATTGCTTCACCCGGTTTAAAAATATTGACCAGGATCAATCCCAATACCAGTGATAATAAAGAAGCACTGATAAACCAGAGCATCGTTTTACCACCAATCCTGCCCACAGCTTTAATATCCCCTACTTTAGCTACGCCAACTACTAATGTTGCAAAAACCAGCGGTGCTACAATCATTTTAATCAGCCTCAAAAATATATCACTCAGTAAGGTGAGTGGTTCCAGTTTCTTCTCCCTGATGGTTTCGTTTTCTTTACGGGTCTTAAGTGCTCCCTTTTTTTGTACAGTCAATTGTACGTATTGCACCGAAGCAGTATCTTTTATTGCGGAAAGTTTAGTATCTATACTTTTAACTTGGTTGTCGGCACTTGCAATGTTATTATTATAAGCATCAAACGAATTTACGTTTAGTACATATCCTAATACAACACCCAGTATCAAGGCAAAAAATATAAAAAAGGTTAACCTGTTGTTTTTTGACATTAGCTATGGTTATGTTTTTTCTGGCGTAAAACTACGATAATAAACTTATTTTTAAAGATTGTGGAAAACGTAAAAAGTTATACAGACTGTAACAATTCATAATCAACTTCGTCAAACAACTATAAATTAAAGCAGATTGGATCAGAAAGACATCTTATTTAAACAAATCTTCGATGCGAATTCCAAGAAGATATTCCATTTATGCTATGGTTATACCGGCGATTCCGACTCTGCGAACGATTTGCTGCAGGAAACTTTTTTGAAAGTATGGCAGAACCTGGATAAATTCAGACAGAAATCAATGATCTCTACCTGGATTTACAGGATTGCGGTTAATACATGCCTGACATATCTAAGGTCTGAAAAGCGGCAGGCAAAAGATGAGTTAACGGATAACATCATCGAAACACGGGTAGAAGAGTTTTCTGAAAAGAACGAACAGGTAGCATTGCTATATAAGTCGATATCCAAATTAGAAGAAAACGACCGTTTAATTATTACCATGGTTCTGGATGAACTTCCTTATCATGAGATTGCTGATATATCAGGCATCAGCGAGGGAAACTTAAGGGTTAAGATTCACCGGATTAAACAAAAACTTACCGAATTATATAACTATCATGCAAGAATTTGAACATATACAGTCTCTCTGGCAATCACATTCTGTAGAGGTGAAAATCTCCGCAGAAGAGATGCTTGATCAGGCAAAGAAAGAGGTGAATGCTATACGTACCAAGTCTCTTTTTAACATTGGTGGAATGGTGATCTCATTTGTTGCGATCAGCTCCCTGCTGCTGTTTTTTGATTTTAACTCCTGGACCACCGCAGCAGGTATAGGGATTATAGTACTAGCAGTAGCGATTTACACTATACTTTTATACCGTGAACATAGACTGATTTCCCGAAATGATTTCACCGAACACCCTGGTGATTTTTTAAACAAACTGCATGAATACCAGGTAAGCCGCTATAATTTATATAACAGACTATACTGGTTTTATGCTATAGCGGTTTCATTAGGTTTTGTACTTTACTTTTATGAAATACTTGGTCAAATGGATACCTGGCTGCAAATTGTATTTAGTGTATTTACAGTTTTCTGGATGGTGTTTTGCGCAACAGTTCTCCGCACTTCTTTCATGAAAAAGGAGAAAGAACGCGTAGATCTGCTAATTGAAAAATTTGAAAGGATAAGTAAGCAGTTAAAAGACCAGGAGTAAGCTACTTCTTTGTTGCCGCGTCTACTCCCTCTTTGGTTACCTCATCGATGGAGAAGCTATTTCCCCTAAGACGATATACATAGAGTTTTTCTGATCCGTTTACAACTGCAGAATCTTTAGAATTAACCACAGGGAATGATCTGAACAAGTCGCCATTTTTTATGGTAAACTGATCGTTCCCGCCATAGTACTTCTTTGCCCTGCTGCTTAATGGGGGGAAACTAATCTTATTAAAACTGTTGCCGCTGTATTCATATACATTCAGGTCCTTCACGTTTTTCTTGCTCAGTAACTCAATGTATAATTCAGGATTGCCATCGTTATCCATATCCATGTTCCATACATCAGTAATTATCCCCTCGCGCTCCACTGATAACGAACGGTAATTATTTTTCACAGAATCAGACATCAGCAGCAAATATCCGCCAATACTGTCTACGCCCTTGCCCCAGCTTACCACCTCAAAATTAAGTCCGGGTTTTACAGCGATATCCTTGTAAAAAGGGAATTGGCCAGCTGCTTTAACTGTTTTGGTTTCTGCGGTAACCGCTATGTTTTTTTCGGTTTCTTTTCCTTTACACGCGAACAAAAACAGCAGTCCCACAAAAAGTGCCGACTGCTGTAAAGTATATTTATCGAGTTTCATTTTTTGCTGTTTATTCCAGCAATTTATATTAAAAAAGAAATTTAACCAAATTTAATACTGTTAAAATAATTGATAATTGGATCGCTGTCTTATTTACTATTGTTATTTAATACTGTTTCAGTAACCACACTCTGTTTTCCCTTTGGCGTTATTACCACAGTTTTAAGCGTCAATTTTTGTCCTGCCGGAACAGCTACTTTCAAAGGAGATATCAATTGATTAGAAACAGCAGACGGACGTGTACCGTCTAAAGTATAATAAATCTTAGCTCCTATTACCGGTGCTTTCAATGCCACAGTAATATTCTCTCCTTTTAACTCCTGATCTGATTGCCCAAGAGGTGTAGGCACCCAATAGTTAGTATCCGTAAGGTCTAGTTTCGCCAGATGTAGCGGTACCCGCTCCTCAGAAAAATTCTTTAAATCCTTTCTCTCCAGCGGGCTCCATGCAATCTCAGACAAAGCAAATATCCTTGGCAGTATCTGGTATTCTACTTTCGCAGTACTTTCAACATACTCGGTCCACAAGTTGGCTTGCACCCCCATAATGAACTTTTTCTGCTCTGCAGGCAATTCTTCAGGAACAGGGTCATAAGCATAAATCTTACTGTAAGGAGACACCCCGCCAATATTAACCGGTTCATCAGGTGATTTTGATTGTGCCTGATCAATATACAAACCATTGCTTCCCGGGGTCATAATTACATCATGGTTCTGTTTTGCGGCAGCGATACCACCTTCTATTCCGCGCCATGACATTACTGTAGCATTCGGTGCTAATCCACCCTCAAGAATTTCGTCCCATCCTATAATCGAGCGGCCTTTAGCATTAATATATTTTTCGATACGCTGGATAAAATAACTTTGCAGTCCGTGTTCATCTTTTAATCCTTTATCTTTAATCAGCTGCTGGCAAAAAGCAGATTCTTTCCAATATTCTTTCGGACTTTCATCACCGCCAATATGAATATATTTTGAAGGGAACAAAGCGATTACTTCATCAAGCACATCTTCTAAGAAGCCAAAAGTGTATTCTGTGGGTGCAAAAACATCATCAAATACCCCCCATGTCTGCTGTAACTGTTTACCTTTTCTTGAGCCTGACCATGGTGCTTTCGGATCAATATAAGTATCCCTTTCCGGAAAACAGCTTAACTGCGGATAAGCTGCAATAGCCGCAGAACTATGTCCGGGCAATTCAATTTCAGGAATCACATTAATGAACTTTTTAGCCGCATAAGCTACAACTTCCTTTACCTCATCCTGTGTATAAAAACCTTTATAAGGTGTATTATCAGTAGTTATTCCAGGATGATGACCAATGATTGTTCCTGCTCTTACCGAACCTACACTAGTTAATTTTGGATATTTTTTTATCTCTATCCTCCATCCCTGATCTTCTGTGAGGTGCCAGTGAAAGTTATTTAATTTATACTGAGCCATCAGATCAATATACTTTTTGATAAAAGACACGGGGAAAGTATGCCTGCCCACATCAAGGTGCATCCCTCTGTACTTAAACCTTGGATAATCTTTAATAGTACTTGCAGGAATAGCAATTTCCTGTCCTTTTTTCTCTGGCATCATCTGCATCAGAGATTGAACGCCGTAAAATAATCCGGCTCCATTACCTATAATTTTTATAGCGGTACCGCTTACCTGTAATTCATAGCCCTCTGCTGGTAATTTATCTGCACCTGCAGAACTTAATATGATTGCATGCCCGGCACCCGCTTCTTTAGCTGTTCGTAATGCAAATCCACCTTTTTGTGCAATGAAAGCATTCAGCATATCTGCTGTAGCTGCATTCGCCGTTTCATTAGAGATTAAAACAACTGTTTTATCCAACTTAAAAAAACCTGTATTCTTTTCCAGCGATACCGGAGCAGGAATGATCCCCAGGTTTGCATCTGTCTGGGCTTTAACACTTAGCGCTAAACACGCCAGCACAAGTGCTGAGATTACCTTTTTCATAGTTTATAATTTTGGTTTATATTGATTATCTTTTTGAGCCTGATCTCAGAAGAACCGACCCCAACTTGTATATTAAAATCACCAGCCTCAACAACTTCTTTCATCTGCTGATTAAAAAGTGTAAGATCACTTTGATGCAAAGTAAAAACAACTTGTTTTGTTTCACCGGCTTTAATGTTTACCCGCTTAAATGCTTTAAGCTGCTTAACAGGCGTAGCTACAGACGATACCTCGTCACTAATGTATAACTGCACCACTTCATCGCCATCTTTGTTACTGGTGTTGGTTACTTTAAGGCTGATATTGACCGTTAATTCATTTCCTTCATTTACCGCTGTTATCAGTTCACTATATACAAAATTACTATAACTTAGGCCATAGCCAAAATTATAAAGCGGACTTGCAGAACCTTCTAAGTAGTCGTGCTTAGAAGAATTTTTATAATTGTAGTATACAGGCAATTGCCCCACTGAACGCGGTACACTAACAGGGAGCCTGCCAGCAGGATTATAGTCACCAAACAAGACATCGGCAATCGCATTGCCCCCTTCTTGCCCAGGATACCAGGCATTAATAATTGCAGGCACATTTTCTTCCGGCCAGTTCAGATTAAGCGGTCGCCCGCCAATAAATACGAGTACTACAGGCTTACCTGTTTTTACTATTGCTTTAAGTAATTCTAATTGTTTACCCAGCAAATCAAGCGTTTCCCGGTCATACCCTTCACCACTTTCCATATCGCTGATTTCACCAGTTTGAAGCTGACTTACCGTGGCTGCGCCAGTATTTATATATGTTGTTTTAAAATCACGCGCACTAGATCCCCCAAGTACAACTACGGCAACATCAGAGTGTTTTGCGGCGGCTACTGCGGCTTTAATATCAAAAATTACGGTATCTCTGATTCCGCAGCCTTTAACATAGTTAATACTAACAGAGGAAGGTAATTTCGATTTAATCCCTTCCAAAACAGTAACTATGTTTGTAGCCTCCTGTGGCGCCGTATAGTCACCCAGCTGATTATACATATTGTCCGCATTTGGCCCGATCACAGCAATAGATTTTATGTCCTTCCGTAACGGAAGTAAAGTGCCGGAGTTTTTTAGCAGGACCACAGATTCCTGTGCTACTTTCCTGGCCAGTGCAACAGCAGCCTTGTCCCTCACCTCTTTGCGTGCAAGCTTAGGATCTGCATACGGATTTTCAAACAAACCCATTTCAAACTTCTGAGTCAACACCCTGCCAACCGCTTCATCAATCCTCGCCATGGTTATAGTACCTTGTCTTACCGCCTCTATCAGCGGTGCCGCAAAAACAGCCCCGCCCAAATCATTATCCAGTCCAGCATTCATTGCCTGTGCAGCAGCATCAGTATAATTAGTGGCAACATGGTTAACATGCATCAAACCATTGATACTATTTAAATCAGATACTGTAAAACCTTTAAATGCCCACTGCTTCCGCAAAATTGTATCCAGCAGGAACGCATTACTACTACAAGGTATACCATCAATAGAATTATAAGCTGTCATAATAGACAATGCCCCGGTTTTTACTGCAGCCTTGAACGGAGGGAGGTAACTTTGATATAATTCCCTTACTCCTGTGTTCACTAATCCACCATTATGTCCGCCCTCTGGTACACCATAAGCAGTAAAATGTTTTAAAGTAGAAATTATGTTCCTTCCGCTGCCAATTGCAGTCCCCTGAAAGCCTTTTACCATAGCAGTACCCATAATACTGTTCAGGAAGGGATCTTCACCGTACGTTTCTTCTACCCGGGACCATCTAGGGTCGCGGGCAAGATCTAATACTGGTCCGTATCCAATATGTGCCCCTTGTAAGCGGGCTTCTTTTGCAATGGTACCGGCCATAGCTTCAATCAGTTGCGGATCCCATGTGCTCGACTGCCCGATGGCGGTTGGAAACACCGTAGTACCGATTGCCATATGTCCATGAGGGCATTCTTCGGCAATAAATAAAGGAATCTGCAACCTGCTATGTTCTATAATATATTTTTGCAAAGCATTTGTTGCCAATGCCGCACTATAAGGATCAAGTCCTGTCAGTAACGTTTTCTTAGTCCATGGATCTGCCCGCAGTGTAGCCCATAACATCCCAATATGCTGCTCTGCCACCGCCTTTTTAAATTGTTCAGCAGCAACTACTCCCTTCCCTTGTTTTTCATACATTTCCCAGCCAAGCAAGGTACAAAGCTGACCTGCTTTTTCTTCAATCGTCATACGTCCGATCAGGTCTTTAACCCGGTCGCCCACCGCAGCCTCATGATTTTTATATAACGGCTTTTGCTCTTGTGCAAATGCTGCTGCCGTGTTTAAAAACAAGACTGCAGCAAGCATAAAAAACGCTTTTTTTCTACTATGGCTATCTATCAACTCCATCCTGCTATTTCCTGATCTTATAGCCTACAGTGGCATAAAAGAAGATAAATGCATAACAAGGCACCATAATCCAGTAAGCATGCTGCTGATTTGTTATATCTGCCAGCGCACCATAACAAAGTGGTATAATCGCACCGCCTGCAATCCCCATAATCAAAAGTGAAGAGGCTATCTTTGTAAACCTGCCCAATCCGGCAAGTGCCATAGGCCATATTGCCGGCCATACTAATGAATTGGCCAATCCTAGAAAAGCAATAAATAGTACAGAAACATAGCCCTTCGTAAAAATAGCAATGAGTGTAAGCAGAAAACCTAAGGCAGCAAACCATTTCATTGCATTTTCCTGGCTAATGTATTTAGGGATACAAACAATACCAATCACATATCCGGCAACCATACCAATCAGGGTAAATGAAGTAAAAAACTTCGCCTTCTCTAAAGGCATCCCCTGATAAGCACCATAACTGATCACAGTATCCCCTGCCATTACTTCTACACCTACATAAAGAAACAAGGCTACTACACCTAATAATAAATGTGGGAATTGGAATACACTCGTTTTACCAGCAATTGCACTAGAAACATTTTCATCTTCTTTATCAGCGTCGATTTCAGGTAGTGTAGAAAAATAGATCAGCACCGCTAGAATCAGCAAAACAATAATGATCACTACATATGGGATGATCACCCGCGAAGCCAATGCATCTAATTCTGTGGCTTTCTCTACTGCCGTCATTGTTTTTAAACGGATATTTAAACCATCAACATCTTTCAAGGCGATTGCACCAAGAACAATCGGGGCAATTACACCGGCAACCTTATTAAAAATACCCATGATGCTAATCCTTTTCGCTGCACTTTCCGGGGGACCTAAAATGGTAATATATGGATTAGAAGCAGTTTGTAATAAAGCAAGCCCTGTGCCCTGGACAAATAAACCCAGTAAGAATAAAGTATACGTACGGGTTAGCGCGGCAGGAATAAATATTAATGCACCTAAACCCATTACCACTAGTCCCAAAGCCATCCCTTTCTTAAAGCCTGTTGCTTTGAGCACCCACGCCGAAGGAATTGCCATTACCAGGTAGCTGATATAAAAAGCAAATGCAACAAGATAAGATTCAAAATTATTCAGTTCACAGGCGAGTTTCAGGTAAGGAATTAAAACCGAGTTTAACCAGGTCACAAATCCGAATATAAAGAACAATGCACCTATAATATAAATAGGCTGGATGCCGCCTTTAGTAGTAGTTGAAGTCATAAATTACGATTATCAAAGATTAAAATTTCCATTTAACAAATGCTTCCATCGCTTCATACTCTGCAAGCCCCATCTGATCATATGCTCTTGCAGTTTCCTGTGTGCGTTCTTCTGCCCTTAACCAAAACTCCCGGGAATCTTCTCCTGGAAAAACTGGTAGATCTTTTTGTGACTGATGTTTGAAAATGGCCAGCTTTTTCCTTTCCACCTCTTGCGGTGATAGTGGAACAGCCATTTCTATCTCGTGCATCTCAAACTCATGCCATGCCCCTCTGTACATCCATAACCAGCAATCATCTGTCCATCGTTCCGTTTTTCTCAACCTCAACATTGCCTCAACAATAATATTAAAACATACTTTATGTGTACCATGCGGATCTGCAAAATCACCAGCAGCAAATATCTGATGCGGTTTTACCTGCTGTAATAATTCCATTGTCTGCACAATATCATCCTCATAATTCACCACTTTCTGGAATTTCCCCCTATCATAAAAAGGAAGATCCATAAAATGAATGCGCTCATCCGATAAACCTGCAAAACGTGCACCAGCGATAGCTTCACCTTTTCTGATGAGTTTTTTTACTGTGCGCATCTCTTCAGGATCGGTCTGATTAGGCAGTTTTTTGTTGATGAATCTCCGCATATCGTTATACATATCCTGCAGCGGCGCCGCATTTTCTGCTATGGACTTCATAAAATCTATCGTGAACTCCATAAACCGGAGCGCGTCATCATCCCATACTGCCGTATTTCCAGAAGTTTGATAAGCAACATGAACTTCATGCCCCTGGTCTGCAAGACGGATAAATGTACCACCCATAGAAATCACATCGTCATCCGGATGAGGAGAAAAAATGAATACACGTTTGTGTGCAGGTTCGGCACGCTCCGGGCGCTGACTATCATCTGCATTTGGTTTCCCGCCTGGCCAGCCAGTAATGGTATGCTGCAGCTTATTAAAAATACTGATATTGATCTGGTAAACCGGCCCCCGCTCTGTTGCCAGCTGTGCCATACCATGGTTATTATAATTCTCTTCTGTTAATTTCAGAATAGGTTTATCTAATGTTTTTGCCAGCCAGATCACCGCTTTAGTAACCTGAGGGTCTTTCCACAAACAATCCTTAACCAGCCAGGGGGTATCAAACCTGGTTAAAGCAGAAGCTGCATCCTCATCAAGAATAAACTCTACATGTGGTGAAAGCTGCAGATAAGTAGCCGGCACATCAGCAGACAGCTCCCCTTCGACAGCCTTTTTAACAATCGACGCTTTTTTCTCATTCCAAGCCATCAGTATAATTTCCTTTGCTTTGAAAATTGTACCGATACCCATCGTAATTGCCTTTGTAGGCACATTGGCAAGTCCGCCGAAATCACGTGACGCATCCCTTCTGGTCAGTTCATCCAGCGTAACCAGCCGCGTACCAGAGTTCGGTGCAGAGCCCGGCTCATTAAAACCAATGTGCCCTGTTCTGCCGATTCCAAGAAGCTGAAGATCTATACCGCCAAAACCACTGATTTTCTGTTCATATTTTAAACAAAAATCCTCTATATCTTCCCTTTGCAGCACCCCGCTTGGAATGTTAATATTATCACTATTGATATCAATATGATCGAAAAGATTTTCGTTCATAAAACGAACATAACTCTGTTTCGCATCCGGCTGCATCGGATAATATTCATCCAGGTTAAATGTAACTACATTGCTAAAACTTAATCCTTCTTCTTTATGCAGACGGATCAGCTCTTTATAAACTGTGACTGGTGTAGCACCTGTAGCCAGACCTAGAACAGCCTGTTCTCCATTTTCCTGCTTAGAAATAATCAGTGAAGCGATCCTTCGCGCTACCTCAATGCTTGCAACATCTTCATCTGCAAATACACTTACCGGCAGTTTCTCGTATCTGGTCTCTTCTAGTAAATTTAATCTTGACATAGTGGTTTTGGTGTGGGTTTGATTTTATAGGTTGATCTGGAATGTTTGTGCATTACCAGCATAATTCGTTACAGTAATTGCAGGCATAGCAGTACCTTTAACTGGGGTATAATCGATAATAATCTTTTTTACCGCTCCTGGTGGTACGGAAAAATAATTATCACTGTAAAATGCCGGAAGTATCCTTTGTTTCGTCGCAGGGTTTACCAATGAGATCCGGTTAAAGAAATTGACCGTACCGCCTGCAGGATTACTTAAGGTAACTTCCAGCTTACCAGATTTCAATTGTTTTGTACTTACGTTGAATGCAGTAGATTTCAATTTACCCAATCCCGAATATATCCCTTTGCTATCAGGCATCCAATAAAAATTGTCACTCAGTATTTTTTTATCCTGATCCAGTAATTGTATAGAAAGAAAAGAGCCTTTTTTTGCAGACAATTCATCTACTGCTTTTTTTAGTGGTAACACTTTTTTAATACTTGAAGCATCCATAAAACAGAAAACCTGGGCTAGCGTAGTTTCCTTACCATCCATATCAAAAGATTTTACTACCAGCATGATATTTTGTTTTGCTTTGAAATCATTGTTCACCAGCATCACCATACCATCCACTGGATTATACATAGCATGCAGCACCTCACTTCCCGATCGCAAACCAAATAAGCCGGCATTGGGATCAAGATAGTAATCATACAATTGTCCGCGCATGGATGTCCAGGGGTTCTGTGTTTTCCAGATAATCACACCCGTATACCATTCCCACATGTGCGCGCTGAAACCTTCCATCAATCCACGATACTGATTATAATTAACCAGCTGCGCTTTTTTTGCAAAATCCGCTGCATCAATAGGTTTTCCATAAGGCAAAATATGGTCCTCGTAACCTACGCCTAGATAATTGTGATAGTCCCATACCGAATCTACTTTTTCTGAAGGTCCTTTATCTTCTCTTTTATCAATAGGAATAAACTGTGGTGCAGTTAAGTTTGCTTTAGGAATAAACCTTTCCAAAGATTCCATATCGCCTACACCAACAGAGCCTACTTCAGAGTTAAATGGATAAGTCTTAGTTTCCCAGAAAGTATTTATACTCTGGATACCATATGGACCATCCCCATTTCCACCCAAAGTATTTTTAGACATCTCATCAGAATTTGAATAGTCGATAAACCATCGTGTACCATCCAATGCGGGTAAAATAGAATCACGCAGTGGTATAAGAATATCATCCGGCGGTGTGATCTCATTTCCTCCGCACCATATTGCCAGTGAAGGATGGTTTCTCACCATCTTAATCATATCTGCTGCTGATTCCAGAAATAGGTGATGGTCATCAGGATATTTTCTGCGCGTCCACTGATCCTCCAGCTTCATCGGATCTACCCATCTGCCATTACAGTCGCCCGACATCCAGAAGTCCTGGAATACCAGCATCCCGTATTTATCACAGGCTTCATAAAATTCGGGGCGTTCGATCAATGCACCGCCCCAGATCCTGATCAGGTTAAGGTTCATATCGCGGTGATACCTGATTTCAGTATCATATCTCGATTTTGTGAATCGGAGCATGGCATCAGAAATAATCCAGTTGCCCCCTTTAATAAATATTTTTTGTCCGTTCACATGCACTTCCTTGCTCTGTGTAGCCCCGTTCCAGGTAGTTTGAATTTCTCTGACCCCAACATTTACCGTCTGTCTGCCTGATAGTTTGGTGCCATTTTTAAGAAAGCTGATTTGCATTGGATATAAATCCTGTTTACCATAACCTGCGGGCCACCATAATTTTGGATTTTTAAGCACAAAATCAGGAAACTTGATTTCAGCTGTACTATTCGGTTTTAACCATACACTCTTTGTTACCTTTTGTCCGTTAATTACATAAACCAATGTTCCGCTGACAGAGAGTGAAGATGTATTTTTTAGTTCGGTTGAAACCTTTATAATTGCCGGTTGCTGTATCCCTTCCTGCTTACGCTTACCTGGCACGAGTGTAACCACATGCGGATTATCCAAGCTAACAACACCACTCTTTTCTATAAATACCTTATCCCATATACCAGTATTGCGGTCCCTGATTGGTCTGATCCAGTCCCAGCCTGCTGTATATTGCAATCCCACACCCTTAGCAATCGTACCATCCCCGCCTTGTCCGCCGTTAGGGTTTCCTACCACATCTGGCGGATGAACAATCACAGCCAGCCTGTTATTCCCATTCTTCGCAAGTAACCTGGTAATATTATAAGATTTACGCAGATACATACCTTTAAAAGGTGTTGCATTTACTTTTTTACCATTCAAAAAAATATCACAGCTGTAATTGACTCCCCTAAACTTCAGCCATACTTGTCCGTCGCCCCCAGGAACCAGTTCCTTAAAATCTTTAACAAACCAATAAGTATAATAATCCCTGCCAATAGTATAAATATCAGGGATCAGTTTGTTGTTCATTCCATAAAACGGATCTGGTACTTCCTTATTTGCCAGCATTGTCGTTAATACCGTTCCCGGCACTATTGCATTCTTCCAGGCAGCCGTAGAAAAAGAAGCCGCTGATATGTCGGTCCCTCCGGCTTTTACCTGACCAGCAGGCATACAAAGCCAGCCAGAATTAAGTTCATATTGATCTTGTGCAAGAAGTTGGCCCGCTGTTGCCAGCAATAACAAGAAAACAACCAGGATCTTAAAGGATGTTCGAATCATTTTTTATTTATCTTAACTATTTAATTTATTAAAGATCAATTATTTGGAAACTGAATAAGGACGGTCCGATACCTTTACACCCCAGACTGCTGCGGGTTTTGCACCCATCTGCATTACTATTTTCCCTCCTTTAATTATATCCTTATGCAAGAGATAAGAATGGGTATAAGGTTTCCCGTTTAGGGTGACCGACTGTATATATTTATTCACTTTACTATTGTTCTTTACCGAAAGACTGAAAGTTTTTCCCCCACCAACTTGTAAAGTAGCTTCATTCACTACCGGGCTGCCAAACACGTACATTCCATTTGCAGGATTCACCGGGTAAAAACCTAATGAAGAAAATACATACCAGGCCGACATCTGCCCGACGTCCTCATTACCACTCAAACCATCAAACTGATCAGTGTACAAGTTATCCATAATATATCTTACTTTCTCAGCAGTTTTATAAGGCTGGCCAGCATAAGCATATAGATAGGCAATATGGTGACTTGGTTCATTACCATGGGCATACTGACCGATCAGACCGCTGATATCAGGCGAAGATTCTGCCCCCATATCACCTTTAGCAATAAATAGCGAGTCTAGTTTGGCAACAAAAGGTTTTGTTCCGCCCAATAACCCAATAAGGCCCTCTACATCCTGCGGTACCAACCATAAATACTGCCACCCGTTACCCTCAGTAAAATCATCCTGACGATGAATAGCTTGAAAAGGATTAAAAGGAGTCCTCCATTTATCATCTGCTATCCGCCCCCGCATAAACCTAGTTTCCTTATCAAAATAATTCTTATAATTTGCACCGCGTTTACTCCAATAAGCATAATCTGCTTTATTACCGCGTTGTTTTGCTACTTGGGCTACCGACCAATCAGCGATTGCATATTCCAGTCCCATTGCTACAGATTCTACCATACTATCTGCCGGGATGTAGCCAAATTTCTTTAGTTCTTTTAATCCGCGCTCATCCATCATCCCAGTACTTTTCAGTGCTTCATAAGCAAGGTCTTTATCAAAACCTTTAATTCCTTTTAGATAAGCATCAGCAATCACTGGCAATGCCGGGTTGCCTACCATCGTATTAGTTTCGTTCCCCATTAAATGCCATACCGGTAATTTGCCTTGCTGTTTATAGATCGCCAGGAAAGTATTCACCATATCACCCACTTTATCACTATTAATCAAAGTAAACAGCGGATGGGCAGCACGGTAAGTGTCCCATAAAGAGAAAGTTGTATAATTTGTAAAAGCAGCATTTTTATAAACCTTTTTATCTGTGCCCAGGTAATCCCCATTTACATCATTAAATACAGAAGGCGCAATCATTGTATGATATAATGCGGTATAAAATATTTTCGTTCGTGACAGGTCATCACTTTTAATTACTACCCTTCCCAGTTCTTTGTTCCAATCTTCATTTGCCTTAGCAACTTGTCCCGCAAAATCCCATCCCGGTATTTCTGCTTTCATATTCAATTTTGCGTTTTCAATACTTACCGGAGATATAGCCACTTTAAGCCTGATTTGCTCTCCTTCTTTAGTACTAAAAAAAGCTGCACCTTTAATGTTCTTCCCTTTTAACTGTATACCATTTTGTACTACTGTACTATCATAAACAACAAATTTTTTCATTGGCTTAGAAAATACTGCAGTAAAATAAATTCGCTGATCAGGTGCCCACCCTTTGGAATACCTATAACCAGAAACTGTTGTATCATTTTCCTGGCGGATGAAAGTTTCCGTAGCTGAGTCCCACCCAATACCAAGCTTTAAATCAATAATGAGCTTCGACTCTTCCCCTGCCGGAAAAGTATATTGATGGAAACCAACCCTTTTACTTGCCGTAAGCTCAGCTTTGACAGCATACCTTTTCAGCTTTACACTGTAATACCCCGGCTTAGCAACCTCATCTGCATGAGAGAAAAGTGAATAATACCCTGATTGCTGATCACCCACCTTACCTTTAGTCATTTTTACCTCACCAACTACAGGCATTACAGATATATCACCCAGATCACCAATACCGGTACCACTTAAATGGGTATGAGAAAATCCAGTGATTGTAGAATCACTATAATGGTAACCTGAACACCAGTCCCAACCCTCCGAAAGGTTAGTTGGCCCAAGCTGTACCGCCCCAAAAGGGACATTTGCACCTAAAAAAACATGCCCATGGAATCCTGTTCCAATATAAGGATCAACATATTTAGTTAACTGTACTAATTTCGATTGTGCAGCAGACTGCCCTGTAATACTGATAAATATTATACCCACCAGCAGTAGACGCTTCAATTGATTATTTATAGGAGATTTCAAAATCATAATAAGTTATTTTACGGGGTACGAAAAAGCGAGTGCACCATACACATCCGGACTATTTTTTAATGTTTTCGGGAGATAAACTTTAACAGTATTACCATTCAATTCCCATTTAACGATCCTGCTACCATTCAGCAATATCATTTTACTGCCTTTTTTCGGCAAATTACCTTCCCATTCAATTATTGATGGAAGGTTATGATCAGGTTTAAAACAATATACGGCATTCTTAACCAGCTGATCCTTACTTTGTGTAAACCAAGTGTTTCCATTGTGATAATCCGCTGTAATACGGGTGCCATAAATTGCCTTTCCATTCACTTTCATCCATTTACCGATTTGTTCCAGCCTGGAGACGGCTACCTCTGGAAAAGTACCATCAGGGCGGGGACCAACACCAAGCAGCAGGCTGCCGCCTTTGGCAACAACTTCTACTAGCGAACGGATTACCTCATCCGGTTGCTTATATTTGTCATTGGCAACAAATCCCCAGGCATTACCTAAAGTGAGGCAACTCTCCCAGGGATGGTCCAATTGCTTTTCCGGGATTTTCTGTTCTGGTGTCTGATAGTTTTCATAAGGGCCATGCACTGTCCTGTCTACCATGAGTAGCCCAGGCTGAGCTTCGCGAGCCATTCCTGAGATCTTTGGCATATCAATATCCTGGCTCCATTCTGGAATTGCTGCCCCCCAGCTGCGAACTTCATCATTTACAGTTTCTAGTGGACGCACCCAGCCTCCATCCAGCCACAGAATATCTATAGCTCCATAATTGTGCATCAGCTCAGAGAGCTGGTTAAAAGAAAACTGTTTAAACTGGTTCCACCGCCATGGATGTTTTCTGATATCGTAATTCGTATTACGGTCGGGCGTAGCATATTTAGACCACCAGAAATACTGCGAATGCCAATCTGGTTTAGAAAAATATGCACCTATCATAAATCCTTGTTTTCTAAAGGATTCAAATACATATTTTGTAACATCGGCTTTAGGATTAGCCTTAAAAGGTCCGGATGCAATATTAAAATCAGACTGCTTCGTATCGAACATAGCAAATCCATCGTGGTGTTTAGTTGTGAAAATCATGTATTTCATCCCCGCATCTTTACCCGCTTTCGCCCACTGATCCGGATTAAATTTAGAAGGATAAAACGTTTTACTTAAACCCCAGTACCATTTTTTATAATCCTCATAAGCTATAGTACTATCCCTTTCTATCCAACTTTCAGAATTAAGCTCCCAGGATTCAATGATTCCAGGCACAGCATATAGCCCCCAATGGATCAGCATGCCGAATTTCTGGTCTTCCCATTTATCGAGCTTCGCCTTTACCTTTTGATCTGCAGGCCATTCGTAAACAGTAGATTGCTGATGTACACCATCTTGGGCATTTACATTAACAGCCAATAATAAAAATACTAAAGCCACCAAATTCAGTTTCTTCATATGCTGAAATTATAATAAAAACGGCGAAATACAAAAAGACAAGAATCTAATTCAGGCAGATAAGCATAATTTATCGGTAATTACATCTTTGTATCTTTATGATCTCATAAGGAGACTTAAAAAGCTAATACGGAAAGTTTACAAAGTAGATAAAGCAATGCCGACCATTTTCCGAACGGTTATTTAGCGCAAGCTAGCGTATAGGGAGTGCTGATCCACCGCATAAACAGCGTATCAACCTCCAGTAAAACTTTCTTAATCTTTATAATACATCTTTGTAATACCAAAGGATACACACCGATAATTAGCCCATCAAATTATTTATGCAATAAAAAGGCCCGCTATAAATAGCAGGCCTCATATATTAAAACTATAAATTTAGAAATTTGATGTGTTAGTTAGATAAAACCTTTACTTCATCTTCCTTAGCAGCAAGATAACGTTCGGCGTCCAATGCAGCCATACAGCCCGACCCCGCTGCAGTTACTGCCTGACGGTAATAATGGTCCTGTACATCTCCTGCAGCAAAAACACCTTCAACATTAGTTTTCGTAGTACCAGGAATAGTTTTTAAATAGCCAGTATCATCCATTTCCAACCAGCCTTTAAAGATATCAGTATTCGGTTTGTGCCCTATTGCAACAAAGAACCCTTCAACCGGAAGATCAGTTTCTACCCCTGTCTGGTTATTATGGATTTTTAATCCTGTTACATTTTTACCATTACCTAAAACCTCTTTAGCTTCTGAATTATAGATTACTTCGATATTAGGTGTATTCAACACGCGGTGTACCATGGCTTTAGAAGCTCTAAATTCATCACGACGAACCAGCATATATACTTTTTTACATAATTTAGCTAAATAAGTAGCTTCTTCGGCGGCTGTATCACCAGCACCAACAATGGCTACATCCTGTCCTCTAAAGAAGAAACCATCACAAACTGCGCAGGCAGAAACCCCGAAACCATTGTAATGTTGCTCACTCGGCAATCCCAGCCATTTAGCCGTAGCGCCGGTAGAAATAATTACTGTATCTGCAGTGATCGTTTTGATCTCATCTACAACAACCTTATGAGGCGTTGAAGAGAAGTCAACCGAACTCACATAACCAAAACGGATATCCGTTCCAAAACGCTCTGCTTGTTTACGAAAATCTTCCATCATTTCAGGTCCCATAATACCCTGTGGATAACCAGGAAAATTGTCAACATCGGTAGTCTGCGTTAATTGTCCGCCCGCTTCCATACCAGTATATAAAATTGGTTTTAAATCTGCTCTTGCTGCATAAATTGCTGCGGTATATCCTGCAGGACCTGAACCAATGATCAGGCATTGAACGTGTTCTATTTCTTGAGAAGTATTCATCATATATATTTTTTAGCGAAACTGTTAATACAGCATACGCAATGGCTTGTTAAACCGTTATACAAAATTAAGCTTTAATATGGTGATGCACAAAAGTTAAGTGCCGTTAATTCGAATTTTGACTTTGTGCTTGCTTATCCCGGAGCTTTTTTCCCCTTAGGGTAGAAATCAGTTCGTCTTTGACGTAAATATTCTCTTGCTTTCCGCCATCCAACATCCATGCGCCCTGTTTTTTACCCGCCACATATAAGCCAGAAACCTGTGTTTTCCCCTTTAAATCAAAAGCCTGGAAAGCACCGTGAATTATGCCTTTATAATAGGTTACCACTTGCTTCATTTTTCCGTCAGGATAATAACTGATCCACCGCCCCGACTGCATTCCGTCGACAAATCTTCCCGTAACAGAAACAAATCTTTCTTTACCTCTTATTTGATAACTATCCTCGACCGGATTATTTCCAGGAGTAATCCAATCATAATACGTAAAGTTACCATGAGGTACACGCAAGCTGTCATCTTTAAATGTGCCCGAAGCAAGCATTATCCCATCAAAATCAAACTTTTTGAATGTGTACAAGCTATCACCTGTAATTTTACCAAAAACCGCATAAGATGCAGCCAGACTAGAATCCTGAGTGATTATATCTTTTCTGTCGAGCATAATAGATTTTACCTGGCTATATCCATTTAACCCTATTATAAATAGCAAAAAACAGAAAATTAATCTTTTCATAGTAGTATCAAATTTAGGAATTAGGTCTGGATAATCCCAACATTGAATTGTCTTTTTATCGGTGACTGGTTTGCGGCTTCAATACCCATAGAAACAACTTTTCGGGTATGTAAAGGGTCAATTATTCCATCTACCCATAATCTCGATGCAGCATAAAAAGGGGTAGTCTGGCTATCATATTTATCAGTAATTTCTTTAAGCATTTCTGCTTCTTTTTCTGGCGTAATCGTCTCCCCTTTTGTTTTTAAGGAAGCCGCCTGGATCTGCAATAATGTTTTTGCCGCCTGAGATCCCCCCATTACAGCAATTTTAGCACTCGGCCAGGCATAAATTAATCGTGGATCGTAAGCTTTACCGCACATCGCATAATTTCCTGCCCCATAAGAATTACCAATTACGATCGTAAACTTAGGCACGACAGAATTGGCTACAGCATTAACCATCTTTGCACCATCCTTAATAATCCCCCCCTGTTCAGAACGGCTGCCTACCATAAAACCTGTAACATCCTGTAAAAAGACAAGCGGTATCTTCTTCTGGTTGCAGTTCATAATAAAACGTGCCGCTTTATCGGCACTATCAGAATATATTACACCGCCAAACTGCATTTCTCCCTTTTTAGACTTTACCACTTTCCGCTGATTAGCAACAATACCTACTGCCCAGCCATCAATTCTTGCCAGTCCGCAAAGGATACTTTGTCCGTACTGCTTTTTATATTCTTCAAATGCAGAATCATCTACCAAACGGTTAATAATTTCAAGCATATCATATTGCTTTTCGCGGTTTTCGGGAAGTAAACCATAAATTTCTTCAGGATTTAACTTAGGCAAAGCAGGTTTAACACGGCTAAAGCCAGCAGATTGTGGCTCACCAAGCATGCTCATTATATTGCGGATACTATCCAGGCAAGCCTGGTCATTGGGATGTTTATAATCTGTTACACCAGATATCTCACAATGGGTAGTTGCGCCACCCAGAGTTTCATTATCTACCTCTTCCCCTATTGCAGATTTAACTAAATAAGAACCAGCTAAAAAAACAGAACCTGTTCCTTCAACAATCATCGCTTCATCACTCATTATCGGCAAATATGCCCCGCCAGCAACACACGAACCCATGATTGCAGAAATTTGAACGATCCCTTCCGCAGACATCATTGCGTTATTTCTAAACATACGGCCAAAGTGTTCCTTATCCGGAAAAATCTCATCCTGCATCGGCAGGTATACACCCGCACTATCTACTAAATAAATTACAGGGAGCCTGTTTTCCATGGCAATTTCCTGTGCACGAAGATTTTTCTTTGCGGTCATAGGAAACCACGCTCCAGCTTTAACAGTAGCATCATTTGCAACAATCATACACTGACGACCCGACACATATCCAATACCGCATACTACACCCGCAGAAGGGCATCCCCCCTGTTCCGCATACATACCATCAGCAGCAAAAGCGCCCACTTCCAAAAATTCTGTTTGCGGGTCAATGAGGTAGGCCACTCTCTCGCGGGCCAGCATTTTTCCCTTTTCTTTTTGCTTAGCCGCACTTTTCTCTCCGCCCCCTTTATGAATTGTCTTTAGCCTCGTTTTTAAATTATATACGAGCTGTTTATTGATATCCTCGTTTTTATTGAATTCGATGTCCATTGAGGCAAGATAAAGGTATTCTATCAAATAAAACAAAGCCGATCATAAAATTTTATGACCGGCAATTGCCTTATTGTAAGATATACACAAGGTAAAAATCTGTGTAAATGAAAAGGTTTACCCGATTAAAGCACTTAAATAAATTATAATATTATAGCAGATACTTTCTTAAATCAGGTCCCTGTCTTTAAACCACATTGCTTCGGGCACAGCTTTAAATGCTTTCATTTTGGCTACCAACTCCGCAGGGTTCGAAGAGTCGATTACAAGATCACGGTTATGCTGTTTCAAAAAACGGTGTGTGACCATTACATTCAGCTGAGCAAAAAGATGATCATAATATCCACCAATATTTAATACCCCGATCGCTTTATTATGTAAACCAAGCTGCAGCCAGGTAAGGACCTCAAAAAATTCTTCCAGTGTTCCAAATCCACCAGGCAGAATAATAAAACCATCGGCCAAATCTGCCATTTTCTGCTTACGCTGGTGCATGTTTTCAGTAACAATAAGTTCAGTGACTTCTTTATGTCCAACTTCAAGGTCTAAAAGAAATTGAGGTATTACACCAGTAACTAAGCCTTTTCGATCCAGTACATCATCTGCAATCAACCCCATTACACCGACACTGCCGCCACCATAGATCAAACGGATCTGCTGATCGGCAAATACTTGCGCCAGTTCAGCAATAGCCGAACGTAATACAGGATCGCCATTAAAGTTTGCACCACAATACACACAAATTGAATTCATCGGAGATAATATAATATATTTTTAATATGCCTAAAAAAATAGCTGAAGGCAATTAATTTTTAAATCTAATGGGTCAGACCAGTTTTTAAAACTGTCAAATCATTAATCAGCTGGTCCTTGATTTGCTCAAAATTATAGTCCACATCGTTATGGGCATAAATATTAAAGGTCAGGTTATGGTTCAGAACCATAGTGCCTAGTTCGTAAGTTGCTTCTTTAACAGACTTTTCAAGTTCTATATTATTTGTTGCCTCTTGCATGCCAGTAAGCATATCATCCAAAATAACTAGTTTATCTTGTCTGTGCCCTTCTCTTTTAGTTACAAATTGGAATAATGCTTTTGCATATGCTTTAATGGAATCCAAAACAACCTGGTTATCATCCAAAGCCTTAGATAGTTCATTGTTAATTTTATCCTTAACCTCATTTTTATGATCCAATCCTTCGGGCTGATCATTTCCTAATAAAAGACTGTCCTGATAATGCTTTACTGCATCAATATCATAAAACAAAATCCGGACGCCACCATCCATGCTTTCGATAAATTCTGGTACCTGGAGTTTACTATCAAAATCATTTATATTCACATCACTTATCTCTAGCAGTATACTATTTCTCATATATTTCATTCTTGAAGGATGTAAATATATTAAATAAAAAAGGGACACTCTGTTATCATATTTGCTCTTTTGCCAGATTTGGTCCATTTTCGAAAAGAAAACAATAACATCCCCCTATTGGTTATATCACCATGGAACAGATAAAACAAACACTGGAAAACATACTGCTGGATATAGAAGATACAGGGATTTTAAATGATGGCAATATAAATCTGTTAAATACTGCGATCAGGGATTATAAGATTGTAGTCATTGAACTTAAGAAAACTGATAAAAGTAAATTTGGTGAGTTGCCAGACCATATCAATGAATTTCAGGAAGCTGCCAATGAAGCACGTACCAGTAAGACTAATGTAGATTTATATCATGCTTATCGTACAGAAGTAGTTAGAAAAATTGAAGATGCGATCAACCTATTAAGTTAAAAAAAAATAGCCGCCCGGTCCCTTTAGTGCCGAACAGCTATATAAATATTACTTAGCTAACTGATTTATTGTTATTAGATTATTGTCTGGAATAATTTGGTGCTTCTTTAGTGATAGAGATATCATGCGGGTGACTTTCTCTCATGCCTGCTGCGGTAATCCTTACAAACTTTGCAGCTTGCAATTCTTCTATTGTTGCAGCACCACAATAATGCATTCCTGCTCTTAAACCTCCAACAATCTGGTAAATCACTTCAGAAAGGGTACCTTTATAAGGAACTCTTCCTACAATCCCTTCGGGAACTAATTTGGTTACAACATCTTCTTCGTCCTGGAAATAACGGTCTTTAGAGCCTTGCTGCATGGCTTCTACTGAACCCATACCACGGTAAGATTTAAATTTACGTCCTTCGTAAATAATTGTTTCACCTGGTGATTCTTCTACCCCTGCGAATAGCGAACCAGCCATAATGGAACTTGCTCCTGCAGCGAGTGCTTTTACAATATCTCCTGTTTGTTTGATCCCGCCATCGGCAATAACCGGAATGCCAGTGCCTTTTAAAGCCTGTGCACATTCATAAACGGCATATAGCTGAGGTACTCCCACACCTGCAATAATCCGTGTTGTACAAATAGAACCAGGTCCGATCCCTACTTTTACCGCATCGGCACCAGCTGCGGCCAATGCTCTCGCGGCATCTGCGGTAGCGATATTTCCAGCAATCACTTGCAGATCCGGAAATCTTGCCTTTATTGCTTTTACCATATCGATTACCCCTTTAGAATGTCCGTGGGCAGTATCAACTGTCACCAAATCTACACCTGCAGCCACCAAAGCCGCAACACGGTCGATATTATCGGCCGCAACACCCACAGCAGCACCAACTCTTAGCCTGCCACGCTCATCTTTACAGGCTTTAGGGTAATTTTTATATTTCTGTATATCTTTAAATGTGATTAGGCCAGCAAGTTTGCCATCTTTAGAAATTACCGGCAGTTTTTCAATTTTATAGTCCTGAAGAATTTCTTCTGCCTGGAATAAAGTTGTTCCTTCTGCAGCAGTGATCAGGTTCTCCTTTGTCATCACCTCAGAAATCGGGCGCTGCATATCTTTTTGAAAACGAAGATCACGGTTAGTAATAATGCCTACAAGTTTATTTTCTTTATCAATAATAGGAATCCCGCCTATTTTATATTTAGTCATGATCTGAAAAGCATCAGCTATGATACCATCTGCAAGAAGCGTAACTGGGTCCTGGATCATTCCACTTTCAGAACGTTTCACTTTACTTACCTCATCAGCCTGACGCTCGATACTCATATTTTTATGAAGAATACCTATTCCGCCTGCCTGAGCAATTGCTATAGCAAGTCCTGCTTCAGTAACAGTATCCATAGCAGCAGACGCTATAGGAACATTTATACGGATTTTTTTGGTGATATAGCTTCCGGTATCAACATCGCGGGGAAGCACTTCGGAATATGCTGGAACTAATAGTACGTCATCGTATGTTAGTCCTTCGGCAATAAATTTTTGGGGATCGAGTTGCATAGCAAATAATTTTTAGGAGTTATTACTTGCCGGGCAAATTTACACAAATAATTGCAATTCCGAAATAGTTTCCTTTATTAGGCATTAAATAAGCAGAAATTGACATTAAAATTAAATCCTTAATGTGATATCCTGTATTTTGAGTATTAAAAATACTTTTAATTATTTTATTCTAATGAAAAATTTTCAGGTAATATTGTAATAGAAATTATCGCTCATGTTTAAACTATACAATTCTCTTTTATTCCTATTTATCTTATTTGCAGTTCCCGGTATTGCGCAAAAAAAGGTAGATGATCTATCTGTTTATAAGTTTGGAAAAGTAGATCCTGCAGATTTCGAGGTAAAATCTTTTGGTGCCGACTCTGCAGCAGCGGCTATCAAGATTTTTGATGTTGGTAAAGGTTACTTTGACATCAGTACTTCTACAGGGGGCTTCGTTTATGTTCTGGAAAGGCATGTGCGCTACAAAGTAATCAATAAAAATGCCTACGATCTGGCCAATATGGAAGTGCAGTTATACAGGGGGGACAGTGGCTCGGAAGAAAAACTGGATTTCATGAATGGTGCAACCTATAATTTAGCAGATGGTAAGATTGTAACGAGTAAACTTAACAGTGAAGCAAAGTTTTCCAGTCAGCTGGACAAAAACCATATTGTCAAAAAATTTACGCTTCCAAACGTAAAAGAAGGTTCTATAATTGAATTCCGTTACAAGACTAAATCAGAATTTTATTACCGGATAGATGATTGGTACTTCCAGGGCGACTACCCTTGTAAATTCTCTTATTTTTCTTTTGAGATGCCAGAATATTACAACTATAAGATGGATGTAAGCGGCTATGCAGACATTATTGCTGTTAAGCCAGTAGAGGTTAACCGCTCTTACTATATCCCATCTACAAATACTTCTTCTGCAGGAACAGTAACTTCCAGATCAATGAAAAATGATTATTATGCGGAAAACATCCCTGCCATTAAAAATGAAAATTACATTACTACCCTGCAAGACTATATCAGTAAAATAGGGTTTGAACTTACTTCTACACAATTCCCTGGTTCAGGTGTTAAAGATTACAGCTCTACATGGAAGCAGATCATTTCTAAAATGGTGGAGGATGAAAATTTTGGTGGTTTTATCAGGAAGGACAGCTATATAAAAAGCCTTTTACCGGGGATCATAAAAAGTGAGACTGACCAGGAGAATAAAGTGCAACTGATTTTCGATTATGTAAAGAAGAACATAAAATGGGATGAAAGGTACAGCAACTATACCAAAGCCACCAATGCGCGTGCTGTACTGGAAAAGAAATCAGGTAATTCTGCTGAAATAAATCTCATTTTGCTTTCTATGTTAAACAATGCAGGTATAAGCAGTGCTCCTGTGTTAATAAGTACGAGAAGAAACGGCACACATCCGGGATATCCGCTTGCTGCAAAATTTAACAATGTTATTGTTTATGTTAACACTTCAGATACCACACATTTACTGGATGCAACGGATAAAAATTATGTGAGCGACCTAATCAGTTATGACAATTTAAATCACCAGGGGCTAAAGTTAAATATTGAAAGTAAAACGGCTAGCTGGATACCTATAGAGAACAATAGCTTAAGCAGATCAAACATTACATATATTGTTAAACTTGATACAGATAATAAATTAACAGGTACCCTGAATATTTCTTCTGATCATTATGAAGGCCTAAACAAAAGGAACAAATACCAAGCGGCCACAAATGAGGCGGATTATATCAAACAGTATAAAACAGATAAGCCTGGCTTGGAAATAAGTAATTACCATATCAACAATGTAAACCAGCCAGAACTCGCACTTAGCGAGTCAATGGATATCACTATTGAAGATAATATAGAGGATGCAGGCGATCTGGCTTATTTTATGCCAATTATGTTTGAGCGTACTAAAGAAAACCCTTTCCGTCTTGAAGACAGGAAATTCCCTGTAGATTTTGCCTATCCTACGGAAGAGAATTACAGGATTATGATCGAATTTCCGGAAAGCTATAAACTGGAAAAGTTACCGAAGAGTGAAAAATTCAAACTACCGGATAATGATGGTTCATTTTCCATTATTTATGCACAGGAAGGTAACAAGATATCGATAAGAAGTAAGATCAATATCTCGAAGTCCAAATTTTCAGCAGAGGAGTACTATAATTTAAAAGAACTTTTCAAAAACATTGTTCGCAAGCAGGCCGAACAGATAGTATTTAAAAAATCATGAGAATCAGCTTTTTAACTTTTATAATGTTATGTACAGGCATATATGGAGTAGCACAGGGACAGCAAATTTACGATGTAGCAAATATCCCTGCCGAACTCTTAAAAAACTCGACAGTAGTTGTCCGGAACGAAGAACAAGTCCTTACAGTTAAAAGTGAGCGCAATGCTTCTTACAGTTATAAAACCGCAATCACTATTTTGACAGAAAATGGTCAGGGCAGTGCGGTAATGTCTGAGTATTATGATAAATTTTCTTCGGTTTACAACCTGAAGGCGACGATGTATGATGCCAAAGGTATTAAGCTGAAGTCCTACAAAACATCAGATTACAAAGATGAAAGCATCACTGATAATGGTACCATGTATGATGACAGCAGGATGAAAAAGCTTGTTTTTCTGAATGCAACGTACCCTTTTACTGTAGAGTACAGTTATGATAAGGATTATAATGGTTACGTTGGTTTTCCGTCATGGTACCCAGTAAATACGTACGACTGCGCAGTAGAGAAATCAAGTTATACTTTAGAAATCCCAAAGGAGCTGACTTTTAAGTATTTGAAAAGTGCTGGTTTAAAAACAGATTCTTCAGTGGTCAATAATAAAATAACATATAAGTGGAACTGCAAAAATATCCCGCCGCTTGATTATGAACCAATGAGCACTGGTTTAACAACGATTACTCCATGGGTAATGACCTCCCCTAATAAATTTGAGTATGATAATTCAAAAGGTAATGTAGAAAATTGGAAGAACCTTGGCGCATGGACCTATCAATTAAGTAATGACCCGCAAATCTTACCAGAAAATATTAAGACCGAGATAAAAGCATTGATTGCTAATACTAAAACCGACAAGGAAAAAATTGACGTACTTTACCGTTATCTGCAATCACGCACCAGGTATGTTGGTATTCAGTTAGGTATAGGAGGTTTTAAGCCTATTGCTGCAGCCAAAGTGGCGGCTGTTAATTATGGCGATTGTAAAGCGCTGTCAAATTATATGAAAACGTTGCTGGCGGAAGCGGGCATCCAGTCCAACCTGGTAATTTTGGGATCTGGCCGGCCATCAATAAATCCTGCATATGCCAGTTTCGGACAAACCAATCATATGATCCTGTGTGTCCCATCAAAAAAAGACACGACCTGGCTGGAATGTACAAGTCAGTACGTACCAGTCGGTTTTGTAGGGAATGATAATGCTAATAGAACGGTTCTTTTAATTACTGAAGAAGGTGGCAAGCTAATACAGACACCCGTTTATAAACCAGAAGATAATTTTCAAAACACAATTGCAAATGTGGCCCTGTCCGCAGACGGGCCAGCAAAGATTACAATCAACACAAAATATGGTGCAGCACAATATGAAGATCATTTATATATGACTTTGCTGGAACCTACTGACCAGCGCAAAAGATTGCTGAATAACCTGGGCATTCCTAATATGGAGATTACATCAGCAAGCTTCATGCAGCCAGACAAAGCGGTTCCGCAAATGCAGGAGACAATCTCGTTAACAAGTAACCAAATGCTTAGCCAGGGTGCCGATAAACTGTTCTTAATTCTTAATCTACTGAACAGAACGGAAAGTGTGCCAAGAAAAGTAGAGAACAGGAAAACGCCTTTTGCACAAACGTACGGTTTTAAGGATAATGATGAAATCGTTTATACCATCCCTCCAGGATATAAAATAGAGTTTATACCAAAAGATATTGTACTGGAATCTGAATTTGGAAAGTATTCGGCGAAAGCTGTAGTAAAGGATAATATGATTATCTATACGCGGATGAAAATGATCAACAGTAAAAAATATCCACCCGAAAAATACAATGACCTGGTTGATTTTTACAAAAAAATCTACCTGGCAGATAAACAAAAAGCAGTACTGGCTAAAATAAATTAGCCAGTACTGCTAACAGCTATTTTTTTCCTACAACTACCTTGATAAAGTCTTCGGTATTCAAATACCGATTGGCCAATGCCATCATCTCTTCTGCTGTGATCGTTTTAACGGTACGGATATAGTTTTCATAATAATCATATCCCAAGCCAGAGAAATAAATATTTTTAAATTTATCAGCATGCGAAAAAGCGTTTTCCAGACTGCCAAGCATCGATCCCAGCATATAACTTCTTACTAAATCTAATTCTTCCGCAGACACCAGTTCCGATTTTAATAGGCTGATTTCTTTTTCGATTTCTGCTAATGCACTTGTGCATACATCTGCTCCTACTTCTGTTGCAATAAAAAAGTACCCCGCATCTTTCATAGAAACAATTGCAGAACCAATGCCATAAGTATATCCTTTATCTTCACGGATATTAGCCATAAGCCTCGAACCAAAATAACCACCCAAAAGGCAATTCATCACTTGAAAACCTGCAAAATCAGCATGTGTCCTATTGATACTTAAGGTGCCCATTCTTATGGCCGACTGTATAGCGTCTGGTCTTTCTATAAATAGTTCTCCTTTTTCGTGGGTATCAAAAGAGAACTTGTTAACAGTAGATGGTTCACGGTTATCCCAATCTTTTCCGAATATACTATTCAGCAAATCAAATTCTGTTGCTTCAAATTTCCCAGCAACAAAAACAGTGCAGTTAGCTGGTTTGTAAGCAGCACTGAAATAAGAAGTTAATTCTGCCCGCTCTATTGCCTGGTAATCTTCCAGTTCAATGCTTGAGCCGTAAGTGGATCGACCAAAAATGGCATGTGCAAAATTCTTTCTTGCAATAAAATCATTCTTCTGTAAGCTAACTTTTAAAGACTGCTGCTGGTTTTGTTTAAAAAGATCCAGCTCCTGCTGAGGAAAAACACTCTCATTAAGTATAGACCATACAATCGGCAATACTGCTGCAAGGTGTTTGTTTAGTGTATATATTTTAATACTAGACTGGTCAGCTCCATAATCAGTTTGTAAAAACGCGCCATAATAATCTACCTGGTCTGCAATTTCCCTCGCCGATAATGTTTTTGTACCGTTATTAATTAAATGGCTCACTGCAATCGCCTGTAATGGTTTAGCCTCTTGCCAGTTCACATTTTCAAATACAAACTCTATACGTACCAGTTCTTGTTTGCCTGCATTGATGGTAAAGACCTTAATCCCATTATCAAGTTCTTGTTTTTGAGGGGCAATAAAATTTATCTCATTTACCTGTTTTGATTCAGGTATTAGCGTACGATCAAGCATTTTGTGAAGTTAAATAGTATAAAGTTGAACATTGCTCTCTAACGAAAGTCTTTTTGGCAGCATTTAATATCATAGAAGCATCAACGGCCAGATATTTATCGATTTCTGTATTTAGACCAGCAGCATCACCCAATAATTCATAATAAGCAAGGTTCATGGCTTTATCAAGCAAGCTCATTTCGGCAAATACCATAATGGACTCAGACTTATTTTTTACTTTCGTAAGCTCAGTTGACGTAACTTCTTCTGTAGAAATTTTCTCCAGTTCTGCCCACACCGCTTTTTCGGCAGCTTCAACAGTGACCCCATCGCTAAGTTTACCTTCCACAATGAAAAGTCCTTCATCCATACTACTCGTAATATAGGCGTGAACATCACTAAAAAGTTGCTGCTCTTTTAATAAGCTGTTGTATAAACGGGAAGATTGACCTTGCGAAAGGATATCAGCCATCAGATCATATGCCTGGTAATGCTGATCTCTGCGCGCCGGCATTTTAAAAGCCATATAAAAAGCATTTAGCGGAACATTGGCATATACAGTTTCTGTACGCGCTTCCGTTTGCGCAGGTTCTTGCGGCAAGTTTCTTACGTATTTTTCTCCCGCAGGAATAGATCCAAACCATTTTTCTGCCATCTCTTTGATGTCTTTGGTTTTAACATTTCCTCCAACAACCATAATAGCATTTTGCGGATTGTAATGCTTTTTGAAAAATGCCTTCACATCTTCCATTGACGCATTTTCAATCTGGGCAAGGTCTTGTCCGATAGTTGCCCATTGGTAAGGGTGCTTTTTATAAGCAAGCGGTCTAAGCTTTAACCAAACATCACCATATGGCTGGTTCAAATATCTTTGCTTAAATTCTTCACAAACCACATTACGTTGCGTTTCAAGACTTTTCTCAGAAAAGGCAAGACTTAGCATACGGTCACTTTCCAGCCAAAATGCTGTTTCCAGGTTAGTTGCCGGAAGAGTGATATAATAGTTGGTAATATCATTACTAGTGAAAGCATTGTTTTCCCCTCCTACCCTTTGCAATGGCTCGTCATAACTGGGGATATTCACGGACCCACCGAACATCAAATGCTCAAAAAGATGTGCAAAACCTGTCTTATCCGTTTCTTCATCCCTTGCACCTACGTCATATAGGATGTTTAATACCGCCATAGGCGTTGTATCATCTTCGTGTACCAGTACACGTAAGCCGTTGGCTAGTGTAAAACGATTAAAATCTACCATAAAAATATTTAATTCTGTCAAATATAGGAATAATGATTAAAGGCCAAATGTGCTAATCTCTCTCCAGCTTGCAAACTACTATTAAATTCAAAAATTGGAGAATTATCTGCTAGCCTACTTTAAATTTTGGATCAAAGGACCACAAATACATTCCTGTTATCTTTTTAAGGTTGCGGATCAATTGTGATAATTTCGTGAAATAAATAAAGCATAACTTATGGTATATTTGTGCTATGAATACTGCTGAACTATTAGAAAGAGCATTGCAATTTGATTTCCTTACCAAAGAAGAGGGAGTTTTCTTGTATCATCATGCTGCAACTGCCGATCTGGCTTTTGTTGCAAATGAGCTGAGAAAAAAACAGGTACCGAGTGGAAAAGTTACCTGGCAGATTGATAGAAATGTGAACACAACTAATGTTTGTATTGCCAATTGTAAGTTTTGCAATTTTTTCAGGAGGCCTGGCCACGACGAAAGCTACATCACCGACATAGAGACTTATAAAGTAAAGATAGAAGAGACTTTTCGTCTGGGGGGTGACCAACTGCTGTTACAGGGAGGGCACCATCCTGACCTCGGACTAACTTTTTACGCGGATCTGTTTAGAAAACTGAAAGAATTATATCCAGATCTTAAACTCCACGCTTTAGGTCCACCTGAAATTGCACACGTTGCCAAACTGGAAAAGATATCTCATACAGAAGTATTAAGTACATTAAAAGCCGCAGGGATGGATTCATTACCAGGTGCCGGTGCAGAAATCCTGAACGACAGGGTAAGAAGACTAATTTCAAAAGGTAAATGTGGGGGCCAGGAATGGCTTGATGTTATGCGTGCAGCACATCAGCTTGATATCACCACTTCGGCGACCATGATGTTCGGACATGTAGAAACAATAGACGAGCGTTTTGAACACTTGGTTTGGATAAGAGAAGTTCAAAGTGAAAAACCAGAGCATGCAAAAGGGTTTTTGGCGTTTATACCATGGCCTTTCCAGGACGATGGAACGCTATTAAAACGCTTAAGAGGGATTACAAACGATGTTTCTGGAGACGAATATATTAGGATGCTTGCTTTAAGCAGGATTATGCTGCCAAACATTAAAAATATACAAGCTTCTTGGCTTACTGTAGGTAAAAACGTGGCACAATTGTGTTTACATGCAGGGGCTAATGATTTTGGGTCTATTATGATTGAAGAAAATGTAGTTTCAGCAGCAGGTGCACCGCATCGTTTTACTGCTAAAGGAATACAGGATGCCATCAGAGAAGCTGGGTTTGAACCCCAGCTACGCGGACAACAGTATAATTACCGTGAGCTGCCAGAACAGCTGGAAGAACAAGTGATCAATTATTAATAAGATATAACAAAAAGCGGTGTAATATATATTACACCGCTTTTTGTTAGGCCTGTTTTATCGGTTAATAAAAAAAGAAGAGGGCGTATGCCCTCTCCTCCATCTTAAACCTATGTACAACTGGAAACTATTTAATAAACAAAGAAGCAATAGCTAATACATCTGCTTTCACCAAGAACTCATCAAAAGCTTCAGTTGAAGCATTTACTGAGAAACCTAATGAAGGGATGTTAATACCTAATTGAGTGACGTTATCTTCTCCTTTATAAACTGCATCAACCTGAGGCACACCGCTATCATTTGCACCAGTAATCCATGGTTTTAAAGCAGTGACACCACCACCAGCAGGTGCTTTACGCATCTGACGGATATGAGAAGCATGACGTGCTTCTACAGAATGGATTTGTAATGCAGTTTGTAACACACTCGGACTGCCCATTAATGCTGGGGCCTGACCTTTATAGGCTCTAACACCTGTATCTTCAAATGCTTGTGCTACAGCAAGAAATATGGGATAATTGGAGAATACAGTAGGGAAAGTTCCTTTCGCAGTATAATCAAATTGTGTAGCTACAAATGATACTGGTGTACCCCCTGAAGCTGTAATTGCGCCTTTCAATAAGTTAACATGTGCCAATTCATGGTCACGGATTGTGTTGATTGCACCAACAGCAGGTGTTCCGGCAGGAATCAATCCTGAAGTTGCCGCACCCGTCTGATAAAAATAATACTCAAGATATTCTAATGTCAATGCAAAATTTAATACATCGACTACCGTTGAGGTAGATTGACCATATGCTTTTTTGAACATAGAACCCAAGGCAAGAGGTACTGCAGCCATAGCTACTTTAGAACCCATACCATAAAATTGTTTCATGGCTGCTCTACGCGGACTTAAGCGTTCATACACTTCACCGTCCACTTTTTCAATTTCTTCTAATATATTTAGGATATTCATGATTTTCTTAATTAAGATGTAGGTAAATTAGCTCCGTTAACTGTGGTTTTGATAAATGATTGTGCAATAGATAAAACCTCTTTTGGAGTTCTCGCTTTATCCAGACCATTTGCATCAACTACTTCTAAGTTGGCAAATGAACCGTTTTCAATCAAATCACGTATCAATGCCGCGTGCCTTGCTTCTACTGAAACAATTTTACCCGCAACTACTAGATAATCAGCAGATTTAATTAGTTTACCTGCCCCATTGTAAGCAGAAACCCCTAAATCTTCGAATGCTTTTGCTGTACCTAATACGTCTGCTCGTACACTAAAGTTGATTTTAGAAAAATCTACTTCCAGACCTGGAATAGCTGCAGAGCCTAAGGCTTTCTTAAAAAACTCCCTGTGTGCAAGTTCATGATCACGTATATCTGTCAATAAAGCAAGTTCTGTTGCGGAAATGTTAGCATATGGTGTTTTTACCACCGCATCATAAAACGCAGCTTCTAATTGCTCCAAAGCATAAGCGTAGTTTAAAATACCCACGTCACCAGAGCCAAGATCTACACCTGCGCTGAAAGATCCGTCTTTGTCTTTTTTACATCCTGCAGCGATTAATGCAATACCAGCAGCACCAGCTCCGGCATACTGCAGAAACGATCTGCGTTGTAATTTTGCAGTCAGAATTCCGCTCTCTTTGTGCAGCAATTCCTGATCCTCTTGTTCGAAATTTTTCATAAGTAGATATTTTGAGTTTTAAATGTCATGTTGCCTGCACAAAAGTTTTATTAATTTTCTTAAGCAATAATCTTATGCAGGTTTCATAAATAAATAGTACTAGTTGGTGGTTCTTTTATTTAAAAAATTATTATCGTTTATACCGAGACATACGGAGGAAAAAATGATCCGGTTTTGACAATTAGATAAATATTCTTGACTGTGCTATTTTTTTTTTAAATTGACCGTAAATAAAAAATCTGCCAGTGCTAAATGTTATTATAGTTGATGATGAAGAATTTGCACGTTCATCACTCTATTTTCTAATACAGGAAAATTGTGAAAATGTACATATTTGTGGGATTGCAAAATCTGTAGAAGAGGCCCGGCAACTGCTTACCCTACACGATGTTGATTTGATTTTTTTAGACATTGCTATGCCAGGCAAAAACGGTTTTGAATTAGTGCCAGATGCAAAAAATAATAATTCACAAATTGTTTTCACTACAGCATATGATCAATATGCTCTCAAAGCAATTAAAGCAAATGCACTCGATTATTTGTTAAAACCGATAGATATTGATGAGCTGAAAGAAACCGTGGATAAGGCCGCAAAATATATCCGTTTTAGTGATTTTGAACTCGACAGAAATGAACGATTACAGCACCTGATATCTGACATTTCTGAGAAATCTGAGATTCGAAAATTAAGTCTCCCAAATGGACAAGGATACACGATGGTAGATATAAATGAGATTATCCATATAGAAGCAGATAGTAATTATTCTGTGTTTCATCTTGATCAAAGGGATAAGATCACCGTTTCCAGGGTACTTAAAGAGTATGAAGAAATATTGCCCGACAATCAGTTTGTACGTATTCATAAATCAAGCATTGTAAACTTAAACTACCTAAAAGAATATAATTCCCGCAACGGATTAGAGGTCCTTTTAAAAAATGGACAGAAGATTGCCGTATCAAGAAGAAGAGCAAGTATTTTTGTAGAAAAAGTTAAATTATATACTAGTCTTACCAGTGATAAACAATAAAAAAAGATATATCCAGGGTAGCTTTTTACTATTCATCCTCTTATTGGTTTTTAGTCGGTATGGTGTGGCACAAACCACTTATACAAAACACTACGGTACTAAAGACGGGTTACCAAGCAATAACTGTTATTTTACTCTGCAGGACAAAAAAGGCTACATCTGGATAGGCTCAGACGCAGGAGTAAGCCGGTTTGACGGAAAGGTTTTTGAGAATTTTTCTATTGACGACGGTCTGCCAGATAATCAGATTATACGGTTGAATGAAGACCGATCTGGTAAAATCTGGTTTTCTGCTCTAAATGGGCAAATGAGTTATTTCATGGACGGTAAAATATTCAATGAGCATAACGACAAATCATTGAAACTGCTAAAAATAAATGGAATTATAACTTCATTTTTTGAAGATCAAAAAGGTAATATATGGCTGGGAACCAACAAAAACCTGCTGGTAAAATGGGACGGCAGGTCAATTACCAAATACATATCTGCAGATCCTTCTAGTCAGTTTATCAATACTTTTGTTTACGAAGATAATACAGGACGCATTTGGGCATCCAGTAATCGCTGTCTGCATCTTTTTAATGGAATAACGTTTAAAAAAGTAAAGCAGTGCATTTACCCGGTTTCCTACAAAACGGCAATGAACCTGCCAGATAAAACAATGTTTTTTCTGGATCAGGACGGGCTAAATTTTAAAAATGGCAATACCCACCAGCTTACCTTAAAACTTAATAGTGCATTACTGTCTGATAATCCAGGATACTTTTATGCAGAAAATAAAAAATCAGTGTGGTTAACGAATAGTTCTGGTGTTTATCATATTAACAGTAAAGGTGTACAGTCACATTATCTAGGGCATATTGGTGCCAGTCAGGTAATTAAAGATAATAAAGAAAATATGTGGTTTACTACCACTAATGGAATATACATGCTTCCCAGAAAGTTTAATCAGATTTATATCGTAGACACGACCAATGGCCTTAGCAATAACATTGTAAAAAGTGTAATCAGTGACAAATACCATAGGTTATGGCTGGGTATGGACAACGGGAAGATCAACATCCTAAACAAATCTGGCTACGCTATCACTGCAATTGATATACCCGATAAAAAGAAATTTAACAGCATCAAACAGCTTGGCACTGATTCTAGTGGAAAGATGCTGTTTTTTTCTTCAGATTACGGCATGGGTATGTTAAAGAATATCAATAAACCTGCAATAGCTATTAGTTATCTCCGTGAGGTTAATAATTCTGGTTTTGTACTCAAAAGTTTTAGCGTCAACAAAAACAACACCCTCGCCGTCGCGCTGTCTTCCGGAGTTGTAATCATTAATGACCCTATTAACCAGTTTTCATTTAATTCATTCAATTATATAGAAGGGAAAAATTTCTTTAGTAGCAGGTCTTACCGTGTTTATTACGACAAAAATAAAAACCTATGGTTCTCGAATGCCAATGGCTTATCAGAACTAGATAAGGGGATCTTAAAAAGGCTTTATCAGCAAAATATACTACTTACAAAAAGGATTAATGATATCGCACAGCTACCAGATGGCACTGTAATATTGGCCACCGACGGATATGGCCTTTTATTTCTAAAGGACAATAAATTAGTAAAACAGATTACCCGTGCTGATGGGCTATCAAACAATATCTGTAAAAAGATATTTATTCATCAGGATGATGTTTGGGTAATCACAAACAGTAGCTTAAACAGAGTATTTTTAGATGAAAAGTATGCCATTGAGTCTTTCGAATATACAGGTGGTATGCTTGATAATGAGGTAAACGGGTTATACATAGACTCAGATACAGCTTATTTCGCTACCAACCACGGATTAGTATTTTTTGCCAACAAGCGATTTAATAGGGCAAAGGAGATACCTAAGGTATTAATCTCTTCTGTATTAAATAATAAGAAGCCACTAGGCTTAAATTCGCCCGCACTCGATCTTGCCCCGGGAGACAATAATATTACTTTCTATTATAGTGCGATCGACTTTTTAAATAGCAATATACTTTATCGATACCGGCTAAAAGAGGAAGACAGCTGGACTGAGACAAAAAACAGACGGATCGAGTTTTCTTCCTTAGAACCTGGTAAATATAAGTTTGAACTTTGCGCAAAAACAAGCAACAGCCAATGGAGCAAACCAGTTAATGTGAGTTTTACCTTGCACGAACATTTCTGGCAATCAGCCTACTTCCTGCTGTTTATCCTGCTGATGGCCAGTTTCAGTTTTTATAAAATTGCAGTAATCGTCACAAGGCAGCAAAAAGATAAAGAAAAACAACGCCTGCTTCTAAAAAACAAAATTCTCATGCTCGAGCAGCAGGCCTTACAAGCAATGATGAACCCGCATTTCGTTTTTAATGTGATGAATTCAATACAGCATTACATTAATACAAAAGATACATCCTCTGCAAACAAGATCCTAACGGGCTTTGCCAGACTGATCAGAAAAAACCTGGATATCTGTACAAAGAGTTTTATTTCTATTGAAGAAGAAATTGAATATTTGAGTCTTTACCTTAGCCTGGAGAAAAAAAGGTTTGGTGAAAAATTTAATTATAAAATTACCATTGCCGAAGACATCGATCAGGATGAAACCATGATCCCATCCATGATTTTGCAGCCTTATATAGAAAATGCGATATGGCACGGACTGATGCCAAAAGAAGAAGGAGGCAGAATTGAGATTGTGATCGGACGTATAGAATCTGGTGAACTTTTAATCCAGATCATTGATGATGGCATAGGTATAGAGAACGCTTTAAGGAATAAAAACGACAAACACGAAAGTAAAGGCATGAGCCTGACTCAGGAAAGAATTAACCTGATTAATCAAATTGAAGCATATCCTATACAAATTAGCTATACGCAAAACGGTATTTCGGGCACAACAATTTCCATTATTCTAGCAAATAGGTAGATATTTACCGTTTACTCAATTATACCTACCACTTACTCAGTATAATTGATTCCTGAATGATTTTGCATTAAACTTGTTATAGATATTAAAGCAAACATAGTTTGTAAAAGCGTTCTTATAGAATTGATCAAAAGATATTTTTTAACCTAACCTAAAACTATATCTCAATTCAGGTTTCATTTGTGTGTTAAAAGTGGTAAAGTTAAAGCTTTACCACTTTTTTTTTGCCGCATAAATTACTGATCTGATCAACAACTAATTGTAAGCCATCTTTAAGATTTTGAAAAAAGTTCTTTTTTTGAAAAGCTTTTTATATTATTTTTGAATAAGTAAAAGAATCTATAAAAAGAGCCTTGATGCTATTTAGAAAGATTTTTTGTACTTTTAAAGTATTAACAAATTCTGGCAATTTTATTTTAGAGAAATGACAAATCCAAAAAAACCCATTAAGAAAAGTCCATTAGACGACCAGGATCCGGACAAGGAAATGACAGATGACAATTCTTATGATTCCATAGACGAAAAGAAGACATTCGATGAAGATGAAGATGACTTTGATTTGCCATTAGATGATCTGGAAACCTTTGATGATTTTGGTGAAGATGATGATGACAATTACTAAGCAATTCTGATAAACCCCATACAAAGCATCTTATCTAAAGATGCTTTTTTATTTTAATACAGCTAACTAAATGCAAATAATCCCCGTTAACGGTAAACAGACCAGAAAAGAATTCCTTCAAGTTCCGCATGATATCTATAAAAATGATAAAAACTGGATCTGCCCGCTAGATCAGGATGTAGAAAAAACTTTTGACAGTACTAAAAATCCATTCTTTAAACATGGAGAATGTACCCGATGGATACTAAAAGACGATACCGGGAAAACAATTGGCAGAATTGCTGCTTTTATTAACCATAAAAAAGCCAATAATTACGAGCAGCCTACAGGAGGAACCGGTTTTTTTGAATGCATTGATGATCAGGCTGCAGCTTTTAAATTATTTGACACTGCAAAGGAATGGCTTCAGGAAAGAGGAATGGAAGCTATGGACGGACCAATAAATTTTGGGGAAAATGATACTTTCTGGGGTTTACTGGTAGAAGGGTTTACCCCCCCATCATATGGCATGAATTATAATCCGCCTTATTACCAGGCGCTATTTGAAAATTACGGTTTTGTCACATCTTATCAGCAGATCACCAACCACCTGCAAGTTAGAAATCCATTTCCAGAACGTTTTACAAAAATTGCCACATGGGTAGCTAATAAACCTGGATATACCTTTGAACATTTCTCTAAAAAAAACTCCGGCAAATATGTAGAAGACCTGATGGAAATATATAATGAAGGCTGGAAAGATTTCGACAATTTTGTTCCAATCAAAAAAGAGACGCTACAGGAGAGTTTTAAGCAGATGGAGGCCATAATGGATGAGAAACTAATTTGGTTCGCTTACCTGAACGGAGAACCTGCTTCATTTGTAGTTATCATACCAGATGCCAACCAGATGATAAAGGACTTTAATGGAAAGCTCGGCTTATTGGAAAAGTTAAGATTTGTATACCGCAGGTGGAAAGGGGTAAACAGGATGCGAGCAATTGTAATGGGAACTAAAACAGCCTATCAGAAGCACGGCCTGGAATCCGCGTTGTTTATCAAGCTAAAGGAATATGTGCTACCGCTTGATCAGTACGATGAGCTGGAACTTTCATGGGTAGGTGATTTTAATGATAAAATGCTATCTATTCATGAAGCAACAGGTGCCACTTTTGGAAAGCGGCACCTGACGATGCGTAAATTGTTCTCTTAACCGGGAGAACAATCTATTTTTCTCTTATTTCTTCATAAAGATCGATTACCTTCTTTTGAAGTTTAATAATCTCTTCTTCTCTAAGAGAAAGTTTCGCTTTTAAGTTATTGATCTCTTCAAAATTAACAGATTGTGGGTTTTCCCCTTCTTTAGAGATAATATCCATAGTAGAAACTTCAAATAGGTTAGCGATCTGAGCAAGTCGTGAAATGTTAATGTCTGTTATTCCCGTTTCGATCTTTGAAAACGCAGGAATTGAGATGTTAAGTCTTTTGGCTACTTCGCCCTGGCTCCAGCCATTTTTCTGGCGAAGCTGTCTGATGTTCTTACCGATAATGTTCATTGTTATAAATTTAGGTGTGTTTTGTTCTTTAAATATTCAACTCGCGTGCCAATGTAACCAGGTCCATACCTCCAAAGTTCCCTGAACTCATTAACAGAAGGTTGGTATCTTTAAAATCCAGTCCTCTCAAGTATTGCTCAAGAGTATCGGCATTATTAAAAAAAGTAAGCTTATCGTTATTAAATGCTGTTTGAACATCTATTTCGTTGAATGGCATAATTTTTTTTTGTTGAAATGTCTTTTCATCAATATATACGATAGAATTATCTGCTTGGATCATTGTGTTCGCATATTGTAGTAAAAAATTTTTATTTAAACTACTAAATGTGTGTAATTCTATACAGGCAACTAACTTTCTTTCCTCAAATTGTGACTTTACTGCCTCAATGGTTGCTTTTAGTTTTGATGGGGAATGGGCAAAATCTTTATAAACATTAGTATTTTTTTCTTCAAATAATAGCTCTAATCTTTTAGCAGCGCCTTTAAATGAAGTAATCGCAGCATTGAAATCTTCTTCTTCAATGCCTATTTCCTTACAAACCAGTTTCGCGGCACTTAAATTCATCAGGTTATGGTCACCAAAAACTTTCAAAGGCAAATTTTCTGGCTGCAAATATGTTATACCACCTACAACGGAATGCAGGGGTATTTCGTACCCAATTTTCTGCACGTCGCTATGATTGTTACCAACTATTTTTCTTAATTCTTTATCAGCTTCGCAATAGATTAACTTTCCATTTGGCCGAATCGTATTTATAAACAACTCAAATTGATGCAGATAGCTTTCAAAAGTGGGAAATACATTAACATGATCCCACGCTACCCCACTAATCACCGCTATATTCGCTTTGTACAAATGAAATTTGGGCCTTCTGTCTATTGGCGAAGCAAGATACTCATCACCTTCAATAATAATCAGTGGTGCTGCATCTGTCACCTTTACCATGGTATCGAAACCTTCCAGCTGTGCACCTACCAGGTAGTCAAAATCTTTTCCATAAAAGTTAAGCACGTGCAATATCATAGAAGTAATCGTAGTTTTACCATGACTACCACCAATAACCACTCTAAGCTTATCTTTGGTTTGTTCATAGATATATTCAGGATAAGAATATATCTTCAATCCAAGCTCCTGGGCACGCAATAATTCTGGATTATCCAACAAGGCGTGCATCCCTAAAATTACAGCATCAATATCCTCAGTAATCAGTTGTTCCTGCCACCCCATCACTGCTGGCAATAACCCAAACCTCGCCAACCTGCTGGCAGAAGGCTCGAAGATCATGTCATCAGAACCAGTTACTTTAAATCCCTTTTTATGTAAGGCTATTGCCAGGTTGTGCATCGCACTGCCGCCAATAGCTATAAAATGTATGCGCATTTTAATCTTTTTTAAATTGTGCTGCTACCCAATCCCCAATTTTTTTATGCCCGGTATACTTTATCCCCAGGGGTTCACAAGCTTCTTTAATCAACTGAAGATCCGGAGATTCATAAAAACCGCTAAAATAGATATCGCCGCTGTTTTTCAATACTTCTGCATAAATTGGTATCTGGTCCAATAATATATTGCGATTGATATTTGCCAGTACCAAATCAAATTTCCGGGTTGGAATAACTTCTTTACCGCCGCAAAGTACGGTTAAATTCTCTACTTCATTAAGAGCAGAATTTTCTATAGCACTTAAATAACATACTTCGTCATTGTCTATTGCAATCAGTTCTTTAGCACCTTTTTTAGCTGCAAGGATAGCTAATATACCTGTTCCGCAACCCATATCCAGTATTACTTTATCTGCTACATCTGCATCAAGGATATACTGCATCATCATTGTTGTTGTTTGATGATGGCCAGTACCGAAAGCCATTTTAGGATCAATAACAATCTGGTATTTATACTGGGGCTGATCCGCGTGAAAAGTTGCGCGGACATAACATCTGTCATCAATGATTAATGGTTCAAAATTCTTTTCCCATTCCTCATTCCAGTTTTCGGCTGCAATTTCTGTTACGGTAAAAATATATTCAAATTCGCCATCAAACTGAACCAATGCTTCGGCCAGGGTTTCCTGGTTATAGCTGGCGTAATCTATGAATGCTGAAAATCCATTATCAGTATCTTCAAATGTATTAAATCCGATCTCAGCAAGCTCACTAATCAGCAAGTCCTGCTGATATTCCTGTATGGTAGTAAAACTAAATGTAACTTGAATGTATTGCATTAATTATTGAAAGTTTTAACTATATCGGCAAAATCGCGCGATTTTAATGATGCTCCACCAATCAATCCGCCATCAATATCTTTCTGGGCAAAAAGTTCAGCAGCATTTTTCGGGTTACAGCTTCCACCATATAAGATTGATGTAGACTCTGCTACTGCATCTCCATATTTTTCTGAAACTTCAGCACGTATAAATTCATGCACTTCCTGTGCTTGTGCCGCAGTTGCAGTTAAACCTGTACCGATAGCCCAAACTGGTTCATAAGCAAGAACAACCTTTGAAAAATCAGCCTCCTCAAGGTCAAATAAAGCGTTTTCCAATTGCCCTTTTAATATTTCAAAGAAATTACCGTTATTTCTTTCATCCAATGTTTCTCCGATACAAAAGATAGGTACTAAATTATTGGCAAGGGCAATTTTAGTTTTTTCTGCAAGCAAAGCATCGCTTTCAGCAAAATACTGACGGCGTTCTGAGTGGCCTACAATTACATATTCACAACCTACAGATTTGATCATTTTTGCAGAAATCTCACCAGTGTAAGCACCACTTTCATTCTGGTGACAATTTTGTGCACCAATTTTTACTGTGTCTCCGCCCAGTTTAGTTAAACTGTTCAAATGGATATAAGGAGCACATATGATAGCAATTTGGTCGCCTTTTTTCTCATCTCTTACGATGTTAACGATTTCTGAAAACAGGGAAATACCTTCTGAGTAATCTGTATTCATTTTCCAGTTTCCTGCTACTATTTTCTTTCTCATAATAATTATTGTTATTCGGTTGTATTATTAAACTTGTTAGTCCAGCATATACACCCATATGTGTGCTAAAATATAAAACTCTTAATTAATAACGTCTATAAATTGAAGTTAATTTGAAAATCTTTGCCAAGATATCTTTTTCGATTTGATTAAAATCAATTTTTCTTCTTTCAAAAACCTTTTCTGTGGTTTCGAACATTTTGCTGAGGTCATAAACATCAAATCCTTGCGGACCTCCCCAGGAGAAATCAGGAATAAAATTCCTCGGATATCCAGCACCAAATACGTTTGCGCTAACACCAGCAACCGTTCCTGTATTAAACATCGTATTGATACCGCACTTAGCATGATCGCCCATAATCAATCCACAAAACTGCAGACCAGTTTTTCTGAAAGTCTCCTGTTCGTAATCCCACAGTTTAACCTCGGCATAGTTATTCTTCAGATTAGAGTTGTTACTGTCAGCTCCAATATTACACCATTGGCCCATAACCGAATTACCCAGATAGCCTTCATGTCCTTTAGAAGAATAACCCCAGATCACTGCATTATTTATCTCTCCACCTACACGGCTAAAAGGACCAATAGTTGTTTGTCCGTAAATTTTACTGCCCATCTTTACCTGCGAATTTTCACCTAATGCGAAAGACCCCCTAATGTGTGTACCTTCCCATACTTCAGAATTTTTACCAAGGTAAATCGGACCATTCAGTGTATTAAAAGTAGAGCACTCTGCTACCGCCCCTTCTTCGACAAAAATATCATTACCTAAAATCGTGTTGGTAGCACTTAGTTTTCCTGAAACCCTACCAGCTGTTAATAGTTTAAAATCAGTGCGCAATTGTGCATCATTGCTTTTGAAAATATCTTCAGGATATATGATCTGCGTAAACTTACCGGGATATGAGATAGCACGAAGCCTGCCCGCCTCCAGGGGAGAAAGCAGTTCACCAGGATTAACTTTATAAGCAATGACCAAACCTTCATTTGCAAGCACTTCACCAGTGTTTAATCCAGTAATTGCATCAAAAAGACCAGGATCAGGACAAACAGAACCATTAATAAAAGTATCCGCATCGTTACGGAGCGTATATTTTAGCGCAAGATAATCCGCAGTATGAAATCCAGGAATGGTACCGCAATACTTCTCCCATTTTTCAGCAATAGTCATTATTCCCACTCGCAGGTCTGCTACAGGCCTGGTAAAAGTAAGCGGACGAAGGGTTAATGCTGTACGGTCATCAAATAAATTAATAGTCATAGGCCACAAAAATAAAAAAAGTCCCGGTGCATCAGCATCGGGACCTTAAAATAGTTTTTATAAAACGTAAGATTATTTCTTAGCGTAACGTGTTTTGAATTTATCAATACGTCCGGCAGTATCTACCAGTTTCATTTTACCAGTATAGAAAGGGTGAGAGGTGTGTGAGATCTCTAATTTGTAAAGAGGGTACTCATTACCATCTTCCCATGTAACAGTTTCTTTAGTATCTACACAAGATTTAGTTAAGAAAGAGTATTCGTTAGACATGTCTTTAAATACTACGAATCTATAGTTTGATGGGTGAAGATCTTTTTTCATATGAATATATACTTATTTGTCGCTTGCTTATTTTGAAGGTTGCAAATATCCTAATTTTATTTTTTATATACAAGAATTTATACAAATTTATGTACTGTACTTTTTTCTTGTCTCTACTTTCTGCATTTGCCGTTTAATGTATTCATCAGCAATCACTTCTGCAGAGGGTAACTGTGAGCGGCTCACCAGTAGGGATTTTAATTTATCCTCATCAACATCAGCACGATACAGAATATTCATCATTTTAGAAATATCATTATCAAGCAACCACGAGAAAGCATATATCATTTTCTCCCTTATAAGCTGTGCCGACCATCCTTCGTCCACCTCAAAATCATTCCCTATTATCTTGCATAGGGTCTTAATATCATCCATTCGTTTATTTTTTAATTTCCTGACAAATCTCTACCAGCACGCCGTTTGTCCCTTTGGGGTGTACAAAGCAGATCAGTTTATTATCTGCACCTATTTTCGGCTCTTCACTTAGCAGCACAAATCCTTGTGCTTTCAACCTTTCCATTTCCATATAGATATCATCTACATCGAATGCAATATGATGAATTCCCTCCCCCTTTTTCCGGACAAATGAGGCAATCGCACTCTGATCTGAGGTAGCGGCCAGAAGTTCAATTTTTTGTGTTCCGGTAAGAAAAAATGCAGTATCCACTGCTTCAGATGCCACAGTTTCTTTTTTATAAGCTGGTACCCCTAATAGCTTTTCATAGAGATCACAAGAGAGGTCCAGATCCTTCACTGCTATACCGATATGTTCTATTTTATTCATCATTACCATAAACGTTAAACAAATGTAAAAATGCATGTTTTACCTCTGGCTTCATCAAGATATATGACAATTGTTGGTAATCTTTTTTAGTACATTTGTACAACAACGAAATAACATATATACGATGGAACTTCCTGTTTATTTAGATAATAATGCAACAACGCCTCTAGACCCAAGGGTACTGGAAGCAATGATGCCTTATTTCACCTCCAAATTTGGCAACGCAGCAAGCCGTAGCCACGCTTTTGGATGGGTTGCAGAAGAAGCTGTTGATTATGCCCGTGAACAGGTAGCTAAATTAATTGGCTGTACGGACAAAGAAATTATTTTTACTTCGGGAGCTACTGAAGCAGATAACCTGGGTATCAAAGGTGTATATGAAATGTACCAGGCAAAAGGCAATCATATCATTACTGCGGTTACTGAACATAAAGCAGTATTGGATACTTGTAAACACCTTGAAAAACTAGGCGCCAGGGTAACTTATCTGAATGTTAAAGAAGACGGGCTGATCGATCTTGCCGAACTTAAAGCTGCTGTGACAGAGCAAACGATATTGGTAACGATTATGTATGGCAATAATGAAATCGGTGTTGTTCAGCCTATCAAAGAAATCGCAGCGATTGCACACGAATATGGTGCACTATTTATGTCCGATGCTACACAGGCTGTGGGCAAGATACCTGTTGATGTAGACGCCGATGGTATAGACCTGATGGCTTTTACTGCTCATAAAATGTACGGACCTAAAGGTGTAGGTGCTTTATATGTACGCCGTAAAAACCCAAGGGTTAAAATTACTGCACAAATGGACGGCGGGGGCCACGAGCGTAGTATGCGTTCCGGTACTTTAAATGTCCCCGGAATTGTGGGGCTTGGCAAAGCTTGTGAGCTATGCAGGCTGGAAATGGCAGAAGAAGCCAAACGCCTTGCTATCCTTCGGGACAAACTGCAAAACGGGCTGACTGTAATGGAAGAAAGTTATGTAAATGGAAACACACAATACCGTTTACCGCATGTAGCGAATATATCTTTTAAATACGTAGAAAGTGAAGGGCTAATGATGGCACTAAAAGGGCTTGCAGTATCATCTGGTTCTGCTTGTACTTCTGCTTCCATCGAACCATCTCATGTATTGCAAAGCTTAGGTTTGCCAGATAACCTGGCGCATTCTTCTATCCGTTTTGGACTAGGCCGTTTTACTACTGACGAAGAGATAGATTATGCAATTGAACACATAAAAAAAGCAGTCGACCAGCTAAGGGGGCTTTCACCACTTTGGGAAATGTTCAAAGAAGGGGTTGATTTAAGTAAGAATGAATTAGCAGCTAATTAAAACTGATATTAATATAAAAAACAAGCTAAAAAATACTCACAATAATAACCAATTTTAATCTGGTCTGGTAATTGCAGCCTTTTTAAGATTTTAAATAACATAAGGATATGATCACAATAACAGATAAAGCAAAAACTAAAATTGATCACTTAATGCAGGACTCCCAAATGGATACTGATTACTTTTTACGCGTATCAGTAAAAGGCGGAGGGTGTTCAGGATTAATGTACGACCTTGACTTTGATAACATAGTAAAATCGGATGATCAGTTTTTTGAAGATAAGGGTGTGCGTATTGCGTTAGACATGAAATCGTTTTTATACCTGGCAGGTACCGAGCTCGACTTTACTGATGGAATCAACGGAAAGGGTTTCAATTTTAACAATCCAAATGCAAGCCGCTCTTGCGCATGCGGAGAAAGCTTTTCTGTATAAAAAGCATTTTAAATGATATTAAAAAGGGCACTCTTGTGCCCTTTTGTAGTTTAACAACGATACTTCTTAGCCCCTCCTCCTCGCAACAAGACTCCTTTGATTGTGTTTTTAATGTAAAAAACTTTATTATTGCCTTCGCAAAAAACTAAATATGGTATCATTTAATGAATTTTCTACCGTTCCCAGCTTATTGAGAAACGTGATAGAAAACATTCACCCCCCTGAGGCAACGTTTTTAATTGATAAAAAAAGCAGTGAATGGGAGAATATTTCCTTTAAGCAAACGCTGGATAACGCGGATGCAATTTCTGCTTTTTTCATAGAAAAAGAAATTGTTAAAGGAGATAGAATGGGACTAATGATTGAGAACGGTCCGGATTATGTCTATTATGATCAGGGTATCCAGCAGATCGGTGCAATCAATGTGTCCATATACCCTACCCTCTCTGAACAGGAAGTCGAATACATTATTAATGACTCTGGCATAAAAGCAATCTTAGTAGGCAATCCTTTCTTATATAAAAAAGTACTAAAGATTGCAGACAACTGCAGAGCACTAAAATATATCATCCCCGCATTTACAGAGTATATAAAAATACCTGTTCCGGACGATCTTAGGACGGAAGTAATTAGTTTTGAGCAAGTATTGCTGGATGGTGGATTAAAAACAAGTCTATATCAAGAGCAAATTACAGCAATACGTAATTCCCTCCGCCCTTCCGATACATCTTCACTTGTGTACACTTCAGGTACTACTGGAACGCCTAAAGGAGTAATGCTTTCTCATAATAATTTTGTAGAGAACGTTAAAGTGTGCTTAGAGCAGATACCGGTAATTGATGAGACCGACCTGTTTTTATCTTTTCTACCGCTATCTCATGTTTTTGAACGTACAGCAACTTACCATGTTTGCTGTGCCCAGGGTTGCAAAATGGCATTCGCACAAAGTTTAGAGCTCTTAGCAAAAAACATGGGTGAAATACGTCCCACTGTAATGAACTGTGTACCGCGTTTATTAGAACGCATTCATGATAAAGCGATTAAAAGTGGTACTGCCAATGGCGGATTAAAGTCTAAGATTTTCTTATGGGCACTGGAAACAGGACAGAATTACCGCCAGAAGATAGAGAGTGGAAAAAGACCTGGATTAATTCTTTCTGCCGAAAAAATAGTAGCAGAAAGACTTGTTTTTAGTAAGATCAAAGAAAAAACTGGCGGCAGATTGAAATTTATGATATCTGGCGGTGCAGCGCTGCCAAAAAATGTAGGTGAGTTTTTTGGCAACCTGGGCATCAAAGTACTGGAAGGTTTCGGTCTCACAGAAACATCGCCGGTAATGTCTGTTACTGAGTACGACCGACAGGTCTACGGGACAGTAGGACGGGTAATACCTGGTATAGAAATCGGTGTGCAGGATATCGAAACAAAACAGATAATTAACATTCAGACCCATGATACCTTTAACGGGGATTTTGAATGTGCCGAAGGTGAAATCATTGTCAGGGGCCACTGTGTAATGCAGGGGTACTTCAATAAACCGGCAGAAACTGCAGAAGCAATTGATAAAAACAACTGGTTCCATACTGGTGATATCGGACGTTTCTATAAGGGTAACTTACAGATTACTGACCGCCTGAAGAATATGATTGTTAATGCTTATGGAAAAAATGTATACCCTACACCAGTAGAAAATGTTTACCTGAAAAGCCTTAAAATTGAACAGTTATTTTTAATTGGAGACAAAAGGGAATATCTTACTGCTTTTATTATCCCTAACAGGGAAAGCCTGCAAGAGAAGTTTAACCTTCCCGATTCTTTCTTTTTATTACCAGAAGTCTTTATCAGTGACCCGGAAATCGTCAGCTGGATCAATCAGGATATCAAAAAGCTCTCCAGTGAGCTCTCTAAATTCGAGCGGATCAAGAATTTCAAGATTAAAAGAAATCCATTCAGCATGGAGGAGGGAGAGATTACCCCTACCATGAAAATAAAGCGGAAAGTAGTAGAGAAAAAATATGCTGAAAGCATTAATGAGCTCTATAAAGAATCGGTTGAAGCAGATTAGAATTTTCTGCGAAAACACCCTTCTTATTTACTATTTTTGCAGCTTATCCGGCCAAAGCCGAATATTTGATAAATTATGAGTACAGGACTATCAGAACAAGAAATATTACGCAGGAGTGCGCTCACTCAATTACGTGAACTCGGAATCGATCCTTATCCTGCAGAAGGATATGAGATTACCACCAACGCAGAAGATATCTCAAAGAACTACGAAGCAAATAAGGATGCTTATCAAAACGTAAGTATCGCCGGAAGGATCATGACACGCCGTATTATGGGTAGTGCAGCTTTTGCAGAAATACAAGATTCAACTGGCCGCATACAGGTTTATTTAAAAAGAGATGAACTTTGCCCGGATGAAGATAAAACGCTTTACAACACTGTTTTTAAGAAACTACTGGACCTTGGTGATTTTATCGGTGTAAAAGGCTACGTTTTCACTACGCAGACCGGAGAAATCTCTGTCCATGTAACAGAATTTAAATTATTATCCAAATCGCTGAAACCTCTTCCTGTGGTTAAACGCGACGAGGAAGGAAATATATATGATGGCTTCACAGATCCGGAATTAAGATACAGACAGCGTTATGTAGATCTTACTGTTAACCCAGACTTTAAACAGATTTTCATTAACCGCTCTAAGGTGATCAATACCATGCGGAATTATTTTGATCAGCAAGGCTGGATGGAAGTTGAAACACCAATCCTGCAGTCCATCCATGGTGGTGCGGCTGCCCGCCCGTTCGAAACTTACCACAACACATTGGATATGCCTTTATATTTAAGGATAGCGAATGAGTTGTATCTGAAAAGACTGATTGTTGCTGGTTTTGACGGTGTATATGAATTTGGTAAAATGTTCAGAAATGAAGGTATGGACCGTACGCATAACCCGGAATATACCGCAATGGAAATCTATGTAGCCTATAAAGATTATATCTGGATGATGGCTATGGTAGAAGAATGTCTGGAGAAAGTAGCCGTTGCAGTTCATGGTGTCCCTATTGTTAAAGTTGGGGAACACGAGATCAATTTTGCTGGTCCGTATGAGAAATTGACAATGTATGAGTCAATCCAGAAATATACAGGGATTGACGTATCCGCAATGACTGAAGATCAATTAATAGCCACCTGCAAAGACTTAGGTATTGAGACTAACCCGACCATGGGACGCGGAAAGCTGATCGATGAGTTGTTCAGTGAAAAGGTGGAAGCTAATTTAATACAACCTACTTACATTACCGATTATCCGATAGAGATGACGCCGCTTGCTAAGAAGCATAGAAGTAAAGAAGGATTGGTAGAGCGTTTTGAGTTATTTGTAATGGGTAAAGAAATCGGAAACGCTTATTCTGAGCTTAATGATCCAATTGATCAGAAAGAACGTTTTGAAGATCAGCTGAAACTTGCTGCACGTGGTGATGATGAGGCGATGGCCATGGATGATGATTTTGTTCGCGCACTGGAATATGGTATGCCGCCAACATCTGGTCTGGGTGTAGGTATTGACCGTTTAGTGATGTTAATGACTAACCAGTCTACTATACAGGAAGTATTGTTCTTCCCACAGATGAGACCGGAGAAAAAAGCAAAAGTAACGAGCGACGAAGATTTCGTGAATGCAGGTATCCCAGCAGAATGGGTACAGGTAATCCGTAAAATGGGTTTTAATACAATCGAAGATCTGGCAGGTGCAAATGCAAACAAGGTGTTCAATGACCTTGGTGGAATGCGCAAAAAGCTAAAGTTAGATTTATCCATGCCTTCTAAAGAAGATGTAACTGCTTGGTTTTCTTAACAAAGAGATAACATAAACTTAAAGGCCTGCCTTACTTAAATGTGGCAGGCCTTTTCTATTTTAGCATATATTAAAAATTGTATGTTATGAACAACTCAAGTCTTGAAATAACCGAGAATGAATACTGCATAAAATTGAACAAAGATGCGTTCGATCTTTCCCTGATCCGTCAGCTGATCAAAAGGATCCAGACTGAACAGTTATTCTTCAGTAAAAGTAAGCAGTACCTGGATGATGATATCATTAGCAGGGGCGGACTAAATGATAATGAAAACTTTGATAGCTTAACCGATAAATAATAAAAGCCACGTAAAGTGGCTTTTATTATTTTGTGTATTCAGTAAACCAGCTATTTATCTGCTGTATCTTACCTGCTGCTGCTTATCGAGCATTCCCAACTGATCTTTCATTTGCTTAATCTGATCAGCAAGCAATTTATTCTTATCTGCTTTTTTAGCTTCTGTCAGATACATCTGAGCTTCCCTCTTATTACGTTTTCCCATTGCAATACCAGCAAGGCTTAATTTTGCCAGCGCAATGTTATGGTCCATCTGCATTCCAAGAGCAAGTGCTTTCTTAAAATATTTTTCTGATTGCATTGGTGCTTTTCTGGATTCGATCAAACCGATCAGCAATTGGTAATAACCATGCTGAACCCTGATTAACTGCGTTTCGTAATTAGTGATCCTTTTCAAGTAAGATTCTGCTTTGCCCATATCGTCTTTACGTAAAAACCACTGTGCAAGAAGCATGTTTTCATTATAGAAAAAGGTTACGATGACCAGAATACTGATGAACACTGCCAAAATACCCCAACCCCAAAAACCGAAAATCATGAGTGCTATAGCAGCGCCCAATACTACAAAACCTACAATAAGTCTTACTATGTTTGGCATATCTATCTTTAATTATATTTTGTGCAAATATCGTGTTTATATACCAAAAATCAGATCTAAAATAATAATTAAACAAAAAAACTATTAAAGTTGTTGATGCTTATATTTGCTACCGACAGCTGCATTCTGTTCTTAATATTATGTAGCGCGGGTTAAACGAACAAAGAAAAGATTTATGCAAAATTCATGTACCTGGAAAGACTTGATGTCTGATCTGGAAATGAAAGAAAAATTTGAAACAGAATATCCTGCTTATCAACCTGATTTAGCTGCTGCAGAAAATCTGAAGTTCCTAATGAAAGGTAAAAAGACAACCGTAGTATTAGGAAAATGGTGCAGTGATAGTCAGCTACAGGTACCCAGATTCTACAAGGTACTGGGTGCTGCAGGAATTGATGAAGCTGATGTTACCCTGATTTGTGTGGATGAAATGAAAAAGGCAGCAAACGGATTGATCGACAATCTTCATATTGAACATGTGCCTACTTTTATCTTTTCTGCAAATAATAAAGAAATAGGTCGAATTACAGAGTCACCATTAGCTACTCTGGAAAACGATATGGTTACAATTTTAGAAAACAAATAATGTCAGCAGCGTTAGAACCGGGATGGTTAAGTGTACTGGAAGGTGAGTTTGAAAAACAGTATATGAAAGACCTGAAGTTATTTTTATTACAGGAAAAAGAAACAGGTAAGACAATCTATCCAAAAGGGGCAGATATTTTTAATGCTTTTAACCACACTCCATTTGACAAAGTTAAAGTAGTCATATTAGGTCAGGATCCCTATCACGGCGAGGGACAGGCGCACGGACTATCTTTTTCTGTAAAAAAAGGGGTTAAAGTACCTCCATCCCTAAAAAACATGTACAAAGAGCTGGAAACAGATATTGAAGGGTTTAAAACGCCAGACCATGGCGAGCTCACACAATGGGCGGATGAAGGCGTACTACTGCTCAATGCAACATTAACCGTTCGCGCACATGAACCTGGATCGCATCAGGGTAAAGGATGGGAAGCATTTACAGACCAAGCGATTAGTCAGCTTTCTGCACAAAAAACAGGGTTAGTATTTTTATTATGGGGTCGATATGCACAAAATAAAGCACTCCTGATTGACGAGCAAAAACATACTGTTTTAAAATCTGCCCACCCCTCTCCGTTCTCTGCCTATAACGGCTTTTTCGGGAGCAAGCCTTTCTCTAAAACCAATGCCGTTTTAAGCGGCCGTGGAGAAGCGCCCGTTAACTGGCAGATCAGCTAGTTAACAGGCACCTGAATTAGTATTCTAAAGGAACGATAGGTTCCTTTTTTGTCGTAGACATGATCATCATCGTCTGAAAGGTTTTCACCACGCTGATCTTGCTGATCTTGTCCATAATTAACCGTTCGTAAGCTTTAATATCACTCACATATACTTTCAATAAGAAGTCGGCCTGACCAGTTACGTGGTGGCATTCTGTAATTTCTTTGATTTGATTTACTTCATCCAGAAATATCTGAATAGTATTGTTCTTATGAAAATCCAGTTGTACCTGGATAAAGGTTTTAATACCTAATCCTAATTTCTCTTCATCAACCAGGGCATGGTAGCTTTTTATGAAACCTGACATCTCAAGTTTCCTGACCCTTTCTAATGTAGGTGCCGGTGATAACCCGATTTCTTGCGATAAAAGCAAATTGGTTATTCTTCCGTTCTCCTGTAAAAGCTTTAGTATTTTAAAATCTATCTTATCTAATTCTGCTGCCATTTTATCAATCTTGAACTCAAAGGTAGAATAAGAACAGGTTATCTACCAAATTTAATTCTAAAAATAATCAATTAAATTATGCATTATTTTATAAAATTATTTTTAGATTTATCTAAATTTACAATTAGGTCTACAAAATGCACTCTTTTACAGAAGAAAACTATCTTAAGGTCATTTACCATCTATCACAGTTAACTATTAATCCTGTTCAAACCAATGCTATTGCAGAAAGAATGAAGACCCGTGCAGCTTCAGTTACGGATATGCTGAAAAAACTGGCAGATAAAAAACTAATTGATTATGTAAAATATCAGGGTGTTAGTTTAACGGAAGAAGGTGTAACCGCCGCAGTAAAGGTGGTAAGAAAACATCGCTTATGGGAAGTGTTCCTGGTAGAGAAACTCCAGTTTGGATGGGACGAGGTACATGATATTGCCGAAGAGCTGGAACATATCAATTCTGCCTTGTTAGTAGAGCGCCTGGATAATTTTTTGGGCTACCCGAAAAGGGATCCGCATGGGGATCCTATACCAGACAAAAACGGAATATTTGAGCCTTCGGTAAACATCCACATGAGTGAGATGTTAATCGGAAACAATGGTATTATTATAGGCGTAAGTGAGTATGCCCCTTCTTTTTTGAGACATCTGGAAAGACTGGGACTTACCATCGGTATTAGTTTAGAGATTATAGAAATTACTGACTACGATGGTTCTGTAGAGCTACTGGTAGACGAAAAGAGGGTAAATGTGAGTAGGGAAGTGGCACAGCATATTCTTGTTAAACTATAAAACTCCTGATTAAAGTATAAAAGCAAACGCTCCAAAAAAATATAAATGAAGAATTCAGAATCGTTAAGCGAAGTACATAACAGTGTAGATACTGGTAAACGGACAGGATGGAAAAGATTATTATCCTTTATTGGTCCGGCTTACCTGGTTAGTGTAGGTTATATGGACCCAGGTAACTGGGCAACAGACTTGGCAGGTGGTAGTAAATTCGGCTACCAGTTAATCTGGATTTTATTAATGTCTAACCTAATTGCCCTCCTGCTACAGTCGCTCAGTGCAAGGCTAGGTATTGTGAGGGGGCTGGACCTCGCACAGGCTTCCAGAAATGCTTATCCAAAATGGGTAAACATACCGCTGTTCGCCCTCGCACAAACAGCAATTGTAGCATGCGACCTTGCGGAGATTATAGGTATGGCCATTGGTCTGAACCTCCTTTTTGGCTTACCACTGATCTGGGGTATCAGTATCACTATTTTTGACACTGTCCTTCTTCTATTCCTAATGAATAAAGGGATGCGTAAGATGGAAGCATTTATTGTCTCTATGGTCTTTATCGTGGGCTTCTCCTTTTTAATAGAGATGTTCATTGTAGAACCTTCCTTTAAAGAGATTGTAAAAGGATTAAAACCTTCTGTATTGTCGGGTGAAGCGCTATATATCGCGATCGGAATTATTGGTGCAACCGTAATGCCGCATAACCTTTACCTGCACTCCTCGCTCGTACAAACCAGAAAATTTGAACGCGATGATAAAGGAATCAAAGAAGCCATCAAATTCAATTTTATTGACACTGCTGTAGCCTTAAACCTTGCGTTCTTTGTAAATGCTGCTATACTTATTCTTGCTGCTGCTGCATTTTATAAGAATGGATTGCATGAAGTGGCAGAAATACAAGATGCCTATAAATTACTTGGAAATATATTTGGCGGCATAGCACCCACCCTTTTTGCGCTGGCACTGATTGCAGCAGGCCAAAGCTCTACGGTTACAGGTACGTTGGCAGGACAAATAATCATGGAAGGGCATTTGAACCTTAGGATACAGCCATGGCTGCGCAGATTGATTACAAGGTTACTCGCTATTATCCCCGCTTTTTTTACGATCCTATATTTTGGTGACGATGCGCTTAGCGGATTACTTATATTAAGTCAGGTTATACTCAGTTTACAACTTGGTTTTGCTGTAATCCCCCTTATCCATCTGACTTCCGATAAAAAAGAAATGAAAGGCTTTGCGATCAAGTTATGGGTAAAAATACTGGCATGGATCAGTGCAGGTGTAATTGTTATATTAAATATTAAATTAGTTACCGAAGAAATTACAGGCTGGGGCAAGACATCGGGAGGATGGTATATCTATACTTTAATCATACCTGTAGCTATCCTGATCGGGCTCCTGCTGTTATACATTTTTGTCTATCCGCTATTTACCACCAATAGAAAAATTAGTATTAATGTCCCTCATGGCAATGCGCTAGATATAGAAAACATTGAAAAGATTCATTATACTAAAATTGGTATTACTGTAGATTTTTCTAAAAATGACCTGAACACCATCAGGCATGCATTAATCCAGGGCGGTAAATCAGCAAGCTATCACCTGATCCATATTGTGGAAACAGCCGCAGCAACATACCACGGCACAGCTACAATGGATCATGAAACATTGAGTGATGCAGAAAACCTGGAAAAATACCAGCAGAACCTGGCAGACCTCGGCTACCACGCTATACCACATATTGGTTTTGGCGGTGCGCCTAAAGCAATTGCCGAGATTTCTAAAAAGAATCATCTCGAGTTACTGGTAATGGGTGCACACGGACATAAGGGATTAAAAGATTTGATTTTTGGCACCACTGTTGAAGCAGTGAGACACAAGATAGCCATCCCTGTATTGGTAGTAAGGTAAAATACTTACGGGGCAGCTATTTTTAAAATTCAGATTAATCTGTCATAAATCGGCATTTCTTTCTGATATTAGCGAATTCTATGAAGAACGACATTCAAATAAAAAATAAAAGAGCCTACTTTGATTATAACGTTATTGAAAAATACAACGCCGGGCTCGCCTTATTGGGTACGGAGATAAAAGCAATACGGCAGGGAAAAGCAAATATGACCGATGCCTTTTGTATGTTTATCGGCAACGTTTTATACGTACGTAACCTTCATATTTCAGAATACAGCCACAGTTCCTTTCACCACCATGATATTAAGCGTGACAGGATATTGCTGTTACAGAAAAAAGAACTAAAAAAGCTTAAATTCAGAAGCGAAGAAAAAGGGTACACCATCGTGCCCCTGCGTATTTTTACTAATGAGCGAGGTTTTGCAAAAATAGAAATTGCCTTAGCGCAGGGTAAGAAAGAGTTTGACAAACGAGATAGTATTAAAGATCGTGAATCTAAACGCGAAATGGACCGGGCACTGAAAGTCTAATTGCTACCAGGCCTGGTCGCCTACCAGAGGGACAAATCTAAAAGTATCCAATTCAAACTTTTCGTATTCTGTTTCGCTGATACGGATAACAGTAACCATTACCTGAGAATGTTCATCGCCCACAGGGATCACAAGCATACCTCCGATTTTTAGCTGTTTTAATAAAATTTCAGGTACAAAAGGTGCGCCTGCCGTGACGATGATTTTATGGTAAGGAGCATGTTCAGCAATCCCTTTTGAGCCGTCGCCGAAAAAGAAGCTTGCTTTATAACCCATACCAGGCAAAACCTTAATCGTATGGCGGTAAATGCTTTCCTGCCGCTCTATGGTGAATACTTCCGCACCAAGTTCCAGCAGGATACAGGTTTGATAACCCGACCCTGTACCAATCTCCAGTACCTTATCCCCTTTTTTAATATGCAGCAATTCACTTTGATAGGCTACAGTATAAGGCTGGGATATAGTTTGTCCGTCACCAATTGGAAAAGCAATATCCTTATAGGCCTGGTTCCAGAATGTTTCATCGAAAAAGAAATGCCGGGGCACCTTCCCTATTGCATTTAAAACACGTTCATCAGTAATGCCTCTTGATTTAAGATGTTCTACTAATTTTTTCCTCGCGCCTCTTTCCCTGTAATTATCTACAAATTTGTATGCCATTGATCTCAAAAATACTTTTTTGTAACCGAATATTCTGCTTTTCGTTAAGAATATAATCGTTTTAAAGGGGATAAGGCTAGCAGGAAATCCTTATATTCATAACTTCAACCAGTTACGATAAATATTATATATTTTTGAAGAAAAATCAGTTATTTATATATGAAGCCAACTCTCCTTTTTCTCCTCTTCAGTTTTATTGTTTCCTCAAATGCTTTTTCGCAAATGACCGGAAACTATAATTATTCAATTGCAGCAAGAGGGTTCAGCATTATACAGATGCCTAAGGTATTTAACCAGGAAGAGCAGCACTACCTCAATGTATATATGAATGGCGGGATGGTAAAGTTTAATGATAACCAGATCAGTTACCGCCTAAGCGGGAATTTTATCAAGCAGGATGTAGATTTTAATAATGATTGCATCAACTGTGATATTGCTATGGGTAAGGTTACAGATTATGCTTTTAAAATAGGATTTGAAAAGAACTTTAATTATTCCAGGGTACAGCCCTATTTTGCATTTGACCTCGGTTATAGAAACAATGGTTTTAAGGGCAATATGAACATTATTGATAGTCAGCGCAGCATTGCAGGTGTCAATAAAATTGAAAGTACTAAAAACGGACTTACCGCAGCACCAGTTATCGGCATCAAAATCAACCCACTGCCCCAGATCACCATTTTTGCAGAAAGCAGTCTGGAGTTTTACTATTCTTATGAACGACGAGAAACGGTAGCACAAGATGCTTCTGCGGCTAAAACATATAGCAAAACCAACCAGGGAGAATATTTAATTAATCCTGTATCCGTAGGTATCCAGATCCACCTGGGGGCAAAAAATTAATAAGGATCTACATCTACCTGGATAATTACTCCTTTATATGTTTTTTCACTATTGAAATCTAAAATAGTTTGTCTAAGCACTGCTTTTACTTTCTGAATAGCGGCTGTCTTCTCTGATTTAATAATGATCTGCTTAATGTAGTAATTTCTGATCCTCGATACCAATGGCTGCTCTGGCCCTAAAACACGGGTGCCTAACTGGGCCCTTAACATAGCGGCAAATCGGTTCGCAGCAGCATTCAGTAAGTTAGCATCTTTATGTTTTACATTGATAAAGATTAACCGGGTAAAGGGCGGATAATGGAATTGCTTACGCTCTGCAATCTCGTCATTATACATCTCCACATAGTTATTATCAACCACCTGCTTGATAATCCGGTGGTCATCATCATAAGCCTGTATACAAACTTTGCCCTGTTTATCTCGTCGCCCAGCCCTGCCGGCAACCTGTGCCAGCAACTGATAACTACGTTCAAAAGCTCTAAAATCGGGGTAATTAAGTAACGTATCTGCGTTGATAACGCCGATCAGTGTTACATTATCAAAATCCAATCCTTTAGCTACCATCTGGGTTCCAATCAGGATATCCGTTTTCTTCTCCTGGAAATCTCCGATGATCTTTTGCAAACTGTTTTTAGTCCGCGTACTATCTACATCCAGCCGCGCAATCTTCACTTCAGGAAAAATAAGGCTCAGCTCTTCTTCTATTCTTTCTGTACCGAAACCTTTTTGCTCAATATGCACAGATCCGCAGGCAGGGCAGATATTCATACTGCTTTCCTGGTGCCCGCAGTAATGACAATGTAATTTACCACTACTTTTATGGAAAGTCAGGCTCACATCACAATTGATACATTTGGGTGCAAAACCACATGTTTTACAGATTAATATGGTTGCATATCCACGGCGGTTCTGAAACAGGATTACTTGTTCTTTTTTTTCCAGTGTAGCAGTAATATCATCTATCAATACGCTAGAAAAATATGAAACCATCTTCTTCTTTTTAGTTTCATCAGCGATACTTACTACCTCCTGCACTGGCAGTTCTACCCCACCAAAACGTTCATTAAGGGTAACCAAACCATATTTATTTCCTAGTGCATTATGATAACTTTCTATCGATGGCGTAGCAGACCCCAATACAATTTTCGCTTTATGAAGATAAGCAAGATATACCGCAGCATCCCTCGCCTGGTATCTTGGCGCTGGTTCATTTTGCTTGTAAGAAGATTCATGCTCTTCATCTACCACAATCAGCTTCAGGTTACCAAAAGGCAAAAAGACAGAAGAACGCGCCCCAAGAACGATTTTGTATTTCCCATTCATTACGTGGTTCCAGATTTCTACACGTTCATTGTCGTTAAATTTAGAATGATAAACACCAATAGCATCGCCAAAATAGCGTTTAATACGCTCTACAATCTGTGTAGTCAGCGCAATCTCCGGCAGCAGAAACAATACTTGTCCGCCCCCCGCAATAGCCTCCTCGATCAACTTAATATAAACCTGTGTTTTCCCCGAAGCAGTAACCCCATGTAATAACACCACATCCTTAGTCTCAAACTCTGTTTCAATTTTTGCCAGTGCCGTAGCCTGTGCTTCACTCAATTTAAAATTAAGGATCAGGTCGTCATTTTCGTCTTCTAAACGGCTCACTGCTTTCTTTTTCAAGAAAAATATCTGTTTGTCAAGCAATGATTTTAGTGCACCTGGTCCGCACCCGCTCTCTTCCAGCAATACCTGTTTTGATATTTCTGCTCCGGCCTTTGAAAGCTTAACGTAAGCAAGCAGTGCATCCAATTGTTTTGGGGCACGCTCCAATATTTCGAAAAGCTGGCGGAAGTTCCCTTCCTCGGCATATACCGGGTTCAGGGTGATGAAGGATTTTAAAAGTGGCTTATATTTTTCTACAACTTCTTCTGCTATATAAATGATTTCCTTTTCCAGTAGTGACCTGATAATAGGGAATACTGTTTTCTGACCCAATAATTTGGAAATCTGATCAACGGTAAGCCTTTTCTGTTTTACCATTGCGGCAATCAGAATCGCTTCTTTATCTGGCATAACCAGCTGATCTAAGTCAATATCTTCCCGAAGGATAATGATTGTTTCACTGGCCAGTTTTAAACCAGCAGGGAGCGCTGCTGACATAACGTCTCCTTCATTACAGATATAATAATCTGTCATCCAGTCCCAAAACTGTAGCTGCACTGCGTTAACTACCGGATATTCATCAATAACATCAATAATATACTTTGCCTGATAAAACTCAGGGGCAGTCTGACTGATACTTTTGATCAGTGCAGTATATATCTTGTTTTTCCCAAACTGGACAATTACCCTCTTCCCTACTGCGGCATCTTCATTCAAATGAAAAGGTACACGGTAGATATAGTTTTTTGATAGGGAAAGCGGCAAAATCACTTCGATGAACAACGTGTCCCTCTCAGTGAAATCCAGGTCATTAGTCTCTTGCATTTATCTGTTTTTTAAAGCCGCACAAAAAAGCAATGCCCAGCCTGCAACCAATAGTAATCCGCCGATAGGGGTAACCGGACCTATAAAGTTCACAAAGTTAAGATGAAGCACTTCCCTCGTAGCCAGTAAGTATAACGAGCCAGAGAAAAGTACGATCCCTATAGTAAAACAAAAATAAGAAATGTCTACCAGCTTTGTTCTGAACCTGGCAAAAGTTGACAAAAACAGGAGGGCAAAGGTATGGTAAAACTGATATTCAACACCTTTAGTCCATACCGCAAGTGCATCAGCAGAAATAATATTTTTTAACCCATGGGCACCAAAAGCACCAAGTATTACCGCTACTGCACCAAAAAAAGAAGCAGTTAAAATTATTCGTCTATTCATTAAATTCAGCCTTTTCTGCTTTTACAAAAATAAAGAAACCTGATTGCATTTTCTTAGTAATCCAACTATTAAAATTAAATTTGCTAAGATAATGAATAACCGAAGGTCGGTCAGTTGATTTAACTTAAACCGATGCAGCACTCATGAGAAAGATATATATAACCTTGCTTGTTTTATTGTTAGCCATGATAGGGATGGCCTACCTCTATTTTTCCAGGCTTAACCGGGAGACATCTTATCACGACATGAGCCTGCATGCCGCAACAGCGAACTCCGGACTGGTATTTTCTATAGAAAATGATAAAAGCATATTTGAGATTTTAAAGGGGCAAGAGCTTTTTCAGCAATTGATCGGTCCGCGAAAATTTAATCAGCTGCAGTTATTAAAGAACAAATTCGTTGTCAAACCTGCAATTAACAACTTGGTTGCACACAGAAACATCTTCATCAGTTTTACAGCTGGAAAAAACAATGAAATTGATTACTTAATTAGTACACAGCTCAATAGCGATCAAGATCAATCCCTGCTCATCGAAACGTTGAAATCTTATGGAATTAAAATCAATATGGCAAACCAGGTTACAACCATAAAATTAAATGACAGCACCTCTATTTATATCGCCATAGATAAGAATTTAATCCTGCTTTCTAATGCGCCCGACCCGGTAAAGATTGCATTGCATCCAATAGCAGGTAAATCGACACAGGAATTTGCTGCATTTATTAAATCCAGTAGCAGACTTAGCAAAAATAGTGTAGGAAACCTGTATATTGATTTCAACAGGATACCAGAGCTCGCCAAAGCGGTATTACCAGGAAAGTTAACTGGCGGACTAGCAGTTTTAGAGAATCAGGATTCTTTTTCTGCATTGAATTATAATTTCAGTAAAGAACGATTATTTTTTAATGGAAGCTCAAAGAATAACGATCAAAAAAGTTATCTCAACCTATTTGCAAACCAAAAAGCACAGAAAAACACTATTGATAATCTTTTACCCGACAACACGGCCAACTTCCGGCTATACTCCATAACTGGTTATAAAAACTGGATGGAGACGTTAAAGACATGGTTTAAAAGCCGTAAAGAAGATGCAGCAGTAAAAAAGATCATTGCTAGCACGAATAAAAATTATCGGTTGAACCCCGATGAAATATTTCCGGAATATTTTAAAGATCAGCTTATTTATTTTCAACTTAAAGACGGACAAAGTTTAGCGGCTATCAATCTGAGTAATGGCGACAAAGTAAAACAGCTGATGCTCGATATCAGTGACAATAATGATCAGGACATTAAAAAACTAAAAGTTTCTGGCTTGCTTTATTGTTATTTCGGCGAACCGGTAAAAAGGTTCGTTACTCCCTACTATACAATTATCGATAATTACCTCGTTATCGCGAATTATCCTTCAACAGTGCAGCAGTTCTTAAATAAATACAGAAGTAACGAATTACTGATCAATGATCCGGAATATATAAACCAATATAGTCAAATCTCTAACAGTGCGAGTGTCACTTATTACGTAAACCATAAAAATTCTGCAGACCTCGCCAGAAATGTACTATATACCCCATATTACAAACATTTTATGAACGCTGATGGAATGAAGAATTTTAGCTCTTTTATTTACCAGCTTAGTGGCGATAAAGGAAATTTTCAAACCAATTGCTTAATTAATATCGCTTCTGAGACAAAAATTGAAAATTTAACAGTAAAGTAAA
>Ga0247730_1000071_pt1 | contig 106216 bp, 82 predicted proteins | sample UWRJL073202C2_FD_180959 | JGI IMG/M metagenome (GOLD analysis project Ga0247730, IMG submission 180959) | Plant litter microbial communities from Arlington Agricultural Research Station in Wisconsin, United States - UWRJ-L073-202C-2 | ecosystem: Environmental > Terrestrial > Plant litter >...
TTTTAAACTGCCTGATGATGCAGATACGAGTGGTATCGATGCAAAATATGCGGATGGGTTGCTATGCATTAATATTGCTAAAAACGCAGAGGCAAAAATGCAGACCCGGCAGATCGAAATTAAGTAAGGAATTACTTATTATTACTACAAGCCACTCTTAGGGTGGCTTTTTTTATATTTGCTATTTCTTGCCTTGATTGTTAAATATTAACAGGATTATGGACTATAAGGTAATTAAACCCCCGGCGTCACTTTCGGATTTTGTAGAAAGCTTTTGGATGCTGCATAGCGATACAGACCAGGATAGGGATATTATAATATTGCCAGACGGACGCATTGATGTGATTTTTTCGTGGTCGGAGAAGGAACCTCTTCACGTGATGCTGATGACACTCGACCTTAAAGCCTCCCACGAAGTTCTTTACGCTGGTACCGTTATGTTTGCTGTAAGTTTAAAAGTTCCTGCACTAGAGTATATTCTGGAAACTTCTATTAAAACGGAATACCCTGTAGTTATGCCGGATCAACTTTGGGGTATTGCAACTGCTGATTTTAAGGATTTTGACAGTTTTGTAAATCGCATATCAACGAGAATGCTGGCAACATTAGCAACAAAAAAGTTAGATAGGAGAAAGTTAACCCTTTTCAAACTGATTTATGATACGGCAGGTTCGATGAGTGTTTCGGCAATGTCTGAAATATCTTGTTGGACAGCCAGACAGATCAATCGTTATTTTAATGAGCGTGTAGGGATATCTCTAAAAGAGTACTGTAGTATATTAAAATTTCGTAGTTCCTTTGGTCATCTGAAGGAAGGTCGGTTGTTTCCGGAAGGGAACTTTACTGATCAGGCGCATTTTATCAAGTCTATAAAAAAGCTTTCAGGCGTAACACCAAAAGAACTTAGTAAAAACAAAAACGACCGATTTATACAATTTTCTGTAGTGCCCAGGGAGTAATATTGCCTATTCATTTTAAACATTGGATTATGTTATTACAGGGGAAAGAAGTTGCAATTGTGGGTGGTGGCCCCGGCGGGCTCACATTGGCTAGACTTTTACAGTTAAAAGGTGCTGCAGTAAAAGTTTACGAAAGAGATTTTAACAGAGAAGTGCGTGTACAAGGTGCTACGCTGGATCTGCATTTTGAGTCTGGCTTAAAAGCCTTATATGAAGCGGGTCTATTGGAATCTTTTAAAGATAACTACCGCCCGGGAGCAGATCGTGTCCGTGTTATGGACAAACATGCAAAGATTTATTTTGACCAGCATGACCAGGAAGCTAATAGGGATTTCGGTGATCCATGGTTTAGACCGGAAATTGACCGTGGGCCGTTGAGGGAGCTTTTACTGGATTCGTTAAAACAAGAGACAGTAATTTGGGACAGCTATCTTATTGATTTGGAGAAAAAAGGTGAAGGATGGCTGCTGAATTTCCAGAATGGTAACTGCGCAGAAGCAGATATAGTGATTGGTGCAGATGGGGCAAATTCTAAAATAAGGCCGTTAATTACGCCTATAAAGCCTTTCTATACAGGAATTACAGTTGTTGAGGGTAACATCTATGACGCCGATACCCATGCAACACAAATATCGACCTTACTAAAGGGCGGTAAGATATTTGCTTTTGGTAATTCCCGGACGATTATTTTAAGCGCTAAAGGAGATGGTAGCATTTCGTTTTATACTGGTTTTAGTACGGGTACGGATGGATCAAAAGTAACTGTTATTGCTACTAAAGATCGTGTGCAGCTCCTGGAATGGTTCAAAGAGGAGTATAAAGGATGGGATTCTACCTGGTATGAGTTATTTGAACATCCAGCAACCAGTTTTACAGTACGGCCACTGTATTGTATGCCCATTGACCAGCGCTGGCCGCCACAATCAAATATCACTATGCTTGGGGATGCAGCACATTTAATGCCTCCATATGCAGGGGAGGGGGTAAATATGGCAATGCTCGATGCACTGTCACTAAGTGAAGCATTAACAGCAACGGATTTTAAAGATACTTTGTCGGCCATTAGTAATTACGAAGAGCAGATGCTGAAAAGATTTGGTGAGGTGGCAGGGATTACACTGGATAATACTTCATGGATGCACTCCAGTGATGCATTGGAAAAGATTCTGGAAATGTTTAATCCTAAAATTTAAGTTATATGATTTGGTAGCACATGCCCTGTTGTTGGTGTTTATTACCCCGCTTGCTGAATTTAAAGACTATTGGTTTTTGAGTCAATAATTTTGACTTTGCAGTTGATTTTGTTGGGATGGTTAATAACGGTGCATTTTCCAGAGACGTACACCTATTTAGTTACATTGTTTTAAATGATTTTTCTGCGCCAGTTTCTATATTATTTTGACTTTTGCCAGAATAGAATTGTTTTCCAAAAGAGTAGGATAAAAGTATGACTACGTTATTGGTCCTTGCTCGCATAGTCTTCACCTGACTAAGATAAGTATCATTGTAATAGGATCTGTTTTTTGATGAAGTATTTAATATATCATTGTACATCAAGGAAGCTAGGAGTTTATTATTAAAAAAGTTTTTACTCACTGATGCATTTATAGTGGGGTATGCTTTCTGATAGGTTTGGTAACTGTAGTCGGGATTTTTTTTATAGACGAAATCCACACTGGTAGACAATGACTTGGGCATTCTGTAGTATAGGCTTAAATTTCCCCCAAAATTATTGCCGCTCGTATTCGCACTATTACCCAGTTCTTTTGAGTAGGAATATTTTTCGGCAAAGATGCCACCGTTTAAAGAGAGCATTTCGCTAAGGCTTGTCTTCATACTGAGGTCGAGTCCATAAACCAACAATCTTTTTGCGTTTTCATATCTATAATTAACCAAGCTGTTGTTGCTTGTGGCAAGGTAGATAATAGGGTTTTTTGTGTAGGTAGTATAAACCCCCATTTCCACGAAGGTTTTTCCGGTTTTGAGATCAAGGTTGAGGTCATATTTGTTGATAAGTTCCGGAACTACAAATTGGTTCCCTTCATAACTGGCTAGGTTGCTGTATTGAAATAAGGTTGGATTAAGGATTGAAATGTCTGGTCTTGTAATCTTACGCTGATAGTTGAAGATAATGTCCATGTTGCCTGAAATTTTCTTTTGTGCTGCAAAATTCGGAAATAAGTTATCGTACGCAGTCTTGAAATTGCTATTGCTGTTTAAATAGTGTTGGTCAAGATGCTCATATCTCGTTCCAAATCTTAAACTATATCCTTTTATTTTGTACCGCAAGGTCATAAATGCTGCGGTACTTTGCTGTCTTAGACGAATGTAGTCTATGATGTTTGTTATTGATACTTCTTCTGCATTGCCTTCCCAAATCGACGTATTGTCGGTAACATTTCGCCTGTCAGATAAAAAACCACCGAGTTCTGCTTTTAGTTCGTCTTTGAAGAAGCTTTTAGAGTAAGTAGCTTGGATACTATTTGCATCAGAATTGGTATCGTCGTAATAGTTGCTGCTGAAGCTACTGTTTTGCGTATTGAAGCTTTCGAAGGAGGATTCTTTTTCGCTGGTACGATGCTGATAGAGGTAATTGAGAGCAAATGTCGATTTGTCTTTAAATTTTGTACTATATTCAGAGTTCACAGAAAATGAACTTCCAGGCTGTACATAATTATTTCTATTGTCGTACGATATTGCAGGGTCCAAAAAATTGTCGCTTCCAGTACTGTTTAAAGATATCTTAGTCGTGGAGTAGGATAGGCCTAAACTAAGCTGGGTAGATTTAGTTGGATTATAAAAAGATCTTAATGAAAAGTTTTTTCCAATGTAAGCTGTTTTTCCATTGGTATTTTGAGTCGACTTCAATGCTCCGGTGTTAGTTTCGGAGCTTTCAGTTTCCATGGAGTTTCGCTGTTCAATGGATTGTAAACTTGCATTAAAGCTTACATACACCTTTTTTGAGTTAGCATTCAATGAAATACCTGGAAAGAGGAATTTGCGGAATGTTCCTGCTAATAAGCTGATGCTGCCACTGATTGATGGCACATCGCTTTCCTTGAGCCTGATACTAATAATACCATCTTTACTGCTTGCACTAGATGAGGAAGATGGATTAGTAATCACATCTACTGAAGCAATTTTATCAGCTGGTATGGTCCTTAGCTGAGTCATATTCATTGGCTGGCCATTGACAAGAACCGTCGCGCTTTTATGTTTTACCTCTACATCGCCCTTTGAGTTAATATTGATTAGCGGAACATCTCTTAGTACTACTGTGGCATCAGTGCCTTTTAGGAATTTCTTTGCATTTACTTTATAACTAAGCTTATCAGCATCTCTAGTAACGATTGCACCGGTAATAGTTACTTCTTTAAGTGTATTGTCTGTTTCTACTAAGCCTATAGTTGCCGATGCTCTTGCGCTGAAGTCGAGGTTCCTTTCCTTTGTTCTATACCCAATCAGGATGAACTTATATTTATACGCTTTTGAAATATTAACCTTGATGTCAATGCTCCCAGAAGTTAAACTAGTGCCGATAAATAGTTGGTTGCTATTTTTATCTTGAATGACCAGCGTACAGTTTTCTAATGGAGTCATAGTGATGCTGTCTACCACAAAAATCTTGATGGTTTTTAGGGAATCAAGATTTGCAGATTGCCCATATGAGCTATGGCAGAAGGCTAAAAGAAGGAAGGTGAGTGTTAACTTAACTGGTCGTTTTATTGTCATTAAAATAGTAGCCAATAAATGAAATTATAACAAAAAATATATTGAAGAGAAGGTGTGCATTCCAACTCAATTTACCGAGTATTCCGCCGCATGAGCAATGTGTAAATTCACTATTTTGGAATTGGCCAGAGATATGCAGTAATTTATTGTATTAATTTTATTATTAAAAAATGCTGATTTCTTAAATGTGTAATTATTATGCACTTATCTGCGTTGAAAAAAAGTTCATTAGCAGTTCTGTAATTTAAACTGATAAAATGATTAAATATCCCTTTCTTTCTAGTTATTACACCAAATTAGATATTGTCAATGTCATTGGACCTATTAGTTACACGAACTGTATGCTTTCTGCAAAATCAGGACACAGTCGAATAACCGTTGCAAATTTAATTGCCCATCCGAGAATATTTATTAAAATTTATGTTAGGCTCGGTATTTATTCAAATGTACGACAGTTCTCTTTACAGTCTCACAGCTAGGAATGGTTAACTCAGTAAGAGGTTTTATACTACGCATGGATCGCTGATTTAGCATCCAAAAGGTTATCCATCAAAACATCATCCCGCTTTCCTCAATCAGTTTCCCCAGGTCCTCTACATACAACCTTGTATATTCCGTTGTTGCCGCCCAAATTGGCTTACCCAGCTCTTCATCAAGATCACACACATAAATATATCCGATATAGATGCCATCCCACTCTATGCGGTACATACCTTCAATATGCTGTGGCTTAAAAATTTCAATAATATTGTTTTCTGTAAAATAACGGATCTTATCCATTTCAACTATTTCTCTTTATAAATTATTACCTCATTTTCTGCCTAGGCAGATTAATATCCTGTGCCTGCGGGTAGGGTGCCCTGTTAGTCATGCTCACATCCTCCTTGATATTCTGATGGGTTTTATATTGCCTCTCATCGGAATTTGAAAACCTTGGATCGGGAATAAAAGGCATCTTTGCCATTTTCACAATGGTAACAGTAGGGAAGTGGTAATCCACTTCCACATTACCCAGTAGCAAGTAACACCCGCCTCCCTGAAAAGGATACTGCTTTAAGCTGTTTGTAAAATGGGCGGTATCAAACAGTTCTCCTTCGGCATCTATCCAGGTACCAAAATACATCGCGCCCATCTTTGTAGGCACATGTTTCCGGGAAATCAGGTAAGCGAGCATCTTTACCTGTTTCTTCTGGTGGTTAACAAGATCTTTCGCCATCACCTCACCGCGAAACTTAGTCTGCAACAGTTCAAAAGGGGAGCAGGAAACAGGAAAGCTCAGCAGCTCGATCTCGTCAAAAGCATCTTCAAACTTAGAACGTTCCAATATAGGGAGCTTATAATCTTTAACAGGTTCCTGGATTAGCATTAATCCACGGTTCTCCGGTTTAAAGTTGACCAGGATCAGTCTTGCAATCACCAGTAATTGGTTTTTGGTTTTGCCCGTAAACCTAAACGCACCAATAAAAATAAGGGTTTGTATACCTTCAATACCTATCGGGACACGGTTTATAAAATCTTCCAAAGAAACATACAGCCCATTTAGCTTTCGTTCTTCGATGATCTGCTCTGCAAGTCTTTTCTGCAATCCGTCTAATTGCATAAACCCCAGATACACTTCAACACCATACAAGGTAGTTTCGTACTCGCTTTTATTGACGCATGGATTAAGGATCGTTGCACCAGACATCCGGGCTTCATGCACATAAACTTCTGTCCGGTAAAATCCACCCTGGTTATTGATTACCGCCACCATAAACTCGACAGGGAAATGCACTTTCAGGTACAAACTCTGGTAACTTTCTACCGCATACGATGCAGAATGTGCTTTGCAAAAGGAATAACCTGCAAAGGATTCGATCTGCCGGTAAATCTCTTCACTTAATTTCATCGGATGCCCCTGAGCTTCACAGGAAGTGAAAAAATTGTCCTTCACCTTTTGCAATGCCTCTTTAGACCGCCCTTTACCGCTCATCGCCCGTCTTAAAATATCACCATCTGCTGCGGGCAAACCGCCATAGTGCAGGGCAATCTTGATCACATCTTCCTGGTAAACCATAATGCCATAGGTTTCGCCCAGCTGTTCTTTAAATACGGGATGAAAATATTCGAATTGATCCGGGTAATTATGTCTGAAAATGTATTCTTTCATCATCCCGCTTTGCGCCACTCCGGGACGGATGATAGAGGAAGCAGCCACCAACACCTTATAATCATTGCATTTTAACCGGCGAAGGAGTCCGCGCATGGCCGGGCTTTCGATGTAGAAACAGCCAATAGTATGGCCTTTTTCCAGATAGGTGTTGCACTTAGCTTCGTTTAGGGAAATCTTATTATCCCTGATATCTACCCGGATCCCCTGGTTTTTTTCGATTAGTTTTACGCTGTCGTCAATATGACCGATGCCACGCTGGCTCAGGATGTCGAACTTTTCGAAGCCGATTTCTTCGGCCATATGCATATCAAACTGAACGATAGGAAATCCCTTTGGAGGCATTTCGAGCGTAGTAAAGTTGGTGAGCGGTTTTTCCGAAATAATGATCCCGCAAGAGTGCATGCTGCGCTGGTTGGGATACTTTTCTATCATCTCGCCATATTTATGCACCTGTGCCACTACAGCGTTTTTGTCGTGCAGGTCCATGGGATTTATCGCCAGTGCATCTAATTCTTCTTTAGGCAAACCGAAAACCTTACCTACCTCTCTTAAGATAGAACGGTATTTAAATTCTACATTGGTACCGCAAAAGGCAACATGATCGCGCTCATAACGGTTAAAAATATATTTCAGGATCGTGTCGCGCTCTTTCCAGCTCCAATCAATGTCAAAGTCGGGCGGGCTTTTCCTGTTCAGGTTCAAGAACCGCTCAAAGTAAAGATCAAGTTCCAGCGGACAAATCGCGGTAATCCCAATGCAATAACTGACAATGCTGTTTGCGCCGCTACCCCGACCGATGTGCAGGAAGCCCATACTGTTACTGTACCGGATAATATCCCAGGTAATTAAAAAGTAACCGCTAAACTCCAGTTTGTCAATTACTTTTAATTCCTTTGCTACCCTTGCTCTCGCTTCAGGATTTTTCCCATATTTTTTGTTTAGCCCATAATAAGCCAGGCTGGTTAGTAAACTCAAATCGCTCTTTCTGTCCCGCGTATAAAACTTCCTGTTTTTGGGCGTTTCGAAATCAAACTCAAAATTACAGTCCGCGATTATCTTTTCTGTATTAGCCAATATCTGCGGATGATCTTTATATTTTTCCAGCAGCAACTGCTGCGGCTGCATAAATTCGCTCATTTTACAGTAATCCACTTCCGTAAGCTTAGAAAGGATCACGTTCATATCTATCGCCCGAAGGATTTTATGTAAGCTAAACTCCTTTTTAGTGCGATAAGTAACAGGCTGCAAAACCACCATTTTATCCAGATAAGCAGTCCATTTTGCATGGTACAATAGCAATAACTGCTCTGGTCTGATCCCTAAATATTCATTGTCCCGTAAAACAGCAGGTGCGTTTTCTATTGGATAAATAATAGTTACCTGTTCAAATTCTGGCGCAACCGGCGGCAGGGGAGTACCATCAAAATTATGCGCCGTCAGAAAACGGTTCATCTCTGCAAGCCCTGCCTGATTTTTTGCCAAACCGATATAATGGAGATTGTTAACTTGCCGGAACTCTATCCCCACTATTGGTTTTATTCCCTTAGCCTCACATGTTTTAATAAATTCATAGATCCCGGTAATGGTATTGATATCAGTAAGTGCCATTGCCGTAACTTTATTTACGACTGCTTGTTCGATTAATTCCTGCAAAGGAATAGTACCATAGCGGAGGCTGTGGAAAGAGTGACAGTTCAGGTACATGCTATTTCGTTTTAGGTTTTCCTTCTATGCCCGCACAACGCACTATAGCATTGTTCCCAAAGCGGATTTTCATTTTGTCCATTGCCTGGTACAAGGCCATCATTTCTACAGTATCTTCAAATATGTTAATCTGGTAAGTACCACGAACCAACCCGCTAAGCTGGATACCGATTAAACGCAGCCGCATACGTCGCTGATAAAGATTGTTGAACAAATCCATCACCACCCTGGTCAGCGTATGATCTGCAGAAGAGTAGGGGATCCTGCATTGTTTAGTCTCTGTATCAAAATTCGCATATCTGATCTTTACCGTTACTGTAGAGGTGAGCCATTGCTCTGAACGCAGCTGGAAACCAAGCTGCTCTATCATCGCCACCATCAGCGACTTTAACCTGGGAATATCTATCGTATCCTGATCGAATGTATGTTCTTTGGAAATGGACTTCCTTTCACGGTAAGGCTCTACCGGATTATTGTCTATGCCATTCGCCTTCTTCCATAAGTCCAGCCCGTTTTTCCCGATCATCTGCTGTAATACATCTGCCGGCATTTCTGAAAGTGTCTGAATATTCCGGATGCCTATCCGTGATAAAAGGTTAAAAGTTACCTCACCCAGCATTGGGATCTTGCGGATAGAAAGTGGATTTAAAAACGAACGGACCTTCATTTCAGGGATTTCCAGGTTTCCTTTAGGCTTACCTTCGCCTGTGGCTATTTTTGAAACGGTTTTGTTCACTGATAATGCAAAGCTGATTGGCAGCCCCGTTTCTTTAGTAACCGATTGAGAGAGTTCGTTTGTCCAGGAGTAAGCCCCGTAGAACTTATCCATCCCGGTAATGTCCAGGTAAAACTCGTCAATACTCGATTTTTCCATCACAGGCGCTTTTTCTTCGATCACTTTAGTTACTTTATGCGACAATGTGGAGTATAATTCCATATCTCCCTTGATTATTTTTGCCTGTGGGCACAGCATCATGGCCATCTTGATCGGCATGGCAGAACGTACACCAAAGTATCGTGCTTCATACGAGCAGGAGGCCACTACACCCCTGTCTCCGCCTCCTATAATTAAGGGAATGTCCTTTAATTTAGAGTTAGTTAGCCGTTCGCAGGATACAAAAAATGTATCCAGGTCCATGTGTACAATTGCCCGCTCCATAAAAATAGTTAATAAGTATTTGACAAAATTACTATTGGTTTTAGTAAAAATACCTACTTTTGATGCTATAAATATTAGCAATGTCTTTTCTGTCGGATAATTTACGGTATTTGAGAGCGCAGAAACAATGCTCTCAGCAACAAGTGGCAAATGCGCTGGTCATTGGCAGGGGGAGGTATGCGAAGTATGAAGATGGTAAATCTGAACCTCCGCTAGATATTCTTCAGCGTATTTCTCACTTTTATGACGTGAGTATCGATTTGATGATTGCAGTAGATTTGAGAGATGTACCACTGTGGGAGAGAAGGCTAAAGAATAGCCGTCTGACTATAAACCATAAACCATAAATTAGTTATTAGTGTTTTTGTACAAATTTTTTCTGTTTTAGCCTAAAAATTCATATACATAATAAAGTATTATTGCAGTTAAGGGGTAGGTTTGACAGTTGTGTAGAATAGTATATAAACATTCGTTTCAGCGACGCGGTCAATAAAGTGAAAGCATCAAACACTATTTTTCTCAACTTTGATGCTAAACTGTTGGATAAGCCAATTATTACTGATACTGGAGTTGTTACATTTGAGCGGGCAGTAAGTTAAGAGTTTTATTCATATAATATTTAAGATGGAGCTCACTTTGATCGTCGTAAGTTTCCGTGTTCATGATGTTTAAGATTAATTATACAATATGACTAGCAATTTTGCTGAAAAAATTAATCCTGGTTTGGAGGATTTTAATTTTAGTGCCGTTTGCAACATTTTGTCTTTAGGTGTTACAAGCTAAATTTATAAAGTGTAGGGCCAGTGGTCGGTGAGAATATGAGGGCATAAAAGGTAGATCGTGATGCAGAAAAATATCTTGATCACAAATCTACCTGATCTATATGTAATTTAATTATATCCTGCTGCTTCCCGAGCAAACTGCCATCATTACCAGAACAATACACTGGGGGGCTGGCTCCGTTCAAAGGATTTTATTTTGTTAGCGATCTAACAATTTTGTAGATATTGACAGTTGGAAGTCGTGCCGCCTCTTCTGAAATCTCTACATTAAATATTTTCTCCGTATTTTCTGTATGCCCATAGGCCAATTTTGCGACAGCAGCCTTTTTATAGCCCTGCTCTTTAAGGAATAATAAAAGGTCCGCTGCAATAAAATAAACATCCGGATCAGTTTGAATAATTACAGGTATCCCCGGATTGCCCTCGTGGTAAACTAAAATAAGCTTGCGAAGTTCATCAGCAATATCTTCCTTTTCTTTAGTTGTTAGCAACTTCTGCGGTATATTTGAACGGTTATTATCAAATATGGCTTCCTCTGGTACGGGCTCGGGTTCCGTAATCCTTGGCTTAGGCCTTATAGTCTCAGACTTTATTTTTCTAAATTGATTTTTATCTGGCAAAACAAATTTTAAGTCATCCTCAGGATTTTTTACATATCGAGCGCTATCTGGTCTGTGCTTTTTAAGATAAGCCTCGTATTGTATCATGACCTCTTTTTCATGTTCTTTTGCCTGTGTAAATTCTTTCTCGGCATCTTCCTTATCTTCCCGAGCCTTTTGCTGAACATCCCGAGATTCTTTTTGGCGATCTTCTTCCCAATTTGAGTAAACTTGAAGACCTATTGTCACTAAGAGTAAAATACAAAATATGTATTTAGCTAGTGATACACGTTCAGGTACATTTGCATTGACAGGTTGATCGGTAAATATGTCTTTCCAAAAGGCTAGTATTCCGGATAAAACTGTAATTGATATAGTGATGTAAAGCATAATAGTAAAATTTAAATCATAAATGTTAGACCTCCTTTATATCTTAAGCAGCGACAGGGGGGGCTGAAATAAATTTCTAATCGATTACGAAATATGATCGTTTGTGTAATTGGAACGTACCTCTTCCTAGAAGAACGGACATTTGCATTGCCTTTCATTGCCTGATTATTAATTTTCCAGGCAAATTCTGCGTTGCCTTATCCGCCTAATGTTTTTTGTTGTTCCAAAATATTTCTATTACTATGCTCAAAAAAAAAGGACTTAAAAATAATTTCTTATTTAAAAGCCCTCCGATAGCTACTTTTCTTCTAAATTTCTATTAGATATTTGACAGAAAAGAGGGAGGGTTTTTTTTATTTTTTACAATAGGTGGTATAGTGCTCCAGAACACCCATTGGTAATTCAAATTAGGAATTAAAATAGTTTTATGCAAATAAATTTGGGGATTTATTTTTTGGAGCCTTGTGTTTGAGGATTTCCACCGCTATCCGATGAGGGTTGCATCTGATGTGGATGAAATAAAACGAAATCTACCTACAATAGATTTGTCTATTTGTATTTTAACATTACTCCATTCAATATGGAGTTAGTACTCGCTAAGGTAGGTGGTGAGCTTGAAAGTTTCCGAATATTACATGCACCAGGCAGAGGTCTGAGCTATCTGTTGGCTACAAGCGTTTTTAAGTCGATAGATGCCACTGTAAATTTTACAGATCAGTGCCCTAAGTTTATGTAACATTATAAATGAAAATACGTTTTATGTAAGAAAAAACATACTTTTAGGCAAAAAATAATATTCAAATGAATTTTGGTATTCATTTGAATATTATTTTATTTTTAGGAATCAATTATTGTAATCAATTCCGTTATATTATTAACTAAATATTGCCGTATGAAAGTAAAAAAAATGAGTTTTGAGAATATCAAAAACGAACTCACAAGTGAAGAGATGAGACTAATCATGGCTGGAAGTGGAAGTTCTGGTGGACAGGGCGGGTACACGCCGGGCCCGGGTTTCCCTGGTAACCCGAATCCTATCTATTTACCACCTGTAGTAATTACACCTTCTGGTCCAACTGGTCCATCTGATCCTGGTATACCTGGAACTAATCCAAGCATTCCTGGAGGAGGTGGAACTGGTGGCGGTGGCGGTGGCGGTGGCGGCGTAGGTGGTGGTGCAACTGGGGATTTGTACTATTATGGAAACCAATCTATAGGGGAAGCTCGTAATTTATTCAATAATTATGAAAGACAATCAAATTCGTTCCAGCACTTCTCGCCTAATGCAATGACTCATTCGTTGAGCGAGCAGGAGCATTCTGACTTACAAAATAGTATGATGAAAGTTATGGGGGCAATGGGTATGGCTGTTGATTCTCATAATTTCACAACTTCAATTGCATCATTAGTTTATTCAGAAGTAGGAGTTGTATTGCAACATGCAAACGTAGCCACTGGGATAACGAGTATTGCATTAGGAGGGTATACAGCTGTAAATAATATCATCAATAACGGAGGGAACACTGGTGATTGGATTGCAGTAGGACTAGTGATTGCTGGAGCTATTGTTATTGCAAATCCAGGTACAATTGTTGGTGGTGCAACAGCATCTGCGATAGTGAGTACGATGTCTTTCGTGAATGATGCCATATCAATTGCCGGTGGGTACAATAATGTAAATTAATACTATTTATGATTGAAGAAAATACCTATAGCGCTATCTTATTGCGAACTAGACAATATGCTATTTTTATAAATGTTTATATGATTTTGGGGACCTTATTGACTGGTTTATTAACCTGGCATTTTCATGTTCTCCTTATCTTATGGATAGGTAGTATAACATTTCTTTTGTTACCAATAATAGCCAAGCGCTATTTTATGAATCGTTTTTCTCGATTAACAACTTTTCGAATTACAAAAGATTGCATATTTATTTCTTCTAATTTAGGGAATCAAAAAAATGATGACGGTTTTGAAATTAGATTTCAAGATCTAATATTCTACAAGTATGAAAAGGGGTATGGAAATCCATACCTCATTTTATATTTTAAAAGCGGAGAAAAAAAAGCATTTGACTTTCAATCCAGAACTGAACAGGAAGAGCATATTCTCGACGTCATACTTAGACAAATCAAAGAATATAATAGCGAACATCAAAGAGACAAAATTGATATTAAACCAAATTTTATAGCTAGTAAAAATGGCCTTATCTGCGTGACAATTCTGGGTATTGGATGGATTTTTATTTGTATAATTTTAGCTAGCAGACATAGTAAGGCTATACCATTTTCAATTATTGGGGGACTTGCAATGTTTATACAAACTATCGTACTGCGCAATAACGCCTTAAAATCCTACAAAGAACAAGAAGGAATTTAAATTCAATTATAAACTAAGACTGTGAAGAGATTTCCTCACGAGTTCCAGCTAGATACTAAAGACTGTGGGCCCGCTTGTATCAAAATAATTTCTAAATTTTACGGACGATTTTTTAGCTTACACTACCTAAGAGATTTATGTGGTATATCAAGAGAAGGCATTTCTTTTCTCGATATGAGCATTGCATGTGAAAAAATCGGCTTAAGGACCAAATGCATTAAGATAGGATTTGAAGATTTGACTAGAATGCATCTTCCCTGTGTCTTACACTGGCAGGAGAGTCACTTTATTGTATTATACAAACTAACTGCTACTAAAGCATATGTATCTGACCCAGCGAAGGGATTACTCACATATGATGTGAGTGAATTTAAGCGTAATTGGTTGAGAGGTAAGGAGTCATGGACGGTAATGGCTATCCAGCCTAACGCTGATTTCAAACAAAGATCAATAAACGATAGAGGTGAAAGAAAGAAAACCATAGAAAATTTTCTCTCTTACTTTATACCTTATAAAAAGAATTTTATTCATCTTTTTATATTAATGTTCATAGTTACAGGACTACAGGCATTACTGCCATTCATTTCAAAGGCTGTAATCGACGTGGGTATTCAAACCAATGATCTGGACTTTGTAGATCTGGTGTTAATTGGAAATATCTTGATAGTTGTGGGAGTAATGTTAAGTAATTTGACCAGAGACTGGATATTAATGCATATAACATCGCGTGTAAACATCTCTCTCATTTCGGACTATTTGATAAAACTTATGAAGTTGCCAATCAACTTTTTTGAAAACAAAATGATTGGAGATATTCTGCAGAGAGCAAGTGACCATGAACAAATACGTTCATTTTTAATGAACTCTTCCATAAATTTTATTTTTTCAGTACTGACATTTTTGGTATTCGGTGGTATCCTGTGTTTTTATGATCCTATGTTATGTCTGATCTATGTTGTAGGAAGCGCATTATTTGTTCTATGGGTAATTATATTTTTAAAGTTACGCAGGAAATTAGATTGGCAATATTTTGATCTGAATGCTGAAAATCAGAGTTACTGGGTAGAAACTATCACGAGTATCCAGGATATCAAAATAAATAACTATGAGAGGCAGAAAAGGTGGAAATGGGAAGGTATCCAGGCAAGGATTTATGGGGTCAATCAAAAGATGTTGTCTATTGGCAATACTCAAAATTTAGGTGCTCAATTTATAAATCAATTGACCAACCTATCAATTACTTTCTATTGTGCCAGATCTGTGATTAATGGTGACCTTAGCTTTGGAATGATGATTTCTACACAATTTATAATTGGAATGCTAAATGGACCAATTATGCAGTTTATATCTTTTATTCAATCTGCTCAGGCTGCTAAAATAAGCTTTCTACGGTTAAATGAGATTCATCAGCTAGAGGAAGAAGAAGACAATGTAGTTAATAATTATGTTGACCTCCCGGATACTGGAAATATTTTTTTAAAAAATGTAGGGTTCCAATATTCTAGAAATAGTTTGCCTGTTCTCAGGAATATTTCAATAGTAATACCAGAGGGATTAACAACTGCTATCGTAGGTGATAGCGGAAGTGGAAAGACTACACTTTTAAAACTGATTTTACGCCTGTATAAACCTAGTTTTGGTGAAGTTACAATTGGGAACATGAATATTGAGAATATCAATTTGCATCAGTGGCGGTCTAAATGTGGTGCAGTTATGCAAGAAGGCAAAATTTTTAATGACACTATCTTAAATAATATAGTGCTTGAAGATGAGCATATAGACTATGCAAAATTAAAAAAGGCTGTAAAAGCAGCAAATATCATTGACGAGATCGAAGCTTTACCACTAGGTTATCAAACATTTATGGGGGAGCAAGGAAGAGGTTTGAGTGGCGGTCAGAAACAGCGTGTATTGATTGCCAGGGCACTTTACAAAGATCCTCAATACCTTTTCCTTGATGAAGCGACTAATTCATTAGACTCGGTTAATGAACAAAAGATTATACAATCATTTGCCGAGATTTTCAAAAATAAAACTGTAGTGGTAGTTGCACATAGATTAAGCACCATTAAAAGAGCGCACCAGATAATAGTTATGAATAAAGGTATGGTGGTAGAAGTTGGTAATCATGAAATGCTAATAAAAAATGTAAATGGACATTATGCACAATTGGTAAAAGCTCAATTAGAAGTAGGATATGAAATCATTGGTTAAGGATACTGTAGCAATGCATCCTTCGCTTGAGAATCTCAAGACAGAAGAAGTTGTGGATATAATAGAGAATATGCCTACAAAATTTGGATATATTGTAAGCTCAATTGTCGCTTTTCTTCTTGGTTTTACAATCTTTTTTGGCTGGATTGTTCAATATCCGGATGTTCTGACAGGGCAAATTATAATTAATACCAGACAAGCCCCTGTTAAAATAGTCGCTAATAGTTCAGGAAGTTTATCGCTCATGGTAAAAAATGGTGATAAAGTGGAAAAAGGGCAGTATTTGGCTTATATTAAAAATGGAGCAAGTCCTGTACATGTCCAAAAGATAAAAAATATGATTGACTCTGTAAATATTCATCATGTAAATGTAACCGCACATCGTCATATTTTTCCAGAAAATATTTCTATGGGAGGAATTAATCAAGATTATTTCAATTTCCTCAATTCTCTATACCAATATCTAGATTACTTAGCTGAAAAATCATTCGATAAGCAATTAGGTGTTTTACAGAATGAGTTGCAGTCGCAAAAAGATTTATTACAAAGCGAAGCTGATAATTATAGTTCTGAGAGTGAAAAGAATAATATTCAAAATGGATTTTACAAGAGAGATTCTATACTGTTCAGCAAAAAAGTAATATCCTCTCAAGAACTCGAAAAATCCAAACAGAGCTTCGTAGTAAGTAAACAGCAGTTTAATTATCTAAAGAAAAACATTACGTCAGATAAATATGCCATAAAGGGTTCTGAAAACAAAATTGAACAGCTTAAAATTGACAATAGAGAAAAAGTAAACGGGCTTCAGATTGCAATGTTTCACAGCTATTACCAACTAAAGGAGTCGATTGAAGTTTGGGAACGGAATTTTATTTTTATATCGCCGCTAAAAGGCAAAGCGGCTTTTCTTAGTTTCTGGAAAGATGAAGATTTTATTGATGCAGGTACAAATATATTTATGATTGTTCCTTCGGAAACAAATATATTAGGCCAGGTTACCCTTCCAGAAAAGGGGGCAGGTAAAGCCGCGGTAGGACAAGAAGTTATAATTAAATTGGACAATTCGCCCTATACACAATTTGGCTCAGTTAAAGGTAAGGTTGTCAGTATATCTAGTGTAACCAATGAACAGTTAATGGGGAACAACATTAAACAAAGTTCCTATCTTTTGACAGTTTCACTTCCAAAGAATCTCGAGACTAACTATGGTACCACGTTATCTTTTCATACCCAGGCAAAAGGAACAGCAGAGATTATTACAGACAAGAGAAGATTGATTGAGCGGCTATTTGATAATTTGAAGCATCGTACAAAAAATAGCAATTAAGATTAATAATGATGTCATGAAATTTAAAATTGCGATAATAATTTGTTGGTACGGCGAATTGCCGTGGTACTTTAGTCTATTCGTCCAGTCCGTTAAGTTTAATCCTACAGTAGATATATTATTTGTAACAGATACAAAAATCGATCTTTATATTCCTGACAATTTTAAAGTTATTAATCTTTCACTTTCAGAGTTTAATATTAAAGCATCGGAAAAATTTGGCTTTTCAGTGGATGTCCAAAACCCCTATAAACTTTGCGATTTTAAGCCATCATACGGCTATATCTTTGATGATTTATTGAAAGATTACGATTATTGGGGACATGGCGATTGTGACGTAATCTTTGGCGATATCAGATGTTTTATTACTGACCATATCTTAGGAAGTTATGATTTGATATCTGTACGACATGATTTTCTCACAGGATATTTCACCCTGTTTAGAAATGTTCCTAAACTTAACACCCTCTTCACTCTTAGTAAGGACTATCGTTTTGTTTATCAGAGTCAACAGCACTTTTGTTTTGATGAAACTAATTTTGAATTTGTGTTATTCACGGAAAATATTCATTTTTCGAAAATTAGAAGTGAGGTAGAAAGTATGACACATGTGGTTAAAAAAGCTACCGAATTAAACTATATAAAATCTCATTTTGACTTTTTAGTCGTCGAAGGAAACGAAGGGAAGATAAAATGGAATAAGGGAAAATTGATATACAACAGAAAATATGAAATTCTATTATTCCATATGATTAAATTCAAAAATGTATGTATTGACAGATCGCTTCCAGAGGTTTTACCATTAGCTTATCGTATTGGCAAATCTCAGTTAATTTTTTAGGAATAGCGTATTGGAGCAAACAATTGTCTGATAGTTTGCCGCTGCTCGTTAAATCAAGCCAAGACCTTTACGAAAGAAGCAGATTAAAGGGTAGCCAGTTTCAAACGAAGGCTGTAGAAGTTTTGCCACATTTCCAGAAGTCAGTGCCTGATCACTAATTGGCATTACAAATTCGTAACTTTTCATTTTGATATATTTTTCTGCAAATCAGACTGAAAGAGGTCTCTTATTGAAAAGAATTGGCTTATAGGAAAAGGAGAAGGAACGTATCCGCCCTACGAACTACATATTTGATTAACGGATTATATTCTTAAAGTTCTGCGGATATAGGTCCTTTATGTTTTTGTGATTTATACACATGATGTTTTCCAGGGTATGCTTAAGCCACTGGAATGGATTCACTTCATGCTTTTTGCAGATTGCAAAGAAAGAATATACCATCGCTGCTCTTTGTGCTGATGCAGGAATTCGAAGGTCCTATCATTGGGTTTATTATTCTCCGCCAGACAAACTGGTCATGTTTGATTTCCAGCAGGGACGCGATAAAACCGCCCCACAAAAATATCTGAAAACCTTTAAGGGGACACTTCAGACAGATGCTTATGCCGCGTACAATCAGTTTGATGCTCCAGGGGTAACAATGGCCGGATGTCTTGCCCATAGTCGAAGCTATCAACACCTTTAAGTAATCAAAATTACACTCCTTATTATGGATGTAAATAGTTGATATTCAGTAATAAATTTTGATAACTAACTTCTGATAATATTGTTTATTTCCGGTTGCAATGTCGTAGCCATTAAACAATACATTATGAATAGTAAACCCATAGACGAATTAATCACAATCTGCGAAAATATACTCAAAGATGTGGATTTTAAAGAGAGTACAATTAAACGCTATCACCGCTCTTTCCTCTATCTGAGGGACTACATGAGGTTAAACAGTCTGTACCTATACAATGAGAGTATTGGGGAGATGTATCTGCATGCTATATTATCAAAGGGGAATGCTGCAGATTACAGATTAAAAGTTGCAGGGCATTCAATAAGTGTGTTAAATGACTTTCTTAATGATGTACCAGTGAGAAAAAAAAGAATTCACCTTAAGGCTTTTCCTTTACCTGGTGAATTTGGAAAACATATTGAGCTTTTCTTAGAAAAACTAAAGATCGAGAGTCGGCCCACTGAACATACCAAACGAATGTATATGACATCTTTGAGCCATTTTGCAGTTCGTATGCACCAGGATTCTATTAGTCCAGATAATCTGAATAATGCAGCGATCAGCCGGTTTGTATCCTCGCTCCAAAATACTCAACTACATATTTGTAGGCCCATACGCCGTTTTCTAGGCTATCTCTATGAAAATAATTTAACAACAATAGACCTGAGTATCCCCTTATTGTGCATAAAAGATCGTCGGAGAGAGAAAATACCTTCCGTTTACAGTACTGAAGAAATCCGGCAAATGGATGCATCGATAGAGAAGTCGAGTTCTGGAGGAAAACGTAATTATGCCATATTTTTGCTTGCTTCCCTTTTAGGGTTGCGATCAAGTGATATCCGTTTGTTAGAATTTCATAACCTGGATTGGGATCAAAATATAATCAGTCTCATACAACATAAAACGAATAAAAAAATAGAACTACCACTTTTGGATGTTATCGGAGAAGCCATTATTGATTATATCTGTAACGGGCGTCCGAAATCTGACAGCAAAATTATTTTTCTCACAGCCAATGCGCCTTGTACGCCTATTTCTGTTTCTGGGATATCCAGCATCGTATCAGGTATTATTAGTAAGGCTGGGATTGATACTAAAGACCGGCATCATGGTTCGCATTGCCTCCGTCACAGTTTGGCAACCCGCTTGCTGAACCAAGGTACCACATTCCCTGTAATCTCGGAAGTATTAGGCCATAACAACAGCCAGACAACCATGATCTATCTGGATGTAGATGTAAACGGTCTTTTGCGCTGCTCATTGAATGTACCAACTGTTCCCGATAGCTTTTACATGCAGAAAGGAGGCTGGTTCGATGAATAAGCTATTTAAATACACAAGTATTTTCGCTCCCTATATTGAAAGTTATATTCTTGGGAAAGAACTTCAGGGATTCAAGGTGGTCCAACTTAAATGGATGTTGTTGGAGTTTGATAAATTTTTTACACGTATATCGAAAAAAGAACTGTATATCAGTTCCGACGACATCACAAACTGGGCAATAACCCGTACCTTTGATAAACTGAATACCCTTTACCAAAAGTATTGTGCAATGGCAGGTTTCTGCCGCTATATGTGTCTGTGTGGTTATGAATGTTATATTCCAAGGCGTCCCCGAAAACGTTCTACCAATTATACGCCCACCATTTTTACGCATGAGCAGATAGAGAACATCTTCAATGCTTGTGACAACATGGTGATGAAGGAACATCACGCTCAAAGTATTATGATTGCAATGCCCGCAATATTGAGATTGCTATATAGTACCGGAATAAGAATCAGTGAGGCCCTTTCCATATTGAATAAAGATGTGGACTTTGATCGAAAAGTTATCGTACTCAATGATACTAAGAACCGTCACCAAAGACTGGCTCCGATTAATGAATCACTGCGGCAAGTCCTCATGCAATTGATTGAGTATAGAAACAGGATACCGGTTGCCGGTATTGCCAATGCAAACTCGCATCTTTTTGTATCCACGACCGGAAAAAACATTGCCAGAAAAACAGTTCTTACGTATTTCCACCGCATTATAGAGAAATGTGGAATCCCACGACGATGCAACCATCGTGGACCGATGGTTCATGAGATCCGGCACACCGCTGCCGTGCACTCTTTGGTGGAATTAACTCAAAGTGGGGTGGACATTTACACATCCCTTCCACTACTAGCAACATTTATGGGACACAAGAAAGTTCTGGACACCGAAGCTTATCTCAGGTTGACACAGGAAATGTATCCCGATCTCCTGAAGATGAATGCAGAAATTACAGATCGGGTTTATTCACTTATCCTCACTAAACTACAAAAAGATTATGAAAACAGATGTGACTGACTTCGCAGAATACCTGGAATCCTTTTTTACTGATTACCTGGCAGCCGAAAAGGGCGTGAGTAAACATACGGTACGTTCCTATAGGGATACCTTCGTACTTCTGATTGATTATATGGTTGATGTCCAGGGTATTTTCCTGGATAAACTCTCCATGTCAGATCTCAGCCGTGATGTAATCCTGAGTTTTCTAAACTGGTTACAGGACAGCAGAAATAATAGTGTGTCTACGCGCAATCAGCGTTATGCTGCTATTCGTTCATTTTTTGAGTTTTTGGAACGGAAGGATCCAACTAGATTGGCTACCTGGCAATCTGTTCGTTCTGTAAAATGTAAGAGATCACCAAAGGCTTCTGTAAAGCATTTAACTGTAGATGCAATCAAATGTTTACTGGAAGAAATATCACCAAGGAAAGGCATGGCAGACGCAATCTTACTTTGCTTTCACTACTTTATGAAAGTGGTGCCCGTGTTCAGGAACTAGTAGATCTTACTCCATCTTGTTTAAGGCTGGACAAACCAGCTTTAGTTCGTCTGCATGGTAAAGGTGATAAATCAAGAGTAGTGCCATTAAAGGACCAGCAAGTGAAGATTCTATCATCTTATTTAGAAGAAAATAAGATGAATATCCCATCACGTAGTGAACGTCCATTATTTACTAATAGCAGTGGTGCTAAACTTACCTGTTCAGGAGTCACCTACATCTTGAACACCTATGAGGCTATGGCACGAGTTGTTCATCCTGAACTTATTCCGAAACAACTTAGTCCGCATGTTCTTAGACATTCCAAAGCTATGCACCTTTTGCAGGCAGGTGTAAATCTAGTATACATTCGTGACATCCTTGGACATGTAACCATAAAAACTACTGAAGTTTATGCCAGAGCCGATTCAAAATTGAAAAGAGAGTCACTGGAAAAAGCTTACCGTGAAATTATTGAGATAGAAAGTCAAGACTTATCATGGGAAAAAGACAAAAAACTGAAGTCGTTTTTAAAAAGCTTAGCATAATATTATCAAAAGCTGTTTTAAAGAGTATCGTTGATAGTTAGCTGATTATTAACTCTTCTTAGAACAGCTTTTGATTACTTAAAGGTGTTGATAGCGCCTTGCGTGTGCCATGCAACATAACAAGGTGATATCCTTGTTTGTAGCAAGCGTTTCATAACAACTGTAGCCGTCACTTTGCAGGTATCCTTTGTAATCGGACAATAGTGCCTGCCGCACCTCCTGATTGCGCCCCGGCTGATATTCAAAGAATACCAGCCGGGCTGGCGGAGCCTGCGCTTCCCAGAAATAACCCCGGTGGGTTTTTCCTTTTTTCCTTTTATCCATCACTTTCATCGTGGTCTCATCCATCATCAGGTAGTTGCTTTGCAGCACTTTCTGTTTAAGTTTTTCATACAATGGATTTAACAGGGTGCAGGTTTTGGCAATCCAATCCAGCAGTGTAGAGTGTGCCAGTTTGATTCCTGTACGTTCAAAACGGGTCATCTGGCGATATACTGGCAGGTGGTCACAATACTTTTCAATGATCAGCGTAGCCAGCAGCGAGACATCAGCCATAAAGTTTTTGATCACTTCATCGGGTAGAGGCGCAATAATGATCTTGCTGGTCAGACCCGGATCACCGACTGGTGTTGGTAACAGGTATTTATAACGGATGATCTTTTTAGCCGTCAAAAGTGCAGGACTGCATTTTAAGTGATAAGATACTTCAATGCCGGTGCATTTACTGCTTTCAGGAATACATCAGGATGGATCTCCTGGATCTCATCCACGATATGCTCAGGAATAACAAAGTGCTTCTTCTTTTGCTGTACTGGCTGCACCTGTTTTGCACTTTCAGCAGGAACAGGTGCAGGTACGGTTACCTCAAGAGTCACTTCTTCCATCAGCCCCAAACGAAGCTGGCCAGGACTTTGTTTCTTACCCAAATAACGTTCACTTTTGCTCCCAAAGCTCAGTTTAAGCAATTGTTCCAGACGGTGCAGCAGTTGCTCGTTCACTAAGCGCAATTGCTTGAATTCATCCCGCAGAAGGATGTTTTCCTTCCGGGATTGTTCATACAGTTCTTTGTAATCAATTGTGTCTGCTGATTGCATTAAGGGCTATTTGGTTACCCTAAAAATAAGCAATCACACTTTTTTCTGCAAATTTTTGCCGAATATTTCCTGCGGTTTACTGTTCGAGAACCAGTGTAGTTTTCCGCCTGCTGCTGCGCTGCTTTTCTTTCTGGAATTCAATGCCACGGATGACCTGCAGCAATTTGATTTCGCTGATATGCCGCCCTTGTCCATCAGCACGAAGTGGAGGAACTTCAAAACTCCCATTGTCCATCTTCTTGTAGTAAATCACAAAGCCGCCATGTTCCCAATACAGCAATTTGATACTTTGGCGTGAACGGCTTACAAAAATAAACACATCACCACCTGCAGGATCACGCTGCAGTTCGCTACGGACAATACCAGTAAGCCCGTTAAAACTTTTGCGGCCGTCGATACAATCGGGATAGACAAAATAATTTTTATTGGTCGGTATCATACTTTTTTCGGCTTATCTAACAAAGATTGTATGTAGTCTGGTGTCACATACTGGTGCAGCTGGATCGTCAGAGTTCCTGAACTTACGCTGGCGGATACAGGAAGTGGCGCTGCAGTTGCAATGGGTGGAACCGGCTCAACAGATAGCGCAATAATTTTACCGTGAACGGAATATTTGCCCTGACGGTGATACCGCTGCCAAGTGCAAAATGTACCTGTAGGAAGATCATGATCTTTACAGAATTTAGTCATGCTGGTGTGCTTTTTTAAAGATTCATATTTCTCCAGCAAATGGATGATCTCGTGCTTGCTGCGAAAGCGCAAGGCGCGGCGAGGTTTGATTGGTTGTAGCTCCATAATAATATTTTTATGAGCCAAATTTATAAACCGTGATAGCTCACGTCAAGATGCACTGTAGTGTTAGCTTACAATTAGGGCACGTTATAATTATCAGAATTAAACAAGATTATGAATAAACTTCTACTAATTGCCTCACCTAAATCATCTTCCAAAAAGATTTAAATTGGTCTCCATGGTGTTCCTGTAAATCTAGAGATACAATCTGGATTTGTGGCGTTAAAGCACAATATTAGATAATTAGTTTAAAAAATATGTCGAATGTTTGTATCTTATGTATTTTGCTAATTCGTCTTGGTGGCTTGTTAAGAGTATTTGCAGATTTTTTCAATGGCTCTTTCAATAGGTAAGTTGATAAGCCTATTAAATGTATGTGTAAACTTAATATTTGTTTGATCAGACTTATTGTTTTGCTTTTTCAGCCATCAGTATTCTGTTTAGGTGAAGCAATATTAACCCAATGAGACCCATATTAAAATAAAGGTCAGCATGTTTGGTAGATCATGCATTCTGCTAATTTCAGAGGGGTCAATATAATCAGATACGACCATTTGTAATGTTTCATGCTACGAATGGTCGATGTGCTGAAAACAATCAAGGAATATGCACTGAAATAAATACAGGAACTTTTAATGTACAGATGGAAAGAGCTGTAGTAATTGAACCTATCCTCTGATGTAAACTGAAGGATTTTTGTATGCTTATTGACGTAAAATTTAACAAGTATTGTAATAAATAAATTATAAAATATTTACATGCAGCTTTTTACAATATGTATATATTGTTCAAATAATACAATATAATCAACTATTTAAAATTTAAAACGATGGTTAAGAATATCTACATAATTGCATTTACTATTTTGCTTTGCTATTCGCAGATATCGCATGGGCAAACGAATGATTCCATCAATCAAATAATTGTAAAAAACATTGATAAATTGAAAAATAATAATTTTCCATCCCTATTCCTTCATTTAGATAAGACGATTTATACTAACAATGAGATAATCTGGTTTGCAGGCTATATGTTAAATGCGAACGAAAAGGAAACCTTGAATTCTAATATAATATCTGTTTCGTTGATTTCAGAGAATACCAGACATGTAGTTTTAGGTGAGAATTATATTATGGATTCGGGGCTCGCTCTGGGCAGTATCTTACTTCCGGATAGCATTATCCCTGGGAACTATCATTTGGTAGCTTATACTAATATGGTGCAAAGGAATGGGATGCCTATGTATCTTTATATTCAGCAAATAACCGTCAAGACATCTTTGATGCCAAAATTTTCAGCGCAAATTAGCTTATTGAAAAATGTTAGTATGAATGAAAAGGTAAGTAATGTATCTATAAAAGTCAGTGGTCTTCAGTCCAAAAAAAATGGAAAATTGCCCCCTGTAGAAATTATTTATTCAATATCGGGTAAACCAGGTTCTAAAGTTTATACTGACGAAAGGGGGGAAGTCGTAATATCCCTCCCGCATGACGAAGAAAAAAATAGAGCGAAGAAAAGACTTGATGCTATCTTAAAATTCAATGGGGAAACCAAAAATCTTTCGGTTGAAATTCCTTTTGCAAGTAAACAAGTCCTTAATATGAAGTTTTTTCCGGAAGGGGGTAATTTATCCGAGCGATTGAACAGTACCATTGGCTGGGAAACACGGGATGACAGTGGTCGTCCAGTTAGTACGACAGCGATCCTATATCAAAATATGACTGCTATCGATACCATTGAAACCGACATTACTGGAATGGGAAGTTTTAAACTGACCCCCACCAAAAGTAATACATATTCGGTAAAATTAGCTAATAGTAATATTTATGATAATGACATCAGCTATAACTTACCTCCAATCAGCACTGGGATTCCTGTTATAACTTTAGCAAACTCCATAGCGACAGACACCCTAACTATCAGTTTAAAAAGTACAGAACCTGAGGAATATATCCTTGTTGTGCAGGATAGGAATCAAATATATGCAAACCAGAGAGTTAGCACAAGTTTGTCTGGAAGAAAAATAAAAATTTCGCTAAGCGATTTGCCTAGGGGAATTTCTTCAGTACTTATATATGACCAACGAGGAAGACCACTGATCGAAAGATTATTCTTTGCCCATTATAAAGACGACGATGATTTAACTATTAAATTAGATAAGAAAATTTATCGCGCACGGGAGAAAGTTACCATAAAACTAAGGATGAATGAGAAAATACGCATTCAGAAAGAGCAAGCAGGCATTGTATCCATCGCTGCTGTTCAGGCTAATAGGCTAGAACTTTCAAAAACGAGGAATATCGATGATTATTTTTACCTAGAAAATAAGCTTGGGCAACTTCCTATCTCACCAATAGGTCGTCAGCTAATTGACATGGACTATCTTACAAAGGTACTACTAGTGAAGGGCTGGAGTAGGTTCAAGATTGAAGGTATGAATACTATAGCTGCAGATGACACTTTAGGTAGCCATTCGTTGGTATTCAGAGGTAAGGTGACGAGGTTTGATAAGGACCTTAAGCAAATGGTTTCAATGACTTTGCTGAGAGATACCGTTTTTAATGTCCTTAGTACAGATACTAATGGTACGTTTATTCTTACTCCAGAGCTAATGGTGGTTTCTCCTGAAAAAAAGTTATCTTTATTTATCAATCAGAAAAACAATAAAGATTTTCGGATAGCTATTGCTAATCCTTTTGATTCTTTAAATAGGCGTCTTGCTGGTCAAGTTGACTTATCGGTTATGCCACTTGGCAGGATGGATCAGAGTACTGTTGCACAGGTCTATAAAGGAAATGATAAATCCATTTCATTAGATGAAGTTGTTATCAAATCAAGAAAAGATGAGGTGTTTTTTGGAAAAAGTCGGGTAAATGAATGTGGAGATTATGTCTGCATTGCTGGTTACCTCAACTGTCCTTTAATCAATCATATGGTCGATCCCATGAATACATGGCCGGTCGTAGGAAAATCTTATAAAACTTGGAATAATAACAATGGAAATGTAATAATTTCATCGTTGATTTACAAGGGTTGTAAAGATAGACCAGCTGGTAATTATTCTTTACCAGGCATTTTTATAAGTCGAGAGTTTTATGCTGACGATTATAAAAATAAAGCATCAGACGAAATCGATTATCTCTCTACTGCATACTGGCAGCCCCTAGTTCAACTTAATGGAAAAAAGGAATCGGAAATTTCTTTTTATACAAGTGATCTCAAAGGTCTATTCAGGATTATTATTCAAGGTGTCTCTTCTTCAGGTACACTTTATTCAAGTGTTAATTACACAGTCGAATAAATTTTTCTAAATTATTTTAGTTGCACTCTGGAATTATTTTGTTAATGATAGTTTAATATGTTAATTATAAGCATATTAGGATAGAGGAAAAGCCGAATACCTTAAAACAAAGAAACCGTGTTCAATTTATCTGATGATCAAATGAAAAATCTAGTTGGTGGTGTAACGAATACCGGTGGTTGTCATTCAATTGACACTCAATGCCTTTCTATGGACACCATGTGTTTCTCAAAATGCCAACCAGGCTGTGTTCCAGATCCATCAGACCAATGCACTTTGGCCGAATGCCCTCCGTCATGGTTTTGTACAGTTGCAACTTACGGTGCTTGTCAATACTAAAAATTACTGGGAGACAACTGTTCTCCCAGTTAGTTCTAATTTAATACTATAATATAAAGTTTGGATAATAATAAAACCAAAGCGCTATATAAAATTGATGCGATTTATGAGGCTATAATTTCCCTACCTCGAACAAACCATATTGGTATTTTCGGAGGCGAATTGGGCACCGCCTTGTTTCTTATTTATTACTTTAAATTGAGAAATAACGATGATGCACTGAAAATAGCATTACAAACAATGGGAAGAATAGGGCAGACTATAAATGCTCTAGAGAATAAATCTCCAATCCTTTCTGCTGGCATAACAGGTTTTGGATGGCTAGTTTCACATATTGAAAAACATCGTTTATATCAAACGGGATCGGTTAAATTATTAAATAATATTGATAGGATTATTGTCGGACAAGCATTGGATCTGCTTGATAAGGGAGATTATGACTATCTACATGGTGCTCTAGGGGTTGGTACATACCTTTTAGACAGAAATCGTACTAAGAAAAACACTGAAAGCTTAATAAAATATATTTCAAAATTAAAAGGTTTGGCAATTATTGAGGGCGATTATGTAAAATGGAACGATTTTGATCTGAACCTAAAAACAACGTTAAAAGGTGAATATAATTGGGGCTTATCACATGGTGCTCCAAGCATATTGATGTTTTTAGTTAACTGCTTCGAGGAAGATATTGAACCGCTAATTGTTTTACCTTTAATTAAGGGAACGGTAAAATTTATGCTTACTGTCAGCCAGGATCCTTTTTTGATAGGTTCATGCTTTCCATATAAAACAGCAGATAATGTCTTAAGACCTGAAAAATCCAGGTTAGGTTGGTGCTACGGTGACCTTGGAATCATATATATATTATCAAGAGCTAATCAAATCATTAAGCTAACTGAAATTGATTCTTACATTTCAGAAGTATCAGAATTTGAGGCTAATAGAAAGAATTTAATGGAAAACGAAATAGCAGATGCAGGGTTTTGCCATGGTGCTTCAGGAGTCGCTCACCTTTTTAATAAGTTATACAAGCTAACCAAAAATGAGAATTATAAGTCGTCAGCGGAAGATTTAATTGTTTTTTTGTTGGAAAGGACATATTTTAAACTCTATTGCTATTTACTTATTTTATTTCATTTATGCAATGAATATGGAGAGTTAAGAATGTTAATTCTTATTAGGTATTTTATTGTCTTTCAGTAAATCCGATCTTTTTTGTGTAATGTTACTTGCTCTCAGCAGCAAGTGGCAAATGCGCTGGTCATTGGCAGGGGGAGGTATGCGAAGTATGAAGATGGTAAATCTGAACCTCCGCTAGATATTCTTCAGCGTATTTCTCACTTTTATGACGTGAGTATCGATTTGATGATTGCAGTAGATTTGAGAGATGTACCATTGTGGGAGAGAAGGCGGATATATGAGCGTTTTCAATAATAACACATAAACCAGTAAAGACTTAATTTTGCCTATTACTGGTTTATCCTCTACAGCTTAAATTCATCTATTGTTTTTTACGCATTTTTTCCTGTGCAGTTTCAACGGACATATCCTTGTCCCAGATTACTTCTGCCTGATAAGTTTTCTTCAGCAAAAGAATATACTCTTCCATAGGCATCAGTTCCATACGCTTTCGATTGGTAGCCAGATTTTCCCAGTCGGCTATAGGCCATACTGTCACTGTACCGCCTACCTTAAAAGTTTGTGTACCATACAATTGTTTTTTTCCGCTTCTCATTTGCATGCGGTCCTCTAAAGTAGCTAAATCACCCTTGGCTACAACGCCAGCTTCTGCCTGGCTTTTTAAGAGAGGAAAATATTTCTTCATATATGCGGTATCTGCATGATCGATAACTAAGAAGATGGTATTATTATCCAGAACGTTAAGACCTTTTGGCCAGCCGCACTTATCAAGTAATTCACTGATTAATAACTGGTTTTCTTTGTCTGAGGCTCTCATTTCTAAGGCAATTTGCTTGATTTTTTCTGAATCCTTAGTCGCCATCTCCTTAATTACACGTGCCCGGATTTGCTGGTCCTTCTCACGGACTGATTTTAATTTTTGACTGATTGCAGGGCTGTCATTGCAAGGTATATCCTGAGCAAAACAATGATGAAAACTAAATACAATAAACAGGAGGGGGAAGATAAATTTTTGCATTCTTAAGTCTTGATTTTAGAAAATAAATGAATAAAAGAAGTACCGTAGGGCAGCGAAATAACGAAATTAAAATTAATATACGAAATATTTCGTATATTAATTTTAATCAAATACATCAACTACATTTTCAATAGGGGGAAGGTCTTTTTAGATTTACTAAAATGAAAAATCTATATCTTGCTCTTGGATATAATGTTTTTAATAACGTGGTCCAGTTCGGTAGCTGAGGTTTCCAGGTACTGAAATAAAGTTTCCATGGATTCTGGATCGTTTTTTGGGTCTTTTAGTAATGACACCAAACCCATAATCCTTGCAAGTGGAGCCCTAACAGTGTGCGTCTGCGCAAAAGCAATATCTTTGAGTCTTTCATTTTGCTGTTCAATTTCATGAATATAATTCAATCTGTCTGTAACGTCTTGCATAGATCCTATCATGCGTACTGGGTGGCCATCTTCGTCGAATATTAAAAAACCACGGTCAAATACAAATTTATATGATCCATCAGCGCATCTGAACCGGTATTCAGTGCTCCATCTTGATTCCCTGTTAGATATGTTGTTAATGATGAGGTCTGCTACTCGCTCTACATCATCCGGGTGTACGTGATCATACCACCATTGATATCTATCATCTGCACTATCGTAACCAAACATTGTTTTAATGTTCGAGTTCCAGTTAACTTCTCCAGTCAACATATTATAGTCCCATATCGTATCACTAGTAGCTTTGGCTACAGTATTATATCGATCTAAGTGTTGCTTGTTTTTTAACTCTGCCAGGACCCTCCAGGTAACGTCTCTGGCATTTGTAATGATACCAGCAATATTTTCATCTGCTCTTCTGTCGGTTACTATTGTTTCAATCCATCTTACCTGATTATCTCGTCCAATAATACGGAATGGATCTAACACGATCCGTTTTTCATCTTTCAGTGTCTCTACACGATTGATTACCTTTTCACGATCCTCTTCATGGATAAAATCCGTAGCAGTCTGACCAATTAGTTTCCATTCTGGAATTCCAAAAAATTCTTCTGTATTTGGGCTGATGTAGGTAAACTTTCCATTGGAATCTAAAACCGTAATCAAGTCGGACCCTTCTTGTATCAGTCTTTTAAATCGTTTTTCACTTTTTGATAATCTTTCCCGGGATTTGATCTTTTCCGTATTATCAACTGCAACTACCATTCTAGCTCGTCGATCTCCAAATTGAATATCGTTGCCCGACACATTAACCAATATAATATCACCATTTTTTTTAGTATGACGCACGATGATTGAGTGATCAATATTGGGTGAAGATTCTGTATTTAAAATCGATTTGATATGCTCCACGTCTTCAGCTAATCTGATGTCTAAAATAGTCATACTCATAAACTCTTGTATGGAGTAACCATACAAGCGAACCGCTGCCTCGTTTACATCAAGAAATCTAAAAGTTTTTACATCATATACCCACATGGGTAAGGGGCTTAAATGAAAAAGATCGCTATAACGTTTCTCACTTATCATTAACTTTTCCTGTATTTGTTTGCTTTGTGTAATATCAAGACTGGCACCAACTATTTTGTAAGGTATACCAGCTTCATCATACAATAAGGTTGCCCACGACCGCAAAAACCTGATCTGCCCGTCGTTTCTTATGATGCGCTCTTCAAAATCAAGATCTTTTTTATTACTAACCATACTGAGGATAGAGGCTAATACGTGCTCCCGATCATCGTCATGAAGCATATTTTTATAACTTTCCAAAGTTGCAGAAACATGCTGCGGGTCTAGTCCGAAAATCTTGAAAAGTGTATCTGACCAGCTGACTATATTTGATGAAAGTTCCCAAGACCAATTGCCAAATTGAGCCAGCTCCTGGCTTTGGGCCATTAGTTGTCTGCTTTCCATGATCATTTCTTCGAAATTGCGGTTTTCCAGAATAACCTGCAATAAGGCAATCACTCGCTCAATTATCTGCTGTTCCTGGGTATTTGGTGCTGTAGGTTCGCGGTAATAGATTGCAAAGGTTCCAACAACGCTATTTTTTGTGTTAAAGATAGGATGCGACCAGCATGCCCTGAATCCTGCTGCCAATGTACCCTGTTTGTAATTATCCCAACGTTTGTCACGACTAATATCTGTTACAATCACCTTTTCTTTCAGAAATGCAGCTGTACCGCATGAACCAACATTAGCGCCAATCTTAGCCCCCTCAAATTGATCTGTTAGTATTGATGGAAGTGAAGGAGAAGCCCAATTATGTAGACGACCGTTTTTTACACGGGTAATAATACAGGTCATTTGGGGTAATAGCACTTCCAAACCAGAAAGGTAAAAGAGAAGCACTTCAGAAATGACCACACTATTTTTGAAATTAAGTTCCAGTACGTCCCTCTCCAAATGGTAAAGATCCGTTAATAGCTGTGCTGATTTTTCTGTCTTAATTTTATTTGTTATATCTAGTGCAACAACTACCCTGGCAGTATCATGCCAGGTGGGTAAAGGTTCGGAACTAATGTCGACATGTAAAATTTTACCACTGCGTGTAACATGGTCTATTTGTGAACGGTTAGGGAGTCCTTTCCTAACTATTTCATCAATCAAAACATGCATTTTTTCCTGCTCGTGATTAGGCCATAGTATATGTACAGTTAGCGAGAGGAATTCAGTTTCCGTATATCCATAATCTTCACAAGCGGCCTTATTAGCAGCTAAAAATTTGAGGGTATTGATGTCATACACCCACATTGGTGCCGGACTAAAATTAAAGAGATCTGCATTCCGTTTTTCAATTCGTTGTGTATTAATCCCGGCTTCCTTTATAGGCAGCATGTTACCAGTAGAGGAAGAAATATCAACGTAAGTTTGCAAAATGTGGCTCATTTTACCATTTTCGTTATACAACGGGATAGTATCTATTTTCAACTGAACCTGATAAGTAGGTTTGTTTTTGGCGAATAAATCATACTTAATGTTTTCAATTTGATGGGATTCACCAGTATGCATTACATCATTAAATGCAACTCTAATCATCTCTTCACCATCTTTATTACCGTCAATAGCTGATGGAAAAGCATCAAAAAAGGGTAATCCTACAGACTGCAGCATAAGAGCACCTGTCATTGTCCCAAATGCTTTATTTATTGCTGCAATAGTGTAGACCGGAGCATTTGTCTCGATAATAATTGATGGCAAAGGCAAGCAGTCGACCATTTTTTTGATCTCTTCAAACAACATTTTGATCTCCTTTATGTTGATTAGTTAATGCAATTTATTACTTTTTCTTCAAATTTAAAAACTATGAATGATCATATTAAGTAATAAATTTAACTATTATTTCATGCCCAATTGTTTGATATACTACTATTAAACTTGTTGTACACAGGGGTATGGAAAATGTGAAAGTACTGCCTTGATCAACAGTAGAGTCAAACTAAATATTACCACCATGTTCTTCAATGATTTCTTTAGATCTATTTTGGAAGTTATTTAAAAACCCGTGTCCATCTAAACCTGCTTAAAGAAGGAGCTACGGGGCGATTGCTTAATAAAACTATTATATGTGGTTTTGCAGTAACCAACATCTAATGAAAGTCTCTTATGTAGCATCGTAAAACATGCTTAAAAAAAGATATTAACGGCTGGCAATAGCTATTGCGGGTATTATATATTTGATCAGTACCACTTTTGAGTCGTTTTTTATTTCCCAGTTGTTGTAATTTCCTGCTGTTATCACAACCAATAAATTTAACGGTTTACAAAAAAATATCCTTTGACCTCCGTTGCCTTTAGCTTCTTGAATTTCGATTTCTTTCCTGTTTATAGTTTCTTTATATGTCCAAAATTGGAAACCATATCCTGCACTCTTGTCCCTTGTTGATGGTCTCTTAACTGCGGAATCCAACGATTGGTTTGCCCAGTCTGCATTTAAAATATCCTTGCCACTCCATTGTCCTTCATTCATATATAACATTCCAAATTTCAGCATGTCCCTTGAACGTAATCGAAGTCCTGATGCTGCGGCCGGCATATTTTTAATTAATGGAAGCCATTCGTATTTATCAATACCTAAAGGAATGAATAATTCTTGTTCAGCAAATTTGTCCAATGATAAACCACTAACCGATTTTATTATTTCTGCCAACAATTGTGTATTACCACCGTTGTAATTCCAGGTAGCACCAGGTTCTGAAACCATTAATCTTCCCAAAATAAAATCAATTGGGTCCCAGCTAATATCCATTCTCAGTTCTGTGTTTCTTGGGTCTCGGTATGAAATATCTTCATTCCATTTGAGACCGCTTGTCATGGTTAATAAATGACGTATGGTGATTTTTTTCTTTCGTTCATCGAAATTCTCCAGATATTTCTTGAAGTAGGGAAAAATAGGTACATCAATGTTCTTAATCAGCCCTTTTTTGACTGCAATTCCTATACAGGCAGAGGTAACACTTTTTGACATACTTCGGCAGTCGTGCAAATTATCAATCTTATGTTCGACATAACCTGTTTTTTTTCCACTTATTTCATCATATCCTGAAAAATAATTTTCGTAGACTAGTCTATCATTTTTAAATATTAGCAGGCTATGTATATTAGGAAAGGTATCTAATAATATAAGCTTTGTAAGATTTACTATTTGGGAAGTATCCATACCCACACTATATAAATGATCTGTCTTTATACTGTCGGATAGCTGAACAGGCTTTGAGTATGAATAATCAGTTGAGCGTATATGTTTCTGTTCACAATTTAATAAACTGAAAAATGTCAAAAGAAATAAAAGGTACATCGTGTTTATTTTCATTCTCGATTTTTTGTCCGGTTTCATTCGCTTGCTAGTTTAACAGTAGAAACATTTAGTTTTGATATATCTTAAGATGCTTTCCAAGCTAATAAGATCAAAAACTCGTAAGTTATCGAATTTGATAGTAATAAATTCCAGAAATTTTATTTGCTGTACTTTTTGCTGTGCATTTTACGAACACGAAAGTATTTATAAAGTGCTGATTATAAGCTTACCAATAACCTTATGGACATTGTGTAGAGTTAGCTATACTTTATTTTTATCAATCAGCACATATTTATTTCCCCTACCGATTTCTGGTTTTATTACTTTAACATATACGTTTCTGGGAGCGCGCGTAAGTATATCAGTAACTTTACCAGGAGGTATTTCTTCTGCAAACATTTCTAGATAATCTCTGGCAATCTCAACAGATGTCTTAGGATCAGTTAATAAATTAGTATTTAAATATAGATCTAGATTGTAGGCATAATTTGGTGATCTATTATTGAGATAGCTAGTGTCTGTATCTGTCGAACTGACGAAATCTTTAATATGTTGGTGTAAGACTTCTTTACTAGGAATTGGAAATGAAGGATCTAAAAATTGATATAATTTTACTCCAAAAAATCTGCTAATCATTTCCAGAATGTCTATACCGAAACTGTATTCACCTCCTTCGAGAAGTACAACATAGGGCTGCTGTTTCCCTATTGCAGCGGCAAGATTGGCCTGTGAGATTTTGGCCGCCTTTCTATATTTCTTTAATTGACTGGCAAATTCTATCCTAGCTGTTAATATTTCTTTTCCCACTAAACAAAGGAAATATTTTGATAAATATTAATGAATATTGTATTTGGTATATTTCGATATTATACCTATGTTTGAGATATGAATTCTACTTAGAAAGTATATATCGTAAGTTATTGTTAAAACTTCTTAGGTAGAGGTATTAACTGAAGAGTCTTGCAACTCCATTCTCACACCGTTGACGCAAGGCAGCAGATTAATGCCCATATCTTATCCAAGATGCGTTATCTTCGTGTCTAAATAAGTGTGGGTTCTGCTGTATATCCGCGTCAACAAGGTGTGAGAAGCTATTGGAGTTGCGGATGGCAGGATCCCACTTATTTATCTAGTATCCCCATCCAACTCTTCATATTTTTAGAAACTTAAAAACTAATCATATGAGAACTATATCAATGCACTGCTAATATCGGCCTGGCGCTTTTTCCTTCTTCTAATCATCGGTTCTATTGGTCTGGTATAGGATCTTCTTTTTTAACATTAAAAGTTGAATCTAAAATTTTAATTGGCCTGCCTTTTACAATTGTATATTATACAAATGCACTCAGATAGTAAAACCGTATCATTTAAATAATCATGAAATGAGTAAACAAACAATCAAAAATCAATACGGGCTTAGTCCAAGTGGGCAACTGGTAATTGTATTAAGCAATACCAAATATACCTATGCCCATTTCACTGAATTTCATGAGACGGTGTTAAATATCCTGGATAATAATGATTTGTCTCATTTATCTAGTGTGCAAACGAAAAACACTGTTTTGTTTATTAACATGGTGCTTGGTTTATTAGACTCGCCAACGAAGAATGCAATTGTAAAAAATAGAAATTCTGAATATCAAATACTTACAGATAGGCGGACAGATTTGGAATCCAATAAAGTACTTATTCCTGGACCTGATGTTAAAACTAGCCCTCGCCCAACTTCAGAGGAAGAATTGCTAAAACTGTTGGGCTGGATAGACCAGATAGTCGTGCTGCAACGTATCACTGTCGAAAAAATGCTTGATGAGTTTTACAGCTTAGGTATTGTTGATTTAAAATTATAAAAAAACGTTCTGGTAAATTCTATATTATGCATACACTAATAGTCCACACTAACAACAAGGTAATAAAGCCGCCAGATTAGTAGGCAGGCAAAGCGGCTGAAATTTAGGTTGGTTCAAATGTTCCGGCCGCTTTGTTTTTTTTTGAAATCTCCTAACCGTTATTCCAATTTCAACCTACTAACCATCCAATTAACATTTTCTTTTTCACAAAAATGAAAGCAATATAAGAGCTTAAGGGAATTGTAATGTCTAAATTTTAAACAAGCTACCCCTTCACTCTTCCGATCAACTAACCAACTTATTTCAATGAAAAAAACGATACTAGTACTCGTAATGGCCACGCTTTGCCTTTTTTTAAGGGTTACTGGTCAAACACCAATAGCAAAACCACCACTTCCAGCGGTGATCAAACAAGTCAGGATTGGTGACCACATTCCAGAGATTTTGTTAACCAAAGTTCATAATTATAAAAGCAGTACGATGAACCTGGCTGATTTAAAAGCCAAACTGATCATCATTGATTTCTGGGCAACATGGTGCAGCCCATGCGTTGCAATGATTCCGAAGATGGACAGTCTGCAGAAAGAATTCAAACATGATGTGCAGTTTATCTCTGTGAGTTACCAGTCCGAGAAAGAGGTTACCACTTTTATGGAAATGCTAGAGAAACAGAGAAACGTAAACTATAGTATTCCTTACAGCACAGATGATAACTTACTGCGGTTTATGTTCCCGCACAAATCTTTACCCCATTACGTGTGGATCAGTGGAAACGGAACTGTTAAAGCTATAACAGAGCTGAAAGAAATAACATCAGCTAACATTGATAAAATGTTAAGCAGTGATTCTTTTACGCTACCAGAAAAGAATGACATCACTATTTCGTATGACAATGAAATGCCTTTCTTAGTGAATGGTAACGGGGGCGATGGTAAGCAATTGATTTATCATAGTGTCCTGACTGGTTACGTGCCTGGCTTGACTTCTCATATGTATTTTCAAAGAACGGATAAAGTCCATATCAACAGTTTGACTTTTACTAATGTTAACTTGCTTTGGTTATATAAAAGTGCATTCGGAGATGGATTTACTACTTATTATCAGCAAAATAGAATATCATTAGAAGTTAAACATCCTGAAGAATTTACATCTCATTTAACAGGTGCAGCCTACTTAGAATGGCTGATGAAACCAGGTCATGGAGCATGTTATGAGCTAAAGTTGCCTGCAGAAAAAGCTAACCAGTTGTTCCCGATGTTTCGGTATAATCTTGCAATGCTTTTTCCTCAGTATAACGCAGTGATAGAAAAAAGAAATGTCAAATCCATTGCGCTAAGAATGTTACCAGGACAGGACAAAATTAAAACTACGCATACCGACGGAGAGGTAGTGGAGATTTTTGATCCTTTCGGCTTCACCCTTCAAAATAGCCCTTTGAATACGCTCTTAGGAAGGATGCAATTACAGTTCCAACAATCTTCCAATATCCCATTTATCAATGAAACAGGATACACGGGTAGAGTCGATTTAAAGATTGCTGCAAATCTATCTAGTGTTGCTGATATGAACAGGGCGCTCAAACCGTACAACCTTCAATGGGAAGAGCGCTTGGTACCATTGGATATATTGGTTATAAAGGATGCAGACAAGAATAACTAAATAGTTGAAATAGAAATGGTAAACATGAAAGTATTGTATATAATAATTTGTCTGTTTTTGATGGCAGGCAAGATCAATGCACAGCAATATCTTACAGGAAAGGTAATTGCCAAAGAAAGAAATACAGCTTTGGCGGGGGTATTAATTACGATAGATGGTGTTAACCAAAAGCAAATTTCTGATGCGAATGGTCAGTTCACTTTTAATGTGCCACCTGGTACGTACATAGTTGATGTTTTTTATATAGGCTTTGATCGGCTGAAGATTAAGGTTGTAGTCCCTCAAAAGGAGAAACTGACAATTGTTCTTAATCCATTCGCTACCGAGCTGAAAGAGGTTTCAGTATTGAGCAATGGGTATCAGCGGCTGGCTAAAGGAAAAGCTACTGGTTCTTTTGTGCAACTTGATAGCTCAATTTTAAACAGACGGGTAAGCCCGGATATTTTAAGTAGGCTGGCTGATGTTACGCCTGGATTGATTTTTAATAGAAGTCCTGGATCTGGAGATAATGATATCAGCATCCGTGGACGCAGTACTTTATTTGCAAACGACCAACCGTTGGTCGTATTGGATAATTTTCCTTATGAGGGAGATCTTAATTCTATCAATCCGAATGATGTGGAAAGTATTACGGTTTTGAAAGATGCTGCTGCGGCTGCAATTTGGGGTGCCCGATCTGGAAATGGGGTAATCGTGATTACAACACGATCAGGAAGCTACGGGCAAAAAGCTAGAGTGTCTTTCAATAGCAATTTTACTTATGGTGCAAAGCCAGATTTGTTTTATAATCCTAAAATGTCTTCTGCGGATGTTATTGAAATGGAGAAGAAACTGTTTGCTACAGGTTTTTATAGTACAGTTGAACAAAGTGATACCAGGGAAGGGGTGAGCCCGGTTATAGAACTACTGATTGCTGCAAGAGATTCGAAAATAAGTGCACAAGAAGCCAATGAGAGGATTGAAAAGTTAAAAGCCTATGATGTACGAAATGACTATGCTAAATATCTTTATCAGCATTCACAGGCACAGCAATATGCTTTGCAATTTTCTGGTGGTACTACTCAGCAAAAGTATTTAGTTTCTGCCGGGTATGATAAGGGGATATCATCGCTCGTAGGGAATCAAAACGACAGGCTAAGTTTACGTGGTACCAATACCTATTCTTTTAGCGGTGGTAAAGGAGAGTTGAGCACCGAAGTATATTTTATTAAGAGTAAAAATCAAATCAATAATACAGGAACTGGTTATATTACAACTGGTGGCAGGGCTATTTATCCTTATGCAAGATTGGTAGATGATAATGGTAATCCTGTTTCTGTAACGCATGATTACCGCCAGGGTTTTGTAGACGAAGCAATGGGTAAGGGTCTGTTAGATTGGAGTTACAATCCGCTACGGGAAATAGCTGTGGCAGACAACCATTCGGAATCTACAGATTTACGAATTAATTCTAGGTTTAAGTATAGGCTTTTACGCGGTTTGGATGCGGAGGTTATTTATCAATACACCCGCAGTAATAGTATGTCTAAAAATATACAAGGTTTAGAGAGTTACTATACGCGCAATTTGATTAATATATATAGCCAGGTCAATGCAAGTGGATCTTTGACTAGGGCAATACCTCTTGGTGCTATCCAGGATTTAAACACAGGATTGTCAGTTGGCAATAGTGTACGCAGTCAATTAACTTATCAGAGGCAATTTGGACAGGACCATGAAGTAAATGCAATTGGCGGATATGAAATCAGGAGTCAGGAATCTCGTATTAATTCTTCAAGGCTATATGGGTTTTCTCCTTTGAATGTGACTAATACCGCAGTGGATTACATTGGGTTGTATAAGAGTTATCCTAGTATTAACGGCTCCTCAATGAGGATACCGTTTGGAGACGAAGAAGATCAGTACAACGACCGCTATATATCGTGGTATGGCAATGCCGGATACACATATAAGCAACGATATACTTTTACTGCAACTGCAAGGCTAGACAGGAGTAATATTTTTGGTGTGAGGACAAATCAAAAAGGTGTGCCGCTTTATAGTGCTGGTTTAAGCTGGAATGTTTCGCAAGAAGGTTTTTATCAACTAAACTGGCTACCGGCACTAAAGTTACGTGCAACATTCGGTTACAATGGTAATGTAGATCGTAGCCTTTCTGCAGTAACTACGGCAGGTTATTCTAGCGGAGCTGGAACTGTGTTAGGAATACCGTACGCTGCAATTTCAAATCCGCCAAATCCTGATTTGAGGTGGGAGCGGGTTAAAGTGTACAACCTGGGGATAGATTTTAGCTTAAAGGGCCAGCTATTAAATGGAAGTCTTGATATCTATCAGAAAAATGGGATTGATCTGATAGGCAGCACTACAATGCCAACGTCATCAGGTATATTAACATTTAGAGGCAATACTGCAAATACAAGTGGTAAGGGGATGGATCTGTTTTTAAATTCTACCATTGGTAAAGGAAATTTAAAATGGAGCCCAAATTTGATTGTGAGTTATTCTTCTGAAAAAGTTTCTAAATATGGTGTAAAGGCACTTCCATATAATTATGTAGTTGCGGGAGAGAATGGCCTTTACCCTTACGAAGGTAGGCCGATGGCTTCGCTTTATAGTTACACTTGGGCTGGATTGGATCCATCAACTGGCGAAGCACGGGTATATATGAATGGTCTAATTACAAAAGATTATAATAAAGTAGCACAGCAGATTACTGTTGCGGATTTGGTATACAGTGGCCCTGCACGGCCAACAGTGTTCGGTGCTCTTCGAAACACTTTTCAATATAAGAACTTTTCAGTTGGGGTAAATATAAGCTATAGGTTAGGATATTATTTCAGGCGTAGTTCGTTAAGTAGTTTCACAGTACTGAGTGGCGGTGTGGGGCATAGCGATTATACAAATAGGTGGCAGAAGGCTGGTGATGAATTAATTACAGATGTACCTGTGTTGCCAAGTGTTCGCAATGTTAATCAGGATCAGATGTATCTGTACTCTTCTGCATTAATAGAGAAAGGCGATCATATCAGGTTGCAAGATATAAATATTGGTTATTCAATTAGCAAAAGGGATCATCAGCAGCTTCCGTTTTCTGTAATCCGCTTTTACGTTTATGGCAATAATCTAGGATTATTATGGACTGCAAACAAGCGTGGTCTTGATCCCGATTATCCTACCCTTAAAGCCAATAAAACTATCAGTGCGGGTATTAAGGCAGATTTTTAATATACAAGTATTTGTAAATATAAATGTAATCAAAATGAAAACTCAATATAAATTTTATCTAGTTAAATGGTTATCTAGCTCTTTATCAACGTTACTAATCCTTTCTGTTTTGATACTCTATAGCTGCCAAAAAGAGTTTTTGGAGAAAAAACCTGACCTATCCAGATTAGTGCCTAAAACGGTGTCGGATTTCCAAGCGATTTGCGATAATGAGATGTGGTATTCTGCACCTGGCGTACAAGAAGTTAGCACCGATGATTTTAATATTTCTGACGCGGGCCTGTTCGCTTCATCCGCTATCGTCCAGAATGCCTATCGTTGGTTGCCAAATACTTTTGCCGGACAACCTTTTGTACTGGATTGGTATGAAACACACATGCAGATTTTTTATGCTAATATAATTTTGGAAGGACTTGCCGATATTACTGACGGAGAAAGAGATAGTCCGGTTTACAGTAGCGTTAAGGGTACTGCATTTTTTCAGCGTGCCTTTGCATTTTATAACCTTGCGCAAGTTTTTGCTGCACCATATAATCCTGCAAATGCTAATAGTAAACCAGGAATACCGCTTAGATTATTATCGGATGTAAATGCACGTTATCCGAGAGGAACTGTTCAACAAACTTATGATCAGGTGATCATAGATTTGCGCACTGCTTTGCCTTTGCTGCCTGATGAGGTAAGTTATACTAGCAGGCCAAGCAAAGTAGCAGTTTATGCTATGTTAGCTAGGGTATATCTTGCTATGGGTGATTACGTAAATGCGGAATTAAATGCTAATACCGCTTTAACGATCAAACATGAACTGATAGATTATAATACAATTAAGGGAAATGCAAGTGATCGGCTTATACCACCAGCGTTGCGTAATACAAATGTGGAGGTGATTTTTTACAAAGGAGCCATTGCTTATACGTTTCCCGGTGCATCAGCTTTGGCTAGCGTAGTTCCTTCTGTGTATAATTCCTATGCCGCTGACGACCTACGTAAGCTTCTGTTTTTTAGGAATAGAGGTAATGGGATTTTTACTTTTCGAGGAACTTACGGAGGGGTATCAAGTGCAGGTTTGTTTACAGGTTTAGCTACTGATGAACTTTATCTAATTAGGGCAGAATGTGCAGCTAGAAGAGGAAATTTAAACGGAGCTTTGAGTGATTTAAATACCTTGCTGGTTAAGCGATATACTATTGGCAAGTTTATACCTGTAGTGGAAACGAACCAAGAAATAGTTTTGAGAACTATCTTGGCTGAACGAAGAAAGGAATTAATTTGCCGCGCATTACGATGGACAGATTTGAGAAGGTTAAATATAGATCCTAAGTTTGCTGTTGAGTTTAATAGGACAGTTGCCGGGGTAGAATATAAATTACCCCCCAATAGCAATCGATACACATTCCCTCTTCCGGATGATGAGATTCTGATAGGTGGGATGGAGCAAAATCCCTAGATATCAGCAGCTCCAGTTTGATTGTAGTCAGAGGAACCTATCATTATAATTATAGTCTTAATTTAAGGTATTTAACAAACGGCCAGCTATGGCCGTTTGTTACCAATTTATCTAGGGATTTTCATATGATCCCAAACCTGAATTTTGAGCAGGAGTACTGTTTTGGGGAGTATTTGCACTTGTAGGGGGCGTAGTAAAAGTGAATTTACATATGTTTGTTCCATCTACACAGCGGTAGCCATTATCAGGGGCGACAGGATTCCAGCTTTGAGTACTGTAATCATAACCGTAGATCAATTCCACGTTATTATCACTTTTTGCTGATGTAAAAGCACTTTGAGTAAATACCAGCCCACTGGCTAGTAAAACTCCCATCAATCCGAATGTATTTACATTCTTAAAGAGATTTTTCATAATATTTATTTTTTGCTTTATGCTGAATTGCACAAAGCGTGTTGCTTTTAAGAACCCTCGAAGCTCTGTTCTCTCTGGCTAATTAGTTGTTAATTGTATTGCTGGGCAAGCTTAATCCAAGCTATTGGTTTATCCAATTTTCGGCAGGTCTCCTTTCTTTTTAAAGTTTAACCATTTATGATCGAGCCAACGTTGGTCTGATTTAATGCCAATTATGGCAAGGATAATAAATGCCATGTTAAAGAGCAGGTGGGTGGCATAACTCATGTTTTTTAAGATCCCACCGCAACTACATGGCGTCCTGCCAAATAAGCCAGACATCGTTAGGGAGATGTATATGGAAAAGGCTGTCATCAGTAGGAGTGATGCGTAGAAGCCTTTGAGCATTGTTTTCTCAAAGACAAGCGTCAATGTGATCAAAAGCTCTACAACAGGTATCAACCAGGTTAATTGTAGTGCTATAACATTAGGAAATACCTGATTTAGCATTTGCTCTTTACTCAGTTGGTAAGCTGTCAATTTACTTAGTGCTGCATAGCAGAGCATAATTGCTATTAAAGCGGCGCAGATATTTCGAATTTTTAATAATCTGTTAGCTGAAATCAGATGCCTTTCCATACTTTTGTTGCTTAAAACTCTTGTATTAAAGTTCAGAAATAAGCACGTCTTTTTGTTGTGGATCTGGCATCATTTGAAGTGCCAAATGGCATTATTTGCTATGCTAATTGGTATCATGTGCGATGCCAAATGGCATTGTTAATAGTGCCATTTGGCATTATTTTGTGTTTTTAAGACGCATGAACTGTCGCTTAGATAGGTTTAAATAACTTGCGAGTTGCTGAGCAGTGCAATGCATTAATAATTGTGGTTTAGATGTGAAAAGGTAGTCATAACGTTCTTGTTTTGGCATTCTTAAGAATAGCTCTCTGATATTCCCATTATTTATTTGTTCATCTATAATTCTAACGAATAGTTCAAAGGCTTCCGGGTATAGCGTTAGCGCGTATTTTGCATCTTCTACAGTAATTGCAAGTAAAACCGCTGGAGTATAGAAACTGAGTGTGTTAATAAACTCTCTTTTTGGTTTAGTTAAGGAGGGAACGATAAAATCTCCCGGGCTAAAAATTACTAAGGATACCTGTTTAGTATTACTCAGTTTAACCCCACCTACATATCCGGATGATACAAAATACAACATGGTACTTCTAAAATTGTGGTAAGGCATATGGGTATTGACAATGAACGGTGACTTTTCAATATGTTCAGCCAAGTAGGTTTTTAATCCAGAAGAGAGTGACGTGATTGCGTTTAGTTTTTCAAATAACAAATCCATAAGAGCGTTTTATGTTTTTGTTTACAAGTAAAGTAGAAATATGAATTTTTGTAAGTGTCGGAAAGTGCCAACAGGATTTGGAATTCATGTAAATATGTGGGTGTAATAGGGTACTATCCCTGGTTTAGGGTGTCAAAAAAATGCTCATGATCAGTTTTTTCTTGCATGATTTTTATTAATATAGCTGCATTTGAGTGTTAAATCTGCATGGCAGACTTAACACTCAAATGTTATTCGGAATCGCCAATAAGGATTTAGATTTTGGTCGTATTATAGAAAAAATATGATGTTTTAAGGTCTCAAAAAGTTGAAAATTTTTAAAAAATGTTGTAAAACGCCAATTTTTCCAACATAATGACTGATATTTTAAGATTTTTTTATGCGCTATATTAATCTTTGAATATAATATATTATGCTAGAATTTCTTGCTAACTCGTTGACGGTCATTTATGTAAATGAATATTATTATCTGATTAATTAATCATTTTAATGTAATCTTTCCTAATTGTGAAAGATTATGCTATTATGTAACCACCTAAGAACTGTTTTCGCTTTAAATTTACAAAACGCCACGCTTCTATGAACCGCGTCTCTATGAATTAATACGCATACTACAAATAAAAAAGGAATATTAATGAAAAAATTGAAAGCCCCTTCACTAGTAGTTAAAAGGAAAAATAGATTACAAACCGAAGAAAGAATGAAAGAAGGCATTGGTGAAATTTTAGAAGCTTTTGGTCATTCTGAAGTAACGATCAATAAAGTGTTTAAGCATATAGGTATTGCTAAAACTGCACTTTACAGGGATTTTACCAGCTTTAATAACTTAATCATAACTTATTATGAGTCAATAGATTTTAGATTAGATCTTATAACTGTAGATACTGCTATACTTACTACCGAGCGATTAATAGATTTGCTAATGGATGTTATCGAAAAAACTTATCGTTCATTAATGAAAAGCAAGATTATCAGGGAATTTATGGCATGGGAGCTGTCTGATAGGACTAACCTATTTAAGAATACAAATAAAAAAAGAGAAATGATCCATTTAGAGTTTCTGCAAAAGATTAAACCTTTTTTGAAAGATAAGGCGGAAAGATTTGAAATATTATATGCAATTATTTACTCATCCATAAATTCGATTGTGCTGGAAAGTAAAGTTTACCCCGGGACCCATTTCGGCATCAATATTAGTAATGAAGAAAAAAGGATAAAGCTTTTTGCCACTTGGCGAGAGCTACTAACCCTTGCCTTGAGTGAGTAAAATCACAGCTCTTAGCTTGGTTTAGCCTTAGTAATCATTAACCATTTATAAAACTACCTGTTACGATATGACAAAAGAATTTGACGTGTTTCATTCTTTATGGAACGACTATGTTTTAGAAGAAACAGATCCTCGCTTTATTCAGGATTTAGATTGGTCCCGCCATTTTTTTTTCAAAGAAATATTAAAGATCAAACATACCATTTCAACGCGGGCATATAATTATGGGATTAATAATAAAAGTGTAATCGCTTATATTCGAGGTGTACAGAAATATCTTTTAGCCACATCTGCTAAAATATCCGCTTATCATACGGTATTTCAGCAATTTAGTGATGCGATTGATGAACTTATTGAATTTCTAATGATAGACTTTGATGCCTACTTTGATTATCATTTGGCAGCTACTATTGGTTATAAGATCAAAGTTATGAGCGCAGAAAAAGAAAACATTAAGGAAATAAAGGAGCTTTTGATAACAAAAAATTTGAATCCAGCATTAGCACTGCTGATACAGGATTATCTTGCTTTAAACAATCATGTGGTAGAAACTTTTAATGATCTTAATTATTATGCAATGTTTTGTAGGGAGGTAATTAAGTGGCTCACATCTGAAAAAAAAAGTGATATGGATTCCTTATTCATTGAGGGTTTTATATATATAAATTTTAATACAGATGGATTCATCGAATTCTTGAATACGAAAATTATCAAGAAGTATCCTGATGTAATTAGCCGTGATATTTGCGTGGACCAGTGTGCCCTTTATATAAGGGATGTAAAATGCATTATGGAACAGAATGAATGGTGTTATAATCCGAAAAAAAGCAGTGTAAAATTCGCTGCGCTCAATTATCTAGAGGCAGAACTTGGATACATCATGAACCTGGCAAATTTTAAAAATAAAAGTGGATCTCAAGAAATCTTCAATGGCCCTGTTGTTGATTATTTATTGGTAAATCTTACTGTAGAACAACTTACTTATTTCCTGAAGTTGTTGGTAAAACATAAAATCATTATTGTAAATCACCAGGGCGATTTTTTTAAACTTATATCTGCCCGTTTCCGGACTAAGAACAAAGCGGGTACCCTGGCGTTAAATAGTATAAAAAATAAATGGAATCGGGAAAGTGACCAAACAATGGAACATATCAAAAAGATGTTTTTTAATTTGATCAAAATCATCAACTTAAAGTAGTATTTAAATTTAATTTCATATTTTTTTTGACACCCTATAACGGGGTTTATGGCACTCTTATGGCCTAATTTTCTCTGTTTTTTGTTTGTGTCTGACACCTTTAGGCACTTGACTTGTACAGTATTATTTCTTAATCTTATCAAAAATTAAAACGCAGTATTAGGGGGTTGTGAATCAGTTTATTTTGTGTTGCCGTAAGTATATAGGTAAAGCAAAATCAGTAAAATAATGTAAGGAATGGATCCTGCATAACCTTTGGGAACAGGCAGACCAGCGGCTAAGGTTTGCACTGGTCACCACGCTGCTGAAGCGCATCGGTTCGATCATCTCGGTGGGTTACCGCAACTCCGGTAAGAACCTGACGCCCATGAACGTGGCTTCAAGGTTCCACCTGGCCAATGCGATCACGGGGATCTATCCGAATTAATCGGGAACAAAAATTATGAATGGTATTACTTAAGTGTATATAATTTATGCCAGAAGACACTGAGTTCCACGCTCCCTATAGTGAAATCATGTTAAGAAATAATACGCTAATCTACCTGACTAAGCCAATCACCACCAGGAAATCAGCCCAATGGGATAAGCAAGTATTTTATTCTATTCCACCCCAATAGAACGATAAAGATCAATTACAGCATTGAGCCTATCTCTTTTTATCTCTGCCATTTCCAGTTCATTTTGCAGGCTATTATTTTGTGCGATAATAACTTCGAGATAAGTAGCCATTCTACTATTAAAAAGTAATAAAGCATTGTTTGTTGCCTTTTCGAGAAGATATTCAGGGCGGGTAAATCCAATAAATTGCTGTTTATACCCTAAATGGTTATAAAAAGACTGTGTTAACGGTGGGTTTTTAGTTTTGAACACTTCCATTACATGAGAAGTGATTCCTGCCTCATCCAGCGCTTTCATGAATTTTGAAGTTACATTTTCGGAGCTGACTATACGCAGCACATTGTCTTCATCGCTAAGGTCACAGGTCCAGCTGATAATATTCTTAAACCTGGCAATAATGCTTTGCATTTGGTTTAACTCCATGGATGAGTTGATCGCGGTAGACAGGATGATTATAAAGTGGTTCATATGAATTCTCCTTCAGCTGACAAGTATAAATATCATTGCCGAATATTTGCTGAAGTATTTAGCTGAAACAAAGAAAGTAGATCTTGAAACGTAGAAAGTATGCACTGAAGTGAATAGCGGAAATTCTTTCCTTTTGAATTGGTTAGAGAATTGAATACTATTTTATTCCGGGCCTTGCCACAAAATTCCGATATACGTTAAAACAGTTCCTGGTGAGCACATAAGAAGAAGATATGATAATGGTTTGACTTCAGTGGATAAGCAGGTGTGGATCAATAAGGGGAAGGCTATCACAGGAATATAGCTTAAAATAAGCCCAGCTGTGCGATCAATTCGGTTGTTGCTGCTCTTCCTGCTCTGTTAGCACCTATGGTAGACGCTGATGGACCATAACCTACCAGATGAATCCGCGGATCTTTCACAACTTGTGTTGCCAATCTTCCTCCCATGAGTATTCCGTCATTATCTTCACGAAGCATTAAAGGTGCCAGGTGATCCAAACCGCTACGGAAGCCGGTGCACCACAAGATGACGTCGGCTGTAATGTGACGGCCATCTGCCCATCTAACTCCTGTTGAAGTAATCTCACTGAACATGGGTTGGCGGTTTAGCACCCCGCGCGATTTCATTTGCTCAATAGCCGGAGTTATAGGAATACCAGTCACTGATACAATGGATCCGGGTGGAAGTCCTTGTCTTACACGCTCCTCTACTTTTTGCACCGCGGCCCGTCCGGCTTCCTCTAGCCATGGCCCTTCCCGAAAATTGGGCTCATTTCGTGTTACCCAGGTCGTTGTGGTCAACAGGGAAATTTCATCAAGAAGTTGAATAGCAGAGATACCTCCTCCGACAATGATTACATGTTTATTCAGAAAATTGTTAGCAGATTGATAATCTTTAGTATGTAGTTGGGTGCCTTCAAATAGCTCCGATCCCGGATAATACGGAATATAAGGAGACTCCCAACTGCCGGTTGCATTGATAATTCCTCTAGCAGAAAACAATCCGCGATCGGTTTCGATGCGAAAGCGGTCGCCCCGGTTGCACACAAGATTGGTTTTGACAGGCCGATAGACATGAAAATCAAATTTGTTCTCATATACGGAGAAGTAATGCGGAACAGCTGTACTTGCTTTGACTTCCGAATCTTTTACGTCTATCGTACTGGAGAAGGAGAGGCCAGGTAAATCGTGTACACCATTTACAGTGCTAAGCGTGAGTGATGGCCACCTATACTGCCAGGCTCCCCCAGGCTGCGGCGACTGGTCCACAATAACAAATCCACGACCTTCAATCAGTCCCTGCTGCTTAAGGAAATATGCCGATGAAAGTCCGGCCTGCCCCGCGCCAATGACCATGATGTCAGTTTTAAATATTAACTCTGCTGTGGTATCTTTTGATTCAGGCATTATCATATTCTTTTAAACGATGCAAAATAACTTAATATTCATAGTATAATGCATGTGAAAGCATAGATATTATTCTCACCAGCTTACTCACCTATCATTTACTGACTAGCAATGGCATCGGAGCAGAATTGCGGTAGAGGTAGCTACCTAATCCAATTTTCTGGATTTTATCTCGGCATCCAATGTTTTAAACCGTAGAAAGATCGGAAGAAAAACTACGATCAGAGACAGTACTGGGATGAATAAGGCAATATTGTCTTTCTTGGAATAAAAATAAATGGCGGCTACGAGAATAAAAAGCCAAAGGATACAGGCACCTATGAGCAGGCCTTTTAAAAAATCTCTTTGCTTAGTCAGTGTTTTGACATCTTGCGGGCTGGATGGGTTTTTTGGTGTCATGTAAGTGTTTATGGTTAATTTTCAATATCTTTCAGTTAGAAATTTTGAGCTATATCACCTTTAATTAAGTCGTTGGGCAAGAGCAAAACTAACAAATATTATTTATATCACAATGGTGTGATATAAGTTTCATCTGTTTTTTTTCTTAAAATTTAGTCTTATGCGATTTTGATCCTTGTTAGCATCAGCCTTTCATTTTGTAAAAATGTGCTAGCAGCTTGTTTATATGTTTGATTTTTTGACAGTGGCACAAAAAATCGCAAATTGCACCAAAGTTGATTCAAATGGCAAGAAAAATTACGGATGGCCCCGTTAGAAACAAGGAACGCACCAAGGAGAACCTGATTATTGCATTGGGGGAAATTCTGAAAAAAGATGGTTTTTCTGGGCTTAGCATTAGCAGGGTGGCGGAGGAGGCTAAAGTGGACAGGAGGCTGATCTATGAGTATTTTGGGGGACTGGAAGGATTGGTAAAAGAATACCTCAACAACAACGATTACTGGAACATCCGTACTGAAGAAATAAGTGGTATCATTGAATCCAGTAAAGCAGATAACGGGAAAGCACTTGCTTACCAGGTGCTGGAAAACCAGTTTGACAGCCTAATCGGCAATGAGGAGATGCGCCGGATCATTACCTGGGGACTGAGCGAAAGGCTAGCCGTTTTGAAGGAACTGGACTTGAAGCGTGAGCACATTGGGGATCAGTTGCTACGTGAGGTTTTCGATGGCACGTTTGACCATAGTGATAAGAACTTTAGGGCAATGTATGCAATATTGATGGGCGGAGTATACTACCTTACTTTGCATAGCAAGATGCAGGAAAATCCTTTTTGTGGGATAGACCTTGAGCAGCCTTCTGGCCAGGAAGAGATCAAGAAAGCGCTCAAACAGTTTATCGATCTCGCCTACGCATAATTTGTTACCATATAAAAATGTAAGGGTTATTATTACGGCTGATTTAATTTAGGCGTAAGTTCTGATAACCATAAAGGTTTCCATTTAAGTAGGCTACCACTTGAAGGGACGCTTGCAAACAGGGCAAATCTTTGTCGGTTGATATTGCTGTTACCTTTTTTTACTACTATTTCTCTAGTATGAAGATAGGCAGGTACTATTAAAGCTTGCAAATGCAGCAGACCAAACCTTATCTTCCTATCAATACTTCATATGGCTTGCTGAAGTTCCTGTCCAACATAGCTATATCCTTCCGCCTTTCATTGAATGTACAACTGACGAAGAATTAGTTTATCTATAAATACAGTGAAAGCAATGAAGACTTAAAGCGATTTACATGGAGCTTTAAATAAAAACAAATACTAGTAAGAAAGAGTTGTTTTAGAAAGTAATAATGAAACATAAAAGAACTAGTATTACAATATGGAAGCAATAGGATTTAAACAATCATTAGCCATTACGGAACAGAACAGCTTTGTATCATTTGAAACAGCTATTCCCCAGGCATCAGGAAGAGATATATTAGTTAAAGTTAAGGCAATAAGTGTAAACCCTGTCGATTATAAAATCAGGCAGAACAGTGCAAAAGGGGTAACGTTAGATGACCCGAAAATTATTGGCTGGGATGCCGCGGGAACAGTGGAAGCCGTAGGGGAGGAAGTTTCACTTTTTAAAGTCGGCGATGACGTTTACTACGCTGGTGATATCAAAAGAAGCGGTTGCAATACTGAATATCAGCTAGTAGATGAAAGAATTGTTGGTAAAAAACCATCTTCATTATCTTATGGGGAGGCAGCAGCTATGCCGCTGACAACTCTTACCGCTTGGGAAATGTTATTCGAACGATTTGGAATCACAGATAACGATAAGGGTAAATCTATCCTCATCATCGGTGGAGCAGGTGGTGTAGGTTCCATTGCTACACAATTAGCAAAAAATGTGGCTGGTTTAGTTGTGATCAGCACTGCATCACGCGAGGAAACCATCGCCTGGTGCAAATTACAAGGCGCAGATCATGTTGTTAACCATAGAGATATCATTAGCGAAGTGCAGAAAGCAGGATTTCAACAAGTTGATTTTATTATAGATTGTGCTGATCTCAATTTTTATTGGGATGCATTAGTCGAGCTAATCAAACCACAGGGCAAAATTGGTTCAATCAGTGATCCAAAGCAACCTATAAACCTGATTCAATTGAAATCTAAAAGTGCAAGCTTCCATTGGGAATTTATGTTTACGCGGTCTTCCGCCCAAACAGATGATATGATCGCACAATCGCAAATTTTAAGCAGTGCTGCTGAATTATTTGATAAGCAGACTTTAAAAAGCACGCTAAACAACACGCTGCAGGGCTTTAGTGTTGATAATATTAAGGAAGCACACGAGTTGTTGGAAAGTGGGAAAGCTATTGGTAAGACAGTGATAGTTTATTAAGCCACTTTTTAAAATAATGTCAATTATACAGAAAGTTAAAAAGGCATTATGCTACATATTTAATTTAACGCTGTTCTATAGTATTTGCAAGAGCAATTGTAAGATGGTAAGTTTGTAATTCTAAAAAAACTAAGCGTGCATACAGATTTTCAAGGTGTTATAAATTTAACTAATATGCGAAGCTTTATGCTATTGTTAATTTTTGTTATCCTGATGAAATTTGGTGTGAATGCACAGGCGCAAAATCAGACAGATACTCTTAGTGCCATATTAAAAAGCAAATCAGGCAACCTTGTCAGGCACAAGCAATTGACAACTTTGTTTTATAAGCGTTTCCTGCTTTCGTCGGCATATGACCAAAAGTTGAAAGCGCTCGACGACTCCTTAAAAAAATATAAAACTAATGGCAGTGCAGCGTTTGGTTTGCTTGCTAAAATATTTATTTTACGACGGATGGATAACTTGAAAGCAGCAGAAATGGAGCTTTTATATGCTATCGAAATTGCCCAGCGTAAACAACAAAAATATCTTCTTTATCAGTTTTACCTTAATTTAGCATATGTTCAAACTGATCAGAACAATGCTTTAGCTGCGATACATAACTATCGGCAGGCAAAAAAAACAGCTGATGAATTATCTGATTTGGGACTATTGTTGTCAGTTGATATAGGTATAGCGGATATTTTTTCTAATATTGGACTTTACCAGCAGGCGTTAATTTACCTTAATGAGGCCCAGCACCAAGTAGAAGATCCGGTAAATATTGAACTTTCATCGAGGGCAATAATTTACCTGAATAAAGCTGAAATATTTTTTAAGCTTGGTAAGCCCGATTCCTTGCGCCACTATCAAAAACTAACCAGGAAGTACGGTACAGGTAGTTATGATATTGGGAGATATCTAAAAAGATTAGACTATTATACACTGATTTTATCACATCACCATCGACAAGCTATTGTGTTGATAAAAGAATTACTGCTGAGCGGCAAAAGGTATTACAAAAATGTTGATCGCTGGTACCTTGCCCAAAGTCTCTACGCAGTAAAAGAATTAGATAGCGCGGTTCTAGAAGCTCATAAAATCCTTATTGAGGAGAAGAATGGGCCTTCGCCAATGAGGTTAAATGCTTATAAACTAATTGCTACAGTAGCGGAAGAGCAAAGCCAGCATATAAAAGCGGAACGTTATTTTAAGTTGGCGTTAGCAGAATCAGAAGGGTTCACCATTAAGATGAGAAGTGTCGATCTACTCTCCACAGAGCTTCGGCAGGATCGATTAGATGCTGCATATCAAGCCCAATATCTGGTATTTCATAAAGAGCGCATTATTCTATTTTATTCAATTGCGTTAACAACCTTAATCATTTTGATTATTTGCTTGTTTTACCGCAATGTGAAACAAAAAAGCAAATATCAGCAATTGCTACATGAGACACGGTCACAGGAAATAGCATTCATTAATTCCCATCAAGTTAGGAAGCCCTTGGCCAATATATTAGCCATTTGCAGGTTGCTCATAGACCATGAAAATACTGTAGAAGAAAATAATAACTATTATAAAGTTCTCGATCAGCAGGTGCAAGAAATGGATCAGAAGCTGAGAGAAGTAGAAATGAAACTTCGCGAACATAACTAATGGCTATACCTAATAAAATTCTCCAAAATGCCACAGTATTCCGGATGGGTCATGCAGAAAACACTCTTTACCCCAGTTTTCTACGCGGATAGGGACGATTCTGACTTCGGGATATTTGTCGGTTAATTTCAGGTCGGCAATTTCATCCCAGACTTCCTTTACGATTTCTACCTGAAAAAATAACATGGTATTGTCTACCCATTCCTTTACATAGGCTTTCTGTAAATAAAAACCAAGCTCTCCCCATTTAAATAAGGATAGTGAAGGAGTTATAATGGTTTCACTAAAGCCCAGGTCTGTATAAAAATCCCTCGACCTATCAAAGTTTTTGGCACCTATAAATGGGCGGATGGAGATCAAATTTTTTTGTCTTAAATCATTCATTATCTTTTATATTTATTTTCCTTTAACCAATAAAATTCTAATTGAAAGGTACACGCAACTAGTATGGCATGATGGCTACTTTTTGTAAAGCTGTTTTCTTTGGTCATCGTTTTACCTGATTAGCGAAGGTAAGACAAGGATGCATTTATCACACTTGATCGTAATCAAGAACTGCTTTTGGGAGAAATAATTTTTTTTCTTACCCTGCTCAGGGTTTCTGGTCTAATTTTAAGATAAGATGCAATCATTTTTAAGGGAAACTTCTGGGTGATCTGCGGAGTATGATCTAATAGAGATTGATATTTCTCTAAGGGTGAGAGTGATTGATCAAAAAAGTTCGTTCGTAGGCTGGCAGCATCTAATAGTCTTCCCAATTGAAAAAATGATGGAGAAAGGGCAATTAGTGTATGGATGGACTCAATACTAAGTTCTAATATTCGGCTTTTTTCGTAGGCTTTAATGTAGGTGCCAGCAGGTTGCTGGTTAACGAAACTTCTTTGATCTAGCATCCATCTCCCGTCTGCTCCGATATCTAGTATGGTTTGGTCAATTTCATTATCTATACGATATTGATATATCGCACCAGTTATAACGTAGTAGGCAGATTTCGCCAATTCACCAGCATTCAGAATTAAATCGCCCTTCTCAAAATCCCGAAAATACACTTCTTTTTCAAATAGAGCGAGATCTTGATCACTATATGAGCCTGTCTTGTTTAATGCTTCTGTTATCATTTCTAAGCCAAATATAATAAAATGGAAGACAGGTTAAATGTCCGGCATTTTGTTTCTTAAAAACAATTCCATTTCCATTTAATATTACTTTTGTGCCTTTCCTACTGATAGAAAGTATTAGCTCTTACCCATAAGAATTTGGTCATCTTCGATGGTTGACTATTTACCAGGTCAGGCCATTTTTTGAATTGAGGCCAAGTTTTGGTTTTGATCCGGTACAGAGGATGTTAACGAATGTTCATTTTGAAACCCTGCAGAATCAAAAAAGCCTGACATCTTACGATCTCAGGCTTTTAAATATTTCAAGATTAAATCTTGCGGACCGGACGGGACTCGAACCCGCGACCTCCGCCGTGACAGGGCGGCATTCTAACCAGCTGAACTACCGGTCCGTTCTCCCTTGCGGGGCTGCAAAGATAGAAAACAAATAATCAAATGCAAATCTATTATTCAATTTTTTATTTTTCCTGAAAAATGATTTCTTACGATAGGATAAGATGTTTGGTTTAGTGATGCCCTAAATTTGTTTCAACAAAAAGAAAGGTTGGGAGCTAATCTCCCTTATAAGAATATGAATATGGAAGGCAAAATTTTAGGCATACACCACATCACTGCGATAGCAGGTAGTGCAACAGTTAACTATGATTTCTATACCAGGGTGTTGGGGTTAAGGTTAATAAAGAAAACCGTCAACTTTGATGATCCTAAAACATATCACCTGTATTATGGTGACGAAGTTGGTTCTGCAGGAACAATTCTTACGTTCTTTCCCTGGGAAGGGATTGCTAAAGGTAGGAGGGGAACAAGACAAGCTACCGAAATTGGATATAGCGTACCGGCAGGGAGCCTTGATTTTTGGCAGGCGCGTTTGGATAAAAACAATGTGATATACAATAAGCAATCAGAGAAGTTTGGAGAGCAGTATCTTACTTTTTTGGATCCTGATGGACTAAAGTTCGAGTTAACAGTTTCAAAAAATAATGATAACAGGAAACCTTGGGTAACTTCAGAGATCTCTGCTGAAAATGCGATAATGGGTTTCCATAATATTACGATTACTAGTAATAAGATCGAAAAAACTGCAGAGGTGCTTACGTCTATATTTGGCTATAAGTTACAAGAAACCGTGGTAAACAGATCGAGGTTTGTTACGGATACCGTAGATGTAGCAAATATTGTGGATTTGGTAGAGGCACCGGGAGAAACAGCTGGCCATGTTGCTGGTGGTTCTGTACACCATGTTGCTTTCCGTGTTAAGGATGAAAAAACGCTGATGGCATATCGTGATAAGGTTTTAGCGATGGGGTTAACTATTACTGAAAAGATAGACCGTAACTATTTTTATTCATTGTATTTCCGTGAACCGGGTGGGGTTTTATTTGAATTGGCAACTGAAAATCCTGGCTTTATGGTAGATGAACCTATTGAGGAGTTAGGTACACATCTTAAGTTGCCTGCGCAATATGAAAGTAAAAGAAGCGAGTTAGAGCAAGTGTTACCAAAACTAAATTAACCATTATGTATACCCATTCTAAAAATATAGTTACTGCAGGTGTGCCTGTAGATCAGGCAAAAAGTGCATTGATCATGATCCACGGACGAGGGGCTTCTGCGGAGAGCATGGTTCCGCTGAGCAGGTATTTAGAGCTTAAAGAAGCTGCGATTTTTGCACCACAAGCGACAAAACATAGTTGGTACCCTACAAGCTTTATTGAACCGGTTGAGTTAAATCAACCGGCACTGGACTCTGCGCTGGAAGTGATAGATAGCTTGGTTAAGGATATTATTAAAGCAGGGATACCGGCAGCGCAGATTTATTTCCTTGGTTTTTCGCAAGGTGCTTGTTTAACGCTAGAGTATGTGACAAGAAATGCAGAAAAATATGCGGGGGTAATTGCTTTTACAGGAGGTTTAGTCGGTAAACAAATAGAGCTGGATAATTATAAAGGTGATTTCGGACAGACTACTGTGTTAATAACTACAGGAGATCCTGATCCGCATGTGCCATTAAAAAGGGTAAAAGAGAGTGCCGGGATTATAGAAGGAATGAATGCACGTTTGCATGTGGTAGCTTATCCAGGTAAACAGCATACTATTACAAATGAAGAGATTAATCTGGCAAATAGCATTTTCTTTAAAGAGTTTGTAGTTTGAGAATTTGATGGGTATTAAAATGTATAAATTAATCACAGCTATGAGGCACAGTTTAATCGCTTTTTATATTTCCCGGCATTTCAAATTATATTAGATTTGCTGGTGAACTAAATTAGATAAACCGAATTTTGAAGGATACAGAAGAACAATTATCACACTATAATAAGAGATTTGAGAACGTAAATTACGAGGACAAACATATTTTATCCCGTCATTTTGAAAACTGTATTTTTTATAAATCTACAATCAAGGGATGTCTGTTTGAAGATTGCACTTTCAATAAGTGCACATTTGAAGAGTCTGATCTTTCACTGATCAAGTTTAAGGATACCTATGTGACAGATATTACGCTGATCAATTGTAAGGCAATAGGGGTGTTATGGTACGACACCCTTAGTCCGTTTTCTATCAAGGCGCACCAATCCATTTTAAGTTATTCCAGCTTTTTTGGAAAAAATCTGAAGAAGGTAAAGCTTACCAATTGTATTGCGAGAGAGGTTGATTTTACTGGTTGTAATATGACAAGTGCTGATCTTACTGGTACAGATCTAATGGGGACTACGTTCTCTGATACGGATTTAAGGTTGGCTGATTTTACTGGCGCACAGAATTATCATATTGATCCTGCTGGAAATAAAATTAAAGGGGCTTCTTTTCAATTGCCTGCTGCGATTTCTTTTTTGGATAGCCTGGGGATTAAAATAGTTGAGTAGGATTAATTGTAAAAGGGACCATCATTATTGGTCCCTTTTACAATTAATCATTATTATTAAGTAACTAGTAAGCGGCAGTAAAACGTTGTCTGCTGTGTTTTTGCTGCTCTAATTCATCAACAATTACCACTGCTAGGTCTTCTACAGAAAGAATGCTCCTGTTTTCCTCATTGAATACAGGGTTGTCTAAACCTGTACGATAAGTGCCTTTACGGATACCTGAAGTTCCCTGGTGCATTTCGAACGCGGGACTAAAAAATGTCCAGTCTAATTCCTTTTCTTCTTTAATGATGTTCAGGTAATCCCTGGCTGCCGAAGCACCTGGTTTTATTGCAGCAGGGAAGTCTGCTGTGTCTACTGCTTGTATACCAGGAGCAACTTCTAAACTTCCGGCACCGCCGATAATAATATATCTTTTTACACCAGCGGCTTTAATACCGGCTTGTATAGACTGAGAGCCTCTTAAAAATTCTGCATAAATATCAGGGTTAGACCAGCCTGGATTATATGCGCTAACTACAGCATCACTGCCTTTAACGGCTTCAGTTACTTGTGCTGTAACTAAAATATCTGCCTTCTCGATGGTCAGATTTTCATGCTGCAAAGTAATGTTATCTGGATTTCTCACGATTGCTTTTACCTGGTGTCCTCTATCTAGTGCTTCTTTTAAGATTGCTGTGCCTACAAATCCGGAGGCTCCGATTAATGCTATTTTCATATGATTGTTTTTCTTTTATAATTATGTGTTATGCTTTAAGTTGTTTGATTTCACTGATAAACATTCGCTGTAGTTAACCATGTTTCAGGTAGAAACTGTATATGACGAGGTAATCCCTTAGGCTTCAAAATTTCTGGTAAATTTTTCTAATGTTTGTGTTCCTAATCTGTCTGTGAGGGATAATTCTGCATCCGCATATAGTTTGTCCAGATGGGTGTTTATCTGACGGCCTACAGTACAAGCTGGATTCGGGCTGTTTTTACGTCCGAGCAGGGGAGCCTGACGAACAGCTTGATAGATATCTGATAAAAATATATTAGCTGATGGTCTTGCCAGGCTATAACCACCACCATTACCTTCTTTACTAGATATAAAGCCTAGTTTTTTAAGGTGACTGATTTCTTTTCTGACCAGTGCCGGGTTAAGGTTGATGCTGCCTGCTATATATTCGGATGATAGTTTTTCTCCTTTACTATAATCCAATAAGGATAGTATATGCAGGGCTGTAGCAAATTTGGTATTATTCATCTGTAATAATAATTGTTACAGTACAAATGTAGATAAAACGTCTATGTCCTGCCAAATTATTATGTCTGGTAAATGTAAAATGGATTTCATCTAAGAATGTTAGGTATACTGCTACAAGGAATTAGCTGAAACTATTTGTTATATGAAAACGTTTTCATACATTCGACAACCAGGTATACAGTTACTAAATGAAAGAAAATCAGCAACACAATACGATCCTTGATCTGGCGGCAGCCCTAAAGTTGTCACCTGCTACAGTATCCAGGGCGCTGAGCAATACTTCATATGTAAAAGCGGAAACCAAACAGCGTGTGCTGGATATGGCCATTAAGCTTGGCTATCGGAAAAATACGCTTGCGGCAGGGTTGAGGAAGAATAAGACGAATACAATCGGACTAATCCTTCCAAAAATCTCCATGTATTTCCATGCGGCAGTAGTCACTGTGATTCAAAATTTACTTCATGCCAAGGGGTACAACCTTATTATTGGCCAGTCTAATGACGATCCGCTGATGGAAAAGGAATTGGCGGATACGTTTTTTTCTTCGAGAGTTGATGCTTTGATTGTGTCTTGCACGCTGCAGGCAGAAGATTTTACTCATTTTGATGTATTTGCATTGCACCATGTTCCTATTTTGTTTTACGACCGTGTGCCACCCGATGCCTACCAGGCAAGGGTAATTAAAGGGGATGATTTTAATGGTGGCTACCTGGCGGGTAAACATCTGGCTGGGGCCGGCTGCAAGCGCATTGGTATGATATGCGGACCGTTAACGTCTAATTTATACCAGGAAAGGTCGGCTGGTTTCTTAAATGCTTTAAAAGAATACGGTTTGCCTATAGATGATGAGTTGCTATTTTATCAGCCATTAACAGCTGCAGATACAACAAATGCGATGGAAACCATGTTCAGTGATAGGCTTAAGCCAGATGCGTTATTTGTTACAAGCGATAGAGATGCGGTAACGGTAGTTAGTTATGCGAAAGAACATGGAATCCGTATCCCCGAGGATTTAAAGGTGGTTGGTTATTCTAATGATCCGATTACGGCCATTATTACACCGCCAATAACAACGATAGACCAGTTTCCGGAAGTGTTTGGAGACAAGCTGGTGGCAACACTGATGGAAATGTTAAATGGGACGGGGGGCGACCGTGCCTATGCTCCTCCAGTGATTACACCGGTAGAATTAATTACAAGAATATCAGGTTAAAGAAAACATAGATTAAACAACACAATACAATTTTTATCATGGAAAATCATTTTGAAAGCCGTTATGCCGTAAGTCCAGTTGAAGCAAAAACAATGGATACGACTACATTACGCAGTAATTTTTTGATCAGTTCGATCTTTGAGGCAGATCAGGTAAACCTGACATTATCTCATTTTGACCGTTACATTGTTGGTGGTGCAATGCCGGTAAATGGTAAATTAAGCCTGCCGAATCCTGATGATTTGAAAGCTCCTTTCTTTCTCCACCGCAGAGAGATTGGAATGATCAATGTAGGTGGAGATGCGGTTGTAACAGCAGACGGGGTTGCTTATTCTTTAGCTTACAAAGAGGCACTTTATATTGGAAAGGAAACCGCGGAAGTGTTTTTTGAATCTGCAGATCCGGCTAATCCGGCTAAATTATATATCAATTCTGCTCCGGCACACCATAAGTTCCCTACAAAAAAGGTAACTAAAGCTGAGGCCGATATTGTAGAGCTGGGTTCTATGGAAACGGCTAACCACAGGATTATCAATAAGCTGATTGTAAATAGCGTTTTAGAAACCTGTCAGCTGCAAATGGGGATGACAGAATTGAAAACAGGCAGTGTGTGGAATACTATGCCGGCACATACGCATGATAGAAGGATGGAAGCTTATTTTTATTTTGAGGTTCCAGAGAAACAGAGTGTATGCCATTTTATGGGACAGCCCCAGGAAAGCAGGCACATCTGGATGCAAAATGAAGAGGCAGTAATCTCTCCAAACTGGTCGATCCACTCTGGTGCGGGTACAAGTAACTATACTTTTATCTGGGGTATGGCGGGTGAAAACCTGGATTATGGAGATATGGACCACTGTGCAATTAACGACTTAAAATAATCAGTTCAAACAAAAGAATATGTCAGTATTAAATACATTTGATCTTACAGGAAAAGTAGCATTGGTAACAGGCTGCAAAAGAGGGATTGGTAAAGCAATGGCGCTTGCACTTGCAGAAGCTGGTGCGGATGTGATAGGTGTTTCGGCCAATTTAGCATTACAGGACAGTGACGTGGAAGTTGAAATTAAAGCATTAGGTAGAAAGTTTACGGCCTACCAGTGTGATTTTGGCAATAGGGAAGCGCTAAAATCTTTCATCGAGAAAGTAAAGGCCGAAAATCCTGTAATTGATATCCTGGTTAATAATGCAGGTACCATCCTTCGTCAGCCAGCAGCAGAACATTCTGATGAGTTTTGGGATGAGGTGATTGCGGTAAACCAGACTGCCCCATTTATCCTGACCAGGGAAATTGGAAGAAGAATGCTGGAGCATGGAGGTGGTAAAGTGATTTTCACGGCGTCGTTACTGTCGTTTCAAGGTGGGATAACTGTGCCAGGATACGCAGCAAGCAAAGGTGCAATAGCACAGCTAACTAAAGCGTTTTCAAATGAGTGGGCAGGTAAAGGGGTAAATGTGAATGCGATAGCCCCTGGGTATATTTCTACGGATAATACTACTGCATTAAGAGCCGATGAAAACCGTAGCCGATCAATCCTGGAAAGGATACCTGCCAACAGGTGGGGCAATCCTGAAGATTTTAAGGGTGCTGTGGTGTTTTTAAGTTCTAAAGCTGCAGATTATGTTCATGGTACTGTGTTAACAGTAGACGGTGGCTGGATGGGCAGGTAAAACTAATATTATGAAGAATTATCAGAAAGGTATATGGATATTGCTGTTTTCGTGCAGCGGGATTAGCCTAAGTGCACAAGAAAGGAAGATCGAGTTTAAAAATGTGCTGACTGAAGGACGTAAAGATGAGCTGGTTGAGCTGGACAGGTCTTTTGTAGAAAAGAGGCTGGGCAAAAAGGTTAGCCAGTTTGGCGTAAAGCTGACTGGTAGGGGTGCTCCTGAAACGTTGCAGTATGACGATCTAAATGAGGATGGAGAGTGGGATAAGTTAGTTTTCTTGCTTTCTATGAAGGCTAAAGAAACACTTGTGCTGAGCTTACGGGATAACGGGGGCGATGATATCATTATTGTAAACAAAGCCCATGTGAGACAGAAAAGGAAGCTTGCTGATGATTCTTTCGGTCCGTCGCTCTCGTTAGATAGTATGGCGGCCGGCCAGCCCAATACTGATTTTAGTAAATCAAAGTTGCCTCCTTATTTAACTGAAGGACCGGCTTGGGAAAATGATAAAGTCGGTTTCAGGATCTATATGGATGTGCGGAATATCAAAGATATTTGGGGTAAAACGACTAGTGAAATGGTTTTAGATAAAGTAGGGGAAGATCCTTCTGTAATCTATCATCATCTTGCCCCTTGGGGGATGGACATTTTAGCCGTAGGTAAATCTCTTGGTGCAGGTTCACTGGCATTAAGTGTACCTGTTGCTGGTAAGGCTGATACTTTAGTGAGGCTTGGCGGTGTAAATATGGGGAAAATGATATATCGTAAAATCGCCGACGGGCCAGTTCGTGCTGTATTCCAGTTAGAATACCCGGAATGGAATGTGCTGGGCGATGGTAAATTGACAAGTATCACAGAGCAGGTGAGCATCTGGGGCGGACAATATTTTTATGAGAGCAAAGTGTTTGTTAAAAATGCGCCAAAAGGTTCTGCTGTAGTTACAGGGATGGTTAATCTTAAAAGTACTAAGTCCGTGGATTTAAGTGTAGATAAAGCGAAGGTTTTATACACATTTGCACAGCAGAGTGAAAACAAGGATAACCTGGGAATGGCAGTTCTGACAGATAAAAAAGAACTGGTTTCTTTTGGACAAACACCTAATGCACTAAGTGATATCCTTAATACCTACACCGTGAAATTGAAATTGCCGGTTGCATCAAAAGGGGCGGGGTTCCGTTACTATTCTTGCTGGGAGCGCAGTGATCCCCGGTTTGTTACTGAAGATGGATTTAGAGAGTACCTTAACACGCAGGCGCGGAGTTATAGTAGTCCGATCCTGATTAAATAATAATTTTGTGCCCCTATCTATGCCAGTTTGTTTACCTGATAAACAAACTGGTATTTAAAACTTTTCTTTCAAATTCTGTAACAGGATATTTTGCTTCGATGAGCTCCAGTAGCTTTTCTGTAGCGAGCTGACCCATTTCAAAGGCTGGCTGAAAGACGGAAGTAAGAGAGGGATTAAATAGGTCGAGTACATCAGAATTGCTAAAGCCTGCAATTTTCATGACCGTAGGTTTTAGGAAATTCAGCCCTTTTAATACGTGCATACAGCACATCGTCAGCCTGTCACCGGCAACAAATATGGCATCCGGTTTATCCTCCATTTCCATCAATTCTTTTATTGCAGTTTCTACTTCATCATAGATCATTCCGCCATGAGGGCAATTCTTAATGTACTGATTATTTGTTGTCAACCCATTTTTATTTAAAGCGTCTGTATAGCCTGCTAATCTTTCAATACTAATCGATAAATGTGCAGAGCTGGAGATATGTGCAATTCTTTTAGCTCCCGTACGGAGCAGATGAACTGTTGCCTCATAAGCGCCCGATCTGTTGTCGGCAGTAATTTTATGTGTTTCTATGATGTCTGGTACGCGATCAAAAAATACTATTGGCAGGCCGCGGCTATGCAAATCTTGCAGATGGGCAAGATCTTTGGTTTGTGCAGATAAAGAAATCAATAGCCCGTCGACCGACCTGGAAGCCAGGTGCTGCACATTCTTTTTCTCCTGTTCATAGGATTCGTGTGTTTGGGTAATAATTGCAGTATAACCACGACTGTTTGCGATCGATTCTATGCCATTGATTGCTTGTGAAAAGTAATGGTTAGCAACTTCACTGACTACAATTCCGATGGACTTGCTTTTTCTTTCTTTAAGGCTTAGCGCATTGGGATTGGGAAGATAATTTACCTTTTTGGCGTAGTCCATTACCAGTTTTTTAGTAGCTCCACTAATCTCATAACTGTCCCTTAAAGCTCTGGAAACAGTTGAGGTAGAAAGGCCGAGGGCCTTGGCAATATCTTTTATAGTAAAGCTTTCAAACATTTAGGTAATCTTCTAATATCGACAAAAAGTATATAGGGTATCTACAAGTTTACTGAAAATCTTTCGTTTTTAGATAAGTAAAATTCTGCTCGGGAACGATTGCGTAAATTAATAATGGCTATTCAATTGTTAATTTAATAAAACTTGGTAGAATTGTGATTGCGTTAATCAACCAATTTTGTATGAACAGATCCTTTCGCATAGGCCGTATGCATTGTATGATTTTAATCCATATTCTGCTATTTTCACTGGCCGGCCAAAGCTCATCAGCACAAACAGGGGATAGACCTATAGCCTATAAGACTTCGAAAGTTTGGGTTGCTGATCTCGGAAATGGTAAATACAAAAACCCTGTACTGCATGCCGACTACTCAGATCCTGATGCGATTCGTGTAGGCAATGATTATTATATGATTGCATCTAGCTTTGACGGCGTGCCTGGATTACCTGTCTTGCATTCTAAAGACCTCGTTAATTGGTCGCTCGTTGGCCATGCGCTACTTAGACAGCCGCCATTCGATCATTTTTCTGCTACACAACATGGTAATGGTGTTTGGGCACCTGCAATCCGCTTTCATAACAGTGAATTTTATATCTACTATCCTGATCCTGATTATGGGATCTATATGGTTAAAACTAAAAATCCGGCAGGTAAATGGTCTGAACCGGTGCTGGTTGTTCCTGGAAAGGGATTAATAGATCCTTGCCCTATTTGGGAAGAGAACGGAAGAGTTTACCTCGCGCATGCGTATGCGGGCAGCAGGGCGGGTATTAAAAGCATTATCGCTATTAAGGAGTTAAATGGAAATGGCGACAAGGCGCTGGACCAGGGAGTGATCGTGTACGACGGACATGAAACTGACCCAACAATTGAGGGACCGAAGATTTATAAACGGAATGGATATTACTATCTGTTTGCACCTGCAGGCGGCGTAGCTACAGGCTGGCAATTGGTATTAAGATCAAAGGATATTTATGGGCCTTACGAACGGCGTGTAGTGATGGACCAGGGGAAGAGCATAGTAAATGGTCCGCATCAAGGTGCATGGATAACTACACAAACTGGAGAAGACTGGTTTCTGCATTTTCAAGATAAGGGTGCTTATGGCAGAGTGGTACACTTGCAGCCGATGAAGTGGGTTAATGATTGGCCGGTAATAGGGTTAGACCCGGATGGGGATGGTATAGGTGAACCAGTAATTACTTATAAAAAACCCAATGTCGGTAAAACCTACCCTATTGCTACACCACCAGAAAGTGACGAATTTGATGGTAATCGTTTAGGGCTGCAATGGCAGTGGCAGGCTAATCCTGCAGCTACCTGGTCTTTTATGAATCAGGGTACGCTTAGGCTTTACACCATAAAATCTCCTGATAGTGCACGCAACTATTGGGATGTACCTAATCTGCTGCTACAGAAGTTTCCAGCAGAAGAATTTATGGTGACTACAAAAATGAAATTCACTAAGAATCCTAAATTGCAGGACGAGCGGGCAGGGTTGATTATCATGGGATATAGTTACGCGGGGATTGCTTTAAAGAGCACATCGGATGGGCAATCACTAGTATGTTTTAAAACAAAAAATGCAAATAAAGGTAATGCTGAAGTAGAAAAAAATATAACTGCGCTAAAGGAGAATGTAGTTTATTTAAGGGTAACAATTAAAAAGGGTGCAATTTGCCAGTTTAGCTATAGTCTTGATAGTAAGGTGTTTACGGCTGCTGGTGATCCTTTCCAGGCAGAGGAAGGACAATGGATAGGGGCAAAAGCTGGACTTTTTGCCAGTCGTAAGACACAAATTAATGATGCTGGTTATGCAGATTTTGATTGGTTTAGGGTAGCATCTTCAGAGTAAAACTTTCAACAAACGTTGCCGGGAACGATTGCACATTTATTTTTCCGGTTTTATGCGTTCGAGATTGTAAATCTTTGTAGACTTGCTATAGTAACCTTAAATCTGCTTTAATATTTTAACTTTTACCGAAAGTGAGACATTGAATATGGATGAAGGTACTGCTAACCAAATATGTATGAGCAAATTTTATCTTTCAATGGCAATATGCTGCTGTTTTTGCAGTATAGTCTCAGCCCAAAACCGTACCATCACAGGTCTGGTATCTGATGGTAAGAACGGACAAACCCTTATCGGCGTAAGCATTTTAGTAAAGGGAAGCAATCAGGGGACAAGTACAGATGTGAACGGAAAGTTCAGTCTTGTCGTGCCCAGTCAGAATGCTGTTCTTGTAGTCAATTATGTTGGCTACGTTAAACAGGAAATTACAGTAGGCACTCAGGCCCAGCTCAATATCAGGCTTACCCCTGATGAAACCGCATTAAGTGAAGTAGTGGTTATTGGCTATGGTACTGTTAAAAAGCGCGACCTTACGGGGTCTGTTGTCTCCGTAAAAGGGGAGGACATTGCTAAAGTGCCATCGTCTAACCCGCTGGAATCTATCCAGGGGAAAGTGCCGGGTGTTGATATTACCAGGAGCAGCGGATCGGCATCTTCTGGGGTGAATATCAATATCAGGGGTACACGTTCCATTTCTGCAGGTAACGGCCCGCTGATTATTGTAGATGGAGTGCAATATTCCAGTCTGCAAGATTTAAATCCAAACGATATTGCTTCGATGGACATCCTTAAAGATGCTTCGTCTACCGCAATATATGGATCGAGGGGGGCAAATGGCGTAATCCTGATTACGACTAAAAAAGGGATCAACGGACAGGCCACTGTTTCCTTAAATTCTTACTATGGGATTTCGAAGGTTTCGAGGTATCCAAGTGTGATGAACGGAGATCAGTACATAGAGCAGCGCAGGCAAGCCCACCGCACTACTGGTAACTGGAACAGTGCTGCAGATGATGCGGCAATTTTTAATTCTGCCGAATATGGCGCAGTAACAAATAGGCAGTTTCTGGATTACCAGGATCTTTTATTCCAAGATGGCCATCAGCAGGACTACCAACTGGGTGTGAGAGCTGGTACAGAAAAGACTAAGGTTTATTTTTCACTGGATTACCTTGATGAAAAAGGCGTGCTGGCTATGGACAAGTCTAACCGGTATACCGCCCGCCTAAATCTTGATCAGACGATAGGTAAAGTATTTACTACAGGTATGCAGGCGCAGTTTACTCATTATGAGCAAAGTAACCGCAGGGATCCGCTTAATCAAGCGAATAAAATCGCACCGCTGGGAAGCATATTTGACGACAACGGAAATTTTATTGTCTATCCTTTAGCGGGTACTTTTGTAAATCCGCTGGCTGATGAACAGCCTGATGTTTACGCAAATGAGACCATTATTAACCGGACATTATTGTCGGCTTATATTGAATTTAAACCATTTAAAGGCCTGGTTGCCCGTTCTAACGTGGGCGCAAATTTAAATACCGACCGTACAGGGAGTTATGCGGACCGTTTTTCGATTGATCGTAATGGGTCTGTACCAAAGGCAACTTATGCTGCTTCTAACGGTCACCTGATCAATATTGAGAATTTTGTGACTTATAATAAAGACATCAAAGACCATTCATTTACTTTGACCGGTATCAATAGTTTATTATTCAACCGATCAGACAATATCGCTGCCTCTGGAGAAAACCAGCTGTTGAAATCACAGCTTTTCTACGGGCTGGGAAATACACAAAATCAGGCAATTACTACGGCTTACAGTATGAATAACCTGATCTCTTTTGCCGGACGTATAAATTATGCGTATAAAGGCAAGTATTTGTTGACAGCTACGGGACGGACTGATGGCTCTTCAAAATTAGCGGAAGCCAATAGATGGGCCTTCTTCCCGTCGGCCGCCATAGCGTGGAGAGTAAGTGATGAAAATTTCCTGAAGGACAATAAGGTGTTTAGCGACTTAAAAGTTAAATTTAGCTATGGTGTGGCAGGAAGTGATAATATCAATCCTTACTCTACCCAAAGCAGTTTATCGAGAATTGCTTTTGCTTACGATGATGCTGCTGCACCTGCATATACGTATTCTCCAAGGATCGGGAATGTGGGGCTAACCTGGGAAAAGACTAAAACTAGTGATATCGGATTGGAAATGGGTTTCTTTAAGAACAGGATTACGGCAACGGTAGATTATTATGATTCCAAAACATATGACCTGCTCCTTAACCGTAGCCTTCCGCCAACCGATGGGGTAACAAGTGTGATCCAAAATGTAGCCAGAACAGCTAATAAAGGATTGGAGATTTTTATTTCCTCAAAGAATATTAATTCTGGTGATTTCCAGTGGACAACAAATTTGTCATTCTCCAGGAATAAAGAGAAGATTGTTGAATTGGCTGGCGGTTCACAGGCAGATGTGTTAAATGCCTGGTTTGTAGGTTCGCCAATACAGTCGTTTTATGATTATGAAAAAATGGGGATCTGGCAAACTGCAGATATTGCCGAAGCGGCGAGATACGGACAAAAACCGGGTGATATCAGGGTGAGGGATTTGAATAATGATGGTAAGATAGACGCGACAAATGACCGTAAAATTATAGGCACGAACAGACCTAAATGGAGCGGAGGTTTAGAGAATACGTTTACTTACAAGGCATGGGATTTGAATGTTTATGTTTTTGCCAGGATCGGGCAGACTATCTATGCAGATTTCCTGAGAAGGTATGACCCGCAGGGGATCAACAACAGCTCTACGATTATTAATTACTGGACACCAGAAAATCCAACTAATGATTATCCGCGCCCAAATAAGAATGTGTCACTAGCTTCAACTTTATATTCTAGCACGCTGGGATATGCTGACGGATCTTTTGTTCGGCTAAGGAATATTACTCTTGGTTATACCGTACCCAAGCTGATACTGGAAAAGAGTTTTATTAAAAGTGTGCGCGTATATGCAACGGCAAGGAATCCGTTCACGTATACAAAATCAAGCTTGCTGAAGGAGTATGATCCTGAACGTGGCGGCTCTGAAGGGGCACCAATGACTAAGTTGTATACATTTGGATTAAATGCGTCATTCTAAAATTGAATATCATGAAACACTATATATATAAAGCATTATTAATATTGGGAGGACTCGCAGTGCTGTCTTCTTGTAAAAAATCTTTGGAAGAGAATAACCCTTCGGGGATCACTGCTGAAAGTGTTTATACTACGCCAGCAGGTTTTGAGACATTAGTTAATGCAGCGTATTCTTATCAGCGCTGGTGGTATGGTAAAGAAGAGGGATATAGTATTGCTGAAATGGGTACTGATCTTTGGGCGAGTGGCGCTGGTGATGTAACTACGGATCTTACGAATTATATTAATTTACAGGGTACCAATGGCTCGCTGACTACAGAGTGGCAGCAATTTTATGCAGCGATTAATTTATGTAATGCGGGGATCAACAGGATTGGCGGAGCTGGTTTGGCTGCCAATATCAGGCCGATAAGGGAAGCTGAGCTTAAATTTCTAAGGGCGTTTTATTATTGGCATATTGTAGAAACATGGGGTGGTGTACATTTTACGCTGACTGAAACACAAGGGGTACTCACTACAGCCAATAAAACACCTGTAGAAACTTTTAATAATCAGATTATTGAAGATTTGCTGTTTGCGGTGGCAAATTTACCCGCTACTACTGCAGACTATGGAAGGGCTACAAAACCAGCGGCACAGGCTTTCCTGGCGAGGATGTACCTTACCCAAAGGAAGAATGCTGAAGCAAGGGATATGGCACTGGCGGTGATCAATGGTGGGTATGGGTTTACGTTATTGCCTGCTTATGCAGACTTATGGAAGATGGCTAACCTTAAAAATAAAGAGGTGGTTTACGCGGTAAATTATTCTGTTAATCTTTCGCAGAATGATCTGGTGGATCCAATCCTTAATCCGCTTGGACATAGCCGCGGGAGCAACAACGGACACTTATTGTTCGCCATGAAGTATGATGACCAGCCGGCAATGATCCGTGATATTGTAAACGGGCGACCGTTTGATAGGTACATGCCTACGCGTTTTTTATTAGATTTATATAGTGATAACGATTCCCGGTACGAGGGCTCCTTTCAGACGGTTTGGTATGCAAACAGCACAATCAGGCCTTCGGGCATGAAGATTGGGGATACTGCAATCTTTACTACTAAAAATGTTTTTGCACCAGCTGGCAAATTATATAAAATATATGACCGCAATGCGGTTTATAATGCAAATGGAACGGTAAAAGATCAGCTGCATTATGTATCACTGAGCAAATTTTCTGATCCAACGAGAACGAGTGCAAATGAGGCACAGAGTGCAAGGGATGTTTTTGTAATCCGTTTTGCAGAGCTATACCTTATTGCTGCGGAAGCTGAATTTAATTTAGGTAATACGTCTGGTGCGGCAACTTACCTGAATGTAATCAGGACAAGGGCCGCTAAAGCGGGTAAAATTGCCGAAATGCAAATCGCACCTGCACAGGTTACTTTAGATCTGATCCTGGACGAACGCGCAAGAGAATTTGCTGGCGAGCAAATACGGTGGTTCGACTTAAAAAGATCTGGTAAATTGCTAGAACGTGTTAAAGCTTATAATCCCAATGCAGGTACGATACAGGATTTTAATTTGGTAAGACCAATCCCAAGGACCCAGATTGATGCGGTGACCAATAAAGATGAATTTAAACAAAACCCGGGATACCAATAGAACTTATGAATAAATACAAACACTCCTTATTTTTTACCGTCTGTATGCTGGTTGGCTTACAGGTACATGCACAGAAACAGAATTATTCGTTCAATAATCTTCCTCAGGTAAAAGAAACAAAATTTAAAAACGATACGCTAAGTATCTTGAAGTTTGGTGCTAAAAGTGACGGGGCCACGTTAAATACCCGCAGTATAAATGATGCCATCACCGCTTGTAATAAGAGCGGTGGTGGCGTTGTGGTGATCCCGGAAGGGCTCTGGCTAACTGGTCCGATTGTGTTGAAAAGTAATGTTAACTTGCATTTAAAAAAGAATGCATTGCTGCTTTTCTCTAAAGATTTTGATCAGTATAAATTGGTGGAGGGCGATTGGGAAGGTATCCCGCAAATGCGGAACCAATCACCTATTTCTGCTTCTGGTGCAGAAAACATTGCGATTACAGGATTTGGGATCGTGGATGGAAATGGTGATGCCTGGAGGATGGTGAAAAAAGATAAACTTACGGAAAGCCAGTGGAAAAGGCTTGTTGCCTCTGGAGGGTCAGTTGACTCCGCGGGCAGGATGTGGTACCCTTCCGAAAAAACGGTGAAAGGTGCAGCGATGAAAAATCCTGGAGCAATAGCACCAGGTAAAACAGCAGAGTTTTATGATTCAGTGAAAGATTATCTGCGCCCAAATCTGTTAGTGCTTACGCGTTGTAAACAGGTGTTGCTGGAAGGGGTAACTTTTCAAAATTCACCAGCTTGGAATTTACATCCGCTGATGTGCGAGGATTTAGTGGTGAGAAATTTATATGTAAAAACCCCGTGGTATGCACAAAATGGAGATGGTATTGATTTAGAATCCTGCAGAAATGTATTGATTGAAGGCAGCACTTTTGACGTAGGCGATGACGGCATCTGTATTAAGTCGGGCCGCGATGGAGAAGGACGTAAAAGAGGCTTGCCAACAGAAAATGTGGTGATCCGCAATAGTACCGTATACCACGCACATGGCGGCTTTGTGATCGGCAGTGAAATGTCTGGCGGGGCAAATAATATCTTTATATATGATTGTTCTTTTATCGGTACCGATATCGGGCTGAGGTTTAAAACTACCCGCGGACGCGGAGGGGTGGTAGAAAAGATCTATGCGAACAATATTGTGATGAAAGATATTGTTGGCGAGGCTATATTATTTGATATGTATTATATGGCAAAAGATCCTATTGTCCTGGCTGGGGAAAATAGGGAAGCCCCAAAAGTTAAATTGTTGCCTGTTACAGAAGAGACGCCTGTTTTCAGGGATTTTCATATGAGCAATATTGTTTGTGATGGTGCTTCAAAGGCAGTGTTTATCAGGGGCTTGCCTGAAATGAGTATTAGTGATATCTACCTTGAAAATATGGTGATCCAAGCCAAGGAGGGGATAGATATCCAGGAAGCAAAAAATGTGGGATTTAAAAACGTTAAAATCCTAACTGGTGTCCAGCAACCACTAATCAGTATCCAAAATGGGAATACTATCAATTTTAATCAAATAGAGTATACAAAGGCAGATTTGCTGTTTAAAGTTAGCGGCGACCGTAATAGTGGAATTAAGATGTCGGGTACCGATGTTTCTAAGGCGCTAAAGTCTTCGGAGTTTAATGCGGGTGCTAAGGCAAGTGTACTGACCATAAAAAAATAACTATGAATAAATCATTTAAGATTTCGGTAACCTTGGTAGCAGCACTGTTTGGCAGTGCTGTTCATTCAGGGTACGCACAAGTGAAAAGTAACGATGAGCAGCTGGCGGCTACAGTAATGACTATCTGGAAAGATTCACTTAGTTCAGGAGGGGGCAGGCCGGCCAGATGGACTTATGATCAGGGGGTCATCCTCGAAGGTATTGATGCGATATGGCGCAGAACGGGGAATGCAGATTATTTTAGGTATGTACAGAAAAGTATGGACCATTTTGTGACCGATCAAGGCACAATCAGGACCTATGATCAGGATTCGTATAATATCGATAATGTAAAAAACGGGCGTTCGTTGCTCACTTTATATAAGGTGACCGGACAGGTGAAGTATTTTAAGGCGGCAACTTTGTTATGGGACCAGTTGCAGAAGCAACCTCGGACGAAAGAGGGTGGATTCTGGCATAAAAAGGTGTATCCATACCAGATGTGGCTGGATGGTTTGTATATGGGAGAACCTTTTTATACGGAGTATGCGAAGCTGATCAAAGATGATAAAGCGTTTGATGATATTGCAAACCAGTTTATCTATATGGAAAAACATGCAAGGGATGCTAAAACCGGCCTTCTTTATCATGGATGGGATGAGTCTGGAGAGCAAAAATGGGCGGATCCTAAAACGGGTGTTTCCCCGCATTTCTGGGGTAGGGCAATGGGCTGGTTTGGTATGGCACTTGTAGACGTTTTGGATAATTTTCCTGAACAACATCCTAAGAGAAAGGAATTGGTGGCGATTTTAGGGCGTTTAGCTGTTGCTATTCAGAAATATCAAGATCCAAAATCCGGCGTTTGGTATGACATACTCGATCTGCCGGAACGGAAAGGGAATTATTTGGAGTCTTCTGTATCTAGTATGTTTGTATATACGCTGCTTAAAGGGGTTAGACAGGATTATCTGCCCGCTAAATATGCTGTAGCCGGAAAAAAAGGTTATGCTGGCATGGTAAAGGAATTTGTAGAACAGCGCTCCCCGGGACAGATCAATCTGAAAGGAACGGTAAGTGTTTCGGGATTGGGTGGAAAGCCGTATCGCGATGGTTCTTTTGAGTACTATATTCGTGAAAAGGTAATTACGAATGATCCTAAAGGGGTTGGGTCTTTCATATTAGCTGCTAACGAGATAGAATTGGCAAAGGTGGCTAAGACGGGCAAGGGTAAGACGGTGATGCTGGACTATTTCTTCAATAGCGAGAAAAAAGCCGATCAGAGCGGACATGAAATCCAATGGCATTATAAATGGGACGAATATAGCAATGGCGGCTATTCATTGTGGGGACAGCAGTTTGAGCAGAAAGGATTTAAGCTGGCAAGTTTGCCGGAAGCTCCAACAGTGGCCAATCTTAAAAATGTAGCTGTTTATATCATCGCTGATCCGGATTTTGAGAAGGAAAATCCTAAACCGAATTTTATTAGTCCGCTGCACAGCAAGGTTATTGCCGACTGGGTAAAGGCTGGTGGTATTTTAGTGTTAATGGGCAATGATACAGGTAATGTAGAAATGGACCATTTTAATCAGTTAGCTGGCAATTTTGGCATCCAGTTTAATAAAGATAGTAAAGGCAGGGTGATTGGGAAACAGTTTGAAATGGGGGAGATTACTATCCCTGCTGGCAATACTATATTTAAGCATACAAAAAAGATTTATGTAAAAGAATACAGTACGTTGAAATTAGTTTCACCAGCAAAATCTGTGTTAGGAGATAAGGAAGGAAATACCGTAATTGCTATAGCGCAAGTAGGAAAGGGCCATGTGTTCACTATTGGTGATCCATGGCTGTATAATGAGTATGTAGATGGCAGGAAATTGCCTGCTGATTATGAAAACTTTAGTGCCGGAACCGATTTGGTGGACTGGATTTCTAATTTATGAAAACGATTTCAAAAATAATTTTTAATGATTTTATCTAAAGAAGTTTTAAAAAGTATCGATCCGGAAAGGGTCGTAGTTCCAGCTGATGCATTGTTTAGTTTACCCGAAAAAGTACTGCAGTTTGGTACTGGGGTTTTATTAAGGGGCCTGCCTGATTATTTTATTGATAAAGCCAACAGGCGGGGTATTTTCAACGGCCGGATAGTCGTCGTTAAATCTACCGGAAACGGGGATACATCAGATTTTGATAACCAGGATAGCCTGTACACTATCGGTATCCGCGGCATTGAAGGCGGTAAAAAAGTAGAAGATAATATTATTTCTTCAGCAATATCAAGGGTGATCTCGGCAGAAAAAGACTGGTCGACTATAGTAGAAGTAGCTAAAAACCCAGAATTGAAGCTGATTGTATCAAATACTACAGAGGTTGGTATCCAGCTAGTGAGTGAAGATATCCAGCAGCAGCCTCCTGTTTCTTTCCCTGCAAAGTTGCTTTCTGTTTTGTATGAGCGCTATCTAGCTTTAAAGGAGCAGGCTGATGCAGGTCTGGTTATCATCGCGACAGAATTGATTCCGGAGAATGGTAAAAAATTGGAATCCATTGTATACGAACTGGCTGCTTATAATCAATTAGCGGATGACTTTATCATATGGTCAAAAGCGAATAACATTTTTTGTAATTCGTTGGTAGATCGCATAGTGCCGGGCAAACCTGATGCAGAAAGACTGGCAGAACTGAACGCTGCACTGGGCTATGAAGATCAGCTGCTGATATTGGCAGAACCTTACCGTCTTTGGGCAGTGGAGGGAAATGAAAGGGTTGCCGAAGTACTTAGCTTTATGGAGGCCGACAATGGCTTAATTGTTAAGAAGGATATTGAGATTTACCGGGAGTTAAAGGTGCGGCTATTAAATGGTACGCATACGCTTACATCTGGTATTGCTTGTCTCTCTGGTATTGATACCGTGAAAAACGCAATGGACAATAGCCACGTAGTAAAATATGTAGCACAGGTGATGCGCAAAGAAATTGCACCTGCAATACCTTACCAGGTTTCTCTGGAAGAGGCACTTACTTTTTCGGATACAGTAATTGATCGCTTTGCTAATCCATTTATCAAACATTTGTGGCTAAGTATTACTGTTCAGTATACGATGAAAATTAAAATACGGGTATTGCCTGTGCTATTTAATTTCCATACACTCTTTAACGAAATCCCACCTTACCTGACTTTTGGTTTTGCAGCTTACCTGCATTTTATGCGTTCTACTAAACAGGATGGTAATAAATACTATGGTTTATATCATGGGCAAGAGTATCTGATTACGGATGATAGTGCCGCTTATTTTTATGATAAAACGCAAGCAGTAAATGAGTTGGATTATCCAAAGGCGGTGTTAAGTGATGTAGCTTTCTGGGGTGCTGATTTTAATGATTTGCCCGGGTTTATTGAGTCGGTAAATAAAGATTATCAGGATATTCTGGAAAAAGGGATTACGGTTGCGTTAGAAGAATTAAATGGATAGCTGTTTTTAAGCTAATTAATCAGAACATGAAGAAGAAAATATTAAAGGTGCACCCTAAGGATAACGTCCTGGTGGCCCTTGTGGATTTGAATAAAGGTGAGCTGATCCATTTTGAGGATCAGGTTTATGAGTTGAAAGATAATGTGGCTGCAAAGCACAAGTTTGTAACGCAGGACCTTGCCGTGGGAGACCAGGTCATTATGTATGGTGTTTTGGTTGGTAAAGCACAGGAGGTAGTACTCAGAGGCGCTATCATTACCACTTCGAATATCAAACATGCAGCTACAGGTTTTCATACGGGCGAAGATCATAAAGGATGGAACGTCCCTGATATCTCTGCCTGGAAAGACCGTACTTTCGAAGGCTTTCACCGTAGTGACGGCCAGGTGGGTACAGCAAACCATTGGCTTGTAATACCTATGGTATTCTGTGAAAACAGAAACCTTGATGTGATACAGGAAGCATTGCTGAACAATCTTGGGTATGGCAGGAATGAAACTTACCAGGCGCAGGCGAAAGAACTAATGTCTTTATATGAGAATGGAGCAGGTGTAGAAGAAATCCTGCAGGCACAGACAATACACTCGGAAAAGGCAGAACAAAAGAACAGGTTATTCCCCAATGTGGATGGTATTAAATTCCTGACCCATAACGGGGGGTGCGGTGGTATCCGTCAGGATTCACAGACGCTTTGTGGTTTGCTTGCCGGTTACATTACACATCCTAATGTTGCTGGTGCAACTGTATTAAGCCTGGGCTGCCAAAATGCACAGGTAAGTATTTTACAGGAAGAAATTTATAAGAGGAGCCCGGGGTTTGATAAACCACTTTATGTATTAGACCAGCAGTCTATAGGTAAGGAGTCTGACTTGCTTGCTGATGCTATTAGGCAAACGTTTGCAGGTCTGATACAAGCGAATATGAATGTTCGCCAGCCAGCTCCATTAAGCAAGCTTTGCATCGGGCTGGAATGTGGTGGTTCTGATGGTTTTTCTGGATTATCAGCCAATCCGGCTATCGGTTATACTTCAGATTTACTGGTCGCTATGGGAGGTTCGGTAATTCTTGCAGAGTTTCCTGAATTGTGTGGCGTAGAACAGAATATTATCGACAGGTGTGTAGATCCTGAAGATGCAAAACGTTTTGCGGAATTAATTGGCACCTATAGCAATAGGGCAACAGAAGCAGGATCAGGTTTTGATATGAACCCTTCGCCGGGTAATATTAAAGATGGTCTGATTACCGATGCGATCAAATCTGCTGGTGCTGCTAAAAAAGGTGGTACATCACCTGTGGTTAATGTATTGGATTACCCTGAAAAGGTGACCAAACCCGGGTTAAACCTATTGTGCACACCAGGTAATGATGTAGAGTCTACTACGGCAGAAGTAGGGTCAGGAGCTAATATCGTATTGTTTACTACGGGTTTAGGTACACCAACAGGCAATCCTATTGCGCCGGTAGTTAAGATATCTACGAATACTATATTATATAATAAGATGAATGATATCATTGATTTGGATACAGGTTCTATTATTGCAGGTGATGAAACCATTGAAGAAGCAGGTGCCCGCATACTGGATTATGTGATTGATGTAGCGAGTGGCAAAACAACAGTAAGTGCGGTCCGCCATATACAAGACGATTTTATACCATGGAAACGGGGAATTTCCTTGTAACCCGATAAACTATTAAAAATGAAACAATTTATTGACCAGAATTTCCTATTAAGCAACGAAACAGCAGCAACACTTTATCATCAATATGCTAAAGATATGCCTGTAATTGATTACCACTGCCATCTGCCACCAGATCAGATTGCAGAAGACCGTAATTTTGAGAACCTTACCCAAGTCTGGCTATATGGGGACCATTATAAGTGGCGGGCTATGCGCGCCAATGGTGTGCCTGAAGAATATATTACTGGAAACAGGAGTGATTGGGAAAAGTTCGAAAAGTGGGCAGAGACGGTACCATACACTTTAAGAAACCCACTTTATCATTGGACGCACCTGGAATTGCAAAGATATTTTGATATATATGATATCCTTTCTCCTGCAACTGCAAAGAAAATATACGATGAATGTACGGCTAAATTACAGACGCCAGAATATTCTGTTCGTAATTTATTGCGAAAGATGAATGTAGTTACTGTGGCTACTACAGATGATCCTACAGATGACCTTTCTTATCATCAGCAAATTAAAGCAGATGGTTTTGAAGTAAATATCCTTCCCGCATTTCGTCCGGATAAAGCGATGAATGCAGATGATGTTCATGCATTGAATACATACATCATTAAACTGGAAACCGTTTACGGTCAGCCGATAGCCACTTACAACGAATATTTAACTGCTTTAAAAAGCAGACATGATTATTTTGCGGCAAATGGCTGTGTGTTATCTGACCATGGTCTAGAACAGCTTTACGCCGAGCCTTACACTGAAGCAGAGGTTAGCCTCATTTTTGATAAAATTCGCAATATAGCAACTCTTACTAAAACAGAAGTGCTGCAATTTAAATCGGCTATGTTATATGAGTTCGCTATCTGGGACCACGAGAAAAATTGGGTGCAGCAGTACCACATCGGGGCACTCCGTGATAATAATTCAAGAATGTTACAAACACTTGGACCTGATACTGGATTGGACTCTATTGGCGATTTTCCGCAAGGAAGGGCGCTTTCTGCCTTTATGAACCGTTTAGACAGCAGTAACCAGTTAACTAAGACGATTATTTATAACTTAAATCCCGCGGATAATGAGTTAATTGCAACTATGATCGGCAATTTTAATGATGGTACTGTTGCGGGTAAGATCCAGTATGGTTCTGCCTGGTGGTTCCTGGATCAGAAGGAGGGCATGATCAGACAAATTAACGCCTTATCTAACATGGGCTTGCTTAGCCGTTTTGTAGGGATGCTGACAGATTCAAGGAGCTTTCTGTCTTTTCCAAGACATGAATATTTCCGAAGGATATTGTGCAATTTATTAGGAGAAGATATTGAAAATGGTGAACTTCCAGACGATTTAGTTTGGGTAGGGAAAATTGTTCAGGACATATGTTATAATAATGCTAAATCTTATTTCAATTTCTAATGGGTAAAGTTTTAAGTTTTGGTGAATTACTTTTGCGGATCTGTCCGGATTCTTCTGGCGATTGGCTGGCAAATAACTCATTTCCGGTTTATGTAGGCGGTGCCGAAGCCAATGTTGCAGCAGCACTTGCGCTTTGGGAAATCCCATCTGCCTATATGACCTCGGTACCTGATAATTACATCGCAAAACAACTGGTAGGTTATTTAGATGAGCTGCATATTGATACCACGGCAGTCCGTTATGAAGGGGACAGGATAGGTTTATATTTTCTGGATAAGGGAAAAGACCTTAAAAATGCAGGAGTAATATACGACCGTAATTATTCTTCCTTTTCTGAACTTAAAGTGGATAAGATAGATTGGGATACCGTCTTTGAAGGGGTCACCTGGTTTCACTTCAGCGCAATTTGTCCCGCCATCAACCAGTCGGTCGCCGATGTTTGTGAAGAAGCACTGATAGCGGCTTCGGCAAAAAATATCAAGATCTCTATCGATCTTAACTATCGCGCTAAACTTTGGAAATATGGGAAAGAGCCTATTGATATACTGCCTGCATTGGTAAACTATTGCGATTTAGTGATGGGTAATGTTTGGGCGGCAGAAAAGATGCTGGGCATACCTGTTCCGGAAACATTGGTAGAAGAACATGATAAAAGTGCTTATCTGCAGCAATCTCAGATTACCTCCAAAGCGATTATGGAACAGTTTCCAAAATGTAAGCATGTGGCTAACACTTTCCGTTTTGATCAGGGTAACGGTATACAATATTATACTACACTTTATACAGACAACCAATTGTTTATTTCTACGGAATATTCGGCAGAAACAATAGTAGGAAAAGTGGGGAGCGGAGATTGTTTTATGGCCGGATTGATTTATGGTTTTTACAAGGGGTTAGCGCCGCAGGAGACAGTGGATTTTGCTACATCAGCGGCTTTCGCAAAATTATTTACTGATACAGATTTTAATACAACCAATATAGAAGATATAAAAAAAGTGGTTCAAGCTTATGAAGAATAAAAAAGATACGTTGAAAGCAATTACAGATCAGGCGTTATTGCCCCTGTTTTTTTATGAAGATGCAAATGTAAGTCTGGATATTATGCGCACCTTATACCGTGCAGGTGTAAGGGTGATTGAATATACCAACCGCGGACCAGCCGCGCTGGAGAATTTTGAGATTATGATTGCGGCAGCAAATCGTGAAATGCCAGATCTTCACCTCGGAATTGGTACGATAAAAAATCCAATTGAAGCGGCCTATTTTATCAATGCCGGCGCACATTTTATTGTTTGCCCGGTGGTAGATTTGGAGGTTGGTAAGTTAGTACATGATGCGGGCCTGCTATGGATACCGGGGTGTTTTACACCTACAGAAATTAATACGGCTTATCAGAATAACGCGGGACTGATCAAGTTGTTCCCAGCAAATTTTTTGGGTCCGTCGTTTGTTTCGGCAGTAAGGGATCTTTTTCCCGGACAGTTGTTTATCCCGACCGGTGGTGTAGAAATTGAAGCAGAAAATATCAGCAACTGGTTTAAATCTGGCGTCTGCGGAGTAGGTATGGGCAGCAAGCTCATTAGTAAGGAAATCATGAGAGATAAAGATTATGATTCCTTATTTACACTTACACAGATTACCCTGAAAATAATTAAAGAAACCAGGCTGAGCTGATCATTATCACACAGCTGAATCTAACAACCACATACCCAAATATAAACTGATGAAAGAAAATAAGATGAGCAATTACCGCTGGACGATTTGTGCGCTGTTGTTTTTTGCTACTACCGTTAACTATCTTGACCGACAGGTACTTAGTTTGCTGCACCCGTTATTGGAGAAAGAGTTTAACTGGACAAATAGTGATTATGCCAATATTACCTCTGCATTTCAATTTGTTTATGCCATATCGATGCTTTTTGCAGGAAGGATAGTAGATAAACTAGGAACTAAATGGGGGTACGCCATATCTCTCATTATCTGGTCGGCCGGTGCAGTGATGCATGCCATGGCTATCCCTGTTGGGGAAAGCCTGTCTTCCTTATTAAGCTGGGCCGGTATAGGGCTGATTCCGGTTTCTGTATTAGGATTTATTGCTTCCCGTGCTGTGCTTGGTTTTGGTGAATCGGGAAATTTTCCCGCGGCTATCAAAGCTACAGCAGAATACTTCCCAAAGAAAGAACGTTCTTTTGCAACTGGTATATTTAACTCTGGTGCTAATATAGGCGCGGTACTGGCACCGCTTACCGTACCTTGGATTGCTGAAAAATGGGGTTGGGAAAGTACTTTCCTGATCGTTGGCGCTGTAGGGCTAATCTGGCTATTTTTCTGGTTCCTGTTATATGACAAACCTGAAAAGCAAAAATTTATTACTCAATCGGAACTGGATTATATCAACAGTGACCAGTTGAATGATGATGGAATTGTAGAGATTGAAGATGCTGAAAAAGTTTCGTGGTTCAAGCTATTGGGTTATAAACAGACCTGGGCCTTTGCATTTGGAAAATTCATGACTGACGGGGTATGGTGGTTTTTCCTTTTCTGGCTGCCTTCTTATCTAAAAGTGCAATACGGAATGGTAGGCACCTCGATTATGATGCCGCTAACTGTTTTGTATAGCATGACGATGATTGGTAGTGTAGGCGGTGGTTGGTTCCCTGTTTACTTTATGAAAAAAGGTCTTGCCCCATATGATGCAAGGATGAAAGCCATGTTTATTATTGCACTTATCCCTTTAGTCGTACTGGCAGCACAGCCATTAGGACATATCAGTTTCTGGATACCTGTTATTTTAATCGGTATTGGTGCTTCGGCACATCAGGCCTGGTCGGCCAATATCTTTACTACAGTCTCCGATATGTTTCCTAAGAAAACTGTAGGAAGTGTAATTGGCATAGGTGGTATGGCTGGTGGTATTGGCGGTGTAACAATCTCCAAACTAGGTGGGGCATTGTTTGATCATTATAAATTGCTTGGCCATACACAAACCGGATATACAATTATGTTTGCGATATGTGCAGTTGCTTACCTGATCGCATGGATTGTAATGAAAGTGCTGGTTCCTAAATACAGACCGATCACAGATTTATAAGCGATTTCGCATTAGTCATTTAAATTCTTTCCTTATGGCAATAATAGACCTGACCTCAATTTTTATAGAAGAAGATAAAATTCCCGCGCAGCACAGGCTTTCGGCCCAGCTGCACCAGCGGGAGTATTTAAGCAATGGTGAAATGGTACCTTGGGAGGGCGAAGTACATACCGTATTATCCCCGGTATGTATCCCTACGGCTACCGGTCTGGTACGAAAGGTAATTGGTACTTATCCTTTATGTACAGAGAGAGAAAGTTTTGAAGCCCTTGATGCTGCGGTTGCAGCCTATGATAATGGCCGCGGTACGTGGCCTACGATGAGCGTAGCCGGTAGGATTGAGTGTGTAGAAAAGTTTACTCAGCGTATTATTCAGAAAAAAGACGAAGTCGTGAAGCTGCTGATGTGGGAAATTGGTAAATCCCATGCCGATTCCGTAAAAGAATTTGACCGCACGGTTGAATATATTTATGCAACAATTGATGCCTTGAAAGACCTCGACAGACAATCTTCGAAGTTTAGCATTGAACAGGGGATTGTAGCGCAGATTAGACGTTCCCCGCTTGGTGTGGTTTTATGTATGGGGCCTTTTAACTACCCGCTGAATGAAACTTTTACCACGCTGATCCCTGCACTGATCATGGGCAATACGCTGTTATTTAAACCACCAAAACATGGTACACTATTACATTATCCGCTGTTAGAAGCTTTCCGTGATTGTTTCCCTAAAGGGGTAGTAAATACGATTTACGGGCGTGGAAATAAGATCATACCGGGATTGATGCAGTCTGGTAAAATCAATGTGCTTACGCTGATTGGTTCGAGTAAAGTTGCAAATGAGTTAAAAAAGCTTCATCCGAAAATCAATAGGCTCCGTGCTATTTTGGGTTTGGATGCTAAAAATGCTGCAATCATTACTGCGAATGCTGATTTGAAACTTGCCGTGCAGGAAACTGTATTGGGATCGCTTTCATTTAATGGACAGCGCTGCACGGCATTAAAAATTATATTCGTACACCGAAGTTTGGCAGAAGGTTTTTTAAAGGAGCTTTCTGAGGCGGTGGCCAAGTTAAAATATGGTATGCCATGGGAAGATGGGGTTGCTTTAACGCCATTGCCAGAAGCACATAAACCTGGTTATCTGAAAGAATGTATTGATGATGCAATTGCAAATGGGGCAACCGTAGTTAACGAAAATGGTGGGATGATCAATGAGTCATTTTTCTATCCTGCAATTGTGTACCCTGTTAATAAAGCAATGAAACTCTATGAAGAAGAACAGTTTGGGCCGGTAATACCCGTTGTGCCGTTTGACGATGTGGAAGAAACGATTGAATACCTTATCGAGTCTACCCACGGACAGCAGGTGAGTATTTTTAGTAATGATGACGAGGAGATTGCTGCGCTGATTGATCCGTTAGTAAACCAGGTGAGCAGGGTAAATATCAATTGTCAATGTCAGCGCGGACCAGATGTTTTCCCTTTTACAGGCAGAAAGGATAGTGCTGAAGGCACGCTGTCTGTTGTGGATGCTTTAAGATCTTTTTCTATACGGTCGTTGGTAGCAACCAAACTAAACGATAAAAATAAGGAACTGCTTAATGAAATAGTAGAAAGTAATAGCTCTAACTTTTTATCAACGAAGTTTCTGTTTTAAAGCTTTTATTAAAATACAGTAGCCTGATTTTTAGGGTTTGGTCTTTCATATGAAAGGATACCACTCCCAGAAAATCAGGTTTTTTTATTTAATTGCAAATGGGCTGCTGGATTGACGCCCCTCTCACCAGCCTTTAGTTTACGAGCCTCTTTTCGAGGATGAAGGTGCTTTCTACTTTTCTCTTTTTCGAATTATTTAGTATTACATTATAATTGCCCAGGAAGCCGGTGCCTATTACATTACGCGGTGCTGCCGAACTAAGGATTACCTTTTGATTTTTAAGCACTGTGCCATTTAGTACCAGGGATGGGATCACAACTTCATATAAAGTATCTACCATTTTACGGGCATGGATATTTGATGTAAGGGTTGTTTTAGGGGTTAGCTTGTAGTTATTAATCAGTTGCTGACCTAAACCGGAGCCTGAACTAATTTGAAAGGTAGTTCCTGATCCAAGATCTAATGCAAAATCGGCTTTTGTGCCTTCAATTTCTACAGCAGCAGTTGGATAACTGTCGTTTTTGTAGGAGATAGAAGTAAAAGGCTGTGCTGGAGTAAATGGCTGTTTAGAAATGGATATCTCATTTCTGTCATTATCAATCCGCCAGTTATATTGATAAACCATTAACGTTCCAGTTGATCCTGTAGCCACGCTGTCTGGAAAAGAGCGGTTTACTACAGTTTCTTCATTGCGGAACTTGATACTGCCGATTTCAATCTTTGGTAAATAGAACAGCATTCTTCCTCGTCTTCTGCCTTTTTTATCAGTGATGGTCAGCCTGTCCCAGCTAGGATATAATTCTCTTGTTTGCAGGAAATAAGGAGTGAGGCGCAGCGTTTTCGAATACGTCGACAATAAAATAGAAATCGTATCGCCATCAATCCTTGCAGGAATAAAGATACGGTTGAATTTATCTTTCTGAAAGGTGATTTTTGTCTCGTTTTTCGATTGTGCAGCCACATTTACTGCAGGTAAGCATAAAGTAGTTAGGATACAGGCCGTACTGAAAATTAACCCTATTGCTTTCTTTGGATTTGAAATTAGCTTATTCATATACAGTTTAATTTGTGTTCACTAAAATAATCAATTAATTGGACAAAGCGATTGTAAACAAATCGCCTGTTTTTAATGTTTACTAATAAATGATTTTCTTATGCCTCTTTGGTTAAAACGCTCTCTTCAAATCTTTGGTTCGCTGGTTATCCTGATCATTATCATTTTTATTGGTCTCGCTATTTACGTAAATGCAAATAAAAAGGAACTGTTATTATCTATTACCGCAGAACTGAATAAAAATATTAATGGGAGCTTAACCGTTGACAGTATGGAACCCACCTTTCTTAAAGGATTTCCGGGAGTTTCTGTTTCATTAAAAAAAGTAGAAATCAGGGATAGCCTATGGAAGGTGCACCATCATTCTTTATTGGAAGCTGAAGATTTTGATATCTCTGTTAATGCAATGGCATTGTTGCGGGGCACGATTGAGATTAGGAAGATATCAATTACTGACGCTGCCGTTTATCTTTTTACCGATAGCAGCGGATACAGTAATACCAGTATATTTAAAAAGAAGCCTTCACAAGAACGGTCTAAAGAAGATAAGGCCTCACCTGCAGAGATCAGGAGGTTTGACTTGAGTAATGTACGTTTCATTATGGACAACAGGAAAGGCAATAAACTGTTTTTATTTGCTGTGCAGGACTTTAGCGGGAAAGTTGATTATCCTTCTTCAGGGTGGAAAGCGGCTTTTAACTTGAAAACATTAGTACGCAGTCTGGCATTCAATACCAAACGCGGAAGTTTTATCAAGGATAAACTGCTAGAAGGAAAAATGGATATAGCGTATGATGAGGACAAAGGGATTATTGAAGTAAAACCCAATGTGCTTAATATAGGAGATGATCCATTTATTTTAGGGGCTAAATTTAATATCGGTAAAGAGCCGGTAGATTTTACTATTGATGTAGAAGCCCGTAAGATTAAGTGGAGAAGTGCTTCGGCATTGCTTGCCCCAAATATCACTTCCAGGCTAAACCAGTTTAATCTGGAGAAACCTTTCGCCGTAAAAGCGATTATTAAAGGGAATATGGGCGCAGGTGGCGACCCTTCCATATTAGTAAATGCTTTGATCAAAGACAACAAGCTGACTAGTCCGGGTGGCACTATAGACGACTGTAATTTTGCAGGGGTATTTACTAATAATTTTATCAATGGAAACGGTTTTACGGATGAAAATTCTGCTGTTAAACTCTATCGATTTTCAGGTAGTTATAGCGAAATGCCGTTTACTATAGATACTGCATTTATATACAACCTGGCAAAACCTGTTGCGATGGGCACTTTCCGGTCTAAATTTGATGTAGCTAAATTGAATAAAGTTCTGGGTGAAGACCTGTTAAAGTTTACCAAAGGTACAGCAGATCTAAAACTGCATTACCAGGCTGATATTGTAGATTTTAAGTTGAATAAACCCATTGTTAAAGGAGTGATCAGCGTCAAGAATGCGGATGTAAACTACGTGCCGAGAAGTATCAATTTTAAAAACACCTCTATCACACTTGATTTTAAAGGGGAAGATTTATTAATTAAAGATATAAGGCTGCAGAGTGGGAAAAGTATCGTTTTTATGGAAGGCAGCATAAAAAACTTCTTAAACCTGTATTACAATTCTCCGGAGAAAATTTTACTAAGCTGGAAAATGCGGAGTCCGGATATTTATTTGGGTGAATTTATGGGTTTCCTTGGCGCAAGGAAAGGCAGGGCGCCATCCAAATCCAGAAAGAAAACCACCAACTTTTCTAACCAGATGAATGAGATGCTGGATAAAGGAAGAGCAGAAATTAACCTGCGCGTAGACAGGGTGCATTATAACAAATTCTTAGGTAAGGCAGCAACGGCGGATATTATTCTTTCTACTGATGGGTTGGCCTTGAAAAATGTAAGTCTGCAGCACGCAGGTGGTACAATGAAATTAAACGGGAAATTAACACAAAATGGAAATATTAACCGGTTTGCATTAAGTGCACTCGTTGCTAATGTAAATATCAGTGATTTCTTTTATTCATTTGAAAACTTCGGTCAGCAGACACTCACATCAAAAAACTTGCGCGGCAATTTCTTTACAAAAACCAATATCACCGGCAGCATCACCAATGAAGGAAAGATAATCCCCCGGTCGATTAACGGAAACATTATTTTTGACCTTAAAAAAGGGGCCTTAGTTGGAATGGAGTCTATTAAAAATGTAGGGAAGTTTGCTTTTCCATTCCGTGACCTTGATCATATCACTATTGATAACTTGAACGGAAAATTTGATATCAGTGGGGAAAAGATTAAGATTAACCCGATGTTCATCAATTCTAGTGTTCTGAATATGAACCTTGAAGGAATCTACTCGATGGGAAAAGGAACAAATATTTATCTTGATGTTCCGTTAAGAAACCCTAAAAAAGATAAAGAGATTACCGACAAATCAGCGGTCAAGGAACGCAGAATGAAAGGTATAGTTGTACATATCCTTGCAACGGATGGCGAAGACGGCAAGATTAAGTTTAAACTAATCGGTAAAAAAGATAAAGCGGAAAGGAAGATTTAAAAAAGAATAGGAGGGCTGCAGTTTAAGGCTGCAGTTCTTCGAATTTATCGCCAATTAAAAAGATCAGATCTTCCTCTACAGCTACTTCATCATTGGTTACCCACTGATCGTCCTCGGAAAGAAAAATCTCAAATTTGTCTTGTCCAGGTATTTCCGCATAATAAGAACACTCCTCGCCATCTTCTACCTCGGTTATGATAACCGGTAAAGTTTCTCCTTCAAATTCTACTGTAAATTCTGTAATCTGCTCTGCCATGGGTCAAATATATTAAAAAATAGCGGCTGCCCACAGGCAGCCGCTATTTTATTAGCACTGAATCAGTGTAAAATAAAAGATGTTAATTTACTTTGTCGACCGTTGTTTCTATAGCATCCTGTATATTTTGTGGCAAAACCGATAACAGGTTATAGCCTGTTGCTTTTTCAATATCCCTTACAGAAACACGGTAGGTTTTCCAATCTTCATTTGTTGTATTCACATTTGGTGTATTTACAGCTATAACGCGCGTAGTTGCAGTAACACGGCTAATATCGCTATCACCAGACGGAATGATTACAGCTATTTTCCAAACATTGGAAGGTACTGTCACTTTGCCATTGGCTATCGTTGTTGCAGCTCCTTTGCTTCCAATACCACCAGATCCGTAACTTCCCATAATGACATAAACTTCATTTCCTTCTAAAGCAATTGCACGCAGGTAATTTTCCATTTTAGCCCAGGTTTGCTGATTGTTCTGTGGTGCTTGCGGAATCATATTCGTCATCAAAAAAGTAGCGCTATTCGCATTAGTTGAACTTGTACGGTCGGCCGATGGTGTATTATGACCACGGTCAAAACCTGATCCTGAGTAACTATTGCTTTGTACCTGGAAGGCATCTGCAGGTAAACCTGTGAAACCAGCAAAATTGTCCAGGCGTTTGCTTGTGCCATTAAAATCGGCCACATCCAGGTGCCAGCTTACCCAGTTTGGTGTGCCCCTGCTGCTGCTGTATGATTCTACATAATACTTTTGGTCTATCAGAAAGTTGTCTGGCAATACGGCTGTTGCACCTGATGGGTTTCCAAATAGTGAATTGCTGTTGTCGCCTGTGAATGGTTGTGCATCTGCCCCAGCAGTAATTCCACGTGGAGTAGCAGCTGATCCTGTTGAAGTAGTATCGGTTGGATTAGTGTCTGGTGTGCCGGCAATAATTCCTGGATCACCAGTTCCTTTAAAAGTAATATCATCGATATTAACCCTTGCAGAACCTATTTTTCTGATCTGAAAACGTACTGCCGCTGTGGTAGAAACCTGGAATGAATCAAGCTTCAATACTGTATTGTTTTCTACAATATCAGTCCCCACCTGGCTGTAATTTTTACCAGCATCAACAGACATCATCAGTTGCAATACCGTATTGGCATCATTACCATACTTACCATGTTTAAAATATAACATCGTCATACCCTTCACATCAAAATTCATAGTAATATTTCCATTTCTCAATCTCACACTTTTGGTCCCGCTCTTTAAGTCGGCCGCCAGGTTCCCAACCAGTGCACTATCTAAACTCCATGTGCCTGTTGGCGCAGAGATAGTACCAATCGCATAACCTCCTTTAGTGGAATTTTCAAATCCTTCTGTCACTGTATATTTTGCCGTTGGGGCAACAGGAACCGGATCTGTAATTTCGGGACTGGTTGTTTTAGAGCAACCCGTAAAAATCAGGGCAAAACTGCTCAGAAGAAGTAAATTTTTAATCATCATTATTGTACGTATTAATAGGTAAATAGATATAGAGGTACAAATATGGGATGTTTGTATGAACTTAATGTTATCAATTAATAGCCTGTATAATTTTTATGGTGTATTAATTTTATTGCTAAATCATAGCTAAAAGCAGGTAAACAGCTATTGATTATACTTAAGGAAGCCTTATATCCGTTTAAGCTGCATCGTCATTTATCATTTTACTATCTTTGTACGTATGAAGTATATACTCACTCTTCTGATTTGTTTTGCTGTATTGATCACTAATGCTCAGAACTTGCAACTAAATGAATTGAAGTCTTTTATTAACCATCCCGCGGCTTCCTTAAGAGATAGTTTAGTGGTTAACGGGTGGGCGATAAGGCCCAGATTATCAGCCAGGCAAGGCCATCAGATGTATCAAACGTTTTCTTTTGGCAATGAAAAAGAGGAGCAAGCCAAGGCAATTGCCTGGTTAAGGATACACGCAGATAATGGAGTGATCAACCAGCTTTATTATCAATTGCCGGGAGTAGTGCAATATGATTTGGTCCTCAAAGAAATTAGGGAATCCGGAACAGAGAAAAAAGGGGTGGAAAGTATTGAGGATAAAAATATCAACACCTACTATGTTTCTGCGGATTATACCTTTCAGACCATAGTAGGTGGTGGAAATTATACGATTATGGTGATGACTAATAAAGGTCTCTAGTTTTGCTTAAAAAGCTTCGCCAACGTTAATAACCAAACCACTGTAGCCTTTACTTACCCCATAATCAACACCGATATTAGTGTTTGATGTTTTATTAAACTTAACACGCAATCCTGTGCCGACTGCCGGGTGTACTTTCTTAAATTTATTATCAGTTTCTGTAACAGAAGTGGCATTTGCAAAGACCACAAATCCGAACAACCCATTATCAGTGATATCCCTGCGGTACTCTGCTTCTGCATAAAAAAGGCTTTTACCTCTATACCTGTTCTGATCAATACCTCTGCCTGATTTGTTATTAGGATCCCATCCAATGCTCGGCAAATTCAAATAAGGGATGTTGTTACTTAATCCTGTCCATAGATACGTCCACAGCGCAAGGGTGTTCTGCTGGTGTGGCTTTGTATTTAACGGAATGTATTTCCTTCCATCGATATATAGCGACTTCCAGTTGGTTTTACTCCCTAAGAACGTGGGATTGTTTCTCACTACTATATTTAGATAAGCTCCAGGTAAAGGGTTAATATAGTTAGTCCTGCTATCATACAATAGATTTAGCGAGACCCCTGATGAAAATGAATTTTCGCCATCACCTGTTCCTATCTGGTAACCACTAAATTCTTTTAGTCCTGGATCTGGTGTTCTCACATTAATGAAATAGTCTAGATTATATCCGACACCCACATAAAGATAAGGCTTTAATCTTCTTAACGCACTTTGATAAAATCTGATATACTTATAATTGACCAGCTTATTATTGTCTTGGTTTCCACTTCCAATTCCCCATGTATACTGCGGATAAAACAAGAACCGGGTATCGCCCTGTACCACCCAATTGTTATCATCTAACCAGATGTTGGACCGTAAAGGAAGCCCGAACCGGCTTTTTAAGTTCCAGTATGGAGTGAAAGTTACATTGGAAATATTAGTTGTTTTGCGATCTCCCAGATAAAAGGACGCAGTGGTGGAAGTGATCAATGCGCGGCCACCTCCAGGAACGTTTCCACCGATAGGCAATAAGGAAAAAAATACTTTTTTCTCTCCAGCTTGTGGATTTGGACGGCTCTTGATATTAAATAACGTTTTTGCCACATCAATTAAATCTCTTTTTTTTGCAGTATCCCGAACCTCGTTGTTCATGGAAATAGCATTGTTTGGATTTTGTGCGTAAACTGAAGCAGTAGTAAATAGCAGAAAAAAAAGTATAATATTTCTATTCATAATTGATAAATGGGCGTTAAAAGATCCAGTAGGGGAGTGTTTTTGGTCAAAGTGGTGCTTCTTCTACCATTGTCCGACCATATGCAAATCCCGAGCCACTTATTTTATATTTATACTTTTTCGATAATTAAATTATATTCACATTAGAAACGGATGTGCCGCCACTTAAAGATCTACTATTTTGGTGTGTTGTTGTGCTTTTAGATTGCACAACTATATGGCAATCGATCTAGTGTTCGAACGGAAATACCGGAAGCAGTGTTGTCTGCAAGCTGGCTTCGTTGGCCGGTATACACTTTTTATATAAATAATTCGTTTTAATGACATAATAGGTCATTCTTTATGAAAAAATAGAGTGAATCTTTTTTATGTTTACGGAATAATTAAATTAAGCTTTATAAAAGCTTTACGTACAAAACACACAAATATGAAAATTTTAAATCCCCGTTTAGTATTAGCTGCTATCGCATTGTTGACTATTTCACTGCAGGCCTGTAAGACAAAAAAAATAGTTACAAAGCCCGCTCCAGTTGCAGCGGCACCAAAACCTGCTCCTGTGGAACCGCCAGTAGAAAAAGCGCCTGTTGAAGCACCTGCTGCTGCTCCAGTAGAATCACCTGCCTTCAATTTTAGTAATGTTCAGTTTGAATTTAACTCTGGTGTGCTTAAAACTGCTTCTTTTAGCATTTTAGATCAGGCGGCTACCGAAATTAAAAAAGATCCATCAGCGAAATTCACGATAAACGGACACTCTTCTGCAGAAGGTACTGTAGAGCACAATATGTCTTTATCGGTGGACAGAGCAAACTCTGTAAAATCTTACCTGGTAAATGCTGGTATTAATGCAGCTAACCTTTCTATCAAAGGACATGGTGCGGCAGATCCAATGACTTCTAATGATACTGAAGCAGGAAAGATCTTAAACCGTCGTGTAGAAATTAAAAAAGATTAGTTAGATTTTTCAGGAAGTTAGGCAGTTAGCCTGAAAGTTTACCTTCTTGATTTTTTATACAAAAAGTGCCCGGCAATTGCCGGGCACTTTTTGTATAAAGCTAAATTCTGTTATAACGGCATAATGTGTTGTTCTACTATTTTCTAAGTAACACCAATCGCTAGATCCTGCATTCTCAACGCGATATTATAAAAATTATTAATAACAATCTTATTGTTAAATGTTTATGGATTTATTCAAAAAAAAACTATAAATTCAGTTGTAATCAAACCTAAACCATTTTTTAATATGAGATCCTTGAAATTACTCCTTATGCTGTTGTTTGCGACAATGGCATTAAAAGCGCAGCAGGTTAAATTTGCAGATTTAAAACCAGCAGCAGGTAAAGAAGTTAGCTTCACTTATGATCCTGTAGGGACTAAGCTGGAAAAATCAGTGGTTATAAAATGCAGGGTATTTTCCCTCTTTCCGTCTACTTATCTTACTGCGGGGCCGAAAGTAACTATGATTAGTTTAATCAAGGACAGGCTTTTGTACAAAGGGGTGATCCCGACTACAGACAGCACTACTTTGGTGGCACTTTCCATTTATTCTGATGAGGGCAGGGACGAGAACCCAAAAGGTTACTATGTGAAATTGGACCATAGCGGAAAAGAATCTGCAGAAAGTTATATCAGTGAAGCCAATCTGTTAGACCAATTTGGCAGAAGTTTAGGGATGAAGGCGGATCTTCCAAAATCTAAGGCTGCATTCGACCAGGCTTTTACGTTAAATCCAGGGTTAAAGAAAAAATGGTTATATGCTTATCTATCTATGAATTACAGATTGGATAAAGATGCTGGAAGCAAATTGATCAGAGAAAATGCTGAATTAATTAGCAAGAATAAGGCTCCGGTTGAAAAAGATTTATCTCTTTTGCTTAACCTATATTCCCTGATCAATGATAAAACAGCCATTGATTCTACAAAAAATAACCTGTTGAAAGCCTATCCAAAAGGTAATTTTGCCTATGGAGTAGATGTTGCTGCTTTAAATGCAGCAAAAGATTTAAAAGTAGTAGAGGATAAGCTGAATAGCCTACTTGCTAAGTACAACTTTGATCCTAAAAATAAAGCTGATGGTGACAAATTAACGTATCTATATACTTTAGTAGCCAATAAATATGGGAAAGAAAATAATAATGAGAAGTTTGATTTTTATGCAAGTAAGATTACACATAAAATCTCCCGATCGCGTATTTATAATGCATTTGCATGGCCTTTAGCAGAGAAAAATGAGAATACGGCGTTTGCTGCGGAAGTTTCTAAAAAGTCTCTTGATTTACTGATATCGGCTAAAGATGATGAATTTACTGCACCTTATACGACAAAGGCTGATTATGTGAAAGCTTTGGATGATGATTACGGAATGTTTGCCGATACTTATGCTTTACTGCTTTACCGTTTAGGAAATTATAAAGAAGCGATTGCCTATGAAGATAAATCATTTGCCATGTCAGCAAATACAAGTCCTGATATGAGCGTGAGATATGTGACCTATTTAAAAATGGACGGACAATTTGAAAAGGCTTTTGCCGCGGCTGAAAAGTTGATCAAAGATGGTGAGGCAACAGATTCTGTAAAAACAGACTTTAAAATGCTGTATGCTAAACTGGGGAAACAGGGTGATTATACTTCTTATCTGGCAAAATTGGAAGAGGCTTCTTATCTGAAAGAAAAAGAGACCTGGCTTAAAAGAATGATAGATATGCCAGCACCTGCTTTTTCACTAGCAAATTTAAAAGGAGAAAAAGTTAGCCTTGCAGATTTAAAAGGAAAAACTGTGATAGTTGATTATTGGGCAACGTGGTGCGGACCATGTGTGTCTTCTTTTCCAGGGATGCAAAAAGCAATTGATAAGTATAAAGATAACCCAAACATAGTTTTCTTGTTTATCAATACCTGGCAACGTGAAGAAAACAGGGAACAAGTGGTAAAGGACTTTATGAACAGTACAAAGTATACTTTTAATGTATTATTGGATACCAAGAATAAAGTTGATCCGACTCAATTTGATGTAATCAGCCAGTATAAAGTTGATGGTATCCCTACCAAGTTCGTAATAGATGGAAAAGGGAACATTAGGTTTAAGGCGGTAGGTTTTTCTGGCACTATGGATGGCGTGGTAAAAGAATTAGATATGATGATCGGGCTTGTAGCAAGTACTAATCAGGTAGCTAAGACAAAATAGTTTGTTAAAACAACTGCAGGGTGACCGATTGTTGCCCTGCAGCTGATGAACCTGGCTTGGTAGTTTTCTGTAACCTGTGCTTACTGATCCACGATGTATAATCGGCCTGTTTAATGGGTTCTTTCAATAATTCGGAAGCGAACCTTAGCAGTCCGATCCTATTTTCTATGGTTTGCCTGTATTTTTGCAGCAGGTGCTGTATTTCCTGCTGAACTTTGTTTTTAGGCTTAATTCTGATGTATTTATTTAACGGATTTAAGAGCAAATGGATAATCTCTTTGGTAAAGTAGGTTTGTGCCGATTCTATTCTTGATTGCAATGCCTGCTGATCTTTAAAGCCATTTTGCTGATATAGATTTTTCACCTGCACCTGAAACCTGTCAGATAAACCGAGTAATTCACTGGCTGATTTGTTCAATTGTGAAAGCAGTGTTTTTATTTCCTGGATATTTGATTTGACGACTTCGGGATGTGCAGCGATATGCTCTAATCCTGTCACCGTTAGGCTTAACGAAAAGTGGTTTAATACCAATTGTAGAATAAATCTTTCCTGTTCCACAAACAAGATACTGTTCAGCTCTTCTTCGTTTACTGGTTTCATGTAATTGATGACCTCCAGGTTAGACCTTAGGCTTTCTGTTGTAATCTTCGATCTTAAAATCAATCCATTTAAAGTTCTAACACGGCTTAAAGCAACGTAAACCTGGCCAGATATAAAAGATTTGCCAGCATCGATGATCGCTGTATCAAAGGTTAAACCCTGACTTTTATGAATGGTTACTGCCCAGGCCAGTTTAATTGGATACTGCGAGAATTCTCCAACCTGCTGCTGTATAATTGCTTCTTCTGTGTCCGTTTTATATTCAAATGATTGCCATGAAGTTTTTTCGAGCAGCAGGTCTTCTTCGTGGGGAAAGGAAATATAAATCTCGTTATCTTTGATAGTTTTGATCTTGCCAATCTTTCCATTATAAAACTTCCGGTCTTCTCCGGTATCATTCTTAATGAACATAATCTGGGCGCCTTCCTTTAGCTTCAAGATTTGTTCTGCGGGGATCCCTGCCTCTCTGAACTCTCCGCTAACCTCACCATTAAAGGTGTACTCTTCGCCAGCAATCAGGTCTAATTTCTCCTTATTGATTGCATTGGCTTCTGCATTGTGGGAAGTGATAATAATAGGGTTGATTTCTTCGGTAGACTTAAATAGCGGATCATATCTTTTATTTAATAAAAGGAGATCACTTTCACTGATCTGGTTATTCCTGATAGAATTGAGGATATTAATAAATTCTGGCTCAGTTTGCCGAAATACGGTGGTCAGTTCTATTTGCAATACAGGATTTCTGCGCACTACATAACTTTCAAAAAAGTAAGGGGAAGCATAGGCTTGCCTCATAAAAGCCCAGTCTTCTCTTTTGGCTACCGGAGGCAATTGGTAAAGATCTCCAATTAGCAATACCTGTACGCCGCCAAATGGTGCATTATTTTTTCTTACAGTGCGCAGGATAGCATCAATCACATCCATCAAATCACAGCGTACCATCGATACTTCATCAATAATAAGAAGCTCAATTTCATTCAGCAGATTTTTCTTTTCTCTGCTATAGCTTAAGTCGGCCACAACAGATTGTATAGAGAGTATGCCTGACTGAAGATTTTCCAGTACAATATCACCGGGATAAAAGGAACCTGTTGGCAACTGGAAAAAAGAATTGATCGTAGTGCCTTTTGCATTCATTGCGGCAACACCTGTTGGGGCTACAGTCACCATCTTCTTAAGGCTCTCTTCTTTGATCCTCTTTAATAACGTAGTCTTTCCTGTACCTGCTTTTCCGGTCAGAAAAATGTTCTGATTAGTATAATCTATAAAAGATAGGATCTTGTCGAAAATGTAATTAGCAGACACCTCGTTACTCATAAAGGCAAATTTAACCGAATTTTCCTTTTGTTGGGCTAATGTTGAAATCTATAAAAATATTAGTTTCGGTATGAGATGTATTAAATGAGCTATATGTTATATCAAGTAATTGGTTTGTATATCATAAGAGCGCCTCCCTGATTTCCAGGGAGGCGCTCTTATATTCGTATTTTATGCAGAAATGTTGATTGATAAAATTATCAGCAACAGGATGTTACAAAAAACTCTTTTGTAGTATTTACAGCCTTTTCTATAGCGTGTAAGATGGTATCCTTATAGACAATGAAGTTAGTTTGACGTACTTCATCGGAATCACTTTCTTTAACAGATTTTCTACCTTCTTTTATTTCCTGTAACTCAACTTTATATTGATCAGTAAATGCATCTGGTTCTTTATTTTTTAAAATTCTGATAGTATGTGAATATTTTTCATGGCTGTCAACAAGAATTGCCAGGTTTTTTTCATTATAAATATCTATACCAACAATTTTTGCTGATAGCTTTTCCAGCTTTCCTCTTTCTTTTGCGTAACCCATAATTGGAGCAAATATACCAGTTCTTGTTAATAATTATACTATAATAGGTCCACTTAGCGATTTTATACAATTATTGATCAATTCTTAAGAAAGAAATGAGATCACAGTTATCATTTAACTTGGTTAATATGTGCTATCAATTGCTTAATCCAGTCGCTTTTTTGATCCAACAAATTATCTGGCTTAACACCAATCTCTTCATAAGGTAGAAAGTTGCCACTATCTCTCATATCTGTAGGGTAAAGCATGTATTTTCCGCTAGGCAAAGTTTCTGTCTTACCATAATTGCTCCCATAAGTAATCATACCCATGGTTGTCTCTCCAAAAGTAACTACATGATCATATTCTTTCAGTTTTAAGGTAAACTGCTCTGCATTGCTGACGGTACGGCTATTAATCAGCACATAAATGTTTCCTTTTTGACTGTATCGTTTTAATAAGAATAAAAACTTACCTGAAGCCTTGAAGCCGCCACCAGGATTATTCCTTAGGTCGACAATCAAGTTTTTCGCTGTCAGGGAATCTTTAATTTGTGTGTAGAAGGACTGACTTAACACTAATGCTTCACTTGAAGTTCTGAAGTTTCCCAGCCTCAGGTATTGAATGTTGCTATTAATAGATTTGAATTCTAGTAACGGATTTTTGTAGTTTATTTGGCCCAGGGGCTGGGGACTCTCTTTTTTACTTCCGAAATTAAAGATCCGCCCAGTATTAAACTTGTCATTCTTAATAAAAACGAGATCTTTTGTATATAAATTAGCATATACACCTCTATAATTGACAGCGTCGATTTGGCTTAAAAACATGGCCATTTCTCCTCTTTGCCAAAGTGGACTATTAGCAGATAAAATTACTCCATTGAATCGTTTTTCTTCGGTGTCTGCATAAATGCCAATCTTAAATTTTCCCTGATCATATATTCCTTCCAAACTATTCAGCGGTTTCAGTGCTAGTGCTTTTGCTAAAGAATCTATATTGATGATAGGTATCGGATAACGCTTAAAGCCGGGGGATTCAAGAAATTTTCTAATAAAATTGGTATCGGCTAACATAGCTGATTTAAAATCTTGATTTGGCTTTTCATAGAAGCCCAGGTGATTATCCTTAATCGGCCACAACAAAGTTGAAAGTTTAAATAAGCTGTCAAAACTAGTTTTGTTAATTTTTGCCGTTCTTAGCTGTTCATATAGCAATTCATATTCCTGCTTTTTCTTCCCCGTTATCTGGTCCTTATAGGAAGGGGTTTGCTGTAATGCATTATAAAGTGATTGTAAATCATTTTGATAAGCAGAGTTTTGCTGAGAGAATGCGGGTATATATAGAAAAGATAATATTAAGGAGAGTTTAAGTTTATTCATATTGACATCTTTGACCTTTTGTCTAAAAATGGTTAAATAATTATTAAAATGGGATTAAAAATGCATTTTAAATTACTTTTTTACTTTAAAGGCATGAATGTATCATTACTTTTTCACTACTTTTAGCCCACAAATGAGAGCGGTTGTTTTTTACGTATACTTAAGTCTGTTGCTGCTTTGCGGTGGATATGCCCTGTATGCAAGTATGCATTACAGCCACACTGGTTATTCTTCGGCCCGAAATGCGGTTAAAAGACAACACAGTAAGCTAGCTAATGGCAACCAGAACAATACGGTGATCGATGATGCTGATATTGATTTAGATGAAGATAATCTCAACGGTGCAGATGCTGAAGAGGGGGGAGCAAAACAACTCATTGCAGGTAAGTACGCCCTAACTAACAGGTGGTACCTCACCTTCTCCCGTCCGCTTATTTTAAACAATTACCAAAAGTCTTTTAAAGTTTCACCGTCCTGCTGCGGCGATTCTTCTCCAATCTACATTACACAAAGAGTATTAAGAATTTGAGCGATAATAACTATCGGTTACCAGGGTATGGCCATATGCAGGTCTAACCCGGTTTCGTGATACCTATTTATTTCTAAGGAATACCCGTATTCCAACTGTTAAACCGCCATATTTCCCATTGATACTATGAAGAGAATACTCATGTACAACGGCATGATTGCCTTGTTGTGCCTTACTAGCTGTACTGCTAAAAAAGAAGAAAAAGAAGAAGCCAGTAAGTTTACTGTTACCAATCCAATAAAAATTGATACGTCTTATACCAAAGAATACGTATCGCAGATAAAATCTGTACGTAATATTGAGATCCGTGCACAAGAAAAAGGCTACCTGCAAAACATCTATGTGGATGAAGGACAGTCTGTAAAAGCCGGTCAGCTCTTATTCAGGATCATGCCAAAAATTTATGAAGCTGAGTTATTAAAAGCCCAGGCTGAAGAAAAAGCTGCAGTGATCGAGCTACAGAATGCTAAAACCCTGGCCGATAAAAACGTGGTCTCGAAAAACGAGCAATTAATGGCTCAAGCTAAATTAGAGCAGGCAAAAGCAGAAGTATCACTCGCAAGACTTCACTTGTCATTTACTGAAATAAGGGCTCCGTTTGATGGAACTATTGACCGTATTCCATTAAAATTGGGCAGCTTGGTTGATGAAGGTGAATTGATGACTAGCCTATCGGATAATACTCAGATGTTTGCTTATTTCAATGTTTCTGAACCAGAATATCTGGAGTATCAAACCAATATTAAAGATAGGGCAGATAAGAAGGTGAGCTTGCTTTTAGCCAATAACAAAGTATATAAAGACAAAGGTAATGTGGAAATTATTGAAAGCGAATTTAATAATGAAACAGGAAATATTGCCTTTAGGGCAAGGTTTCCTAATCCAGACAAACTATTGAAAAACGGAGAGACTGGTGAAGTTCAAATGGTTGTGCCACTACATCAGGCATTAGTTATTCCCCAGAAATCTACTTATGAAATTCAGGATAAAGTATATGTATTTGTGGTGGATAAAAACAATGTTGTCCGTTCGAGAAACATTGTGATCGCCAGTGAAATGCCCGACCTATACGTAGTTTCCAGTGGTATTGCTGCAAATGATAAAATCCTTCTGGAAGGTGTTCAGAAGGTAAAGGATGATGAAAAAATAAAATATGAATACCGGGCACCTAAGGACATTATCTCAAATTTGAGATTAAGAGCGGAGTAGATTCAGCAATCAGCTGACTATCCTATGCAAATCCTTTTTGGTTAAATCATTTAAAAAGCAAATCAATGTTTAATAAGTTTATACAGCGGCCTGTCCTCTCTATAGTGATATCGCTGATCATTGTGTTCCTTGGCGTTTTGGCGATGAGCCATTTACCGGTTACACAATTCCCTTCCATTTCACCGCCAAAAGTGAATATTACAGCAGAATATCCTGGAGCAAACGGTGAGCTCATGATCAAATCGGTCATTATACCTCTTGAAAGAGCAATCAACGGCGTGCCCGGCATGAAATATATGGCTTCAGATGCCGGTAATGATGGTGAAGCAACTATCCAGGTAATTTTTAACCTGGGTACGGATCCTAACCAGGCATCAGTCAACATTCAAAACCGCGTGGCTTCGGTAGTGAACAAGCTGCCACCATTAGTAGTACGTGAAGGCGTGAAAATTACACGTGAAGAGTCGAACATGCTAATGTACATCAACCTGTATAGTAAAGATCCTAAAACGGATCAAAAATTCCTGTACAATTTTGCAGATATCAATTTACTCTCCGAACTGCGAAGAGTAGACGGTGTAGGGGTTGCCGATATTTTAGGTAGCCGTGAATATGCGATGCGTATCTGGCTAAAACCCGACCGTATGCTGGCGTATAAAATTTCTGCGGATGAAGTATTGGAAGCATTGAACCAGCAAAGTTTGGAAGCTTCTCCGGGTAAAACGGGTGAAAGTTCAGGCAAACGTTCGCAGTCATTCGAATATGTATTGAAGTATCCTGGCAGATATACTACCAAAGAAGAGTACGCGAACATCATTTTGCGGTCTACCGATAAAGGGGAAATCCTGCGTTTGAAAGATGTGGCAACCATAGAATTTGGTAGCGCGATGTACGATATCTACTCTAACCTGAACGGTCATGCTTCGGCAGCGATTACGGTGAAACAATCTTATGGTAGTAATGCCAGCCAGGTAATCAAAGATATCAAGGCTAAAATGGAAGAGATCAAGAAAAGCTCTTTCCCTAAAGGAGTAGATTATGAGATCAGTTACGACGTATCAAAGTTCCTGGATGCTTCCATTGATAAGGTAATCCACACGCTGATAGAAGCATTTATACTCGTTGGATTGGTGGTATTCCTGTTCCTGGGCGACTGGCGTTCTACATTGATCCCGGCAATCGCTGTACCGGTTTCGCTGATTGGAACCTTTGTGTTTATGCAATTCTTCGGTATAACGCTCAACTTGATTACCCTGTTTGCACTCGTCCTCGCTATCGGTGTGGTGGTCGATGATGCGATTGTAGTCATTGAAGCCGTCCATGCCAAAATGGAAGAAGAACATCTGTCCCCACTTAAGGCGACAAAAAAAGCGATGCACGAGATAGGCGGGGCGATTATAGCGATTACCTTTTTAATGGCGGCAGTGTTTGTCCCGGTTGCCTTTATGTCTGGGCCGGTTGGCATTTTTTACCGCCAGTTCTCCATCACTATGGCAACTGCAATTATTCTTTCAGGTATTGTGGCATTAACACTCACACCGGCGCTTTGTGCGATGATGCTGAAGAATAACCATGGTAAACCTAAGAAGAAAAAAGGCTTAGATAAGTTTTTAGATGGCTTTAACAATGGCTTCAACAAACTTACCGGAAGGTACCAGAAAATATTGGGATTGATCATCAACCGCAGGGCGGTGACATTTGGTATCCTGATCGCATTCTGTGTAGGTACCTATTTCTTAAATAGCAGTCTGCCTTCTGGTTTTATACCGAATGAGGATCAGGGGATGTTTTATGCGATTATACAAACGCCACCGGGTTCGTCACTCGAACGTACTAACCAGGTTGCCGAAAGGGTGCAGAAAATAGCCGAAGGAATTGAAGGGGTACAATCTGTTTCTTCGCTTGCAGGATATGAGATCCTTACTGAAGGAACGGGTTCCAATTCCGGTACGTGTCTGATCAATTTGAAAAGCTGGGAAGACCGCACACATTCTGTGGACGAGATCATGAAAGAACTAGAACACAAAACGGATGAAATCAATGGTGCTACAATTGAGTTTTTTCAGCCGCCAGCGGTTCCGGGTTATGGTGCTGCGGGTGGTTTTGAATTACGATTGCTGGATAAACTAGGGTCTGGTGATTTCAAAAAGATGGAAACTGTAAGTAAAGACTTTGTGAGGGAATTAAGTAAACGTCCGGAACTCTCTTCTGTATTCACCTTTTATAGTGCCAGCTTTCCGCAATACATGCTGAGGGTAAATAATGATATTGCCAAGCAAAAAGGGGTGACCATTGAAAATGCGATGAACACACTTTCTACGCTGGTGGGTAGTAATTATGAGACCAATTTTATCAAGTATGATCGCCAGTATAAGGTAATGGTGCAGGCCTCTCCAGAATATAGGGCATTGCCTGAGGATATATTGAAGTTGTATGTGAAGAACGACCATGATGAGATGGTGCCTTTTTCTGCTTTTATGAAAATGGAAAAGGTATACGGACTATCTGAAATTACACGCCACAATATGTATAATGCTTCGGAAATCAGCGGTGCTGCTGCTCCCGGATATAGTAGTGGTGCAGCAATTAATGCGATTAACGAGGTGGCAGAAAAAACTTTACCACGTGGATTCGGTATTGACTGGGCAGGTATTTCAAAGGATGAGGTGGGCAGGGGCAATGAAGCTATTTATATTTTCCTGATTTGTCTAGGTTTCGTTTACCTGGTACTTGCAGCTCAGTATGAAAGTTTTATCCTGCCTTTTGCAGTGTTGCTTTCGCTGCCCTGCGGTATTTTTGGTGCATTTCTATTATTAAAAATATGCGGACTAGAGAATAATATTTATGCTCAGGTAGCGCTGGTGATGCTGATTGGCTTGCTGGGTAAAAATGCGGTGCTGATTGTAGAGTTTGCGGTACAGAAGCATAAAGATGGGGCTACGGTAGTGCAGGCAGCAATGGAAGGCGCAGCGGTGAGGTTCCGACCGATACTGATGACTTCTTTTGCGTTTATTGCAGGCTTGATTCCATTGGTTTTTGCGCATGGCCCTGGTAAAATTGGGAACCGTACCATTGGTTCTGCTGCTGCCGGAGGGATGCTAATAGGAACACTGTTTGGTGTACTTGTTATTCCCGGATTGTATTACATATTCGGCAAAATGTCAGAGAAACACATCTTAGTAAAAGATGAAGAAGAGAATCCTTTAACCGAAGAAATCGATCACAATGTATAAATTTAAGTTAAATCGATACCAAATAGTGTTGGGTATTTGCGTTGCGGCTACAGGCTGCAAAGCACCGGCAATAGTACCACTAACTGCAAATAGGACTGTTCCAGCATCTTTTGGAGATAGCAAAGATACCACTACGATCTCATCGACTCCATACCGTGCCTTTTTTAAAGATCCGGAGCTGATAGACCTGATTGATACGGCGCTGAAAAACAATCAGGAGCTAATGATGACTTTACAGGACATAGAAATTGCGAAGAATGATATCCGTGTCAGGAAAGGAGCATTGCTACCTACGGTAGGCATTGGGGCAGGAGTTGGCGTGGAAAAAGTTGGTAGATATACTAGTCAGGGTGCTGGGGATGCAACTACAGACATTACTGATGGTAAGGAAATTCCAGATCCACTATTGGATTACAGACTGGCAGCTACTGTAAACTGGGAAGTTGATATCTGGAAAAAACTACGCAATGCTAAAAAAGCTGCAGTTAGCCGATACTTGTCTACCATAGAAGGGAAAAACTTTGTGCTGACCAACCTTATTGCTGAAGTAGCTACTTCTTATTATGAGCTGGAAGCGTATGATAGTCAGCTAGAGATTGTAAAGCAGAACATCAAATTGCAAAAAAATGCATTAGAGATTGTAAAAGTTCAAAAAGAGGCAATGCGGACTACAGAATTGGCTGTTCAGAAATTTCGTGCGGAAGTATTGGCTTCACAAAGCAAGGAGTTTGATATTCTTCAAAACATCAAAGAAACAGAGAACAAGATCAACTTTTTGCTTGGCCGTTATCCGCAGGAGATAAAAAGAGATAAAACTATTATTTTGAGTAGCATTCCTACGATAGTTAACGCTGGGATCCCCTCGCAATTACTCGCTCATCGTCCGGATATCAAACAAGCAGAACTGGAATTAGCTGCTGCGAAACTGGATTTAAAAGTTGCACGTGCAGAATTTTATCCTTCGCTTGATATCTCTGCAGCAATAGGCTTGCAGGCATTTAAACCATCTTACTTTTTTAAATTCCCGGAGTCGGTTCTTTACTCTTTGGCTGGTGATATTGCCGGACCACTGATTAACAGGAATGCCATTAAAGCAGAGTTTAGTAGTGCGAATGCACGGCAGCTTCAGGCGATGTATAACTACGAACGTGTAATCCTGAATGCTTACATGGAAGTAGCTAATGAGCTTTCTAAAATTGGGAACCTGGAAAAAAGCTATGACCTGAAAGCACAGCAAGTAGCCGCCTTGAATAGATCAATTGAAGTTTCTAACGACCTGTTTAAGTCGGCCAGAGCAGATTATTTTGAAGTGCTGATGACGCAGCGTGATGCGCTTGAATCTAAACTCGAACTGATAGATACGAAAAAAGAACAGCTGAATGCTGTTGTAAGTGTTTATAGAAATCTTGGGGGCGGTTGGAAATAGCAGTGACCACTTAAAAATAAAAACCGGTTAATCTGCATTAGTCAAAGTGTATCAATTTTTGCCTAATGCAGATTAACCGGTTTATTTAATGGATCCTGGTATTTATCTCATCACTTGTAGCATCATAATAGCCAAACCCACTATTCTTTCATGCTTGTCCGGATTATCATATTTGGTTCTTTAACAGTCAGTTAGTATATTTTTTGAGTGGTCACATCGTTTTTTGTGTAAAATACCTGAACTGTTCCTTTTGTGCGATAACCATAGAAATCAGTCTTTAACATCGCCATTAGTTTATACCTTCTGTTTCTACAGGATAATGGTCGGTGCGAAAAGGGGATGCCGGCAAACCATCAGTGCTAAATAAATTTGGGTCTGGCACATTACTCCATCCAAAACGGACCGCTTCGGGGTGGGTTATCTGATCGCTCCACACCAACACCGTATTGCCTTCTATTATTGCCTTTGCCTTCACAAATACACGGTCGGCTCCCGCAATTACGAACTCCTTCAGTTCTCCTGATTTACTAATCAGACCACTTATACCAGGCCTGAAGTATACCCTTATCTGTTTCCCCTCTATTTTCATCTTTTTATAGAGCGGGCCTGATGGATTTAAATTTTTTTGTCCGTACAATCTATTCAAAGCCCAGTAAGACAGTCTTTTTCCTACAACTTCTTTGTTTCTTGGGTGGATGTTCTTAGCATCACCGTTGTCTGTAGTTACTGCTAAACCACTGTTGCGCAGTCTGTCCATACTAATTAACTGCGATTCTCTTATTACTGGGTTTTGCGACTTGTGTGGGGATATCTGGACGAAATAAAAAGGAAAATCTCCAAGTTTCCATTCCTTTCGCCAGCTTTTTACCATTGCGGGAAACAATTTTCTATACTGATACGCCCGTGTGGCATTTGATTCTCCCTGATACCAGATTGCACCTTTAATAGTGTAATGGATAATTGGATGGATCATGCCATTATATAATTTATACGGTGATTTATTATTATCTGCTCCAATTATCTCTTTATTGTCTTTACGCTCTTTAAGGATCTGTGCGTAATTGTCGATTACATATTGATAGCGTTGGAGGATTGGCCATAATGCAGTATCCCTCTCCAGTACCTCTTTGCGTGTCCATGATTCTGCAGGTGTACCTCCCCAGGAAGAATTGATCAAACCTACAGGAACATTCATTTTTTTTGATATTTCTTTTCCGAAAAAATAGGCTACCGCAGAAAAACTACCTATTTGATCAGGACTGCAAACCAACCAGCTTCCGTTCACATCATCTAGCGGTTCATCAGCTACTTTATGTGCAATGGTAAACATCCTGATCTTCGGATAATTAGCATCCTTAATAGTTTCTTCCAAATTTATGACCCCATTAGACCATTTTGAAGCGCTATCCTTCGCTACTTTAAACTGCATATT